>Ga0310916_10003083_pt1 | contig 10288 bp, 7 predicted proteins | sample GREbulkMGLF176_FD_203444 | JGI IMG/M metagenome (GOLD analysis project Ga0310916, IMG submission 203444) | Lab enrichment of tropical soil microbial communities from Luquillo Experimental Forest, Puerto Rico - GRE.bulkMG.LF176 | ecosystem: Environmental > Terrestrial > Soil > Tropical forest >... | reverse complement strand
CGATCTCGTCGGCCTGGGCCGCCAGCGGCGACCCGCCCGTGCCTGGCGTGCCCGCCTGGGAGAGCATCTGGAGAACCACGCTCTCCCGCTTCGCGATCATGGCCCGCCAGGCGTCGTGATCCTCAAGCGGCGGGTACTCGCTCTCCGGCACCAGCGGGCCCATGGCGAGTATCGCCTGCGCCTCCGGGCTGATCGAGGAAGGGACCGGAATGTCCCGCGCCGGAAGGCGCAGCACCGGGCGTGAATCGGCAGCGGTCATGCTCCCATTGTGGCGGCCGGCCGCGCGGGTGCGGCACCGGGTGCGGGAGACTCGAGCGTGTGCGACCCATTCCTGACGACATGGCGGTGAAGGTGATGGCCGTGGCTCAGCTGTTCGCGGAGCGCGGCCTCGACGGCGCCACGATGAGCGACATAGCCGAGGTCACCGGCATCCCCCGGGCGACGCTTTACTACTACTTCGACGGCAAGGAGTCGGTCTTCGCGTGCATGTGCGCCCTCGCCCTCGACAGGTTCGAGGAGGTCCTGGCCGGCGCGCTCAGCGGCACGGGCTCGGCGGCGGACCGGCTGGGCCGCGTCGTCAGGGCCCATCTCGACTTCTGCGCGGCTAACCCGGCCGCGTTCCTGGCCATGCACCTGGATCTCGGCCGGGCGGCCAGGCGCGCGGAGATGGGCGACCGCATCATCCGCGCCTACCTGCGGCCCGTCGTCAGGCTTTTCGAGGAAGGCGCGGCGGACGGGACGATACGCCCGGTCGCCAGCCCGCGTGCCACCGCGGCCGCGCTTCTCGGCGCGACGACCATGGCGGTGGAAAACGTCCTGCTGTGGGCCGACGGGCAATCGGTCGACGAGCTGTACGAGCCCGTCATGTCGCTGGTGCTCCACGGCCTCGATCCCAGCCCGGCGCTGGCGGGGTTACCTTGCGGTCCAGCCGCCGTCGACCACTATGGTCTGGCCGGTCACGTACCGTCCGGCGTCGCTGACGAGCCACAGGACCGCCCCCGCGAAGTCGTCCACGGTTCCGGGGTAGGGCAGCGGCGTGTTGCGCCGCAGCCACGCCAGCGACCGCTCGTCGGTGTACAGGCCCTCGGTGATCTCGCTGCGGAAGAAGCCGGGCGCGACCGTGTTCACCCGGATGCCGTGCCGGGCCCACTGCACCGCCAGCTCGGCCGTCAGGCCGGACAGCCCCAGCTTGCTCGCGGCGTAGGACGCCTGCGGTATGCCCGGGACGCCGACGTGCCCGCTGATCGACGACACGTTGACGATCGCCCCCCGCCCCGCGGAACGCATATGCGGGAACACCTCCTGCGCCAGCCGGAACGGTGCCACCAGGTTCAGCTCCAGCGTCCGCCTGATCTCCTCGGCCGGCTCGCGCTCGGCAGGCTCGCGGCTGAATATCATGCCGGCGGCGTTGACCAGGATCTCCGGCGCGCCGAGCTCGCCGGCGATCCGCGGCACGAGCTCGCCGAGGCGGTCTGAGTCGAGCAGGTCACAGCCGATGGCCAGCCCGCCGGTCTCGGCGGCCAGCGCGGCAAGGCGGTCCTGCCGCCTGGCGACCACGGCGACCCGGGCCCCCGCCGAGGCGAGCGCGCGGGCCAGTCCCTCGCCAAGCCCGGACGACGCGCCCGTGACGAGGGCCACGCGGCCGCTGATGTCGAATCGCCGCAACGCCTCGGGCACTCCCACCCGCACACGATATCGAAAGTAAGCGTTAGCTTACAATCGGGCCGGCGCCGCCGCTTGCAACCTCGCCGCAACGTTCCCGGGCCGCCGCCGGAGTGCGCAGGCTACTGCCGTGGGCGATGCGATCGTCGGGGTGGTGGCCAACCCGCTGTCGGGCCGCGACATCCGGCGGCTGGTGACGCAGGCCACGGTGTTCCCGAACGCCGAGAAGGCCAGCATGATCCAGCGGATGCTGGCCGCCTTCGGCGCGGTGGGAGTGCACCGCGCGCTGCTGAGCACCGACCTCGGCGGTATCTCCGCCGGCGTGTTCCGGGCGCTTGGCCGCCGCCGGCCGGGCGATCCGCCCTGGCCGGACGTGGAGTTCCTGGACGGGCTGCCGATCAGGCAGTCCGCCGCGGACACGGCGGCCGCGGTCGCGCGCATGACCTGCTGCGGTGCCCGGGTGATCGTCTGCCTGGGAGGGGACGGCACCGCGCGGGTCGCCGCGGCCGCGGCCGGCGACGTGCCGCTGCTGCCGGTGTCGACCGGGACGAACAACGCGTTCCCGGTCGTCCGGGAGGCGACGATCGCCGGCCTCGCGGCGGGGCTGGTGGCGACGGGTGCCGTGCCGCGCGCCGACGCGCTGACGCGCGCCAAGGTGCTCGAGGTCCGGGCCGGCGGCCGTGTCGAGACGGCGCTGGTGGACGTGGCGGTGTCGACGCAGGCCCACGTCGCGGCCCGCGCCGTGTGGGATCCGGCGACGCTGACGCAGCTGTTCTGCGCGTTCGCCGAGCCGGACGCGATCGGCCTGTCGAGCATCCTCGGCCAGGTGGCGCCCGTCTCGCGCACGCAGCAGCTGGGCGTGACGGCGCTCATCCAAAACCATGATCCAGAACGGAAGGTGGTTGCTCCCATCGCGCCCGGCCTCGTCGTCCCGGTGGGCATCGCCGAGGTTAGGCCGATGACGCCGGGAACCGCCTACCCGGTCCTGGCCGGCGCCGGGGTGCTCGCCGTGGACGGCGAGCGGGAGCTCACCTTCGAGCCGGGCACGCGGCCGGCCGTCACGCTGCGCACCGACGGGCCGTGGTGCGTGGACGTGCCCGCGGTGCTCGCGGCGAGCGCCCGGCTGGGCTTGCTGACACGAGATCAAGGAGGAGCGCATGGCTGACACGCTGACCAGAGACCAGCTGCTGACCGCGTACCGGACGATGCGGACGATCCGCGAGTTCGAGGAGCGCGTGCACAAGGAGTTCGCCACCGGCGAGATCCCCGGCTTCGTCCACCTGTACGCGGGCGAGGAGGCGTCGGCCGCCGGCGTGTGCCTCAACCTGGACGAACGGGACACGATCGCCAGCACCCACCGCGGCCACGGGCACTGCATCGCCAAGGGCGTGGACGTCGGCGGGATGATGGCCGAGATCTACGGCCGCACGACCGGAAGCTGCCACGGCAAGGGCGGCTCGATGCACATCGCCGACCTGTCCAAGGGCATGCTGGGCGCCAACGGCATCGTCGGCGGCGGCCCGCCGCTGATCTGCGGGACCGCGCTCGCGGCGAAGCTGAAGGGCACCGGCGGGGTCAGCGTCGCGTTCTTCGGCGACGGCGGGAGCAACCAAGGCACGACGCTGGAGTCGATGAACCTGGCGTCGGTATGGAACCTGCCGGCCATCTTCGTCGCGGAGAACAACGGATACGCCGAGTCCACGGCGAGCACCTGGTCGGTGGCGACGGACAACATCGCCGACCGGGCGGGCGCGTTCGGCATGCCTGGCGTGATCGTGGACGGGTTCGACTTCTTCGCCGTCCACGAGGCGGCGCGGGAGGCGGTCGCCCGGGCGCGCGAGGGCGGCGGGCCGACGCTGATCGAGATGAAGTTCACCCGGTACTTCGGGCATTTCGAGGGCGACCAGCAGACGTACCGGGCGCAGGAGGTCGCGCACGCGCGGGCCGAACTCGACTGCCTCACGCGCTTCGCGGCGCAAGTGACCGCGGACGGCTCGCTGTCCGCGGCCGACCTGGCCGCCGTGGACGGTGCGGTGGCGATCCTCATCGACAAGGCCGTCGCGGAAGCGAAGGCAGCTCCGCTGCCGGCCCCGGCCGACCTGCTCACCGACGTCTACGTCCGCTACTGACGCTGTCTAGGGAGGCTTGCTCACGATGCCACGCAATCTCACGTACCGCGAGGCGCTCAACGAGGCGCTCGCGCAGGAAATGGAACGGGACCCCAGCGTCATCGTCATGGGCGAGGACAACGCCGGCGGCGAGGGCGCGCCCGGCGAGGACGACGCCTGGGGCGGCGTGCTCGGCGTGACCAAGGGGCTCTACCACAAGTTCCCCGGCCGGGTGCTCGACACGCCGATCTCGGAGTCGGCGTTCATCGGCGCCGCCATCGGCGCCGCGACCGCGGGCCTGCGGCCCGTGGCCGAGCTGATGTTCGTCGACTTCATGGGCGTCTGCTTCGACCAGATCTTCAACCAGGCCGCGAAGTTCCGGTACATGTTCGGCGGCAAGGCGGTCACGCCGGTCGTGATCAGGACCATGTACGGGGCCGGGCTGCGCGCGGCGGCGCAGCACTCGCAGGCGCTATACCCGGTGTTCACGCACATCCCCGGGCTCAAGGTGGTGGTCCCGGCGACGCCGTACGACGCGAAGGGCCTGCTGATCGCGGCGATCAGGGACAACGACCCGGTGATCTTCTTCGAGCACAAGGCCCTCTACGACCTGACAGGACCGGTTCCTGAGGAGAGTTACACGCTTCCGTTCGGTGAAGCGAATGTAGTCCGCGAGGGATCGGATGTCACGATCGTGACGCTGGGGCGCATGGTGCACACGTCGCTCGCCGCCGCTGACGAGCTCGCCGCGTCCGGGGTTTCCTGTGAGGTGGTCGACCTGCGGACGACGAGCCCGCTGGACGAGGACACGATCCTGGAAAGCGTCGAGAACACGGGCCGGCTCGTCGTCGTGGACGAGGCCACGCCGCGCTGCTCGATCGCGACCGACATATCGGCGCTCGCCGCGTCCCGGGCCTTCGGGGCGCTGCGCGCGCCGATCGGGATGGTGACCGCGCCGCACACCCCGGTGCCGTTCTCCGCCGCGCTGGAGGACCAGTACATCCCGGACGCCCAGCGGATCGTGAACGCGGTCAAGCCCGTCGCGGAGTGGCGGCGATGACGGACTCCGGCATCACCTCCGTCGCCATGCCGAAGTGGGGCCTGTCGATGCGGTCCGGCAAGATCACCGACTGGGTGGTCGCCGAGGGCGACCCGGTGGCGCCGGGGGACGACCTCGCGGACATCGAAACCGAGAAGATCACCGGCACGCTGGAGGCGGATAGCCCCGGACTGGTGCGCAGGCTGATCGCGACCGTCGGCGAGGACGTCCCGGTCGGCGCGGCGATCGCGCTCATCGCCCCGCCGGACGTGCCGGACGCCGTGCTCGACGACCTCGCCGCGCGGGCGCGCGCGGTGATCGACGCCGGGCTGCCGGAAGACGACGGCGCCGGGCCGGTCGTCGAAACGGTCGAGGCCGGCGGCCGGAAGGTGTCCTACGCGGGTGCCGGCGACTCCGGTGACGTGGTGCTGCTGGTGCACGGTTACGGCGGCGACCGGAACTCGTGGCTGTTCCTTCAGGAGCCGCTGGCCGCCCGCCACCGGGTGTACGCGCTGGACCTGCCGGGGCACGGCACGTCGGCCAAGGACGTGGGCGACGGCTCGGTGGACCTGCTCGCGGACGCGGTCCTCGGGGTGCTCGACGCGGTCGGTTCCGACCGGGCCCACCTGGTCGGGCACTCGCTCGGCGGCGCGGTGGTCCTCGCGGCGGCGGCCAGGTCGCCGGGGCGGATCGCGTCGCTGACGCTGTTCGCGCCGGCCGGGTTCGGCCCGTCGATCAGCGCCGGCTACGTGCGCGGCTTCGCCGCCGCGCAGACCAGGCGCGAGCTCAAGCCGCTCGTCGGGCAGCTGTTCGCCGACGAGCAGCTGGTGACCCGGCAGGTGGTCGACGACCTGCTCGCCTACAAGCGGCTCGACGGCGTGGACGCGGCGCTGGCCGCGCTGGCCGAGACCCTGCTTGACGGCGATGAGCAGCGCATCGACTCCGCCGCGGCGGTGCGCGCGCTCGGCGAGGTGGTGCCGGTCACCGTGGTCTGGGGCAGCGCGGACCGCATCATCCCGGCGGAGCAGGCCTCGTCGGTCGCCGCCGTCGCGCCAGGAGCGGCCGTCCGCGTGATCGACGGCGCGGGGCACATGCCGCACATGGAGCGGCCGGCCGAAGCCCAGGCGGCGGTGGAGGAGACGATCGCCAGGGCAGGGTGACCTCCCGACCCTTGCGCCGGCACCCTGGCCGGGGGTCCACTGGGAGGATGGGGCAGGTCCAATGGCGGACCGCCCGTGGCCGGGCGCCGCGCTTCGAGGCGGCCGTTCCGGCGGGCGAGGATCCGGTCCGCTACGCGCAGCTGCTGCGCCGGGTCAGGGACGCGACCCTGGCCGGCGCCCGGCCGCCCGCGACGCCGCGCCCGGTCATCGGCGACTCCTGGCGGCGCACGATCCGGTTCGGCGTCGACCCCGACCAGGGCAAGGACCTGGCCAGGCAGGCGCGGCTGGATGAGGTCGAGCACCGGCGGCACGCCGGAAAGCTGGACCGGGTGCTGCCCGTGCTCGGCGGCGTGCTGCTGCCGGCGGCCGAAGACGCGGGACACATCATGGTCGTCGTCGACGCCGACGGCGTCATCTTGTGGCGGGACGGCCCGCGAGCGGTGCAGCGCAACGCCGAGCACCTCGGCTTCTGCCCCGGAGTGAACTGGGGCGAGGCGAGCGTCGGCACCAACGCCATCGGGACGGCGCTCGTCGTCCGGCGGCCTGTCCAGGTTTACTCGGCCGAACATTTCGTGAAGTCGCACCATGCCTGGACCTGCGCCGCCTCCCCGATCCATGACCCGGCGACCGGCCAGCTGCTCGGCGTGGTGGACCTGAGCGGCGCCGCGGCGACCGTCCACCCGAGCACGCTCGCGCTGGTCGACGCCGCCGCCACGATGGCCGAGCGGGAGCTGCGCGAGGCGCACCGCCGCAACCTCGAGGCGCTGCGGGCCACCGCGGCGCCGCTGCTCGCCCGCGTCAGCGGTGCCGCGTTCGTCACCGACCCGGACGGCTGGGTGGCCGGGGCGACCGGCGTGGCCCCGGCCGAGCGGCTGGCCTTGCCGCAGCGACGAGACTCGGAGTTCGCGTGGCTCCCGGCGTTCGGCCTCTGCAGGCTCGAGCCGCTGCCGGGCGGGTGGCTGGTCACCGTGACCGGCTCAGCCTCAGCGGGCGCGGCGCCCTCGTGCACGAGCGCCGAACTCGACCTGCGCGACCCGCGGTTCCCGGTGCTGGCCATCAGCTCGCCGTCCGGCCAGTGGAGCCACCGGCTCAGCCCGCGGCACGCGGAGCTGCTGCTGATCCTGGCGACCGCGCGCGACGGCCGGACCGCGGCCGAGCTGTCGGCCGACATGTTCGGCGCGCCGGAGCACACGGTGACGGTCCGGGCCGAGACGTCGCGGCTGCGCCGGATCGTCGGCGGCCTGCTGATCCAGCGCCCGTACCGGTTCGCCGACTGGGTGGACGTGCGCGTCCGCTACCCCGCCGCGGCCGAGGACATCCTCCCGTCGTCCACCGCTCCCGCCGTGCGCCGCGTCCGCGACAGCCGCGGATAGCCGCGGTGTTATTTCCTGCCGTAAATAATTCGTTCTATACGCGCTAAAACCCTTCGCGACCAGGGATTAATGCGCCATCATCGCGTCCGGAGTGGCCGCCGAGGCCTAATGCACCGCGGCCGTAGCTGTCCCCGTACCGACGGGCTGCGGCGGCCACGCCGGCGCCGCCAAGGAGTGACACGATCGTGACGGCGTTGACGACAGTCCTGCGGATGTCTTAATGTCCTGGCTCCGGTGAAAATGGGCTGCGATTGCGACATCCGCCCGAGCAGATGCCCTGCCACGAGAACGTGTCCCGGGATAGCCGAGTCTCCTGGGAAAGGGAAATATAACGCGGACGATAGCATTTCGGTGACGCGCCTTTGTCCCTGTTTTCCGCCGCTATAGCGGCGGAAAACAGGGACAAAGCGAGCTGCCTCCCCTTGAGGCGGGTCCCGCAAAGCGAGAAGGAGCCGATTGTCGTTCAGTGGTCTGGCCGATGGAGGCGGGGAGATCGCCCATGGGTGGCGTGGGATCACAACTGTGGCATCACTCGCTCCTCGTCACACCTGTGCTCCTAGAGTTGGTGGAGTGGGTGTGAGGGGCCAGCCTGCGGCGGCTGTCCTGACCCGGAGGCGGGCGCTGACGGCGCTCGCGGCGGCGGCCGGCGGGTCGGGGCTGCTGAGCGCCTGCACGTCGACGACGTCGCGGCAAGCGGCGGCGACTCCGCCCGCCAAGGGCACTAGGGCAGCTCCCGCGGTGGAGGCTGCCACGCCGACCGCGCCGACGCAGGCGACGGCGCCGGTGAACGTGTATGCCGACATCGCCCCCGGCAAGATGAACCCGGGGTGGGCCCGCGACAAGGTCCGGGTGTACGTCCCGAACAGCCTCAGCAGCACGGTCACCGAGATTGACCCGCGCACCTACCGGGTCATCACCACATTCGACGTCGGGATCGGCCCCAACCACGTCACGCCGTCCTGGGACGGCTCAGTGCTATGGGTGAACAACACCGTTGGCAGCAGCCTGACGCCCATCGATCCCCGGACGGGCCGGGCCGGTTCGCCCGTTGCGGTCGCGGACCCGTACAACTTGTATTTCACGCCGGACGGCCAGTACGCGCTGGTGATGGCGGAAGCCCTGAACCGGATCGACTTCTGCGACCCGCACACGATGGCGCCGCGGTACCGCATGCCTATCCCGGCCGCCGGCATCAACCACATGGACTTCACCGTCGACGGGAACTACGCGCTCGGGAGCTGCGAGTTCAGCGGCTCGGTCGTATGGATCGACATGCGCGCGCGGAAGGTGGTGGCGAAGCACACGCTCGGCAAGGCCATGGACGCCCCGCTGATGCCGCCGGGATCGGGGTACAGCATGCCGCAAGACGTGCGCCTGTCCGCCGACGGCACGATCTTCTACGTCGCCGACATGGCCGCCAACGGCGTCTGGCTGATAAGCGCGAGCCAGTTCAAGCCCATTACCTTCATCCGCACCGGCGCCGGCACGCACGGCTTCGAGGTCGGCAGGGACGGCAGGCACCTGTACATCTCCAACCGGGGCGAGGGTTCGATCTCTGTGCTCGACATGGCCGCCAACAAACTGGTCGGCAAGTGGCGCATTCCCGGCGGAGGCTCGCCCGACATGGGCGGGATCTCCCCTGACGGGACGGTGATGTGGTGGGGCGGCCGCTACAACGGCGTGGTGTACGCGATGTCCACCGTCAACGGGCGCCTGCTCGCGAAGATCCCCGTCGGCGCCGGGCCGCACGGCGTGTGCGTGTTCCCGCAGCCCGGCCGGTGCTCACTCGGGCACACCGGCAACTTCCGCTAGCGGTCGCTCAGAGCGAGAAGGAGCCGATCGCGCGCGAGGCGATGTGGCGGCCGATGACGATGGACGCGGTGGCGGCCGGCGACGGGGCGTTCAGCACGTGGACGACGTGGTCGCCCTCCTCGATGAGGAAGTCGTCGACGAGCGCCCCGGACCGGCTCAGGCACTGCGCGCGTATCCCGGACGGGCCGAAGGTGACGTCCCCCGACCTGATCCCGGGGATGTACCGTCGCATCTGCGCCAGGTAGGCCGGCTTGACCAGGTCACGCCAGATCTCCAGGGCCCCGGTGGCGGCGTAGTCCCTGGCGAGCCTGCGCAATCCGGGGAAGCGCAGGCTGTCGAGCAGGTCCCGGCCGTTGACCGACAGCCGCCCGTACCCCTCCCTGGCGAGCGCGGGCACCGCGTTCGGCCCCGCGTGCAGTGTCCCGTCCACGCCCCGGGTGAAGTGCACGCCGAGGAAGGGGAACGCCGGGTCCGGTACCGGGTAGACCAGGCCGCGGACCAGGTCCGCCGCGGCCGCCCGGAACGTGTAGTAGTCACCGCGGAACGGGACGATCCGGTGCTCGCGGTCCCCTTGGCCGGTCATCGCGGCAATCCGGTCAGCCTGTAGCCCGGCGCAGGCCACCACGCCCCGGGCGCGCAGCGGGCCGGCCTCCGTCTCGGCCTGCCAGCCGCCGGGGACACGGGCCAGCCCGCGCACGGCGTGCCCGCACCGCACCTGGCCGCCGTCCTTGCTGATCGTCTCCGCGTAGGCGGCCGCGACCAGCCGGTAGTCGATCACGCCGCTTTCCGGGATGTGCAGCGCGCGGATCCCGCGCACCGATGGCTCGATCCCGGCGATCTCCGTCGCGCCTATCTCCCGGACCGCCAGCCCGTTCGCCCGCCCCCGCTCGGCCAGGTCGGCGAGCCGGGGCAGTTCGCTCTCCTGGGTGGCAACCACCAGCTTGCCGGTCCGCCGGTACGGGATCTGATGCGCCTGCGCGAACTCGGCCATGGCCAGCCGTCCCGCGATGCAGAACCGCGCCTTCAGGCTGCCCGGCTGGTAGTACAGGCCCGCGTGGATGACGCCGGAGTTGTGCCCGCTTTGGTGCGTGCCCACCGTGGCCTCTTTCTCCAGCACGGCGAGCCGCAGCCCGG
>Ga0310916_10003082_pt1 | contig 10291 bp, 7 predicted proteins | sample GREbulkMGLF176_FD_203444 | JGI IMG/M metagenome (GOLD analysis project Ga0310916, IMG submission 203444) | Lab enrichment of tropical soil microbial communities from Luquillo Experimental Forest, Puerto Rico - GRE.bulkMG.LF176 | ecosystem: Environmental > Terrestrial > Soil > Tropical forest >... | reverse complement strand
GGACCTGGGCATCGACGGGTTCCGGCTGGACGCGGTGCCCTACCTGTACGAGCGCGAGGGCACCAACTGCGAGAACCTCAAGGAGACCCACGAGTACCTCAAGCGGGTCCGGTCCGAGATAGACCGGCTCTACCCGGACCGGGTGCTGCTCGCGGAGGCCAACCAGTGGCCGGCCGACGTGGTGGAGTACTTCGGCGACCCTTCGGTGGGCGGGGACGAATGCCACATGGCCTTCCATTTCCCGCTGATGCCGCGGATCTTCATGGCGGTCCGCCGGGAGCAGCGCTACCCGGTCTCGGAGATCATGGCGCAGACCCCGCCCATCCCCGGGAACTGCCAGTGGGGGATCTTCCTGCGCAACCACGACGAGCTGACGCTGGAGATGGTCAGCCACGACGAGCGGGACTACATGTACGCGGAGTACGCCAAGGACCCGCGGATGAAGGCGAACATCGGGATCCGGCGCCGGCTCGCGCCGCTGCTCGACAACGACCGCAACCAGCTCGAGCTATTCACCGCCCTGCTGCTGTCGCTGCCCGGCTCGCCGGTGATGTACTACGGCGACGAGATCGGCATGGGCGACAACATCTGGCTCGGTGACCGGGACGGGGTCCGCACCCCGATGCAGTGGACCCCGGATCGCAACGCCGGCTTTTCCACCGTCGATCCGCAGCGGCTCTACCTGCCGCTGAACATGGACCCGATCTACGGCTTCCAGGCGCTCAACGTGGAGGCGCAGCAGCGCAGCTCCGGGTCGATACTGCACTGGACCAAGCGGATGATCGAGATCCGCAAGCGCCACCCGGTCTTCGGCCTCGGCGGGTACGACGAGCTGAACTCGTCCAACCCGAGCGTGCTGGCGTTCGTCCGGGAGTACACCGGCCCGGTGGATGACGACGGGGTGGACCTGTCCGATCACGTCCTGTGCGTCAACAACCTGTCGAGGTTCCCCCAGCCGGTCGAGCTTGACCTGCGCCGGTTCAAGGGCATCACGCCGGTGGAGTGCATGGGCGGGGTGACGTTCCCGCCCATCGGGGATCTCCCCTATCTGCTGACGCTGCCGGGGCACGGATTCTACTGGTTCCAGCTTCCGGGACTGCGGCCGGAACACGGGGCCTGACCGGGAACGGAGCCGACGGGCCGGATGCCATGACCGCCGCCGAAGTCCGCTATGCGGCCCTCCGGGCCGGTGAATCCGCTATGGCGGGGTAGATGCCAATCATGACGTTTGAGGAAATCCTGGCGGCCTGGCTGCCGGGACAGCGCTGGTTCGCCGGAAAGGGAACGCCGATCACCGGCCTGGCCGTGGCCGAGCAGACCACGCTGATTTCCGGTGATCCCGGCCTGCGCCACCTCATCGTCGCGGTCACCCAGGCGTCGGGAACGCACTCGTATCAGCTGTTCCTGGGCTTGCGGGCGGATCTGCCCGACACGCTGGAGCATGTCCGGATCGGCCCGGTGCATGGGGGCATGGTCTCCTATGACGGCCTGCATGATCCCGGTCTGACGGCGGTGCTGCTCGAGGCGATGGCGGGCGGGGAGTCCATCGGGCCGCTGCGCTTCGCCCGCCGGCCGGGCGCGGAGATCAACACCGGCCTGCAGAGCCTCGTGCTCACCGCCGAGCAGAGCAACACCAGCCTGCTGTTCGGCGAGGAGGCAATCCTCAAGGTGTTCCGCAGGCTCTCCCCCGGGCCCAACCCCGACCTGGAGGTGCCCGACGCGCTGGCGAGGATGGGCTCCCAGCACGTGGCCGCGCCGCTGGGCTGGATCACCGCGCAGACCGAGGGCCGGCGCACGGTCCTTGCCGTGCTGTCGGCCTACCTGCGGAACGCGGTGGACGGCTGGTCCCTGGCCGCCACCAGCGTCCGCGACTACTACGCGAGCGATATCGCGAACGCGGCGCAGGCGGGCGGGGACTTCTCCGGCGAGGCACACCGCCTCGGCGAGGCCACCGCCGAGGTACACCGCGACCTCGCGACGGCCTTCGGCACCCAGGAGCTGCCCGCCCATGCCTACCACGAGATGTCGGCGAACATGCTGGACCGGCTGGACGAGGCGGTCGCGGCGGTGCCGGGACTGGCCCGCCACGACCGGGTGCTGCGGACCGCGTTCGAGGAGGTAGCCACGCTCACCGACCCGCTCGAGGTGCAGCGGATCCACGGCGACTACCACCTGGGCCAGGTGATGCGCACCCACGCCGGGTGGGTGCTGCTCGACTTCGAGGGGGAGCCCGCGGTCCCGCTGGAGCGCCGCCGGGCCTACTTCCCCGCGCTGCGCGACGTGGCGGGGATGCTGCGGTCCCTGGACTACGCCGCGCACTTCCAGCTCGCGGGTCATCAGAGCCCCGAGCAGGTCAGCGCGGCGGCACGGGACTGGGCGCGGCGCAACCAGGCCGCGTTCTGCGCCGGCTACGCCCGGGCCGGCGGGGCGGATCCGGGTAAGCATGGGATCCTGGTACGCGCGCTCACCCTGGACAAGGCGGTCTACGAAGTGATGTACGAGGCGAGAAACCGGCCGTCCTGGCTGCCGATCCCGCTCGGCTCGATCCCCGATGGAGCGGCATGACCGGGCCCCGCCAGGCCGGTCCGGTCAGCCCCGGTGCCGCGGACGACGTGCCCCCGGGCGAGATCGACCGGATCGTCGCTGGCCTCCACCATGACCCGCACTCCGTGCTCGGCGCGCACCCAGGCCCGGACGGGGTCGTCGTCCGGGCCCTGCTGCCGCTGGCCGCCACGGTCGCCGTGGTGCTCGCCGACGGCCGCCGCTTCCCCCTGTCCCACCTGCACGAGGGCGTGTTCGCCGGCACGCTGCCGATGACCGAGGTGCCCGACTACCGGCTCGCCGTCGCCTACCCGGGACCGGAACCGGGCACCACGATGCCGGAGATCGTGGTCGACACCCCGTACCGGTTCCTGCCCACGCTCGGCGCGACCGACCTGCACCTGATCGGCGAGGGCAGGCACGAGGAACTATGGCGGGTGCTCGGCGCCCACGTGCGCGAGTACGGTTCCGACGGATCCGGGTTCGGCGAGGTCACCGGGACCGCGTTCGCCGTCTGGGCACCGAACGCGCGCGGCGCGCGGGTCGTCGGCGACTTCAACCACTGGGACAGCCGCGGCCACCCGATGCGCTCGCTCGGCGGCTCGGGGATCTGGGAACTGTTCGTGCCCGGCGTCGGCGACGGCACGCACTACAAGTTCGACATCTGCGGCCCCGACGGGCGGTGGCGGCGCAAGGCCGACCCGATGGCCAGCCGCGCCGAGCAGCCGCCCGCCACCGCGTCGGTGGTGTACACCTCCGGCTACACCTGGGGTGACGAGGACTGGCTTGCCGCGCGCGGCCGCGGGGAGCGGACCCGCGAGCCGGTCAGCATGTACGAGGTGCACCTCGGCTCCTGGCGGCCTGGCCTGTCCTACCGTGAGCTCGCCGAGGAACTGACCGCCTACGTCACCAAGATGGGCTTCACCCACGTGGAGCTCCTGCCGGTGGCCGAGCACCCGTTCGGCGGCTCCTGGGGCTACCAGGTCACGTCCTACTACGCCCCGACGGCCCGGTTCGGCAGCCCGGACGACTTCCGCTACCTCGTCGACCGGCTGCACCAGGCCGGGATCGGCGTGATCCTCGACTGGGTGCCCGCGCACTTTCCCAAGGACGCATGGGCGCTGGCCCGCTTCGATGGCACCCCGCTGTACGAGCACGCCGACCCGCGGCGCGGCGAGCACCCCGACTGGGGCACGCTGATCTTCGATTTCGGCCGTCCCGAGGTGCGCAACTTCCTGGTCGCGAACGCGCTGTGCTGGCTGGAGGACTTCCACGCCGACGGGCTGCGGGTGGATGCGGTGGCCTCGATGCTGTACCTCGACTACTCCCGTGGGCCGGGCCAGTGGACCCCGAACGAGTACGGCGGCCGGGAGAACACCCAGGCCGTCTCGTTCCTGCGCGAGGTCAACGCCACCTGCTACCGCCGGGTGCCCGGGATCATGATGATCGCCGAGGAGTCGACCGCCTGGCCAGGCGTGACCCGGCCGGTGTACCTCGGCGGGCTCGGGTTCGGCTTCAAGTGGAACCTGGGCTGGATGCACGACACGCTGAACTACCTGGCGAACGACCCGGTGTTCCGGCACTACCACCACAACGAGATCACCTTCTCGCTGATGTATGCGTTCAGCGAGAACTTCGTGCTGCCGCTGTCCCACGACGAGGTCGTGCACGGCAAGGGGTCCCTGCTAGGCAAGATGCCCGGCGACGAATGGAACAAGTTCGCCGGGCTGCGGGCGCTGTTCGCCTACATGTGGGCCCACCCGGGCAAGCAGCTGCTGTTCATGGGGTCCGAGATCGGCCAGGGCGCCGAGTGGTCCGCCGACCGCGGCGTGGACTGGTGGGTGCTCGGCGATGAGCACCACGCCGGCGTTCAGCAACTCGTCACCGACCTGAACCGGGCCTACCGGGAGAACCCGGCGCTGTGGGCGCTGGACTACTCCCCCGAGGGGTTCGGCTGGATCGACGCGAATGACGCGGGCGGCAACGTGCTGTCGTTCCTGCGCTTCTCCGGGGAGCAGGTGGATCCTGGCCCGGAGACAGCACACGCTGGCTCCTCGGAGTCCCCGGACGGCTCGGCCGACGGGGAGGTCCCCACAGACGGAGAAGCGGAACCGGGCAACGCGGACGGGGCGGACGGGGCGGCCGCCAGCCCGGGCGTCCTCGCCTGCATCATCAACTTCTCCGGCCGGCCGCACATGCGCTACAAGGTCGGGCTGCCGCGGGCGGGACGGTGGCGGGAGATCGTCAACACCGATGCGTTTGGGTACGGCGGCAGCGGCGTAGGCAACCTCGGCTCGGTCGAGGCCCTGCCGGAGCCCTACCACGGCCAGCCCGCATCCGCCGTGATGACCCTCCCGCCGCTGGGCGCGCTCTGGCTGGTCCCGGAAGCCTGAACGCTCAGCCGCCGGCTAGAAGGCGTACCGCAGCACGGCGGGGCCAGGATGCACACCTGGCTGCCTCCCAAGAGGCGCACCTGCCTTCGCCGGAGTCGTCGCTGCGGTAGGGGCAGGCCAGCGTGAGCCAGCCCGCTGGACCAGTTCGTGCTCGTCGGCTGGGGTCAGCCCGGCAGGCTCGCCCACCATTCCGGCAACACGGATGCCGTCGTTGGTGACACGGATGCCGTCACATGATGCCGCGTGTCCAAACGGGCCATGGTGGGCGGGGCCCGGATGCCGTCCGGGCTGCGTCTGGGTGGGCTGCGTCGCGGTCCCGCCGCTCGCGGCGATCTGCGCCTTCGCCGTCACCGTGGCGGCCCACAGGTCCGGCCCGGACACCTTGGCTGCGGCCCCGATGAGCCCGGTGGGCACCGGGGCGGGACCGGCCTCGACAGCAGGTCGCGGTCGAGCACCGCCGACCACTCGGCCCGCAGCGCCTCCTGCACCTGCCGCCGAAGGCGCGACGAGCGTGCGGTATATCCAGCGGAACGAGGCGGCCGAGCGCATGGCTGTGATCGAAGCCCGCTGGGAACATCTGCCCGGCGGCTTCACTGCCCAGCGGAAGCTAGTCGAGACTCACATTAGGTGGGTGGAGCCGAAGACATTGTGCCGGTACTTGGTGACGAAGACCAAGTGGGCGTGCAGGGTGAACACGCGGCGCCTGCCAGTGCGTATTTCGCTGTATTTGGCAATTAATTCGAATACACTTTCAGTGTGCAGCTCCGGTACAACTACCGTCTCGGCCCGGCGCGCCAGCACCGGATCGCCTTCGGCAGGGCGTTCGGGTGCGCGCGGGTCGTGTTCAATGACGCGCTGGCCGCCCGGGAGGAAGCGCATGCGGCGGGGCTGCCGTACATCACCGATGCCGAGGTGTCGGCCCGGCTGACTGCGGCCAAGGCCAGCCCTGGCCGGGCATGGCTGGGCGAGGTGTCCTCGGTGGTGCTTCAGCAGGCTCTCGCGGACCTGAACGCCGCCTACCGGAACTTCTTCGCCTCGGCCACGGGCAAGCGCAAAGGCCCGAAGATCAAGCCGCCCCGGTTCCGGTCCCGCAAGGACCACCGGCAGGCCATCCGGTTCACCGCCAACGCCCGGTTCAAGGTGCTGGCGAACGGGAGGCTGCGGCTGCCGAAGATCGGGGACGTGCCCGTCCGCTGGTCCCGGCCCCTGCCGTCAGAGCCGTCCAGCGTGACCATCATCAAGGACTCCGCCGGGCGGTACTTCGCCTCGTTCGTGGTTGAGACCAGCCCCGCCGCGCTGCCCGAAGCGGAGCCCGTGGTGGGCATCGACCTCGGGCTCACGCATTTCGCTGTCTTGTCGGACGGGCGGAAGATCACCGCGCCCCGGTTCTTGCGGCGTGCGGAGAAACTGCTCAAGCGCCGGCAGCGGGAACTGTCCCGCAAGCAGAAAGGCTCGGCCAACCGGGCAAAGGCCAGGCTCAAAGTCGCCCGCGCGCACGCCCGGGTGGCCGACGCCCGGCGGGACTTTCACCACCAGTTGTCCACGGCGCTGATCCGCGACAACCAAGCGGTCGCCGCCGAGGACTTGGCGGTGGCAGCGCTCGGGCGCACCCGCCTGGCCAAGTCCGTCCACGACGCCGGCTGGTCGTCGTTCGTGGGCATGCTGGAGTACAAGGCCCGGCTGTATGGCCGGGAGTTCCACCGGATCGGCCGATTCGTGCCGACTTCGCAAACCTGCTCTGTGTGCGGGGCAAAGGACGGCCTCAAGCCACTGCACGTCCGCGAGTGGCAATGCGGCGCGTGCGGGGTATGGCTGGACCGGGATGTGAACGCGGCGGTCAACGTCGCGAAGGCCGCCGGGCTGGCGGTAACAGCTTGTGGAGCGCAGGTAAGACCACCCTCTGGGGCGGCGCAGCGCATTGAAGCAGGAACCCACCCGAAGCCACACCGGGAAGCGGCGTGATAGGCGGGAATCCCCTCCCTTCAGGGAAGGGTGGAGGTCAAGTGCGCCGGGACAAGCTGGACGCCGAGTTCGACCACCCGGGCACGCCCGCGCGGCTGGCGGCGCTGCGGGATGTCGCCAAGGACGCGGACGCGACGGTGAACCAGGTGGTGCTGGCCTGGCTGATCGGCGCGGAGGTCCCGATGATCCCGCTGGTCGGCGCTTCCTCGGTGGCGCAGCTGAACGAGAGCCTGGCCGCGGTGGACCTGGAGCTGACCGAGGAGCAGCGCGCGACGCTTGACGCGGCCCGATGAGGTTGCGCGGGCCGACGAACCTGTACGGCCCGGCGAACCTGCGCGGCTGGGCGAGCTAGCGTCGTCCGGCGGCGTGCGCCGCCCGTGACCTCCCGCGCCCGGTCACCCCGCGCAGGTCAGCTGAACTGGCGGATCAGCCAGCCTGGGCCGGCGATCGCTGCCCCGGCCGCCTCGCAGCGGCGCCGCAGCTCACGGTCGGCGGTGACCACGACCCGCCGGCCGGTCAGCCGGCCCGCCAGGCCGGCGATCTCGTCGTCACCCTCGCCGCGGGCCGCCACCACCTGCACCCGTGGCGCTGGTCCCACCAGGTCGAGCACTGCCCGCGCCCGGCCCTCCACCACCAGGTAGACGTGCGGGAACCACCGGCCGCCCGCCGTCTCCCCCGCGGGCCCCGCCGCACCGGCCTCGCCCGCGCTGCCAGGTTCGGCCGCTCCGCCAGGTCCGGCCGCGCCACCCGCTCCGCCAGGTTCGGGCGCCGCGCCGGCACCGGGAACCGGGCCGGTGAGTCCATGGGCCGCCAGCGCTGCCAGCTCACCGTGCAGCCGTGCCATCGCCCCGGCGCGGTCGCGCCACCACCCGTCGGCACGTGAGCCCATCACATTGGCGCCATCCACGATCAGGGCGACGTCCATGCCGGCCGACAATAGCGCACGGGCCAGCCAGGACGTCCGTGGCCACGGACCTGCCCGCGCACTCCCCCGCGCCTGCAAGCCATCCCCCGCCCGCGGACCCGGCCCACGAATCACCCGGCGGGCCGGCCAGCGGGCGGCACCACGCCTTACGGTGCCCGCACGGCGCCTTACTGGGCCCGTACGGCTTCGGCCTAGAGTGGGCGCATGGTAGAGGCCACGTTCATAGACGAACTCAGCAGGCTACGGCAGCGGCACACGGCTCCGCTCATCCTGGAGCTCGACCTCTCCGAGGGCATCGCCGAAGAGCCGCCGGCCGACCCGGTCTCCGCCGTGCTCGCCATGCGCCGCCCGCGGCTCGCCGACGTGCTCGACGGGCTGCGCCGGGCCCGTGCGGACGACAAGGTCCGGGCCCTGGTGGTCAAGATCGGCGGCCGCCCGATCGGGGTCGCCCGGGTACAGGAGCTGCGGTCCGCCATCGCGGCGTTCCGCCGGTCGGGCAAGGCCACGGTGGCGTGGGCCGAGACGTACGGGGAGTTCGGCCCGGGCAACGCCGCCTACTACCTGGCCACCGCCTTCGAACGGATCTGGCTCCAGCCGTCCGGGGACGTGGGCCTGACCGGGCTCAGCCTGGAACAGTGGTTCCTCCGCGGCACCATGGACAAGCTGGGCCTGGAGTATGAGGTCAGCAAGCGGCACGAATACAAGAACGCCGCCGACCGGCTGACCGAGCAAGGGTTCACCGGGCCTGCCAGGGAAGCACTGGAACAACTCGCCTCCTCGCTCACCGGGCAGATCACCGAGGCCGTCGCCGAGCGCCTCGCCGTGTCCCCGGCACAGGCCCGCATGCTGATCGACAACGGCCCCTACATCGCCGAGGAGGCGGTGGAATTGCGCCTGGTCGACGCGCTCGGCTACCGGGACGAGGTCTACGACGACGTGCGCAAGACCGCCGGGCCCGACGCCCACCTGCTCTACCTGGCCCGGTACCAGCGCTCCCGGGCACTGGCCGAGCGGGCCAGGAAGCTGCCGGAACGCGGCTCGGACATGATCGCGGTCATCTACGCGGCCGGGCCGATCCGGCGCGGCCGCAGCGGGCGCGGCCCGATGTCCGGCGGGGCCATGGGCTCGGACACGGTGTCGGCGGCGCTGCGGACCGCGGCGGCCGACCGCCGGGTGCGCGCGATCGTGCTGCGGGTCAACAGCCCCGGCGGCTCCTACGTGGCCTCGGACACGATCTGGCGCGAGGTGGTCAGGGCCCGGCAGGCGGGCACCCCCATCGTCGTGTCCATGGGCGACGTGGCCGCCTCGGGCGGCTACTACATCTCGATGGCGGCCGACGCGATCGTCGCGCAGCCGGGCACGATCACCGGCTCGATCGGCGTGCTCTCCGGCAAGCCGGTGACCTCCAGCCTGCTGGAACGCGTCGGCATCACCACCGACTCGGTGACCGTGGGCGCGCACGCAGACATGTTCTCCACGACGCGCCCGTTCAGCGAGGAAGAGTGGGCGAAGATCAATTCATGGCTTGACCGGATCTACGCGGACTTCACCGGCAAGGTCGCCATGGGGCGCAACATGACCCAGGAACAGGTGCACGAGATCGCACGCGGCCGGGTGTGGACCGGCGCGGACGCGGCAGGCATCGGACTGGTCGACCAACTCGGCGGCCTGGACGACGCGATCGCGCTCGCCAGGCGCAAGGCCGGGCTGCCCGACACCGCGCCGGTCCGCGGCTACCCGCGCACGACGCCGCTGGACCGGCTGCGGCGGCCGGAGTCGAGTGAGGACTACCGCGCGGCTGGGGCCCGCATGTTCACCGAGAACTGGGGGCCGGTGTGGCGGCTCGCGGCCGGCGCCGGGTTCCCGCCGTTCGGGCCGTTGCACCTTCCTGTCCCCTGGGCTTTTCAGTGACAGAACGATCAGCCCCCGGTACCCAGATCCCGCCGGCTGACGCCGCCCGCGGGACGCGGATCGACCGGGTGGGCGAGGCGCTGGCGTCGTTCGCCACCGGGGTCACGCTCGTCATGGTGGCCGACGGCCGGGACGACATAGGGACCACGGTCAGCGCGTTCTGCCCGGTGTCGTGGTCGCCGCCGCTCGTGCTCGTGTCGCTGATCGCCGGCTCCTACCCGGCCGAGGTGCTGGCCCGGGTGGACCGGTTCGCGGTGACCGTGCTCAGCGCGGGCCAGCGGGCACTGGCGGGCAGGTTCGCCGTGGCCGGGCGGCCGGGAGCGCGTGTGCTGCTCGAGGGCATGCCGCACGAGCGCGGGGAAGCTTCGGGCGCGCTCATCCCCGCCGACGGGCTGGCGGCGCTGGAATGCGGGGCCGTGCAGCGCGTCCCGGCCGGGGATCACCTACTGGTCATCGCCTCTGTACTGACGGTGCCGTACGTGGCGGACGGCGGCGGGCCGCTCATCCGCTTCGCCGGCCGCTACCCGTCACTCGGCTGACCCACCTCCCGTGCGCTCTG
>Ga0310916_10003073_pt1 | contig 10305 bp, 10 predicted proteins | sample GREbulkMGLF176_FD_203444 | JGI IMG/M metagenome (GOLD analysis project Ga0310916, IMG submission 203444) | Lab enrichment of tropical soil microbial communities from Luquillo Experimental Forest, Puerto Rico - GRE.bulkMG.LF176 | ecosystem: Environmental > Terrestrial > Soil > Tropical forest >... | reverse complement strand
CCATCGCAAATCCGCGCCGGCCTTGACCATTTCCGTCGCCGGGGCAAGCCCGTGGCGCCATTGTGGCAAGTCCACGGAAATCGCGAGACGCTCGTGAGGACAGGGCAGGTACGGGATGAAGTCCTATATGGTCGGGCGCGTTGGCAACTCGCGGATGGCGAGCGCAGGGTGATTTCGTGCGACGGCACCGAGATCGGCGTCTTCATGGTCGATGGCGAACTCGTCGCCTGGTATAATCAGTGCGCGCACCGAGGCGGGCCGGTTTGCCAGGGGCGCATCTACCAGCAGGTCATCGAGCCGGTCGATGCGGACGGCAAGACCCGCATGCTCCAGCACGACCCCAAGCGCAAGAACATCGTCTGCCCCTGGCATGGCTGGGAGTTCGACCTGCGCACCGGCCACCATCCCGCCGGCCCGAGATTCGCGTTGCGCAAGGCCAAGCTGGAGGTCGCCGACGGGCACGTCTATGTCGTTGTCTGAGCCCGCAGTGCCGAACGATCCCTTTGCCAACGATCCCTACGCATGGATCGACCGCTTTGCGGCTGACCTGCATGTGGCGGCGCGCGACCTCGTGCGCACCAACGAGGCCGGCCGGGTGTCCGACGAGGCGGTCGCCCAACTCCTGACCGCGGCGATCCGCCTCTATGTCGCGAAATCCGACGGCGAAGAGCGTACCTTCCGCCCGATCATGCGCGAGGAGACCGAGCCCCTGACCGCGACCGAACTGTTGTCTGCGGTATCCGAGCTGTTGCGGGCGTTGCGGCTCGGCCCGATGGAACTGGCCCTGTGGTTCCGACGCCGGCCCGACGAGCCCTGAGGTCACCCAATGAACGCACCCACCACATCCGTTCCCCAGTTGATCACGCCGCAGCAGGTCGACGTCTTCACCGACACGCGCGACATCCTCGCCCATGCCAGGCAGGATTCGATCAAGCGCAAATACCGCGACTGGTTCATCTGCGACATCGATGCCCATCACGTCGAGACGGTGTCGTGGAAGGAGATCATCCAATACATCGAAGATCCCGTCGTGCGCGAGCAGGCGATCCATTTCCAGGCCGAGCGCATCAACGCCCCGCCCTACGGCCTCAACGGCGATCTTGGCCTGCGCTACCAGAGCGTCGGCGGCCGCATCCCGCACCAGGACGGACAGCGCGAAACGGTCACGGAAGGCGACGTCCATCGCGACGTCGTGCTGACGCGGCGCGCGATGGAGTCGCTCGCCATCGACTACATGGTGGTGTTTCCGACCCCGATGCTGTTCCTCGGCATGCATCCGCAGCCGGAAATGGAGGTGTGGCTCGGCCGCGCCTATAACCGCTGGCTGGCCGACCGCATCCTGGCGGCGGACGACCGAATCAAATCGCTGATCTACCTGCCGTTCAACACCCCCGAGGAAGCCGAGCGCACGGTCGCCGAGTTCGATGAGGTGCCCGGCGTCATCGGCTATTGCATCACCAGCACCCGCCACAAGCCGGTGCACCACAACCACTACATGCGGCTCTACGCGATGATCGAGGAACGTGGCAAGCCGCTCGCCTTCCATGCCGGATACCATTGGGAGGACCCCTCGCTCGCCACCATCAATCGCTTCCTCGGCATGCACGCGCTGGGCTTCGTGTGGTCGAACATGATCCACGCCACCAATTGGATTCTCAACGGCATCCCCGAGCGCTTTCCCAAGCTCAAGCCGATCTTTGTGGAGAGCGGGCTCGCCTGGGTGCCGTTCCTGATGCAGCGGCTCGACGACGGCTACATGATGCGCCCTTCCGAGGCGCCGCAACTGCGCCGGCTGCCGAGCGAATACATGCGCGAGCATTGCTGGTACACGACGCAGCCGATGGAGACCACCAATCGCAAGGCGCTCGAAGTGACGCTCGAGATGATCAACGCGCAGTCGCAACTGCTGTTCGCGTCGGACTGGCCGCATTTCGATTTCGACCTGCCGGGCGAGATCATCGACCTGCCGTTCCTCACCGAACAGACCAAGCGCAATATCCTCGGCCTCAATGCGGCGCGCATCTTCAACCTCGAACCGAAGATCCGGAAGGCGCTTTAGCGCGACCAGATGCGCGCCGGCTCTCGACGGTGCCGCGGTCCGCCCACGGGCCCCGATAAAAGAACACGCTGTGCATGATGCGACCGGGCGTAAACGCCAGCACTCCGGCGAAAAGGATCCCACCGAAATAAAGCCCGAGCATCGACCAACGGTGCCCTCTGATGTTGCCGTGGCGGGCGCACCATAGCGCACGGTAGACGGCCCAGAGCGTCAAGGGAATGAACAGGTGAATCGGCGTGAGCGATCCATGGCCGATGCTGCGAATGAAGAATGCCGCGACGGCGGTGACCGACATCAGCCCGAGATAGGTGAATCCGAACGCTCGATGGAAGCGAGAGCCCTTGGTCGAAAAGAAAATCTGCCAGGTGCCTATCGCGACGGCGGGAAGCACGGTCGCAAGATGAATTTGAACGGCAATGGGTGCTTGCAAAATCGGAGATATGTTCATGCCACGGACTGCCTCGGCCAGCGTCCTCCCCTGGCGCGCTCCAACTCACACCGACGGCGTGCCGTCTTTCCCGTAGACACGCGCCGGATCGAAGGTGCGTTCGCCGTCGCGGAATTCGAGCGACGCCGGCGTGCCGGGCGTACCGGGAACGACAGCGCGGTAGAAACAGGAGCGCCGGCCGGTGTGGCAGGCGCCGGGGCCGGCCTGCTCGACCTCGAGCAGCAGCACATCCTGGTCGCAGTCGACGCGCATCTCCACCACGCGCTGAACATGGCCCGATGTCTCGCCCTTCTTCCACAGCGCCTGGCGCGAACGGCTGTAGAACCAAGCTTCGCCGGTCTCCAGAGTCTTGGTCAAGGCCTGCGCGTTCATATGGGCGACCATCAGCACCTCGCCCGTATCCGTGGCCGTGACCACGCAGGCGATGAGGCCGGCCGCGTCGAATTTCGGCGCGAACGCGCGGCCCTCCTCGATCTCCGCGGCCGAGCCGCGCGGCGCAAACGGGGTCGGTTCGGTCAAGGGCAACCTCGGATGACAGAGGACGGAGGACGGAGGACGGAGGACGGAGGACAGAAGGCGGTGGGCCTCCGTCGTCTGTCCTCTGTCGTCTGTCCTCCGTCTACCCCTTTACCAGCGTGATGAAACGCGCCTGGCGGGCCGGATCGTCGCGGAACAGGCCCGTGAATTGCGTCGTCACCGTCGTGGCGCCGTGCTTCTCGACGCCGCGCAGCGACATGCAGGTGTGCTCGGCCTCCACCATCACGGCGACGCCGCGCGGCTTGAGGACCTCGTCGATCGCGGTCACCACCTGGGAGGTGAGATGCTCCTGGGTCTGCAGGCGGCGCGCATAGACGTCGATCAGGCGGGCGAGCTTGGAGAGGCCGACCACGCGCTCGATGGGCAGATAGGCCACATGGGCGCGGCCATAGAACGGCATCATGTGGTGCTCGCAATGGGAATGGAACGGAATGTTGCGCACCAGCACGAGGTCGTCATAGGTGCCCATTTCCGCGAAGGTGCGGTCCAGCACTTCCACGGGGTCCTCGCAATAGCCGCTGTACAGTTCCTCATAGGCGGAGATGACGCGCTTGGGCGTGTCGCGCAGCCCTTCCCGGTCCGGATTGTCCCCGACATAGGCGATGAGGGTGCGCACCGCCGCCTCTGCTTCGCTGCGCGAGGGCCGCGGCACCACCATTTCGGCTTCGGCGCGCAGGTCGGCAGGCAAGGTAAGGGCGGCAGGATTCTTGATGGCGGTGTCCATGACGATCGCTCCGTTCGACCGGAGCCTCGGCAATGCCGGACCCCGGATGTGTCACCGGGACGCGTCGTCCGCTCTCCGTCGCTGAAGGCTCCGGACGCACGGGACGCCGCATTCCAACAAACGTATGGCATACCTTCTTATTCGGAAAGCCAGCGCGAAAGGGTGGGGATTCCACCGCGTCGCCGCAACCCCTATATAATGGCCCGGGCGCCCGAGACAATCGCAGCGCCCTTTAGCCAAGGGGAAAGCCGGGCGGTCATGCTCAACGATGTCTACAACCGCAGGATTCTCGAACTGGCCGGCAATATCCCCCGGATCGGCCGGTTACCGTCCCCAGATGCAACCGCGACCGCGCATTCCCGGCTGTGCGGCTCGACGGTCACGATCGATCTTACGATGGAAGGGGATACCGTCACCGATTTCGCCCATGACGTGAAGGCCTGCGCGCTCGGCCAAGCCTCCTCCTCGATCATGGCGAGGCATATCGTCGGGGCCAATGCCCGGGAGTTGCGCCAGCTGCGCGAAGACATGTGGCGCATGCTGAAGGAAAACGGTCCTCCACCCGCAGCCGGCCGCTGGACGGACGTTGCCCTGCTCGAGCCGGTGCGCGACTACAAGGCCCGTCACGCCTCGACCATGCTGACTTTCGACGCCGTGGTCTCCGCCATAGACCAGATCGCCGCCAAACGCGCAGCGCCAGCGACGGCGCCGGGCGCCTGACCGGCACGCCCCGTCGGCGCGTAGGGTGTGCAAAATCGCCCTGACGCCGTGCCAAGTTCTTTTGCCTGGCAGGGCGATTTTGCGCACCCTGCTCGAGCTGCCTCCCGGCGATGCCGTTCGGCCTAGCGCGCGGCCTGCGCCGCCTTGTCCAGACGCGCGGGCTGGAGTTGCGCACGGGCATCGCCGCGCGTCCAGCCGTGCTGGCAACCGGATTCCAGCCTGGGGAAGTTGCCGGAGAAGCCGACATTGCCGACCCGGATGGTGGTCTGGGGATTGCCGGCGCTTTCGGTGGCCAGGATCATCGATGCCGGGCCTTCGCCGGCAAACGCGCGTATCATCCGCACCGGGACCACCGTGGTGGCGACCGATTCCAGTTCTCCGCGCTGCAGCCTGCGCTCGGAAGCACCGATCTTGAGCGCCTGAACCTGGTCGTCGATGATCAGCTCGACCTGGGCGATGCTGTGCGGCAGGTCGCGGTCGGCCGGCCCGTAACGGACTTCCTTGTAGGTCACGGTATAGGTTCCGGGCGACTCGGCGCAGGTAAAGGCCAAGTCGAAATTGCCGATGCGTTCGCCCTCGACGGTGAGCGGATGGCTGCGCGACAGCACTGCGCGGCCGGACCGGGTTTCGAGCATCCAGCCCCGTTCGTTGGCGGCGCTGCGCAAGCCCTGGGTCAACGCCGGGCCGGCCGCGGTCTTGGTGACGGGCAGCTTCTCGGTGCGCTGGTCGCCCAGGTCGAGACCGGTACGGCGCAACTCGTCGCGGGTGAGCACGCGCATCGGCTCCCATGGCGGGACTTTGAGCGAAAGCTGCACCAGCTCGATGTCGCCACCCATTTCTACGGTGTATTGGACGATGCTGCCGATATCGCGCTGCACCACCACCAGATCCTCGGCGCTGTAGCTGGCCGCCACCGCGTCTTCGCGCCGGTCGCCGAGCCATATCTGGTGCACCAGGACCTGGGCATCGAGCGGCACGGTGCGCCTGACACCCGCGAGCAGCACGAAGGTGCACATGGACTGGCAATCGACCCGCGAATTGACTTCGCCGTATTTGGCGCCGGCCTTGGGCCGGCGTTCCACGACACGCCCGACCGTGGTCGAAAGCCCGAGCCGGCGGATGGCGCGCCCGAGTTCCAATGCGCCCAGGACGGAACCGCCATCGGATTCGAGCACGACGGTCGCGCCCTGCGCCGGATTGTCGCGCATGAAGGCAAGGAACTGACGGGGAGTCTCCGCGGTTATCATGCCCGACGCGGCAACGAGCTGACGGCACTTTGCTGCGCTGCAGGCATCCGCCGGGCCTTCGTTGATCATCGCGAAGGTCATGGGGAGGGTGCGCGCATTGCTCGGGGCGTCCACCGTTTCGGCGAAGCCAGAGAACGTGCATCCCGCGAGCACCAGCCCGCCCACCAACGAGCGAAACATCACATCCCCACTGTTCGCGCCCCGCCAAGAATTATGGTGCGGAGCCATCGTCTCCCTGATTGAGGAATGACTACGCAGGACTGGCGCGAATTGCTAGTGTAAATGAAGCACACGGCGGCAAATCCTGCATCCCCAGCGGGATCGAGATGGAACTTCGCGGTTTTGGCGATGCGCTCGCGGCGATGCAATCCCATGAAATCGCCAACCCAAGTTCCACCAGCCCAAGTTCCGCCAGCCAAAGTTCCGCCGGCCCGAAAACCGCGGACGAGCCCGGCGCAAATCCTCGCCCGGGCGGCGGTGAAAGCGTACCAGCTCACCTTGTCGCCACTGATCGGCTGGAACTGTCGGCACCTGCCGACCTGCTCGCAATATGCCGACGAGGCCTTCGCGCGCCATGGCTTTTGGGCCGGCGGATGGATGACGCTCGCACGGGTGCTGCGCTGCCAGCCGTTCGGCACCTCCGGCCTCGACTTCGTGGCCGACACGCTGCCGGCGCAGGCGAGGTGGTACCTGCCGTGGCGTTATGGCCGCTGGCGCGGCACCAACACCATTCCGCCGCGGGCCTGAAGCGCTGATGCGGCTTCGATGCTTCTTGTCCGAAAATCCGGAACTCTTCGGGGTCATGCGTTACGGCGTCGATTGGGCGAGCTGATTGAGCCGCTGCGGCGCATCCCGTGATCCGAGCTCCGCCGCCCTTCGATACCAGCCGCGCGCCTGGTCCGGATCGGCTGCGACCCCGATGGCGCCGAGGCTCCTGAGGACCAGCGGATCGAACGTGCCCCCCAGCGCGAGCGCCGCCTGTGCGTCGCCGCCCTCGGCGGCGCGGCGGAAGGCAAGGCGTGCCGCGGAGACATCGCCATTGGCGAGCTGGGTGCGGCCGCGTGCGAGAAGAGTTACGAGGTCCTCGTTTGCGATCCTCGGCGCCGCTGCCGGCGGTGGAGCAATCGCGGTATCGGCCTCGGTTTGTGTCGGCGCCAGCGGCGCCGCCGCATAAGGCGCGGGCACAGCGGCCAGTGCCGCGGCGCCGGTGGTCGGAATCTCGCGACGATTGTAGGCGAGATCGCGACCCGCGTCTGGCGCCGGCCATGGCACCGGCGCGAGCAGTTGCGGCCGTTCCATTGCAGGCGCTTCGTCCCGTGGCACGTCCGCCCTGGCGGCCGGGGCAACCGGAGGATGGAACACGGCCGGCTTGAAGCTGCTGCTCATGCTCGGCGGGCTGAGACCGGCACGGCTGACCGCGGGTGCCGACGGCCTCTGACCGAACAGCGCATTCTGGACGGAAGCGAGGGCATATCCCCGGTCCTCCAGCCCATTGTGCGGCGCCGAAATCCAGACGAATCCGTAGGCAGCCACCGCCCCCACGGCAACGAGCCCCGCAAGCCGGCCAACCATGCCGAACACTGCCCTTCCATCATCGCGCAGCGGAGGTTCCGGCGGCTGGTCCGGCGCCAGCGCCATGCGCTCGCGCAGCTCCTTGATCGCCACGTCTCCTTCGAAGCTGCCGCGCTGCTTTGCCAGTTTCCAAGGCGGCGGCGCTTCCTGCAGTGCCGACGGCGGCGCGAGGGGCGGCCTGCGCTCCGGGGGTTGGCGCCCTGCTGCGGGCTTGCGTTCCGGCGGCCGGGCATTGGCCCCCCGCGGCTCGCTCGCGAGCCGATCGCCGCGCACTGGCACGGGCTCGAGCTGAGGCGCTGCCATCCGTGCCCGTTTCGGCGCATATTTCAGTGGGCCTGGTACGTCAGGCTCGCGATCCCGCATGCTCATATTGCCCTCCACGCTACGCCTTACGCTCTGACATTCCCTCGAAACCGACCGCCGTCACCGCGGTCATCCACCCCCTTCGAGACGCAAATCTTCGGCACCGACCACGCGCATTCCCTCTTGCGCACAGGCGGTGCCGCCGCGGCCAAACAGGCCGGGGGGCCATGGAGCACGCTGCGGCCGGCGACGCTGCCGACGCGACGCAAATACACACACGCGGCCGGCGTGGCCGACGCAGGCATCCAGCCATGAGGACCCCCCGTGCCTTAAGGCGCGGCAGTCCGCACACACATTTGGTTGTGATGGTCGCCCCGCCGTAATACCCGACGCGCACTTCGTATTGCTTCTTCCCTGGTGCGCTTGGGGTCAATCATTCCGCAATCGGTCGCGCGAACGTTTGACGGGAATGTGATCTTTTGTCGGATTCACTTAGCCATTTCCGCCTCATTCCCTAACCGCAGCGTTGCCTGGGACGCTGCACTGCGATATGTCGGGCGCGCGCTTACCTGCATCCGTAGGCAGCGAGTGAGCAAGAAGGAGCTTGATATGGTCGCCTTGACCTTTCCCGACGGCGCGCGCCGGGACTATCCCGATGGCACCACCGGCCTCGCAGTGGCCAAGGCGATTTCGCCTTCGCTCGCCAAGCGCACCGTCGCCATGGCGCTCGACGGCGCCCTCGCCGACCTCGCCGCTCCCATCGACCGCGACGCCAAGATCGAATTCGTCAATCGCGACGATCCCCGCGCGCTGGAGCTGATCCGCCACGATGCCGCCCACGTGCTCGCCGAAGCGGTGCAGTCGCTGTGGCCGGGCACCCAGGTCACCATCGGCCCGGTGATCGAGAACGGCTTCTATTACGACTTCTTCCGCAACGAGCCGTTCACGCCTGAAGATTTTCCCGCCATCGAAAAGAAGATGCGCGAGATCATCGCCCGCGACCGGCCCTTCACCAAGGAGGTGTGGTCGCGCGACGAGGCCAAGCGCGTGTTCCGCGACAAGGGCGAGATGTTCAAGGTCGAACTGGTCGACGCCATTCCGGCCGACCAACCGATCAACATCTACAAGCAGGGCGACTGGTTCGACCTGTGCCGCGGCCCGCACATGACCTCGACCGCCAAGATCGGCGACGCCTTCAAGCTGATGAAGGTGGCCGGCGCCTATTGGCGCGGGGATTCGAAGAATCCCATGCTGACCCGCATCTACGGCACCGCCTGGCGCAATAGGGAAGACCTCGACGCCTACTTGAAGCAACTCGAGGAGGCCGAGAAGCGCGACCATCGCCGGCTCGGGCGCGAGATGGACCTGTTCCATTTCCAGGAGGAGGCGCCGGGCTCGGTGTTCTGGCATCCCAAGGGCTGGACGCTGTTTCAGGCGCTCGAGAACTACATGCGCCGGCGCCAGGCCACAGCGGGCTATCACGAGGTCAATGCGCCGCAACTGATGGATTCCTCGCTTTGGGTCGCCTCCGGCCACATGGCGACGTTCCGTGAGAACATGTTCCTCACTCAGCCGCGCGAGGACGACGAGCGGGTGTTCGTGGTCAAGCCGATGAACTGCCCGGGCCACATCCAGATCTTCAAGCACGGGCTGAAATCGTATCGCGACCTTCCCTACAAGCTCGGCGAATTCGGCAAGGTGCACCGCTTCGAGCCGTCGGGGGCGCTGCATGGCCTCATGCGCGTGCGCGCCTTCACCCAGGACGACGGCCACGTGTTCATCACCGAGGAGCAGATCGCCGCCGAAGCGCTGGCAATGAACGATCTCATCCTGTCGATCTACGAGGATTTCGGCTTCTCCGACGTGGTGATCAAATTCTCCGACCGGCCGGAGAAGCGCATCGGCGACGACGCCGTGTGGGACAAGGCGGAGGCCGCGCTGATGGCCACCCTGAAAGCATCCGGCCGTCCCTGGACGCTCAACAAGGGCGAAGGCGCATTCTACGGGCCGAAGCTCGAATACGTGTTGCGCGACGCCATCGGTCGCGACTGGCAGTGCGGCACCATCCAGGTTGACCTCAACATGCCCGGCCGGCTCGGCGCGTTCTATATCGACGAGCATTCCGACAAGGTGACCCCGGTGATGCTCCACCGCGCCATGCTGGGCTCGCTGGAGCGCTTCACCGGCATTCTCATCGAGCATCATGCCGGCCACTTCCCGCTGTGGCTGGCGCCGACCCAGGCGGCGATCGCCACCATCGTTTCCGACGCCGACGGCTACGCGCATGAAGTGGCCGACCTCGCCCGCCGCGCCGGCCTGCGGGTCGAACTCGATGCGCGCAACGAGAAGATCAACTACAAGGTCCGCGAGCACTCGCTCGCCAAGGTGCCGGTGCTGCTCGTGGTCGGCAAGAAGGAGGCGGAGATGCGCACGGTGTCGGTGCGCCGCCTCGGGATGCAGGAGCAGAAGGTGGTGGGGTTGGACGCGGCGCTGGCGGAGCTTGCGGCGGAGGCGGTGCCGCCGGATGTGCGGCGGGACAACGGGCGGTAGCGCGTAGGATGGGTAGAGCGCAGCGAAACCCATCTACCTTTCACCAAAACTTGCTCTGCCCGGGCACCTCTCCACTACAATCTTTTGCGTACACACCGAGCCGAACCATTCGATGAAATAATGAATAGCGTAGGGTGGGTAGAGC
>Ga0310916_10003072_pt1 | contig 10305 bp, 9 predicted proteins | sample GREbulkMGLF176_FD_203444 | JGI IMG/M metagenome (GOLD analysis project Ga0310916, IMG submission 203444) | Lab enrichment of tropical soil microbial communities from Luquillo Experimental Forest, Puerto Rico - GRE.bulkMG.LF176 | ecosystem: Environmental > Terrestrial > Soil > Tropical forest >... | reverse complement strand
TCCTTCACTGGGTCGTAATTGACGTCCTTGTGCAAATACGGATCGGCGGACAGCGGCGAGTTGGTCGCCATCAACAGCGTGTAGCCATCCGCCGGCTGGTGATGGACGTAAAGTGCAGCGAGCGCACCATCGGCGCCCGGACGATCCTCGACGACCACTGGCTGGCCGAGCGCGGGACCAAGCTTGTTGGCGATGATCCGGCAGATCGTGTCGCTGGCGCTGCCGGCACCAAACACTGCAACGAGGGTGATCGGTCGCGTCGGGTAATCGCCAGCGCGAAGCGCGGTATTGAACAACGTGGCTAGGGCCATCACGAGGATGAAAGCAAATTTTTTCATTGTCCCGTTCCTCCCGGATGATCGCTGCGGTCGATGCTGAAAGGCCCTGTGTTGCGTCGGCGCGGCCTTCCAAATGCAGGAATCCGCAGTGGATCGGTTTCAGCGCGTTGCCCAGCATTCAATGCCCTCTGCAAACACAGAAGGTGCCAGGAAACCGATTTTAACTTTTTTCTGAAGTGTATGCCCGCCGAGGGCGCAACCGCTGCCTTTAATTTTTGCGGAAATCGGCACGTTCCGCTGGCGGCTCAGCGATCGAAACTAAGCAAATTCTCTACTTAAGTGAAGGTGCGGCAATGTCGCATTTTGGCACTTAACCGACATCCCAATGCGTTTAAGTGATGTCCGCTTTGGGAGGTAAAGCGGACATCGGGTGAAGGCGCTCCAATGTCCGCTAATGACCCAAAGCGGACATCGAACCTCCCTTAACGGCCGCCGGTTGAACGGGATGTACTACCTAGGAAAACCGATTACGCGCCTTGCCGATCGAGACCTTAATTATTGAGGATCGAAATGTCTTTCGGCGATCGCGAACCCGGCAGCGACTGCAGGAATGCATAAATGTCGGGAATGGGTATCGGAATAGGCTGGCATGTTGTTCGAGGGATCACGGATTAGAGCCTTGAACCCGTCAAAGGGAAGCGCCGTGCGAGCGAGGATCGGGGCCGGCGCGGTATAAGCGCCGCCCTGCGCAGAGCGGCCGTGGCAAGTGAAGCAACCGACGGCGAGGTAGACCCGCTTGCCATTGATCACGTCACCTTTCGGAGATTTTCTGCTCGTCCGATCGCGAGCGTCCCTATGCCGAGCATCACGATGATCAGCGCTGGAACCCCGATGCGCAATCGTTTCACTGCAAAAATTCCTTAACGCGGATCGGTGACGACATCGACCACAGCTGGCTCACCGGATTTAACGACGGTAATTGCGCGTGTCAGCGCGGGCGCGAGATCCTTCGGGTCGGTGATCGGACCCTCGCCGTGGGCGCCCATACCGCGCGCAACGGTGGCGTAGTCGATATTCGGATCCTTCAGTGTGGTGCCGATATCCATCCGCTCGACGCCGCGGCCATGCCGCGCCGCCATAGCGGTCAGAAACATGTATTCCTGGTGATAGGCGCGGTTATTGTGCACGACGTAAAGGATCGGAATCTTGTGATGTGCGGCTGTCCATAGCGCTCCGGGATTGAACATGAAATCGCCGTCGCCGCCGAAGGCGACAGTGAAACGACCGTCCTTTTTGTTGGCCAGTGCAGCGCCGAGCGAAGCCGGCAGGTTGTAGCCGACGCCGCCGCCGCTGACACAGTTCCACTGGTGGGGCTTTTTGAAGTCCCACAGCCGGTGTGGCCAAGTCAGGCAGTCTTCATCCTTGATTTGGTTATAGACTTCGGCGCACATGCGCGCCGTCGTGATCGGGCTCGAATCCCAGCCGATCGTAGCCTCACTCTTTGTTTGGTCCACCATCGCCGTGTGCAGCTTGGCAAGTTTTTCGCCCCGTGCGCCAAAAGCGCTTTTGTGGCTGTCGTTGATAAGACGCTTCACCGCCTCGGTCAGCGCCGGGAGCAAAGCTTCGCCATCGCCGGCGATGTCGAGATCGACATCCTGCCAGCGGCCGAAGTCCTGATAATTAGACTTCAGATAAAGATCTCGTACCCCAAGCGTAATGATTTTTGCTCCCGGCTTCGTGCCCGGCTGCGACCGCCGCACGATGCGGTCGCTGAAATGCGTAAGCGTGCCCCAAAGGTCATTCATCTCGATGGCGATAATGACATCCGCCTGAGCGATCAAAGCCCTGCGGAAGCTCTGATTGAGCGGATGCCGCGACGGGAAATTCATACCGCCGACATTGTCGATGACGCCGCATTGCAACGTTTCTGCGAACTCAACGAGGTTTGCGATCGCGGCCGGCGTGCGCGCCTTGCGATCGCAAATAATGAGTGGGTTCTGCGCTTCAACCAGCACAGGCCATTGCCATCGGTTTGCCGGGGTGATGATGCCGCCGGTGACGCCGTGCAAAAATTCGGCGGTGAAAACCGGAACGAATGTCGGCGCGAAAGCCAAAATAAGTGCGGACGCAGCGATCATCGCAATGCCGGCCGCTGCGAGACCGCCTTTCCACGGTACCCAGTCGACGAGCGCGCCGCCTGGCAGGTGGGCGATCAAACCGGCGACGGTGCCGGCCGACAAAGCAAGCCCGACCTGACCCTTGTTCCAGCCCAGATCCGCCAAATAAAAAGCAACGAAAGCGCCAAACCCGGTTGAATATCGGCGAGAAAAAAATCAGCCAATCGAGGCCCTGGCGGCTTCGCGCAGCACTTTGCGGGCGTTGAGGAAGTTGCCAACCCCGGTCAGAATCGAATGCCCGGCCGATTTGAGGCTCCGACCGATCGATTCTTCTAGTGCGGTCAAGGCGTGCGCCATTGCGTAACAAGAAGCCGCCCGGCGCGTCGGCGTCCCCGGATGCGGTGCAATCGATTCGACCCAGACGTCACGTCGCATGGCCGCCGCTGAGGCGGCGCTCAGCCCTCGGCAGCCAGCGTACGCTCTAGTAGTGACCAAAAAGACCGCGTAGAGACCGCGACGGTCGTTCCACTATATTTCCTACGCACTCGCGCGCGGATTTTGGTTTACTCAACTACGAAATATGTTTCCTTCCTAGACTGTCCTGTTAATACCTGCTCGCGCTTTCTTTTGCGCCCCATTCTCTGCCTTTTTTGCCCGCGCGAGGCATTTTTCGCGAATGTCGGAAATCTCGTCTTCCGTGAGCTGTTCAATGCCAATTAATATGTTCTGTGCAGCGCTCACTCGAATTAGCTCATCGAGCTTTGCTTGAACCGCCGCGCCATCGCGATTTTGAGTGTTTTGAATAACGAAGACCATTAGAAACGTGATGATCGTCGTCCCAGTGTTGATGATGAGTTGCCACGTGTCAGAGTAATGGAATATCGGGCCTGTGACAGCCCACACAATGACGATGAATGCTGCCAACAGAAAAGTAATTGGTCGCCCCGACTGATGGGCGATAGCAGTCGCGATGGTGGCGAAGGTGCGCTTCACCCAAGCAAAACACGCCGTTAGCGAACTTTGTTCCCGGCGGCCGAACCACTCTAAAGTTGCCAAAGGCCACCAGGTCTCTACCGGGTTTAGGTGTGGGCCGGCAAGAAGCGTAGCGTATTTTTGGCCTACCATTATTCCAGGCCTATAACGTCGGGGTTGGTTGCTAGTTCCTACCTGATCGACCCACGCGTTCGAGTGGCACCGGTCTAAGAGACCGTCCGCGGAATCACAAATGGGAACGGTTCAATTGCAAGGTCGTTATTTCGTTCGGTTGTGGAAGAGCTCACCGTCGCACCAATACGAGTGCCGTCCCTCGTCACGGTGGTAACCACGGCTACGCCCGTCGGGAATAACCCAAGTGCATCTCGGAAGCTTCGCTCCGTGAAGGTCATTTTTCCGCGCCCCTTTGTGGCAAGCAGATGCGCCGCTCAATCAAGCAAAATTCGATTGTTCTTCGTATCACAGTCCCACAGGCGCTGCTTGCTAGTCCAACGAGACTGCGGATGTCGGCTTTTGGCACTTAGCGGACATCACGACCGCGCTGAACCACGTCCGCTTTTGGGGGTAAAGCGGACATCGTGTGGAGACGCTCCAATGTCCGCTTATGACCCAAAGCGGACATGAGCGGCTAAGCATTGTTGCCGCGCAAACTGATCTCTGAACCCCATTTCGCGGGCCACAAATCCCTGCTGTAATCTTGCCTTGAAAATCGGCTTAATCCTGAGCCTTGGGATGGGCGATGCGACGGCGCTCCAAAGCAAGAAGCAACCTGGCTAAAGCGCAACGCCGCAAGGCGGAAATGCCGAGGCGCCGCGCTGCGCCGCGACTTGCCCGTGAGCGGGACGAATATCCACGACGGGATGAGTTGCGCCCGATCATGGAGACCGCTCTTGATGCCGTAATTGTCATGAAGTCCGACGGCGTTGTAGCTGATTGGAATGATCGCGCCGTGGGCGTGTTTGGGTGGTCGCGCGACGAGGCGGTCGGGCGGATAATGGCCGACCTCATTATTCCGGAGCGACACCGCGAAGCGCACAGAAAGGGACTTCGACGGTATATGGAAAGCGGCAAAGGAGAAGTGATAGGCAGGCGAATCGAGGTCTCGGGCCTCAGAAAAAATGGCGAGGAATTTCCTGTCGAGCTTTCTATTTCACCGATTCAAGATCGCGAGAACATTCTATTTGTTGGGTTCCTGCGCGACATCACAGAGAGCCATGCGCTGCGTCTCGCGCGGGCTGAGCTGGGGCGCGTCACGCGGCGAATGGCCATGGGCGAGATGGCCGCTTCCATCGCTCACGAGATAAAGCAGCCTTTGGCCGCAATTGCCGCGAATGGCAATGCCGGGCTGCGTTGGCTTACAAAAGCAACACCCGACATCGAAAGCGCGCATGGCGTATTGAAGCGCATCGTAAGCGACACGCAACACGCCAGCAAAATTATCGATAGCATCCGGTCAATGTTCAAGAATGAGGGTCTGGCCAAGACTATGCAAGATGTCAACGAACTCATTCGTGAGGCCCTCACGCTTGTTCGTACGGAAGTTGAGAATCAGCGCGTGTCGATTTGCACAGAATTATCGGCCGAACTCCCGCAAGTTCCAGCTAATCAAGTTCAGTTGCGGCAGGTAATGGTGAACTTGATTATGAATGCCATTGACGCAATGAGTGCGGTGACAAATCGTGAGCGGGTTTTACGAATAAAGACCGAGGAACACAAACTCGATGGTGTGCTGATAACCGTGGAAGACACAGGAATAGGGATCGATCCGCAAAACTTGGATCGCATCTTCGACACGTTCTTTACAACAAAGTCCCAGGGCATGGGCATGGGATTATCGATCTGCCGATCGATCATAGAAAATCACGACGGACACCTGTCAGTGGCGCCCGCTCAACCCCATGGATCGATTTTTCACGTATCCTTACCGACTGGCACATCCATCCCTGGGTGAAGCCAAAATCATAAGTCCTTTTGGCGCCGAGCTGATCGAGCTGATCTATTAGCCGGGCTTTACCACGTCCGCTATTGGCACTTAGCGGACATCACGTGATGCTCAAATTGATGTGGCACGAGCTGGGTGTGGATAACGTCTGACATCGATGCAGGCGACGGAAAAGGTACCCCAGGAAAAGATTGAAGCGCTAAGCGCTGGTGCTACACCAGCGTCGTATTCATCTGCCGAGTTATATTTTTGTGACGACCGTCACAGTTCGCCCGACGATTTACTGCTTTGCTATTGCTGCACCATCGTCGTGTCCCCGACGGCGGTGTAGTTTCTCCCATAACTTAGGGCCGCTGAATGGCGGCCCCATTTATTTCTGAAAAGCTCCAATAAGTGATGGCTGTCACGGATTTCGCTAACTGGTTCTGGCAGTTATGCGACGCGAGTACATGGGATCAGATTTTCCGGGAGAATGGCCATGAACAATAAATTGATGTTGGTCGCCTTCGGCTATCTGATTTTGCTCGCCGCTCTGGGGTTCGCGCTAGACGCAGCTATGATCGCCTAGCCCTCCTGGGCCAGCGGCTTTGACGGATTAGCGAACACGCACCTTGAGGACGGCCATGCGCTACGAACACTCCAATAAATACACGCTAAGGCTGCCGCTTTGCCCAAGCTGCGCTCAGATCATGAGGCTCGCTCAGAAAGCGTCGCGATTTGGCGATCTGACTGATCTTCGTACCTTTGAATGCCGAGCTTGTGGCGTGTCCTTGATCGAGGCAGCGTGAGCGACCAGGCGCGAAGATGACTATCAAAGAACGCACCGTCCTCTTATATGACGCCCCCTGCACTATTACGATTTTCCACCCATCAAAGACCGTTTGGGTTGCCATTGGCGACTACATGGGCAAGCGCATCGAGGTCAAAGGATCGAGCGGCAACGTAGCGACCAAGTACTGGATCGATGCAGCGCGCTCTAGAGGCGCCTAGTTTCGCCTGAAGCAGCTAACCAATCGAGCTGCTGAGGGACTATTGTCTCTTCTGCCACTCAGTTTGGGTGGCCTTCTTTCTCGGGGGTCTAACACATGAAGGAACTTGGAAATACGATACGCTTCACATAGATCGGCATACAACCGCAAATATAAGGCGGGATCAACGACTGTGTCCAGATTTCCATCAAAATCGCTGCCCTCGCGAACGACACGTGCCGTAACTCGCGAGGCCCTTTGAACGGCGCTCATTCTGACAGCGAGCATTGAAAACACTCGGACCCTTCCAAGCTTATGACGAAAGTTCTTTCACCTGCTTCAATCCCTTCGGTCACTTTCGAGGACGATGCACTGCCGTGTACGGGGCGGCGTCCGAGATCATGAAGCCCTAACCGGTAAAGAAATCAAAAAACAGAACCTCGGTGAGATCCCGTCTCGACCCAAAGACGACCACCGTGAGCTTCGACGATGGAGCGACAAATGGAGAGACCCATTCCCATACCCTGAGATTTGGTCGAAAAAAATCGATCAAAAATCCGCTCGGTATTCTCCGCATCAATTTCTGGCCCGGAATCCTGCACCGTGATTCGTACGTTTTCGCCATCCTTAGGTTCGGTTTTTAAATGTAGTACTCGTGAATCATCGCTTACGGCGTTCATCGCCTCGATCGCATTGTCGATTAAATTCAATATGACCTGTTGTAGTTGAACTCGTAAATTCGGAAGAGCCAGTGCCTCATTGCCGGACATGCTGAACACGACCGGACGGACACGATGTAAGTAAAGGCAAGAGGTCGCCAAGGAGCGGCCTCTTTTTTAAGAGCCCGTGATACACCCACGCGATTTTGCCGGATTGGCGCTCGTTTGGGTCGCTGTGCGGAACTAATAAAGCCGGTGTTTTTAGCCCGTTTCAGGCTGTATAGTATGGCGCCTTGGGGGACGTATGGGTTTATCTGCAGCAGCTTTGGATGCGCCGCGCCGGCGGCGCTTTTGCCTCGTACTAGTTAAGCCGTCGCATTACGACGATGACGGATATGTCATCCAATGGCTGCGTTCACCCATTCCATCCAATTCGCTCGCTGCCCTCTATGGTCTCGCGAAGGACTGCGCTGAACAGGCCATACTTGGGCCGAGTGTCGACCTAGATATTTACGCCTACGACGAGACGAACACGCGCATCCGTCCGGATCGCCTCGCACGCATGGTTGAGCGTGCTGGAGACGGTATGGTCATGTTGGTCGGAGTACAGTCCAATCAGTTTCCACGCGCGCTCGATATCGCCGCGCCACTGCGTGCGCGCGCCATCAAAGTCTGTATTGGTGGTTTTCATGTCTCAGGCACGATCAGCATGCTCAACGGCGTCGATCAGGACCTTGATCGCGCAAAGGCATTAGGTATTTCGCTGTTTGCCGGTGAGGCCGAGGGTCGGTTGGATGAGGTGCTGCAGGACGCGGCCGCTGGAGCCCTCAAGCCGCTCTATAATTATATGGATGATCTTCCGAACCTCGAAGGCACGCCGATCCCTCTTATGGCGGCCGAGCGAGCGCAGCGCACCGCAGGCGCGGTGACCAGCTTCGATGCCGGCCGCGGCTGTCCCTATCAGTGCTCGTTTTGCACGATCATCAATGTCCAGGGACGGAAATCACGTTACCGCTCGGCCGACGACATCGAGAAGATCGTGCGTATCAATTATGCGCAGGGCCTGCGCAGTTTCTTCATTACAGACGACAATTTTGCCCGGAACCAGCATTGGGAAGCAATCCTGGATCGGCTTATTCATCTGCGCCAGGTCGAGAAATTCCATATTGGTTTCATCATTCAGGTCGACACACTCTGTCACAAGCTGCCGAACTTTGTCCGGAAGTGCGCACTCGCGGGCGTGCGTCGTGTATTCATTGGTCTCGAAAATATCAATCCTGACAATCTAATCGGCGCCAAAAAGCGGCAGAACAAGATTACCGAATATCGCGAAATGCTACTCGCGTGGAAGTCGGCGCGGGTGATCACGTACGCCGGTTACATTCTTGGTTTCCCTAATGACACCGAAGCCTCAATTTTACGCGATATCGATGTCATCAAGCGCGAATTGCCAGTCGATTTGCTGGAATTTTTTTATTTAACGCCACTGCCGGGGTCCGAGGACCATCTCAAGCTTTTTCGTGTCGGCGCGCGGCTTGACCCCGACCTGAACAAGTATGACCTCAATCACGTTTGTATGGCACACCCCTGCATGACCAAAGAGGAGTGGGAGCGAGCATACAAGCTTGCGTGGCAGCGCTATTACACGTTCGAGCACATGGAGACGGTGCTGCGTCGCGTGGCATCGGCCGGCGCGAATGCCAGCAATGCTTTGTTTTTGCTAACGTGGTTCAAGGGCAGCATCGACTTCGAAAACATACATCCTCTCGAGGGGGGCTTTCTGCGGCTGAAGCATCGCTGCGACCGGCGTCCGGGCTGGTTAATCGAGCCGGTATGGCGGTTTTACCCGCGCTACTACTTTGAGGTGGCGATCAAGCTTGTGCAGTGGTGTAAGCTATATTTACGGCTGCGCAGGATTTATCTGCGTATCAGGCGCGACCCGCAACGGACGGAGTACATGGATTTGGCCATGACCTCCATCACCGACGAGGAGGTCAACCGAGAAATATTCCAGACGAAAGCGGCGCAGGCCTATCTCGGGCAACAGCGCCGCTTAGCAGATGCGCGCCAAGGCGCGGTGGCCTAGGAGCAAGTACTTTACTGTTCTTCGGCCACGAAAAGATCCAAACTGTTGCCTGCAAGGCTCGCTGCGGGCAGATAATTGTTGGTGGCTGCAAAAAGCGTCTAACTAGCGGAGCGGCAGGAACGGAACGGGCATCGGGACGCGGCGACGGTAGGATTCGTAAGCGTCTGGACCAAGCTCAGCCGACAGAAAACGCTCTTCGGCGCGCGCTTTCACCCACAGACCGACGGCTATAAACACTGCGCCCAAAAGTGCCAGTATCGTTGCCTCGGTAGCTGCTGTCGCCAGTAGTGCAATAATGAGGCCCGTGTAAATCGGGTGACGGACGAAGGCATAGGGGCCCGTGTCAACCAGCCGATGTTCTTCCTTGCGCGCGATCGCGCTCGACCAAAGGCGCCCCAGCTCGATCCGTGCCCACCAGGTTAGCGCTAGGCCCAAAAGCATTACGCCGACGAGTGCATAGGCGCCATAGAGCCGACTTGCCAGGTAGGCTTTTCGCCCAGCAGCTGCGCCGTCCAGGGCGCAATCAGAATGGCTCCGGCACAAATTAGTGCACGGTAGGTCCAGGTTTCATATGTCGTGTCGCGCTTTTCCGTGCGGCCCGACCAGAGGGATGCTGCTGCCCAGCTCACCACCCATCCGATCCAGATGACCTGGAAAATTCCGCTTGGCTGAATGATCACGCCCTGATCGTCACACTGGAGGCTAGGTATAATTTGCTCACAGGCTAGCTCTAATCACCGCACGTGATCGAGCAATCAGGGGGACAAAAGCCCGCCTGATCAATTCGAATTGTTCGTCACTCGCCGATCAGTAACGGTAGTATCCGAACAGGCGGGGCGTTATGCACCGACGCCGATGCCGGAAGTAACTGAAGTGCACTTTAGTTTAGGATTGCCGTCCGTAATTGTTCATCACGTTGCAGGGACCGAATATCCTGATGGGCGACCATCACCGAATCTGTAGCCCGGTCCAGAAAGCCGATGCGCCTTGGACGACCAGAATGCCACATGCAATCAAATCAACCCAATCGGGAAATTCTTCCACAGCCAACACCGTGATTACAGCACGCTTTCGATTATCATTGGCCATTGCGACATTCGATTGACGCAATGATTGGTCAGATCGTCGCAGGGGCCGTGTTGACGCGGCGACCATTTTTATCGGGGCTCGTACAAAGACTTTCGGTCTTTCCGATGCGGACTGCGGCGCGCGTTCTTCGGCGGCGGCGCGACGTTAAATTCTCCTACGGACAAACTTGGGCT
>Ga0310916_10003067_pt1 | contig 10309 bp, 8 predicted proteins | sample GREbulkMGLF176_FD_203444 | JGI IMG/M metagenome (GOLD analysis project Ga0310916, IMG submission 203444) | Lab enrichment of tropical soil microbial communities from Luquillo Experimental Forest, Puerto Rico - GRE.bulkMG.LF176 | ecosystem: Environmental > Terrestrial > Soil > Tropical forest >... | reverse complement strand
TCGGTTAGATTGACGGCTTCAACCCCTGCTTCGAGCGCGAGGCCTAGCGATCCGAAACAGTGCCGGGGATAGACGCTATCGCGATAGAGCTCGCCCGGGCCACCGGTCGCGATGATGACAGAGGCCGCAAGAAATGCGGTCAAGCCAAGCGGGTTTTCGGCAGTACGCCGTTTGGGCGTCATCGCCAGCACGCCGATGGCGCGTGGCTTGTCGCGGGGCGCGACCAGAAGTCGGACGCCAGTCGTGTGGTTGAAGATTGGGATGTCGAGACGGATTGCCTCGCGAGTCAGTACCTGGACCATAAGCCGGGAAGTTCGGGGACCGCAACTCGTGGCGCGACCAACCTCGTCGTGATCGGTCTGGTAGCGCAGGACGCTGCCGAGCCGGTCCTGCGGCAGGGGCAACCCCATGAACTGGAGGGACGCTAGCGCCCGCCCGGAGCCGACCGCCTCGACATAGGCAGTGTCTTCGTCCATAGCGCCGCCCGCGCCGAGCGCGTCGGCGAGCGCTCGGAAGTCGTCCCCCGCACCGGCGGTATTGGCGGTGTGAAGGGTCTGCTTATCGGAGCCCGAGCAGGCGGAGGTTCCACCAAAGGCGCTCTGGCTCACGACGACGACGTCGACATCCCGCCGCTTCAGTTCGACCGCCGCCCGCAGGCCCGCCGCACCGCTGCCAAGAACGAGGGCCTCTGCTCTGTGCACCGGCAAAACATGCCCTCTAGTCGTCATGAACTCCTTGGGAGGCCTTTCGTTAGCCAGCCGGGGCATGGCGACATCGGTCAAGCGATCAAGGATTGATTTGGAGACGATCGAAGCCAAGGGCGTTTCCCTATGAATTTTGAAGTTGACGAGGGGTTCTAAAAGGATTATTAGCCTTAGCACGTTCCAAATTACTGCGCAAACTATAGCCCTCGGTTTCGGCACAAAATGCAGCATTTTGGAATTTATATTGGAACGATCTAATAAAATATGCGCAAGAATGGTGGAGAGGCAGGGGAGGAGCGCGCGGCGGGCGTGGCCCGGGCGACGATTGTTGACGTCGCGCGTCGAGCCGGCGTCTCGAAATCCACGGTATCTCTGGTGTTAGGTGGCAGCTCGCTCGTCGCGGAGGCGACGCGGGAGCGCGTAACCGAGGCGATGGCCGAGCTCGGCTACATCTATCATCGGGGCGCAGCGACACTTCGCGGAGCCAAGTCGGGCGTCCTCGGAATGGTCATCAACGACCTGTCGAACCCATTCTATGTCGAACTCGCGATTGGCATCGAGCAGGCGTGTCAGGGTGCCGGATTTGTCCCGTTCCTTGCCAATTCCGCAGAAGATCCGGTGCGCCAGCAGGAGGTCATTCGCTCCATGCGGGAGCATGGCGCGGCGGGTCTGGTGCTCGCGCCCGCAATCGATACGTGCGCCAGCGATGTCAAAGGACTCGTTGTCGGTCTGCCAGTCGTCCAGGTCATGCGCAGGCTTCCAGGTCTAAAGGCATCGCTCGTCGCTCCGGAAAACAAGGAGGGCGCGCGAAAGGCCACAGCGCACCTGATTGCACAGGGACACAAGCGCGTCGCCTTCGTAGGCGGGACCACGTCGTTACTCGTTCGCGAAGAACGGCTATCTGGATATCGCCTCGCCCTTGAGGACGCTGGAATCCCGCTCGACGCGTCGTTGGTTATTGAAACGAGGACTAACTACTCGGGTGGCGGGGCAGCGGTCCCACAGCTACTCAACCTCCGCGATCCCGCGACCGCCGCCCTTTGTTTCAACGACGTCGTCGCAATCGGCCTCATTCGTGCGCTCACTCAGGCCGGCGCTACGATCGGTCGCAAGTTCGCCGTGATCGGCTTCGACGACATCGAAGAAGCCAAACACATGCTTCCTGCGCTCACAAGCGTTGCGGTGAATGCTCGAAACCTGGGTTCGCGCGCCGCTCAGCTTCTCATGCGTCAGATCGCCAGCGGGAACTTCGAACCGGAAAGCATATTTTGCCCGACGAGCCTGATCATACGCTCGTCATGCGGAACTTCCGCGAGTCAGGAGGAGATGCCGTCATGACTGGACTTCGCTGGGGCCTGATTGGCGCGAGCACGATCGCGGCGGAACATATGATCGGGGCATTTCGCGCCAATGGCGGTGAAGCCGTCGCGGTCATGAGCGCCAACGCGGACCGCGCCGCAACTTACGCAAAGAGGCACGGGATCGCCCGGGCGACGACGAGCCTGACAGAACTGGTCGAGTCAAAGGACCTTGACGCTGTCTATATCTCGACGACCAACGAACTCCATCGCGACCAGCTTTTCGCCGCCGCCGCGGCAGGGAAGCACGTGCTGTGCGAAAAGCCGCTCGCGCTGACGCTTCCCGACGCGCGCGCGATGGTTGCGGAATGCCGCAAGCACCGCGTGGTGATGGGGACCAATCACCACCTCCGCAACGCGGCGACCCATCGCGCCATGCGGGAGGCGATCAAGCAAGGTCGGATCGGCAAGCCGCTGTTCGCGCGCGTCTTCCACTCCGTTTATCTGCCGACTCATCTGCAGGGCTGGCGGCTGGAACGGCCCGGCGCGGGTGGCGGAGTCATTCTGGACATCACGGTCCATGACGCCGACACACTGCGCTTCGTCCTCGATGACGAGCCCCGGTCCGTCGTCGCTATGGCCTCCCACGGCGGCATGGGCCGCGAAGGGCTCGAGGATGGCGCTATGGGCGTCATCCGCTTCTCAGGTGGCCTCCTTGCCCAGTTTCACGACGGCTTCACCACAAAGTTCGCGATCACCGGCTTCGAGGTGCATGGCGACGCGGGTTCGCTCATCGGCCGTGACTGCATGACCCAGGCGCCGAAAGGCGAGGTCATTCTGCGAACGGTGGCAGGCGAAGAGCAGCTTAAGCTCGACCACGAAAATCTCTACGCGCGCTCGATCCGTCTCTTCCAGGAAGCCACCGCCGGCCGCGGTGCGCCGTCGGCGACCGGCGAGGACGGCGTCAAATCTTTGAGCATCGCGATTGCCGCCCTCGCCGCGGTCCGCTCCCGCTCCGAAGCCCCCATCGACCTGACCGTTTGAGGACAGCAATGGCCAAGCCAAAGGTAATATCAGCCGCGGACGCCGCCCGCCTTATTCCCGACGGCGCGATCGTCACGGTCTCGTCTTCGTCTGCGCTCGGGTGCCCCGACGCGACGCTGGCGGCGATCGGCGCGCGCTTTGAGGCCGAGGGTCATCCGCGCAATATTACGACGCTCAATCCGATCGCCGCAGGCGACATGTGGGGCGTCAAGGGCCTCGACCATCTTGCAAAATTCGGCTGCCTCGCGCGGGTTCTTGCTGGCTCCTATCCGTCTGGTCCGTCCTCGGCCGAGCCGCCGGAGATCTGGAAGATGATCACCGGCGACGCGATTCCGGCCTACAACGTCCCCTCGGGCATTCTGTTCGACATCCATCGCGAGGCGGCGGCGAAGCGTCCGGGCGTGCTGACCAAGGTCGGCATGGACACGTTCGTCGATCCCATCCACGAGGGATGCGCGATGAACACGAGGGCGGCGGCTGATCCAATCGTCAAGCGCGTCACTTTCGCCGGCGAGGACTGGCTGTTTTTCCCAACCATAACACCCCAGATTGCCATCATCCGCGCCACGACGGCCGACGAACGCGGAAATCTCTCCTACGAGCATGAAGGCGGCATTCTCGGCCCGCTCGACCAGGCGCTCGCCGTTCGAAACAACGGCGGCGTCGTCATCGCGCAGGTCAAGAGACTTGCGGCCGCAGGTACCTTACGTCCCCACGACGTTGTCGTACCCGGCGTGCTCGTGGACTTTATCGTCGTGGCCCCAGATCAGCTTCAGACGACACACACGTCTTACGAGCCGGCAATTTCGGGCGAGATCTTCCGGCCCCTGTCGTCGTTCAAAACGCCGAAATTCGATATCGCCAAAGTGATCGCCCGACGCGTCGCGCAGGAGTTGCGCGACGGCGACGCCGTCAACATCGGCTTCGGCATCTCCGCCAACGTGCCGCGCATTCTAATTGAAGAAGGGCGGCACGGCGCCGTCACCTGGGTCATCGAGCAGGGCGCGATCGGCGGCGTGCCGCTGCTCGACTTCCAGTTTGGCTGCGCCTCGAATGCCGAGGCCATCGTTCAGTCGCCGCATCAGTTCACCTATTTCCAAGGCGCGGGCTTTGACATGTCACTGCTTTCGTTCCTGCAGATCGATCGCGGGGGATCGGTCAACGTGTCGAAGCTCGGCGTGCGTCCGCACGTCACCGCGGGCGCGGGCGGCTTCGTCGACATCACGGCGCGGGCCAAGAAGATCGTCTTCTCTGGCTATTTCACCGCGGGCGCGAAACTCGAAATTCACGACGGCGCGGTCAAGATCGCCAAGGAAGGCAAGGTCAAGAAGCTTGTCGAGGCGGTTGAGCAGATCTCCTTCTCCGGGCCGAGAGCCGTCGCGCAGGGACAGGATATCGTCTACGTCACCGAACGCTGCGTGCTTCGGCTCGCGCCCGAAGGCGTTACGGTTACGGAAATCGCGCCGGGCGTCGATACCGAACACGATGTCCTTGCCCAGGCCGAGTTCCCGCTGAGGGTCGCCAAGGACCTGCGCAAGATGGACCCGGCGCTCTTCCATGCCGCGCCGATCGACCTCAAGCTTCGTCCTGCCGAGGAGATGGCCCCGTGAGCCCGTTCGTTCACCTCGCGTTCGAGGGGCCGCTCGCGCGCTTGACCTTGAAGCGCGCCGACAAGCTGAACGCATTGGATCGCGCGATGATCGACGGGCTCGCCGAGGCGGCGCGCGCTATCGACGCCTCGGCGGAGACGAGAGTTGCGATCCTCTCGGGCGAGGGCAAGGCGTTTTGCGCTGGGGGTGACATTGCCGCCTGGGGCGGCCTGCCGCCGCTCGAAATGTGGCGCGACTGGACCCGGGCAGGACACCGCGCGTTCGAGGCGCTCGCCCGATTGCGTGTGCCGCTCATTGCCGCTCTGACCGGACATGCTTTCGGCGGCGGCCTAGAACTGGTTGCGGTCGCCGATGCCCGCGTCGCTGAAAGTGGGATCAAGCTCGGCTTGCCGGAGTCGGGCCTTGCGATGGCGCCCGGATGGTCCGGCACGCAAAGACTTGTGCGTCGGTTCGGCGCCTCGGTCGTTCGCCGAATGGCGCTGGCCGGTGCGATTTTCTCGGCGGAAGAGGGCCTCGCGCTCGGCCTCGTCGACGAGGTGGCCGCGAGGGGTGAGGGCGTTGTGCGCGCGGAGACGCTTGCCGCCGACATCGCCAAGCGTGGCCCGCTCGCAGTTCAGGTGGTCAAGGCGATGATCAACGCCGCGGAGGGCGAGGACCGCGACGCGCCGATCGAAGGCCTTGCCGGCGCACTGACCGCATTCACCGAAGACCTCGCCGAGGGTCTCGCCGCATTCCGAGCCAAGCGCGCGCCGACATTCTCCGCCCGCTAAGGAGACCGCCGAAGATGGCCGTCCAAACCGCGATAACCCTCGACACGAAGAAGCTGAACGACGCGCTTGCCCGTTTTCCCCGCGATCGCGCCATGCAGATCGGCGGCCGCGAGGCGCACGCCAGCGGCGAGATGATCGAGCGCCGAAGCCCGGCTCACGGCGTCGTCGTCACTCGAGTCCCGCGGGGCCGCGCCGAAGACGCGCGCGCCGCCATCGCCGCCGCGCGCGCCGCCTTCGACGAGGGTCCTTGGCCGAACGCGACGGCCTCGAATCGCGCGCGTGTTCTCTTAAATGTCGCCGACCTCATTGATCGTGACCGCGAACTCTTGGCGTTGATGGACACGCTCGAATCCGGCAAGCCGATTGCGCAAGCGCGCGGCGAGATCGAGGGCGCAGCCGATATCTGGCGATACGCCGCCTCCCTCGCGCGCAAATTCTCGGGCGAAAACTACGGTAATCTCGGAGCCGATCAGCTCGGGTTCGTGGTCCGCGAGCCGGTCGGGGTCGTCTCGATCATCACGTCCGGGAACATCCCGCTCCTGATCGTGTCGCAGAAGCTGCCGTTCGCGCTTGCCGCTGGTTGCACGTGCATCGTCAAGCCGAGCGAGATGACCTCCGCCTCCACGCTCCATCTCGGCGCGCTGCTCGTCGAGGCGGGCCTGCCCGAGGGTGTCTGCAGCATCGTCACGGGTTACGGCCCCGAGCTTGGGTCGCCGATGACGACCGACCCAGACGTCGACATGATCTCTTTCGCAGAATCGACAGCCGTCGGGCGCGCCGCCATGGCCGCAGGCGCCGCCACGCTCAAGAAAGTGTCGATGGAGCTCGGCCGCAAGAACTCACAAGTGTTCTTCCCCCACGCCAACATGGACGCCGCGCTCGACGCCGCGACCTTCGGCGCCTACTTCAACGCAGGAGAATGCTGCAATGCCGGCTCCCGGCTGCTTCTTCATGAGGATATCGTTGAAGAGTTCCTGTCGGGGCTGGCGGAACGGTCGAAGCTGGTCAAGCTGGGCGACCCGCTGGATCCGGAGACGCGAGTAGGTGCAATCATCAGCGCAGACCATCTCGGTAGAATCGAGAGTCATGTGAGGGCCGCGCGCGCGGGCGGAGCGGTCATTCGGGCAGGAGGCGCGCGCCTTCAGTCTAACGGCCTTTTTATGCAGCCAACGATCGTTGCGGGTGTCGTACCCTCGATGGCGATCGCCAGCGATGAGGTGTTCGGACCAGTCGTCGTCGCGCTGACGTTCAAGACCTTGGACGAGGGCGGTCAAACTCGCCAATTCGACTGCTTATGGTCTTTCCGCCAGCGTGTGGAGCCGCGACATCGACACCGCCGTTGGAGTCGGGCGCGGCGTCCGGGCCGGCACCATATGGGTCAACACGTTCATGGACGACACACCGGAGCTGCCATTCGGCGGCTACCGTTAGTCCGGCATCGGCCGCGAGCTCGGGCGCAACGCGGTCAAAGATTACACCGAGGAAAAGACACTTCATGTCCATACCGGCCCGCGAACGGCTTGGTGGTCCCGCGTGGAGCCTGATGGACGAAAAGAATCGGGAGCCGATTAACGGCTCCTGGATCCGGGGCCGGCCGTTCCGGCGGGAGCAACGCACAGGAAGGGTAAGAGCATGATTTTGAAAGCGATGTTGATGTTGGGCGCGACGGCCGTCGGAGCGCTGAGCTTCGCCGGCGGCGCCCAGGCGGCCGACAGCAAGGAAGTGCAGATGCTGCATTGGTGGACGTCGGGCGGTGAAGCGGCGGCGCTGAATGTGGTCAAGCAGGCGCTCGCGAAGCAGGGTTATGGTTGGAAAGACGTTCCGGTCGCCGGCGGCGGCGGCGGGGCGGCCATGACCACGCTCAAGGCGATGGTCGCAGCGGGCAATCCGCCGACAGCCTCCCAGATTCTTGGCTATTACGCGCTCGACTATGCCGATGCGGGCAAGCTTGCCGACATCACGCCTCTGGCGAAGAAGAGCGACTGGGCGAAGGTCATTCCGACAGCCTTGCAGAAGTTCACGACGGTCGATGGCAAGTGGGGTGCCGTTCCCATCAACATCCATTCGGTGAACTGGATCTGGATCAACAAGGCCGTCATGGAGAAGATCGGCGGCACCGAGCCGAAAAATTTCGCTGAATTCGTGGCATTGCTCGACAAGGCGAAGAAGGCCGGCGTCGTTCCGCTCGCGCTCGGCGGCCAGCCATGGCAGGAAGCAACGATGTTCGACTCGATCGTCGCATCGACCGGCGGGGTCGACTTCTACAAGAAGGCCTTCATCGATCTCGACGAGAGCGCGCTGAAGTCGGACACGATGAAGAAGTCGTTCGACAACCTCGCCAAGGTCCGCGACTATGTCGATCCGAACTACACCGGGCGCGACTGGAACCTCGCCACCGCTATGGTCATCAAAGGCGACGCGCTCGTGCAGGTCATGGGCGATTGGGCCAAGGGCGAATTCGCGGCGGCCCACAAGGAGGCCGGCAAGGACTTCCTGTGCTATCGCTTCCCGGGTACCGACGGTTCTGTGCTCTACAACACAGACATGTTCGCCTTCTTCCAGGTTTCCGGCGATCGGCAGGCCGCGCAGACAGCGCTGGCCGAGACAACGATGAGTCCGGAGGTGCAGATCGGGTTCAACATCATCAAGGGGTCCGCGCCGGCGCGCATGGACATCTCAGACGCGTCCTTCGACACCTGCGGCAAGAAGGCGATCGCCGACATCAAGGCGGCGAATGCGAAGGGAACGTTCTTGGGGTCGTTGGCGCAGAATTATGCCCAACCCCCGGCAGTCGCCACGGCCTACTATGACGTCGTGACGAAGTTCGTCCATGGACAGATCAAGTCTTCGGATGAGGCTGTGACGCAACTCGTCGCTGCAATCAATTCTGCGAAGTGATCACGCTTGCCTTCCCCCGCCTGAAGCGGGGGAGGGCCGTTTGGACGCGTTTTAAAAAAGAATGCTCGCGGGAGGAAATGACAATGGCAACGGCCATCGACCCTATCGTCACCTATGCTGTCCAAAGTCCGCGCCGAGACATGAAAGACCGGCTGCGCGACTGGATACCGAGGTTGGTTCTCGCCCCGTCGTTCGCTTTGATCCTCGTATTTGTCTACGGGTTCAACCTGTGGACATTGCTGATTTCCTTCACGAATTCGAAGGCCTTCACCAACTTTAGCTTCATCGGTTGGGCGAACTACGCAAGACTCTGGACTTGGACGTTCCAGACCGATCCGCCGTCGAACTGGTATACGGCCCTCGTCAACATGGTCCTGTTTGGCGGACTCTATGTCATCTTCTGTCTCGTCCTGGGACTGGCCCTCGCGATCCTGCTCGATCAGAAGATCCGGGGCGAAGGCATCCTGCGGCCGCTCTACCTGTATCCGCTGGCGCTCTCATTCATCGTCACCGGCACGGCCTGGAAGCTCTTCCTTGATCCGGGCATCGGGCTCGAAAGGGCAGTCCATGACCTCGGCTGGACGAGCTTCCACTTCGATTGGGTCGTCAACCCGCGCATGATGATCTATTGCGTGGCGATCGCTGGCATCTGGCAGACCTCGGGCTTTGTCATGGCGATGTTCCTTGCGGCGCTGCGTGGCATCGACAGCGAAATCCTGAAGGCCGCGCAGATCGACGGCGCCTCGGCCTACGCCACGTATCGACGCATCATCATTCCGATCATGCGGCCGGTCTTCATGTCCGCCCTGATCATCCTCACCCACATGGCGATCAAGTCGTACGATCTCGTGCTCTCCGTCACCGGCAAGAACCCGGGCGGAGCGGCCGAACTGCCGTCGACATTCATGTACTCCTACACCTTCACCCGCAATCAGATGGGGGTCGGCTCGGCGAGCGCGGTCGTCATGCTCATGACCATCGCCGCAATCATGATCCCGTATCTCTACTCCGAGTTGAGGGAGAAGCCCTGATGACCGTCGCCGCCGATGCCCTGATGGCCGCGCCGGCGCGCAAGCCCACGCGCCACTCGATGACCACCCGAGTCGTCATTTACGGACTCCTGGTCGTCTTCGCGATCGTCTACCTCATGCCGCTCGTCGTCATGGTGATGACGTCGCTGAAGCCGCTCCAGGAGATCACGGGCGGAAACATGTTCTATCTCCCGCACGATCTGTCCTTCGAGCCGTGGAAGAAGGCTTGGGGAACGGCCTGCGTCGGTCTGACCTGTGCGGGGATCAAAGGCTATGTCTGGAACTCGGTTAGGATGGTCGTCCCGGCGGTTCTCATCTCGAGCCTGCTCGGCGCGTTGAACGGCTATGTGCTAACCAAATGGCGCTTCCCGGGCCACAAGCTCGTGTTCGGCATGATGTTGTTCGCCTGCTTCATCCCGTTCCAGTCGGTGCTCATCCCGATGGCGACGATCCTCGGCAAGCTCGGGGGGATCGGTCAGACGCTCATTGACGCGACCGGCTACTCGTTCGGATTCGGCGACCCGACCGTGAATCTCGTTCTGGTGCACGTCGTCTACGGCCTCGGATTCACGACGCTCTTCTTCCGCAACTACTACGAGACGTTTCCGACCGAGCTGGTCAAGGCAGCGCAGATCGACGGCGCGAGCTTCTTCCAAATCTTCCGGCGCATCCTGCTGCCGAACTCCGCGCCGATCTTCATCGTGACCGTGATCTATCAGTTCACAAACATCTGGAACGACTTCCTGTTCGGCTCGACGTTCGCCGCCGGCGACTCGAGCCCGATGACGGTCGCGCTCTACAATATCGTCAACACCTCGACTGGCGTCATCGAATACAACGTCAATATGGCTGCCGCGATCATCGCCGCCGCTCCCACCCTAGTCGTCTACATCCTCGCCGGGCGTTACTTCGTGCGCGGCCTCATGGCCGGTGCCGTGAAAGGATAGGGCCATG
>Ga0310916_10003055_pt1 | contig 10333 bp, 14 predicted proteins | sample GREbulkMGLF176_FD_203444 | JGI IMG/M metagenome (GOLD analysis project Ga0310916, IMG submission 203444) | Lab enrichment of tropical soil microbial communities from Luquillo Experimental Forest, Puerto Rico - GRE.bulkMG.LF176 | ecosystem: Environmental > Terrestrial > Soil > Tropical forest >... | reverse complement strand
ATGACACTGCCATATCACATCACAGAGAACTTAGACACACCATTTCTCAAAAACCATTCTGCCAATTCCTTAGCTATTATACACACAAGTTATAGACCCATGCCTTTGGCACAGGACTTGCAGCCTTCAGCTGCTCACCCCCTGCACCTCTGGCATGGGTCTATAACTTGTTAGGGGCTCCATCCCCAAACCCCCAGTGTGAGTTGCACACTGGCCTTCAGCTGCTTGTGCCTTGTTGTAAATGTTCTTTGCATTTTTACTGAAAATTAGCATAGGTCAGAAGCTGGGTGCTCTGCCCCCAAACCCCCAGTGTGGGTCACATGTAGCCTTCAGCCACTTAGTGCTCTGTTGTAAATATTCTTTGCATTTTTACTGCAGATCAGCAAAGGTCAGAAGCCTGTAAGAGGCTCCACCCCCAAACCCCCCAGTGTGGGTTGTGCACTAACCTCCAGTACTTCATGACCTCCCAAATCCTGAATTACCATCAAGCTTGATGGGCAACCTTTTTTGCTGATTTCGACTTCTGCCTCAACTGGAAACCTGGTAACACCAATATAGCCAATGCTGCCTCTAGAAGACCAGATTACAAGCCCCAGAACAGAGACCCTCAACTGGAAGCCCAACAACATACAATCCTCACCCCAACCCATACTAAAAGACTATATTCCAATGGCCCTGCCAACCCTCCCTCTCTGTCATCATTCATAACACTCACTGTCAACAATTTGGAACTCTTGGAACAATTCAAGACAGCAATGAAGAATGATGACAAATAGCACAAAGCAGTAGTTAATGGAAACCACAACTTCAAGATGGAAGGGGGCCTTGTTTTTCATTCAGGGAGACTGTACATTCCCCCATCACTACGACCAGATATTTTTGTGTCATGTCATGATTCCATGATTGGTGGCCATCCCAGTTGCACCCAAACCTTGAAACTTGTCACTCATGACTACTCCTGGCCTGATATGACCACATATATTCAATGTTATGTAGATGCTTGTGACATATGCCCCCATATCAAAAACCCTCAACACAAACTGTTCAGACTGTTGCAACCTCTGGAAATCCCTTCAAGACCCTAGCAATCCATCACCATGGATTTCATCATGAAACTGCCCAAGTCCCATGGTTACAACTCCATTTGGGTGGTTTGTAATCATTTGACATGAGTAGCACATTTGTGTCTTGCAACAAATCCCTCACTGCCCCTGACCTCACATGGCTATTCCTCAACCAAATCTTTCACCACAAGACATCTACTGCATATCATCTACAAACTGATGGTCTCATGGAATAAACAAATCAAATGCTCAAGACCTACCTATGTGCATACTGCTCTTACCAACAAGACAACTGGATCAACTATCTCTCTCTTGCCAAGTTTTGTTTCAACAATTATGAAAATTCCTCCACCCACCAAATGCTGTTCTTTGCCAATGTTGCCTATCACCCATCCTGGGAACCCCATCTTACTGAATCTTTGACTATCCCTGCCACAGACAAACTCATGACACAGTTGGAACAAATTCATACAGAGCTTCATACTGAATTGGAGCATGCATAACAAATCCAAGCATGTTACCACAATGCCTGTCACTCCTCTGGACTAGAACTATGGCCTGACCAACTCATCTGGCTCTTGCAATGAAACATCAAGACTACATGTCTGACTGAAAAACTTGACCATTGTCAACTTGGTCCCTACCCTGTGATCAAGAAAACTGGTAACAATGCATATGTTCTCAACCTTCCAACATATCTATCTTGTCTGCACCTTATTTTTAATGTCTCCCTCCTTGAACCCTACCATGATCCCTCATCATTCTGTCCACACACTAAACTGGCCCCATTCAAACTGGATGATGACCCAGTGCTGTCAATCAAATCTGTTCTTGACTCATGAAAAATCAATCACTATTATGAGTATTATGTTCAATGGAAAAATCAACCTGAATCTGAGAACTCTTGGGTCCCCATGTCCAACATTCCCACAACTGACAACAAATTAATCAACTGTTTTCACCGATGACACCCATGTGCCCCCTGTCCTCATCCAATCACTCTGTCCAAACCACAATCACAGCTGGAAGAAGAAATACTTGAGAACCCTGCACCATCAGTGCATCAATGTCCAATGCGTTCCCTATCTTCTCCTGCTGCCTCTCAACCTTCATACTACATAGCACCTGATCAAATGACTACAAGGACAGGCCATATTTCTTGTCCTGAAACAAAATACGATCTGGTGATCCAATGAGACAGGAAGAGCTAAAAGAGAGGGTAATGTAAGGATTCCCTTCCACCTAGTCCTTTGTCCCTTAGTCCCCTATATAAATCCCTATTTAATGTCTCACCCCATTTACAACTTGATCCATCTATTCTCATACCATCCCTCTTCTTAAGACACTCCTTTAGTTTTCTCCTATATTCTTAGGTATTTAAGCCCATGTATACTATGAGATTCCTCACAGAATCAACACCAGTAACTTCTTTGTAACCTCAGTCTTCCTTAGTCCTCAGTAGTATTGGTTATTTCTTAGCATAACCATTACAGTGGCCCCTGGGTGCCCCCCCCCTCTAAAAAAAGGGGGGAGAAACAAGACATACCATCAAGAGTGAACACTTGACCCACAGAGGGACAAGATCTGGTACTGAGAGAATACTGTTGAAACAACACAAACCAGTTGAATCCCAGGACAACATGAGGGGAGTCTTGGACACAGAAGTCAAGGGTGCACAAGAATTGCTGATCCCCCAAAATGACAGAGACTAACACTGAGAGGCTTGCAGGTGATGCAGGACCCTGAAGGTGCATAGCAGGAAAGGTCAAGAGATCATAGAACAGGTTGAACACAGCAGTCACTAGATGACCATTGATATAGCAGGACATGGAGGCATGAAACTGAGCAGAGACAAAACCCTGCAAGAGATAGCAACAAGACACAACCCTGGACCCTAGACAATGCACATGAGAGTGTGATGAAAGCATAACAATGTGGCATGGTTTTGGCACATGAGAGAGTTTACTTGAGAATGGACAGGTTAACGAACTCAAATTGCTCTAATCTATGCTCTACAAGAGGCCTGCAATATATATAAGAGGTGGAATAATTCTAATCAGAGAAATAAAGAAATAAGAAATAAAAGATAATGGAAACAAAAATATATGTTCAGTGATTTGTAATTGAGGGGATACATGCTCCTTACACTTGCCCTCCAAGGGATTCCAGAAATCTCTTATGCATCTGACCTGTCAGCAACTTTAGGGATATGCTTGCCTTTTCCCTTTGCAGAGGTAGACATGTTTTCTGTCCTGGGAGCAGTTGTAGCTGTTCCTGGCACTAGGTTTGAGCTAGTAACCTGGGCATCATGGGTTGATCACCAAGCACTACATGTTCCACATCCACCTCCCTTGTTACATTGGGATCCCTTGAGTTAATCTCCATCCTCCTGTCACCATTCTCTAGTAGGCTGATGGTTGTGTTGGTAGAGTTTGCTGCACTGGGTGGACTGAAAGGCACAGGAGTAGATGTGGGAAGGATGGTTGGAGTTGAGGAAATGTGACCATAAGGGGCAGCATTGATGGGAGTAGACTGATGAGCAATGCTCATACTGGGATTCCCTCCTGAGAATGTTCCCTTTCTTTCCCCTCTTTTTTCTTTCCTGGGCAACTCTCTGGAAATCCTCTTTGCAGCCATCTTCTTGTTGTGTGAATCTCTTTTCTTGAAATCCCACAGCATCTCTCCTACCAGCTTGGCCTTTTTTCCACTTAATATCCTTCCTTCTTCTTCCAGACTATCAATGTTGACTAGATCAGTGTCCTCAACTTGGAACTGATCTGCCCTCCAGCAGTATAGCCCAGTGCTGGACTGCATGGGGATCTTTGTTGCAGTAACAAACTTGTGGTAGCCTATAGGAATTGCATGAGGGATCTCCCTCTTGTAATGCCTTGTTGAATTGAAGAAACAGCTGCAGGTGACCTCCATGTAAGCTGGTAACCATCCCATCATGCCAATTCACAGTATAATGAGCCTGACCTCTGTGCACAAGGATTGGGTCATCAACAGCAATAGCAGGCTTGTGAAAGGTCCTGGACATGGTAAGGCAATGGCTCAGAACTTGTAGTGGTTTTTGGGGATTTAAGTAGACCATGGGCGCAAGAACACAAATAACATATATTACGCGGTGTGGTATGGTTAAAATCTAAGTTGTACAGTATTTACAGGCCAGCTTAAATATAGCCGGCAGAGTCTAAATATAATATATACAAAGATGCCCAAATAGGACGTTAGTAAGGAGGGAAGTACTACACTCTCCCCCTTTAGCTTCACCCAATGGGTAGAAGCTAGACCAACATTAAAATAAAATGAAATCAAGAAATTGAAGTGTCCAAGAAAAAGAGTAACACTTAGTTACTTCTGAGACCGAGGGTCCTTTCCAGCTTCAGGTAGGGAAGGATCAATGATCATGTCATCATCAATCTTTGGTGATGCAGGAGTAGATAATAAGGCTTCATCATCGGAGTTGGTTGACAACGGAGGAGTGGGTGAGGGAATCTCCTTGCATGGAGGAGCTGGAGCGGTGTACTTGTCACAGGAAGAATCGCTCCAGAACTCTGAAGATTCATCAGAGTCCTTGGACCTCTCCTTGGACTTCTTCTTAGAAGCCACAGGCTGCCCTGAACTGGCAGCTTGGGATTTCCTTAATGCCTGAGCTGCAGCTACAGCTGGGTACGTCTTCAGGTGTTCCTGAGTGTGTTGGCGGTGAGCGCAACACTTGTCTGCCTTGGTCTTCAGAGGAGGAGGATCAGCCCAACCATGCTGGGGGTCAGGCTCATCGTTTCCCTCTCGGAGAGGGATTGGAGGGACTGGATAACCCGAGCTTACTTGACTCAGATTGGTAGGAGTGTCTGCCACAGTAGGCAGTGGGAGTGGTTCCAGAGACTGGGTAGAGGGCCCAGATATTGAGTAGGATAATAATACCCTAGGCTCTGGTGGTGGATAGGTGTACATCAGGGTCAAAGGACCTGTGACAGGTGGTAGAGCAGTTGTTGAGATCAACCGCTTCTGCTTATTCTGGGAAGGCACAGATAAATTATCTGCTGGTGGAGCTTCCCACCAGCCAGGTTCAATTATGTCCTGGGGCACGCTTGGGTCAGTGGGGGTTGTCTTGATAGCATCGAGTGTCACCTGGGCTTCTTGAGCTGTCACAGGGTTGTGGTGACATACCATTGCTCTCAACCAGCTTATAGCATATCTCAATGCATCTCCAACTTCTTCATCAGAGACCCCTATGGATGCCAAGTATTGGACAACATCGTTTTCTGACAAGTTGTCACTTACATTCTCCATAACGGAACATGTGCAGATTGGGGAAACCTGGATCCCCAATGTATCTCAGATATGCCTGTAGTACCCTGGAATGGCACATATCCTTGCCAGGATTACTTGGGCTATTTGTCTTTGTTACTGAGACAAAGAGCTGGATAACTGTTGGCAGATTAATAGGTTGCCACGGAGGTGGGTGAGAGATACCCCTGTGTGGTTGAGGACTAGTCCTGGTTGGGTCTGGTATTGATCGAGGTGTCGATGCATGTACCTGGCCCACTTCTCAGGAGAGTCTGTTAGCTGGGGAGTATTCAGGTGCCCCAGTTCTTAGACACGTCTGAGTGCCTTTTGAGACTGGCATTCAGTGGGAAGCTAGTCAGGCCTTCACCACACCGTTAAGGCATGCTTCATTAATGGAGTATGCATCTCTGTTTGAATCTCTTGGGCATAGTGAATGTACACCATAGCCCTTCTCAGATCCCTCTCATTATTGGGGATCTGAGCATGTTCTGTCCACTGAGAAAACTCAACACTGGACTGAGGCATCTTGTAAGGTACTGGAGGGCCCATTTGTATGGCTGGGTTCCAGTAGGCTGATCTAGCAGGGCCAGCAGGAGGAGCCTCACCTTTCAAGGTGTCCAAATATCATGGAGGAAGAGGAGAGTACTCCTCTTGATCGTCCCATATGAGCATGTCCACATCAGTGATCAAGGGCGGCCACAGGTTCCCTCTGGTGGTGTCAACCTTGGTGGAGGTTGACAGCAAAGGGATAGTGGAAGACCAAGACTGTCTCTCTGGTCTGGGTGCTGAGCCTTTGTCCAGTCAAAGGCGCTTGGCTTCTCACTTCTTGGAGTGAGAGCTGGTTGCTTGTTCCAGCTTATCCTCCAGTTCCCTGATGGTGTCCTTCAGGTCACTGATTTCATCCTCCAGGAGCCCCACATTGTACCGCTGGTCTTCAGCATGTTTCTTCCATACTGATTGCTCCTGGAGCTCATAGTCATGATGGTCCTTAGCGTTGTAATACTCAGATTCACCCTCAAACTGAGCTTGATATAAGTGCATCATGTAGTTGGTGCACTTCTCACATTTATGCTTGTGTACGACAATCCCTAGGGTGTCATCGCACTTCCATCCTTTGGTGCATGCATTGGTGCTAGTCCCAACACCTTTGCATCACTGTCTCCGATCATAAGTAGCCTGTTGGCTAGCTCGGTTGCATTCCTCAAGCTCGCCAGGAGATGGCAAGTGTCATCATTGCTGTTCTCTCGAGCAGTGGTGCTCAAGTTGGGATGTTCTTTCCCTCTCTTTCCCCTTCTCAGAACGAGAATGTCTCTTGTTTGGATCCTCAGTGTGCCATTTACGGCAGTTATGTCTGCCTGGATCATCCTTGTCGCCCATGGGGAAATCCTTGCCAGGGGCACCAGAGACCATGTTAAAGTACATGGTCAAGGTTGAAAAAAAAAAAAAATTTCAACCTCTGCATAACAGCAGTAACTGTAGCAGGAAACTCTGGTGGAAGCATCACATGCATTGATACCTCTGAAGGAAGTATCAGGCACACTCCAGTGTCTGATTAGATTAGATAACTGGGCATCCTCTATGCCCCTAAGTCTTCAACGTCTATGCATGGGCTGAGCCATGCGTTTGGGGAGTTCATTCCACTCCTTGGCACCTAACAGAGCCAAGTAAGCATCCAACGCTGCAAGCTTGTTGCAGTGAGAGAGGGGTTCCCAAGTGGAATCCCCTAAATTCCATTTGACTAGAAATTCAACCTGATGGCCCTTCCAGCGGTGGGCCAGTATCTCATCCACAAACCATTTGGTGTTGTCAGGAGCACCAAAATCATAAGCATCAGGATAAGTCCTGTTAGGGAACAGGGTATCATCGCTTGAAACATGTGGCCTAAGTAGATTCACATGAAAGCAGTTGTGAATACGCCGCTTAGCTAGCTCGGCTGGTAACTCCAAATCATAATTGGAGGTCTTAGGGTTGGCTGAGAGGACCTTGTAAGGTCCCACGAATTTAGATATGAGTTTACCAGCACGACCCTTAGGGAATGCCAGGTTTTTCATAGATAAATAGACAAGGTCTCCTTGCCTAATCATCGGCTCATCACACCTACACTCATTAGCATTGTGGCATTGGAAGATGCATTCAGCAATGATTGCATCATGTGCAATGGCCATATTGCGCAATGCATCCATGGCGAATACTTGCACCCCAGGTGGTATGTGATCTGTCGCCAGGAATTCCTTCATCATCCTGGGCATGAACCCATAGTTTACCTCAAATGGGGCCATGCCTGTTGCTTGGTTGATACTAGAGTTTATTGCAAACTCTACAATTGGAAGGTATTTCACCCAATCCTTTTGGGTGGAGGCAACAAACGTGCGAAGGACTTGCGCTATTGAGCGGTTCACTTGCTCTGTCATTCCGTCTGTCTGGGGATGAAACAACGTGGACATGAGTATTTTTGTACCCATGATCCTTTGAAGATCACGCCACCACTTGGACATGAATTTAGGATCTCTGTCGCACATGACAGAAGAAGGAAGTCCATGTAGATGTACTACTTCACAGATGTAAATTGATGACAATTCAGAGGCTGTTGTTGTCGTCTTCACCGGAACCAAGTGAAGCATGGAAGAAAGTCAGCATATGACAACCCAGAGGTAATCATATCCTTCCAACTCAGGGAATGGACCTATGAAATCCATCCCAATCAAATCCCAGGGATGACTGGGAATAGGTAGGGAGTGCAGCTTGCCCTGAGAGCATGTGTACTCCCCCTTTGAGTGAATACACCATTTGCACAATCCACAGTACGCTTTGACTTCAGTTTGAAGTCAAGGCCACCAATACCATTGCCTAATATATTCAGTGGTTCATTGAGGGCCAAAATGTCCCACAATCAAGTGGGCTTGCTCTATTATACATCCATGCAGAGATGTACTCTTCAAAGGCGCTACAGGTATACAGAGGACCTCCTTGCCTCCCTTGTTATGTCTCCAGACATATTTATCCCAGACTGTGAAATCCAGGTGATCCCCAGGCTTGGTGAGGATCTTTGAGAACATTTTGTCGGTTTCATACCCAGCCAAGATGTCTGAATCCAATGGATCCTCATTAGACATAAGGATGCGAAGGTCAGGACCTTTCACTCTAGACTCGAAGACTGTTATTTCGTCTTCTCCAGAAGGTGCAGAAGGATTATTATTTCCTTCTGGTTCTGCTGCTGCTGCCATAGCCACAGTGAGAGACTCGCACTCTTCCAATCACTCCCTTAGGGCCGCGAGTTGTTCCTGCACTTGTCTCCTCTGAGCTTTCTCAGCTCATTTCTCAATTACCTGGTTTTTTAATTCCAGGTGTTGTTCCCATGGGAGATCCTCATGGTTAGGATCTAGTCTCGCATCAGCAAAAACATAGTGATGCACCAGGGGTGCATCCTCCCAAGAGTCATGTTTATAGTAGCGGGATACAGTGGCTCACAAAACTGTCCCAATGTTTGGCCATTTCAAAGAGATTGGCTGACAACACAGCACTATGACACTACCATATTCTGGAAAAAATATAGACCATAGTATATCATCCTGGCTTTCAGAATATATAAAAGTCATGTGATTTGGATAAAAACTGGTGGTGTAATAAACAAAACAAAATAATCAATCATTGGGACAGTTTTGTGACCCTCTATTTTTAAACTGATTAATACTTGGTATGGCCTCCTTTTGCCTTGATAACTGCTTGTATCCTTCTGGGCATGCTTTCTATGAGCTTTTGACATGTTTCTGGTGGAATTTTGTTCCACTCCTCCACCACTCTATCCCACAGCTCATGCACTCCCTTTGGTGGTCTTGGATATTGTTGCAAAGCACGCTTTAGGCTAACCCACAAGTGTTCTATGGGGTTAATGTCAGGGGATTGGGCAGGCCAGACAAGCACTTGGATGTCATTGTCTTCAAACCACTTTGTAGCCTTGTTTGAGGTATGTTTGGGGTCATTGTCCTGCTGGAAGATCCTCTCTCCTTCAGCCATCTCCAACTTTTCATAGCTTTCCACCAGTCCATCATCCAAAATGTCACAATACTGCTGTGCATCCATGATCCCCTGAACCTCTGTGAGCTTCCCTACTCCATTCTACCCCATACAACCCCATACCATCAGGTTATTTCCTCCTCCATGCTTGACAGTTGGTGTGGTGGTCCTGTCTGTAAGTGGCTCCCCCCTTTTTTTCCAGGTGTAAACCCTCCCATCTGATCCAATTCTATTGATTTTAGTCTCATCTGACCATAAGACCCTTTTCCAATCCTCCACAGTCCAGTTTTCATGGTATCTGGCAAACTTGAGACGAGCCAAGCGATGGGCCTTTCTGAGAAGAGGGCGTTTCTTCTTGATAATGGCTTGAAAATCACCCTCTTTCAGTGCTCTCCTGACTGTCTGAGGATGGACAGGAGTGGGGATGATGTTGTTGATGAAATTTGTAGCCTGAACAGCATTGTCAAGCTTTCCAGTAGTGATTTGTCGAATAAGAGATTGTTTATCACAAGCAGAGAGCTTGGAAGGGCGGCCTCCAATGTTGTTTTCCTTGTTCCAATCCATCTCCCTTTTGATCCTGCCAATGGTTGACTTCCCAATATCAGTTTTCAACTGGATTTGGCGCAAGGAATAACCATCTTGAAGCAGAGAGAGAATGGTAGATTGCTGAGCTGAGGATATGGGCTTCATGTGGTGGTAGAAGGGAAAGAAGCTGATTGAACCAAGTTCAACATGTCAAACTGACACAAACAAAGTCACATGACATTGTTTATTGTTCCCACAAGTGGTCTGACCATGATTCCAGTGTCTACAGACAATATATCAGTTTAAAAATAGAGGATCACAAAACTGTCCCAATGATTGATTATTTTGTTTTGTTTATTACACCACCAGTTTTTATCCAAATCACATGACTTTTATATATTCTGAAAGCCAGGATGATATACTATGGTCTATATTTTTTCCAG
>Ga0310916_10003053_pt1 | contig 10333 bp, 15 predicted proteins | sample GREbulkMGLF176_FD_203444 | JGI IMG/M metagenome (GOLD analysis project Ga0310916, IMG submission 203444) | Lab enrichment of tropical soil microbial communities from Luquillo Experimental Forest, Puerto Rico - GRE.bulkMG.LF176 | ecosystem: Environmental > Terrestrial > Soil > Tropical forest >... | reverse complement strand
CTGCTGCAGGAGCGCCTGAAGCGCACCACGATTACCTCAATCGGACACCGCTCCACGCTCGGCGCGTTCCATCGCCGCCGCTTCGAGGTCGTGCCAAGCGACGACGCGGCATCCGAAGTCCGTGACGTGCCGTTGGTTTCGGCGGCAGAGTGACGATCACTCCAGAGCAAGTGGCAATTCCTCGCTTGCGCAAATAAGCCCCCGGTGGATTTAATTTACGCCGTCGCATCACCCTATCCCAAGGCTCGGGACTGCGCCGGTTTTCAAGTTCGATTACAGCAGGGATCTGCGACCGGCGAAATGGGCTTCAATGATCGGTCTTTGTCCGCTTTGGGTTCTTCTCTAAATCCCGGGCGTGCGCTGGCTTCGCTGGCGACGGCTGCTGCGGTGCTTGGGACTTATTTTATGAGCTTCCAAACCTCGATCATTTCCTTCGTCCTGCCGCCGTGCCGGCAATTGCCATTCCGCTTGCCTTTAGGGACGCCGTCGCGCTTTCGAGCTGAAATGGACGCTCATGCTGCTCGAATTGTCGTTCCTGAAAATCGCGTTCGCGAGGTTTCGCGTGATGAGGCAGAATCAGCCCATCTTTCCGTGCGCACAGTTCAGTAGAGCCGCGAAAGCACGGCAGTAGCCGCGCACCTCACATACGCCTTGCGGAGAGGCAGGAAAGAGTTCATCGGAGGAACCCCGGCTCAGCGGAGGATAGACAATGGCATGCCCGCGTTTGCTGACTGCGCTGATTTTGGTGACAGCATTTCCGGTCGATGGCGCGCTGGCGCAGATGCCGCCTGCGATTGCCGCACCAAACGAGGACATTGTCGCGACATTCCATGCCGAGGGTGCGCAGATCTATGAGTGCGCGCCCGGAAACGAGGGCAAGCTCACCTGGCTGTTTCGCGAGCCGATCGCGACCCTCCTTCTCGACGACAAGACGGTCGGTCGCCATTACGCCGGGCCAACCTGGGAGCATGGGGACGGCAGCGCCGTCACCGGCAAGGCGGTCGGCAACGCGCCTGGCGCGACGGTGAACGACATTCCCTGGCTCAAGCTGGACGTCGTGAACCGGCGCGGAAGCGGGACGCTTGCGGATGTCACCACCGTGCAGCGGATCAACAGCCATGGCGGCGCCGCCCAAGGCGCGTGCGATCAGGCCGGCGCCTTTCGCAGCGTCCCCTATTCAGCAGATTACGTTTTCCTTAGCGCGCACAAATAACCCGCCGAGCCGAGGCTGCCCTCGTAAGCATTCTCCGAGATTTCGCGTCTCAAGCATCTACACGAACGGATTAGACAGCGTTTGCGCTTGACAGTAGACATCGATGCCTCATGCATCGCACCGCAATCGCACCTAAACCGCCACATAGAGCCGCCACGCTTGACGCCCACATACTCATCGGCAACCAAGCAGCCAGAACGATGGCCGAGATTATCCAAGTACGGCTTTTTCATCCCCCGACCCACGGCTCAATTTTTCTGCTGGAGAAAAATCAGATTCGGACCACATCGAAGCCGACGTGAAAGCCACGGCTGAAATCGGATTTTTTAGGAAAGCGGGAAGCGCCTCTCTGTCGACTAGGGCGCAAATTCAAACCAGGTAACGCTTCTATTCGATTGGGCCGGCACCCTTACCCCCCTTTTATGGCGCTGATGGAGGGGGTCACGCCTGCTGGCCAGCGGAATTGTATTCTGTCAGTCGATGCGCAAGTCATTTACTTGCGTTCTACATGCATGTTGCATGCATGTTGCATTGAGATCTGGAGCGGGGAGCTAGGCTGTTGCGAACATGATCCCAGCTCTCGCTGCCGGTGATCAGCCGGCTGCTATCTTTTACGACCCGCATAAAACCTGCACCCACTGCTACTGAGACAGATGGTTTAGTCGCCTAAGTCATTGATCTTATTGATCTGGCTTATCTCTTGCTCAGAATTGGGAAGCGCAGGGGAAGCTGGAGGCGGCAAGGCGTCACCGCTGACCCGGCACGCTTCGCTTGCTTTTCCTTGTTGTTTACAAGCGGTGGGCATGTCGTAGTGGTTATTCCGTCCGTCGCGACGATCGCCCACGCTTGAGTCCTACCCAACGCCGGTCCTGCATCAGCTCAGGCCGTGGTGACCACATGATCGGTCGCCCTTGGCTCGTCGCTCGACCGATCCGAATGGCAAGCAGATCAGCAACTCGCGATACATTGGTACGATGCCAACTCTTGATTTCCTCGCCCTGGAAGTTCAGCGACCAATAGCACTGTTTCACTAATTCAGTAGTCGTCAGCGGCTTGCCTCCGGACCACAAGAAAGCCCGTCGGACTTTCCTTTTGAGCCGACCGTCGCGCGCATCTGTAAAGGGCGCTCGGCGGGTGCGCATCTTAGCCATCCGAGCCGCATCTCCAGGTCTACCCATCGATCCCCCTTTTCATTGCTGTTGGCCTCCCATTTTTCGCAACGCGATTACGCCTGCAATTAATTCCCGAAGCCTGTTTTTAAATGGGCCAATCCACCGCTGGATTCGTCGGCCTGTAGAGTTGTTGGCAGCACAAGCCGCCAACCGTTACGCGCCTTGCTCTGGAAGAGTCGCGGGTCTCACGGTGCCAGCATCAGTGCCATTCCCATTTTTGGCAGGGGCGCCCTTGTGATTGCCGACGACGGCAAGAACCTCTGTTACAACGCGCGACTGCCTACAACGCTACAAGCCTCCGAATCTGACGGTGGACTGGCCAACCAGCGCAACCATCTCAGATACCGAATTGACACGCGCTGGATTGATCGCGAGCGCCTTTTTTTAGAGTCTGAGCGGTTCGCAGCCTTGGCAATATTATGTCTGAGCAAACAGTCGCGGCGGCCGGTAGCACGTAACCCGGAAATTCTCCCTCTAATCCGCCACCATGGTGGCGTGTCATTGATGAGCGGGCTGCACTGCGCGCCAGTGATTATCGTCGAGACGGTGAAAATTCGTCAGCGCAGCGATTGAACCAGTGTAATCGTCGAAGACTTTACGCTTAGGCCGTCGCGATTTTGCTTCTGTTTGCTAACCAGCCGTGCAGCTTCGCCAACGACGCGAGGTGTAGCAACAGTGAGAGGGGCACGAGATAGATCGGTATCAGCACAAGCGGAAAGATAGCGATCAACTCATTGGGTGGCTCGTAGCTAAAAAGCGTGGAAGGCGACGTGATGAAACCGGTCGCGATCGCGACGACGAGATCGAGAATGCCAAGGACGTTCCAAGCCGTGACCCGTCCCACGTTTCGCTGCGGATCGCGTGCATAGGCCAGTGCCACGACGGGTGCGAGAAGACCCACGACGACGTCACCTACTCCGGCTGGCCAAGCAAATAGGCCCGGTATCTTGTCCGCTGCGTAGAGGATTAGAAAGATCACCCCGAGCGCCCGATAGAGCTGCACGCCAACGATCCAGGGCTGCGGCACAGTGTCGATGACCCGGCCTACAACCGGCAATCGCCAGATCAACCATGCGCCAATTAGGAACGGGATGAAGATGCCATATTGAATCGTTGGAATGCGATCAGGCGCTGCCTGGTAAGCGCCGGTTAATCCGAGCGCGAGGGCGAGCAGAAACCAGCCAATGAGAATGACTGCGGAGAACCCAAACGCAAGAGTGCGATCGTGTTTCGGCCACGCGGCTTGAGCCAACGCGTTGCGCAAGCCGAACAGAATGGTGCCGATGATGCCGATGGCACCAATTAGAACGTAGTAGGGAAGATAGGTTGGTATCGTCATGGCAGCCTTCTCGTTAATGAAAGTCCTCTGCGCATCCGACCCTGGGGTTCGGCAAGCTCGTTCCAATAGGCGCATAGAGCGCTAGGTCAGTGACGAAGAAATACTCAGCGACGCATTTTGCACTGGATTAGACAGCTCCAGTCCGCCTCGGTCCGCATGACGCGTCCCTAATCCGGCGTGCGTTGCGCTAGCGCTTAATGCGACGGAAATGTCCGGGGCCGATCTATTCCGCTTTCTTTTAACCCCGGACATATCACCGCCCTGCGCTGACTGGTTGACTATCGGTTAAACCATCTATTGGCCCCGAACGGGTCTGGGCGTCCGACACTAGAGGGTACGACTGCGCCGTATTGCTTATGCACGAATGGCGGAGCATTCCTGGTCGAAATGCCAGCATCCGAGCCTGACTGCTGGGCGAACACCGGCGCCGTGCCGGCAGCGGTAAACGCAGCCAAAACTAGCGCGATCGGAAGATATTTCTTGGCGATAAAATGCTTGTTCATGTCACATCTCCTTAGCTGGCTATCGCCCCGACTTAGGGCCAAGTGACAGCGGTCTCTGCGCTGCTGCTTTGCCCTACCTACCGATAGGTAGCCAAGGAGTCAATTCAAAGATTTGTGATGTGTAGCCCTTGTATAAATCGGTCGGCTACCTTACGATAGGTAGCATGGATACACGGGATCGAATTTTGGATTCAGCTCAGCGCCTGACGCAGACGCGCAGCTTCCATGGCTTCAGCTTTCAGGATATCGCCGATGAAGTCGGCGTCCGCAAAGCGAGCCTCTACCATCATTTCGATTCGAAGGACGACGTTGCTGTCGCGATGCTCCAGCGCGCTGCAGACTGGACGAGCGCGCAATTTAAAAAGGCTGAAGGGCGCGAGCCAGCGGAACGTCTTGAAGCCTATTTCGACTTGTTCCGTCAAATTCACGGCAAGGGCGAGCGTATGTGTCCCGGTGGGTCCTTCGCCGCCGGCTTCGGCGCAATCTCATCGTCAGTGCAAGCTAGTTTGCACCGATTCGCCAAGATGCATCTCGATTGGCTTGAAGACGTGGTTCGCGATGGCGTGGAACAGGGTCAATTCACCATCGGTGATCAACGCCCGCGCGATGTTGCCGCCCAGATTGCGGCCAGCGTCCAGGGCGCCCTCTTGGTGGGACGCTTGTCTTCGGATCGGCACGTCCTCACCGCGGTGGCTGAAGGGATAAGGCGTTCTTTGGGCTACGCGCCAAAAGGGACGCATTGATCATCCGTACACAATGGGGAATGAGCGAGATTGTCAGAAACAAGTTCGTGCCGACGCGATTGGAAAAAGAGTTGGCAATCAAACAATATCAGAGCGGCTAAATCGGTTTGGTGCTTGTCTCGAGGAATCAAAGGCGAACATCCTCAGGAAATGTGCGCCGTGGCTTACTTCCCAGGGCTTTAATTTGTCCCTTGACACTGCGTAACCTATCGGTTACCTAGTGCGTAACCTAATGGTTACGCATGAACGCGAATATGGTTGTTCTGAATCCAAAGCGGCGCGAGGCGGTTTTCCGGGCGATTGCCGATCCAACCCGTCGCGAAATCCTGGGCCTGTTGCGCCACCGCAAGCGCACGGTCGGCGAACTCGCTGGCAATTTTCGTACGAGCCGTCCTGCGATCTCAAAACATCTTCGCTTGCTGCGTCGCGTCGGTCTGGTCGTGACAAAAAACGAAGGCACTGCACGGATCTGCCAGCTGAATGCCGAGCCGCTACGCGTCGTCGATGCTTGGCTGCGTGATTATGAGGAGTTTTGGGCGAAGAGCCTCCAGAGCCTCAAACGTTATGTCGAGGAGGACCGATGAGTACGACGACACATTCAATTGATGCGATCGTCCAAGAAATCACGATCAAGGCTCCCGCCGCACGGGTTTTCGAGGCGCTAGTCGATCCCGCACAGCGGATGAAGTGGTGGGGCCAAAAGGGCCGCTTCGAAACTACGAATGCGGAATCCGAACTGCGGCCCGGTGGCCGTTGGCTGATGAGCGGCATGGGAATGGGAAGGCCGTTTAAAGTCGAAGGCGTCTATCGCATCATCGAACGTCCGCGCGTGCTCGCCTTCACCTGGCTGCCGTCTTGGGACGAGGAAGCGACTGAGACGCTGGTGCGGTTCGATCTTGATGAACAGGACGGTGTTACGAGGGTTCGCTTGACCCATTCAGGCTTCGCCACCGAAGGGTCGCGCGCGCGCCATCAAGGCTGGCCGCAGATCCTGGGCTGGCTTAAGTCCTATGCCGAAGGCTGATCCCGAAAGCCACGAGAGAGCGCGGCGGAAATTCAACAAGCCAAGCAAAACGGAGAGTGGTAATGACCTACCGCATCATGACTTGGGCGGCCGTCGCATGGATCGCAGCTTGGCTGACACCGTACCTGTACGCCGTGAACGATCTGATCACGTGGCGTTAGCATAGAGGAATTAAAATGCCCAATCCCATGAAACTCTACAATCATGCCCTGGCGCCGAACCCACGTCGGGTTCGCATCTTCGCGGCGGAAAAGGGCATCGAACTTAGGTTGGCAGATGTTGATATCTTGACCGGGCAAAGCCGGACACCCGAATTCCTTGCAAAAAATTCGTCCGGCGGGGTGCCGGTGCTGGAACTCGACGATGGTTCACATCTCTCCGAGTCGGTCGCAATCTGCCGATATCTGGAGGGGCTCCATCCTGAACCAAACCTGTTAGGACGCGACCTTCGCGAGCAGGCGGAGATCGAGCGGTGGAATCGCCGAATGGAGTTAGAACTGTTCGCCGCAATTGGCCGTACGGTTCAAAACACCAGTTCAATCTTTCAAGGCCGTTTTAAGCAATTCCCAAAATACGGCGAGGCGCAGCGGGCGGTAGCTTATCAGCGGCTTGAGAGGATGGATCGCGAACTGAACGGGCATCAATTTGTTGCCGGCGACCGCTTCACGATCGCCGATATTACCGCGCTTGTCGCAATCGATATCGGCGGCCGGCTGGCAGACATAAAGATAGCTCCGGAGCTTGCTCATCTGACCCGCTGGCACAATGCCGTATCGAAGCGTCCGAGCGCCAGGGCGTGAGATTTCGCTGTTTCACAGGCACTGCTGGCTACCACCGACGAGGTCATCGAATGAACGGCGAATGTCTGCTTTTGGCACAAAGCGGACATCCTAACGGCGCTCAGCAATGTCCGCTTTTGGGGGTAAAGCGGACGTGACCCGCTGAACTATCAATTACGGGGGCGCGTCAGCAGATTTTCTGCCAGCGCGCCCGCCAGCGCCGCGCGTTGACCGGAGGCAGCACGTAGCTTTTGCCCTCGGCCGAGATCGTCAACGGCTGCCCAGAGTCTAGAAGATCGAAGAAGCGATTTTCCAGCGCGCCCCATTTGTCCACGTCAAGCTCGGGATGACCGAGCTCCGCCTGGTTGAAAAGCGGCAGATCGTTCGGCATTTCGACGACTTCGGGGCTGGGTGCAAAGACGTTGCCGGCGAGCTCCATCTGCGTCTTGCCGTTGGCGATCGTGATCGAGCCTGTGGTATCCTCTTTCGGGGCCGCGCCCGGATAGACCGCATCCGTCTCGAAATGCGTCCCGCAATAGATGCGGAATATTGTCCTGCCACGGGTGTCGTAATAGGCCAGCATCGGGTTACCCCCGTGGCTGTGGTCGAGCTCGTATTTCCAGGAGCCGTTCCAGACATCGCCAGCGGGGAGTGCCTCGGACAGACCGAAGCCGAATACAACGGCAGCAATCCCAAGCAGCCTTGCATACATCGACATGGCGAGCCGCGAACGCGTTTCTGCGAACATTTTAGCGCAAGATCGGCATACGATGCGCGAGTCAAGCATTCTGTCCCTTTAAGTTGCCGACTTGCGCTATTGGCACATAGCGGACATCACAATCGTGCCGAACCATTTTCCGGGGTAAAGCGGACTTGGGTATTTTGCCTGTATCTGTCTCATTGGAACTCACCGATTAGGGAGAAAATGATGAAAGCATTCGTTATTGCAACCGAGACCGCCAAAGACGAAGCCATGTTTGCCGAGTATCGAAAGGCAGTTCCAGCCACAATCGAAGCTTTCGGCGGCAAGTTCATCGTGCGTGGCGGTGATTTGAAATTATTGGAAGGGGAATGGCCGCACCCGCGTCTCGTGATAATCGAATTCCCGTCGCGAGAAGCTGCTGAAGGATGGTACAGATCGCCGGAGTACCAGAAAATAATTGGACTTCGACTGAACAGCACGGTCGGAAATCTTGTCATCGTTGAGGGTCAAGATTGAATGACGGACGAGGTAAAGTCCGCTTTTGGCACAAAGCGGACATTCCGCGACCGAGTTCCAATGTCCGCTTTTGGGGTAAAGGCGGACATCAAACCGGAGCGGATAAAGCTGCCCCGGCCAGTGGTCTGTCGAGTGGCAGCGGAATGGCCGAGAAGAAGACGTTGTCGGGATCATAATGCCGCTTAGCTTCGATCAGCCGTTTGGCATTGCGGCCATAGCTTTGTGTCACGCGATCGTCACCTGTGGCAATGAGGTTCGGGTAGGCACCGGGAAGCGCCGTCGCTTCAAAGCTCTCACGTGTAGCGCGAACCCAACCTTGATGTTGCCGCTCCTCCAGCTTGTCCGATCGGTCGACGAAGCCAGCTAGAATTTCGATAAGTATGTGATCGCGACGCAGGCCGAAAGCTGTTGTCTCCTCGGGCACGCGAGAAGCGGCGCCTTTGAACTCATGGGTAAAGATTGCACAGCCGGACGAGACCGCCATCTCCATCGCACGGATGAAGACATCGATGCTTCTGCCATCGAACGCAGCCAGCCAACAAGTGTCCATAATTTCGCGCTGCCCATTGACGAGATACGGGTCAAACACGGTCAACGACCTTCCATAGGGCGTCACGTTAACGGAGCTAGCGAGCAGTGTTCCCAGCTTGAAGAATGGCGCCAGCCGCGCTTCACCTTCCGCCGACGGACCGCACCAGGTTGGCACGATCATAACCACGGGTCCGTCAGGGCCTACAGCGATTCCGACCTGAACCGTGAACTCATTAGGCATGAAGGTCGCAATATCGGCGCAGCGCTCCAGAACGGCCCTGGCCTCCGCAAACGGATATATGAGCATCCCGGAGCGGACATCCGGGACGTCGTGCAGGCGGTAGTACATCGTCGTCACGACGCCAAAGTTTCCGCCACCGCCACGCAATGCCCAAAAGAGTTCGCTCTCGCTGTCGTCTCGCGCGAGCGCAACACCTCCATCCGCGAGAACGACTTCGGCCGCAAGCAAATTATCGAGAGCGAGACCAAAGCGGCCGATCAGGGGGCCGTAGCCGCCGCCCAAGGTGAGCCCCGTCATTCCGACGGTGCCAACGGAGCCCGTTACGGGTGCAAGGCCAAGCGGATCTGCCGCATCCACAACGTCCCCTGCGCGCGCCCCTCCCGAAATTTGCGCGGTGCGCGTGGCGGGTTCAATGACCACACTGTTCATTCCACTCAGGTCAATAACAATCCCGTCGCATAACGCGCGACCAGCCCAATCGTGGCCGCCGCCACGCACTGATAATGGAAGGTCGCAATCGCGCACGGCCCGAATGGCTGATTGGACGTCCTGCGCTGTGCGACAGCGGACAACGGCGCGCGGCATCGCGCCGGACGGCTTTGCCCAGATCGCCGTCGCCGCTACATAGCGGTCGTCGCCCGGCATCGACAAACGGCCAGGCAGTTGATTGCCAAGCTTATGGAGTCTTGCTTCATTCAGATCGGGCATCGTTTGCCCCGAGCGGCACGGACTATTTTTCTACGATCATTTCAAAGCCGCCATAGATCATGCGCTTCCCGTCAAAAGGCATGGGGTTTACGTCCGGTTTTAAACGAGGATCGGCCATAACTTTCTTCATGCCCTCGTCCCGCACGTTGCGCGACGGCCAGATGATCCAGGAGAAGACGACCGTCTCATCATCCTTGCGCTTGACGGCCATGGGAAACGACGTGACTTTGCCTTCGGGCACATCATCTCCCCAGCATTCGACGAATTTTAAAGCACCGTGCTCCTTGAAGACCACAGCGGCCGCTTCGGCGTGCTTCTTGTAGATTTCACGATTGGTAGTGGGAACAGCCGCAACAAATCCATCGACATAGGTCATAATGCTTTTCTCCGTCGTTCGATAGCAGACCGCCCCGATTGCGTGGGAACTTCGCGACGCAATCGGTCTCGGGAGGCCGAGGCGGTCGACTGGAACGCAAGCTAGGTACGCAATTTGGAAATTGAAGGCCGGTTCCGGTCGCGCTTGGCCGAGATTATCCGCTACTTCCTCTTGCCGACCCGGCTTTTGCCCTTGAGGTTCGCGCGAAGAAAGTCGATCAGTGCACGTAGCGAGGCGAGGTTCTGTCGCCTGCTTGGGTAGTACAGGAAAAATCCCTCGGACGGCGGCGGTATCCAGTCTTCCAGCAAGGGGACCAGCTGCCCAGTCGCTATCATCGGCGCGGCAAATTCTTCGAGCACGTAAAGGACGCCCGCGCCGCCCAACGCGGCCTGAACTAAAAGGCCAGCTTCGTTGGCGACCAATGAGCCCTCGACCTCAATCTCGAGGACATTGCCTTCGATAGCGAACCGCCAAGGCAAGAATGC
>Ga0310916_10003051_pt1 | contig 10336 bp, 10 predicted proteins | sample GREbulkMGLF176_FD_203444 | JGI IMG/M metagenome (GOLD analysis project Ga0310916, IMG submission 203444) | Lab enrichment of tropical soil microbial communities from Luquillo Experimental Forest, Puerto Rico - GRE.bulkMG.LF176 | ecosystem: Environmental > Terrestrial > Soil > Tropical forest >... | reverse complement strand
ACCTCCGCTTGCTCAAAACGCAAATGCAGGCGTCCGTGCCCGTCCGTCGCGGGCGTCGCGATTTGCAACATCATTTTCCGCGACTAAAGAAAATCGTCCATTGGGCTTGAGGGCATAACGACAGTATCAACGGACGGTGCGCGGCCACCGATCAGTGCGAGTGATCAATGTCCGCTTTGGGTCAAAAGCAAAAGTGCAATAGGCCATGTCCGCTTTACCCCCAAAAGCGGCCATCAGAGCGTTCAGTATAAATGTCCGCGGTCTACTGACGGCGCAACAATGGCCGAAAATGAAGAAGGCTGCGGCGCTGTGCTTGGGAAGCCACATAGTGCCCAAAACCAAATAAAATTGCAGTGGATTCAGAGTAGCCTTGTGGTCGTGCCGTTGCGCATTGGCTAAGGTTTCCCCCAACAAGTGGCGCGTCAAAGAACGCTCGGGGGCTATCATGAAACGTGCACTCTCCTGGCTTTTTGCTGGAGAGTTTATGCGGTCATTTCGTCAGCTACGGGTAGCCGCCAGCGTTGCCGCTGTTGCAGGAGCTATCGTCCTATCCACGCCCACCGGCTCTCTCGCTGACGAAGGCGGCGTGAGTTTCTGGCTGCCGGGTTTCTTCGGCAGTCTGGCAGCAACTCCGCAAGTGCCAGGATTTTCATTGGCCAATGTCGTTTACTACAACCAAGTTTCTGCCGGTGCGGACGTCGCGTTCGCGAGACAGGTATCCGCGGGCAACATCAATGTGAACTTCAATGGAAACTTCAATGCAAACCTTCACGGCAGCGCGGAGCCATTTTATCTCGCGATACCCGGCTATACTTTTGCGACGCCGGTCTTTGGCGCTCAGGCAAACGTCTTCCTAGCGATACCCTATGGACGAATCCAGAGCAGTGTCGACGCAGCAATCACGGGCAACTTGGGCTTAGGCGGTCCGGGATTCACGGTGGGGCGCGGCCTTACTGAAGCGGTCAGCGGTTTCGGCGATCTGCTTCCGATGGCTACGCTGCGTTGGAATTTTGGCGTCAATAATTTCATGACCTACTTGACGGGAAATCTGACGACGGGAGTGTATCACTCAAGTTCGATTGCCAATATTGGTATTGGCCACAATGCGATCGATGGTGGCTTCGCTTATACGTACTTCGATCAGAAGGCCGGACACGAATTCTCGGCGACACTCGGCTTCACCTACAATTTTGAGAACCAGCACACGAACTATCAGAATGGCATCGACATGCATCTGGATTGGGGTGCGTCTCAATTCCTGACCAAGCAGTGGCAGGTTGGACTCGTTGGCTATTTGTATCAGCAGCTTTCCTGCGACAGCGGCTCAGGCGACCACGTCGGGTGCTTCGAGTCACGCGTGGTCGGAATTGGACCACAGGTCGGCTACATCATCCCAATCAGCAAAGAATGGCAGGGATACATCAACGTCAAAGGCTACAAGGAATTTGCCGCTGAACACCGACCGGACGGCTGGAACGCCTGGCTCACGTTCGCAATTTCGCCGGCTGCGCCCGGTCAGCCGCCACCGTCAGCTACGCGCATGATCACAAAGTAGCCTGCGTCGCGCCATTATACTTGGCGATGTCCGCTTTGGGTCATAAGCAGACATATGCAGTGCACTAGCGCATGTCCGCTTTACCCCCAATAGCGACCGCGATAGCGGACCCCCGCAAACGGTCATGTCTGCTTTACCCCTCAAAGCGGACATGTGCAGTGCAATAGCTAATGTCCGCTAAGGGCCAATAGCGGACATGGCGTTAGTTAACTCGGACCACGGCGGGTGGCCGCCAGCTTCCGTCCAGAACTTCGGCCTTCGGCCAATACGTGCGGATGTACAACGAGAAATCATCCTTCGGCGCGGGCACCCAGTTTGATTCCTTATCCGGGCCGGGTGACTCGTTTTGGTAATACATAGTCAGCGAGCCATCTGGATTGTACTTGAGGGACTTGTTCTTAGTGCCGAGCGAGTACCGGTTGAGTTTGTTCGGCTCGAACAGATGCTCTTTGTTGTAGAGCGTCAATGACCAGAAGCCATTCACGGGAGGGAGCTCACCCTTCGCGAAGGTAACGGTATAGCGGTTGTTGCCGTTCAGTCGTTGCCCGGTCGAGTCGAAGTCGGTGTAGATGTACCGAGTCTCTTCTGGTGCGTTGTCATACATGTTCGACTTCGCCGACGCGGCCCGGGAGAGAGAGTCAGTTCCCCAACGGGCGCCGTTCGGCGGTGACGTCCAGCCGTTCCCGACCGGCCTTCCATTGTTATGAAAGTCAAACAGCGGTTTGATGAGTTCTTCTTCGGCAACGACTGCGGTTTGAACAAGAGTCGCTTTGATTTGCGGGTCCTTAGCAGCGGCGTCCAAGACGGATTGTATCATGCGATAGAGCGCCTCTTCACCGGGCAGCGGTGGCACTGTCTGCATGACCTCTGGAAGTTGGTCGAAGAACTTTTCGGGAATGACCCACTTGGTTTCGCCCTTGCCAGCGGTCGCTGGCGCGGGAAACGACGGAGACTTACTCCAATCGAGCGTCTTCATCGTCCCGTCGTATTCACTGAGCGGATAGACCATCACCTGATTGAGTACGCTTTGGATTGCTGCTTTGTCTTCGGGAGTATCGTCCTGAAACACACGCGGGAAGACTGCGGCTAGATCAGTCGGTGACCGAAACACCGCATTGATGCCCTTTGGCACGTCGCCGTTCCAGTTTGGCCCAACCAGCAGATAGTGACCGGGCTTCGTGTCGTATTGCTTGCCTATCGACGCGAACGAGTCGGTGCGGTGGTCGACGATCTGATAGGTGAAGAAGCGCCCGCCGAAGTCCGGCACCTGAACGACTACGGGCTGCTTGTCCAGCGACATAAAACCCGCCCCGTACACGGTGTCCTGATTGGGACAGGTAACGAAAGTTTGGTCAGGAGCGATGTAGTCATTGAGCATCCCGACATAGCCAGTCGGCGCGATTGGCAGCACACCGCCGAGGCGTCCCGGTCCCGGAGCTTGTGCGAACGAAGCACGACGATTGATTTGGTTGACCATCGGCCAGCCCCACACGTAGGCCATTCGTCCAACCATCTCGACGTATCCCTTAGGCGTCACAGTGCCCGGTGGCGTTCCCTTGACCTCGCTGGCGGATTTTGGTGTTGGCACTTGTTGCGCCTGGGTGAGCGCCGTGAGGCTTACTAAGGCACATAGAGCGCCAAAGGCCATCATCATTCGAGTAGTCATATACGCCTCCTAGTATCGCTAGGTAGTTGCTGTAATTGCGTTTAGTTCATGCCGTACGCCGTTGAACATCAGCACCGCGCCGACGAAATAGATGCCGATGAAAAAGGCTTGGGATAGCAGCCACGCGTTCTTTCCGGCTGCGACGGGCGAGTAGTAAAAACTCGGCCAGATGGTATCGAAGACGAAGTAGCCCGGGTAACCGACTGCGAAAACTCCGAGCAGGCCCACGACACACAACCACAGGGCCACCGGATTGGGGGCCTCATGTGTTCGCAACGAAGCGCGGGCAGCAGTAATGTGCGCCAAACCGAGCGCCACCATGCCGAGCCCACCGGCTTGTACGGCGGCGACCGATAATGTCCACGGACAGGCGTACCAAAGGGTGATGTTCTTGAGGAACACTTCGCCGGTCGGCCAGCGTGCACCACCGCAATAGTGCGCGATGATGCCGAAGGTGAGGAACACGCCGAAGATGAAAAGGCCGAGCCCCCATTTTGTAAAGCGAGCGCCTAGCGTCATTTGCGCCTCCCTTTGTTTGCTTGTGGCTCACTACTGAGCCTTCTCGACGTCGCCCGGTTTCCAGCTTTTGTTGATGGCTGCTTCAGTGGGGCTGTATAGCCGTAGTATTGCGAAGTAGCCCTTGCCGGGCACCGTTGCGAGCCAGTTGCCCGATTTGCCTTCCGGGGCGCTTGGACCGAGATACAAATCGGTTGAACCATCAGCGTTCAGTGCTGGCTTGTCCCGCGACCCGAGCGAGGGGAATGGCTGACCATTCGCGAGACCTGACGCGTTCTCCGCTTCATAAAGCGTTACTGACCAGAAGTTGGCGGCGGGAATGTTGGGTGGCAATTTCAATCGGTAGTCAGAACCACCGGACAATGGCGTACCGCTGCTGTCAGTAAAGGCAATCATGTACTTCGCGCCCTTGCCCGGAGTTTGAGAAATCATGCCCGGACTAATCGAGTAGTAGTCGGTGAAGAACCAGATACGGGTGTCGAGGTCGAGATAGTTTCCGGCCGTTCTCTTCCATCCCAGGTCGAAGGGACCGCCTGGGTTTGTGGGTGTCCCGTCGGCAATCGGGTTTAGCCAATGGCGATCCGGATAGAGACGGAGGGAGCGGCCCGCTACCTCGTCCTCAAATCCGATAACGCGACTCATCTTGTAGCCAGTCTTCGCTGCGTCATCGAAAATCTTACGCGTCGCCCCGTCCGGGCTGTACGACTGACCTTTGGCAATGCCAATCGAGGCCAGCATTCCGAGCCAGTCAGGTCCGGCAAGGTTTGCGCCTTCGCCATCGACAAGCATCTTGAGTTGGTCGAACGCGCTTGCGTCGCTCGCTGGCAACATGTTCACGGGCACGCCGGATGCGTCGGGATACTGCATCGGCTTAGCGTTCGCCTGTCCACCGAGAGGATAAATCTTCGCCTTCTCCATCAGTGCCACGGCGGGCGTAAGGTTTTTGGGGTCCTGATAGAAGGAGCGGAGGAACACAAACACATTGTTCGTGCCGGACCTGTAGACGAAATAGCCAGCAGGCACCGGCTTGTTGTAACCCGGCGGCAGGATGAGAAACTTTCCGCCTTTGCCGCCATCAGGCCCGGGTAGGCCTACGTCACCGAAAAATGCATGACCGTCGATGGTTGGTCCCGGGATTGGCCGTTGCCAGAAATCCAGCAGTATGCCTTGCAATCCCGGCGGCGCTTCGAAAACCATCGGGCCATCTTTGCCGAGGTCGAGATAGCTCATGGCGTAGATCACGTCCGAGTTGGGCGTCGTTACCAGCGTCTTGGCGTCGAGGCGCTTCTTCCAGACCGGCAGCACGTTATAGCCAGCGCCGAACGCTTTCTCCGAGCCGACTTTCATGCCGAGAGTGTTGATGAGCGGCAGCGCCCACAGGTAGGTCTGTGTGGCCCGCTGGAACAGCAACTCGTCCTTGAGCACTTTTGCTGTCTCGGCCGTCGGCCTGTTTTCCGCCATCGGGCTGTTGGCCAAGGCGTCGTAGCGATCTGATTGTGCGCGGGACGGCATTGCGAAGTTCACAGCGACGAACATGGCAATGAAAAAGGCGATGCGCATGGGCTTCCTCCATGGGGCGGGAAATTCTCGCCAACCACAAGCAGATGTGGAGTTGGACCTTGGGCCATTCAGAAGGAACTGCGGCTCGATGTCCGCTTTGGGTCAAAAGCCGACATGTGCAGTGCAAGAAAGCATGTCTGCTTTACCCCCAATAGCGACCGCAAAAGCGGACACGGGAGATCGACTATTGCTGAATACGGTATAGCCGGCAGCTGGGTGAATTCGAGCCCGCCATCTAGGACGCAGCACCACCAAGACTACTCCAGTCTTGGCCAAGAGTTCTCGTCTAACATTTTCGCTCGTTGGCGGAGTGCAGAGAAAATGGATGCCAAGCAGCAGAAGATTATCCTCGCCCTCGGAACGCGCGCGACTTCGTTCTCTCAATACGCATTGCCTACACGAGCTTAGCACGTAGTCGTGTGAATTCGGCGTCGCTGATCGATCCTGCCTTTTTAAGCTGGTCTAGCTTTTCAATTTCATCAGCAGCGCTGAAACCAACTACTTTTCTAAGCTCATCACGCGCCTCTTGCGCTTGCTGCACATTGCGTTCTGCCATTCCTCTTGACTGAAAAATTAAATAGGCCAAGACGGTAATGAATGGAAAGACAACCGCGGCTATTACCCAGATGGCCTTGATCCAACCTGAAATGTCGTGGCGACGGAACAGATCAGAAAAAATGGTAATCAATAGCCAGAACCACACGACGAAGACGAATATCGCCAGGACATCCATCAGAAAATTGCGATAGGTGAAGCCTTCCTGAAAGAAGAACATTGCGATCCTCCTTGATTTCGTGAGACCTCTCAGCCAATGACATTCGCTGCCAAAACTTTGCAGGCCGATCAGGTACTAGCGTTGTGTATCACCGACTGTAAATTCCGGGTACGCAGAATAATGCGCCAAGGATCGCGTGTCATGGCCCATCGTTGGCAATTCATAGGATCAGGGACCGGCAGAGGCCTAGACAAAAACTGACAAGTCTCTCGCTGCGCCGCACTCTTTGCAGAGCACCATTGCTAACTATTAATGTCGTTGAGATTGGGCAGAGGAGTAAAATCGGGGCCGCTCTCATCCCCAAGAGAGCACGGCCCCGATCTCCGTCCCCGTCCCCGAACCCCCCGAGGTCGGGGCCACCATGTTTTTCAGTTAGAAATCGGGGGCCGCTCACCAATGTGGGTGGTGCGGGAGCGCCCCCGATCCCTCCCGTCCCCAACCGATGAGGCCGGGCTCAACATTTTACCGCCATTCACAGCCTCTAGGTTGGTCGGGATTTCGAATTCTTTAGATTGTTGCAGTGAGGTCACAGAGTTTTGTGCTTTGATTATGTGAGGAAGATACAAGGGCGCGGGCTTTGATGAGTGACGTAATCGATTATCCAACCGAGGCTCTTCAGCTCCCAAGCTTTGCCAGCTAGCGAATATAATCGGTGATCCGCGATTAGCGGCCTGTCTTGGAGGAAGCGGGAACGTTTCCCACGCCGCCAATTAATTATTTTCACGACAGCGGCATGACAGCTTCAACGGCCATGCGGCTTCATCAAACCTCGATCGCTATTAGCAGTCCTCACAAAGGATTCGATATGACGCGAAAGCAGCACACTTCGTGTTTGGATGAAATGGATTCTCCGACCTGCCTGAAGTGCGGAACGGTCATGAATCCCATTTTGATTGAGGAAGAATATCCCGGTTACGAAAGGCGAACGTTCGGCTGTCAATCCTGCGACGGCACTATGACGCAATGGGCTCCTGCCCAAATCCGAGTTCGTGCGCTCTATGAGGTGTGATCCGTCACCACACTGCGACCGCCGACACCAGGGTCGGACCGCGCGACACCAGCATCGGATTGGGCATTTTGGCGCATGGAGGATTATTCCCTCCTGCAGATGATGAACTTTCAATATGACGACACTATTATCCCACGTCAGCCCGTCCGCTTCGTCTGCGTGTTTCCAATTTGCGTCTATACCAGTCTAAGCCGTTCTACCCGTCATTTACCGAGCGCCAGTCGTCTTAGTCCACGTCCTGTAAGCGCAAGAGCGCTCACGCCGTCATGGGAGGGAACGACAGCCCGAATATATCCGAACTCGATCAGGCGATCCCGATGCTCATCGGGGATCGTGCGCTGGCTTGGGCGATTTCTTATTTCCTTCAAAGAGGCAAATTCCTCCGCTGTAAGGCGTGGGTTGTTTCGCAACGAAAAAGATAAATGTTTTCTCATCCGGCAAATCTGCGGCGTTTCAAAAAATGTGGGCTTGGGTGGACTCTCAGCGCAGCACGGCTCCGCAAACGTCCCATCACCTTCGCCGGTCCGGGGACCCAGCCGGATAAAGCACCGACATTCGTTTGGTCTTGTTTTTTCCTGCCAGGGATTTTGTAATCTTTGCCAAACTGCTGGCCGTGGCCATCAGACCGCGCAACATGAGTTAGGCCCGCCCTAGGCGGAGGCCCCGGCGCCCCTCATAACCGTGTCCTCGGCGGAATCGAGATGTGCTGACTCCTTCGCTGTAACCACCGGTAAAGAGGACGATCGAAACTTGCCCTCTCGGTGCGTCTCAGGCAAAGCTTTAACATGACTGATTCGGCCAAAGCCCGCGCGCCGATACTCGCTGCGGGTGGCATCGTGCTACGGGAAGGCTCAAAGCCGCGCATCGCGATCGTGCGGTTGCGAAGAGACAAGTCATGGGTCCTACCGAAAGGCAAACTTTATCCGGGTGAGGATGCGAAGGCGGCCGCCCGGCGAGAGGTAGTGGAAGAGACTGGATACAATGTCTCAGTTCACGAGTTCCTCGGGTTGATGTCGTATCCGGTCGACGACAAGAAGCACAAAATCGTCCAGTTCTGGCTCATGCGTGCGGTCCCTGGGCCGGTGCGCGAGCCGATGTATGACATCAAAGCTGTGAAGTGGCTGTCGCTAAGACAGGCCATTGAAATGCTCACGCGCGCCCACGAAAAAGCGTTCCTCGCTCACGTGGGCCCCATTGCACTCAAGGCCGCCAGGCTCGCGAGGATCTCTGCGAGACCCCGCTGGTATTCCTTGGTTAAGCCAAAAAACACTTCGTACGCGCGACGCCGCTATGGATAAGGAAATTGAATTGAAACTTCAGGTCGCTCCCGAGAACATACCTGTTCTTCGGAATCATCCGCATTTTTCGAACGCCTTTAACGACTCCACCCTGCAAACTCTGAATTCGGTTTATTTCGATTGTCCCGATAATTTCCTCCGTGAACACGGGCTAACCTTAAGAGTGCGCCAAATCGGCACCAAGCACATACAAACCATCAAGTCTGTCGACCAAGGCTCTGATTGGCTCGAACGATCGGAATGGGAACAAACGATCGAAGGAGACCAACCAGATCTCACACAGGTGACAAATGTTACCCTTGGTCGGATCCTTACCGAAGACGTTCGTAATGCTTTGAAACCCATTTTCCAGACCCGAATCGAGCGGACGACCTGCCATGTAAATACAAACGCAACCGACGTGGTCGTCGCGATAGATGAGGGGCAGATTGTTGCAAAAGACTCATCATGTCCGGTGACTGAGATCGAACTTGAGCTTAAGCGGGGCACGAGTTCCAGACTTTTCGAGATCGCGCGCGCAATAAATGACATTGTCCCCGCTCAACTTTATATCAAAAGCAAATCCGAACGCGGCTATGAGCTCGTTGAAAATAGGCCGGCCACTGTCGAGAAGGCCTACAATCCTGAGATAAGCACGGGCGTCCAGGCCGGCGACGCTTTCACAATGATTGGGCGGGCATGCTTACGACATCTGGTCGCAAACACGACCGCAACAATTAATCGCGATGTGGAAGCGCTTCACCAAATGCGGGTCGCTCTGCGCCGACTGCGCGCCTCGATTTCGCTTTTTTCCGATTTTTTAGATGACGACAAAATTAATATGATCAAAACGGAGTTGAGATGGCTTGCACGCGAATTTGGTCCGGCTCGCAACGTGGATACTCTGACCTTGGAGGTGATCCAGCCATTGCGAAAACAGTACAGAAAAGAGCCCGGGCTGGTTAGCATTGGCAGAATGTTCGGGCGACAGCGCCTTAAATGTTATCGGCGAGTGCGGGAAACTGTTCAGTCAGCTCGTTTTCGCAAGCTCGTTCTTGATACTGCTGAGTGGATCGAAGCGGGGCCGTGGAGCACGCTGCCACTGACTCGAGCGCGCCGTGAAACCCCGATCGAGATTTACGCTGCCGAACAGCTTTTGCATCGTTTCAAGAAAGTCAGGCGAAAAGGTGTGAAGATCGCCGAGTTGAGCCCCGATCAGCTACATAGACTCCGAATCCAAGTCAAAAAACTGCGCTATGCGGTGGAATTCTTTTTCAACCTCTATAGCGGGAAGAAGTTAGAAAAACGTCGTAAGAAAGTTCTCTCTTCTCTCATGCAACTACAAACCGTTCTCGGTAGGATCAATGATATTATAACGCACAAGGGCTTGTTCACCGACATTATAGCTAATCCGCGGCGTGGCTTAACCGCAAGGCAGAATCATCAACGTGCGTACGCTGCGGGGCTGATTATAGGTGACCAGCAGGCGCAGATTCAGGGTTTGCTTGATCGCGCGCACAAGGCTTATCTCCGCTTCAATAACGTAAAGGCCTTTTGGATACTGCCGGACCAGCGCAGTTCCTCTTCACAGGGCGCATGATGACCCAAAGTGGAACACCTGACATTCTCCCAAGAAGCATTGGCTAAGGTCGGCGCGTACGCCCAACAAAAGCTAGAGTTTCGACAGCAGCCGATCGGCAACGCGGCGGGCGATCTCTGCCGGCGCCTCGGCGGGCATCGGGAACACTGAACTGACATTGATCTCGCCAAGGACGTAGCTGTCCGTCCCGTCGGCTCCGGGCGGGCCGAGCATGAAATCCGCGTCCCAGATCATCGGCAGATCACGCGGCGGAATGTCCAGCAAGGAAGTTAGCTGCGGCGTCCACTCGTCTTCCATGAAACGGCGCAAGCGTTGGAAGCGCGGGTCGGCGTTGGAGGTGTAGAGCCGCGGTCCGGACTCGGCGCGGGCGGCTGGCGC
>Ga0310916_10003049_pt1 | contig 10341 bp, 10 predicted proteins | sample GREbulkMGLF176_FD_203444 | JGI IMG/M metagenome (GOLD analysis project Ga0310916, IMG submission 203444) | Lab enrichment of tropical soil microbial communities from Luquillo Experimental Forest, Puerto Rico - GRE.bulkMG.LF176 | ecosystem: Environmental > Terrestrial > Soil > Tropical forest >... | reverse complement strand
AAGAGCGAATTCTTTCTAAACACCCGCCGCGGCATGCCCTCCACAGCCCTTCAGTTCAAAAGCTGCTAGAGGACCAGCTTACTGCCGAGAATCGATGCCACGCCAACGCCGCTTCCGAACAGTAGCAGGGTTCCGGGTTCAGGTATCGCGGGCGGTCTCGGTGTTCGATGACCAAGTCCGCTAGGAAATACGGGGATCCCTTCGCCTGGAAAGCCTCCCAGTTCGCAGCACCACGTTGGTGGGGCCGTCGCAGGGGGCCAGAAATGGGGCACATCCGACACAGGAACTGTTGCATGTTCTGGCGGGGGCGAGACCGGAGGACGATATATGGCTGGTAGTCCATAATCGAAGACCAACTCTGGGGGCTCGATGGGCGGCGGCGCTACTCGGGATGGAGGCCTGGGCCGATCGCGGATAGCAGGGGTGGGCCAAACAGGCCCCGGTGGCACGAACGTCAATCGGTTGCCACAACGTGCCCGGATCATGTGGTCTCCATCCGTCAGAATCAGTTCACCTTTCGGTATACGAATAGTATGGCTGGTCCAATGGACCGAATTCGCAATGCGGAATGAAGCGTACACATCCACAGCTGCGTTGAGTCGAGCCGCTTGAAGGCGTAAGACTGAGATGTCACGATAATGCGCCGCCACCACTGGATCCTTTACCATAGAGGCCTCCAGCTCAGTGGCATTCTGCACACCACCAGGAACCACAGAGTAAGGATATATGGTTCGACCTGCGCGGTAGTCCGGAGCGGGCTGATATATGTTGATACCTCCCCAGCGCGGGTGCCAAACCACAGGCGGCAACTGCATGAATACGCGAGCGCATCTCGCCAGTTCATATGTCGAGATACCGAGAATCGCGATCATCGCAAGCACGATTACTGCGGTGCGGCCACGATGACTCCTTTTGCGTGCTCGATGCCTAATAGTCAATATTGAAAAGTCTAGGTGGCCGTCGAAGGACTGGAAAGTGAGAGGATATCTCGAAGTTGTGCTTCTCTATCAGGAAGCGCGACAATTGCCGGGCGACTCGAGAAGACAGAACGGAGTGAATTCGCCGCCGATCCTTCACAGATACCACATAGTAAACAGAATCGTTGGATCTCGCCGGTATCTGATGGAGCTTAGTTGCGAAGAAAAAGGATGACGAGTAGCTCTGTTCATTGCCATGGCCCAAAGCTGGCGTACCGTGCTTGATACTCTGAGGGTCTCGCGCAAATATCTATAATCTGCGCATGTATTTTTGATAGACCGCATGTGACGTTGCGGTAAGCTACTTGGGTCGTATCGAGCTTGGGGATAAATCCCCGGCCACTGGTTAGGTTAGTTGGCAATTGAGCGGGGCACGCAGGAACGAACTAATTTCATGTTCTCAGCCCCTGAATAGAGGACTTCTATGTTGCGGGTACTGGTTTTCATTGCCGCTCTCGTCTTCTTCCGCGAAGTCCTTCCGCGCAGGTCGCGCTCGTCTGCCGGAGCAATCAGACCCTATTGGAGTGCGCTCGATGGCATAATCTCACCCGAGCAATTGGGTTTGGAGCTCAATGAGTTATTTCCTTATGAGTCTTTGGCGGGTCAGGAAGGATTTTTAGAACACGCCCAAATTCGCAGCCACTTACCGGCAGAGGCGAAATAACTGTGCTCTGGTGATAGGTCCGGCCGACAGTTCTTCAGAAGACCACGGCCACGGATTCGTTTCAGCAAGGAATCAAAAGAGTCGTCTGCGGCGTCTAAGCGATTTATTCGAATCTGGCAAAGCAGGCCCCGTAGGTGTGTCCAGATCGATATAGAATCCTTACATAATTGCAGAAAGTCGTCTGCTGTTTTCCGTAGAACACGAGTTCGACGACATCGTCTACAGTCAGGTTAGCTTCGGTTTCGATCCGCACGCCGCTGACACTAATATCAGTACAAGTTCCATCGTCTGATTTGTCGCCGGTTGCGAGATGACTAACGATGCGTACGGAAATGCGAATCGGAATCCGATTGTGTCGCCGTTTGTTGGTAACCGGACACCATTGTTCGTACGCCGTGATCTCTAGGTCGCCATCCTCGCGTTGTCTCTTCTTATCATTCACAGCTTGTCATCTCCTGCTTTAAGCTTCCTAGGTCTTTCTGCTAGACGAGGTTCCTATAGGACCACACCGCGCATAATTGGGTCGTGCAGATTGTTGATGGACTTTGTGCAAAGCACTCGTCGGAATGCCAGAAGGTGAGGACTCTCTATTGACCGTGGGAAGCCTGGGGAGGCGAACCTGCTTACAAGACCTCATTCAGCAGTGCATGACAAGGCGCGGCGTGATGACTTCGTGCTGCCTGATTCAAGCACTACGAGAACAATCCCTGGTGCGCCTTCGGTTCATGCAAGCATCCGTACGCTGTCGCCCATCTCAGTACCCACACTCTGAGGCTCCGATCGTTTCGTGGATAGCACGCGCTCCCGATAACTGCTCGGAGTGACGCCTACCAGCTTGTGGAACACCGTGCTGAAGTGCCCTTGGCTGGAGAAGCCCAGATCATAGGCGAGGTCTGCGAGATCCACATGCGGCTCCTTCAGCTTCTTCAGCGCTGACTCTATGCGGCGCCGTAGCACGAACTGATGGGGAGACATGCCGGTGGACGCTTTGAAGGCTCGCGCAAAATGACACGGACCCATCTGCACAGAGCTCGCCATGTCGGGCAGTGACAACCCGTCGGAAAGATTGGCGTGTATGAATTCCGTGACTTGTTTCAGCTTGTGCGGCGAGAGCCCGCCTCGGTACGGCGTGAGCCGCGCGGGCGCAGCCGAGTGCCTGGTTAACAACGCTGTGGCAAAAGATAGTCCAATATACTCCCCAAAGAGCGGACCGGAAGGGCAGTTGTCGAGTAATTCATGGTGCAATGCCAGCATCAAATGCTGCAGTCCTTCATCCTTTTCCGCCCACTTGGGTCGAAGTTCAACAGGCTCAGGTGTCGCCAATTCGTCGGCGGCCCACTTCACAAACTTGGGGGCAAGCTCCATCAGCAGGAACTCAACCTTCCCGCTGGATTTGCAGGCCGGAATCTCGCCTGGACCCGTCAGAAACAGGTCTCCGGGTTTGGTTGGGACTTTGAATTCTGGCTGACTCAAGCCGCCACTGTACTCCGACGAGGAGGAGCCCTTTAAGCAGACACTTGCAAGGTAGGAAGAAGTGCTGACTGCGGGGCGCACCGAATTACCAATGAGATGGTGCTCCAGCTTAATACCCACCCAAGCTGAGTGCTTGTCTTTCTCCAGGGGCTCTGCACCGACGACAAACGGTATAACCTTTTGCACGCTACGATCAAGCGCTGTAATTCTCTCAATTGCCATGGTGCTCGTCTCCTCGCACGAAATTCCGTGGCCGGCCAGTAACTGAGATAGACTTATTACCCCAACATTAGAACATTATTAGAACACCCTGACAATAAAGAAATTTAGTTTGAGTAGTCACTAAAGTGCTGTATTACTCCTTGGCTGCCCCGCTAGATTCGGACGGCCAAACAAAGCATTTTTGCCTCAGATAATGCATGGCAGACGTATGTTTATTGGGCTTACGCGAAGAGCAGACAATTTGCCGTCAACCTCAAACCTGAATGTGCTCGGTTTGCCTGTGATGAATGGGTGATGAACAAAACATCGTTCTGTGACCTATGTCGCTTGGTGAGCTCGATATACAGAAACCCACAAGCGCCACACAGATTCTCTGAGGGGAGTAGCCCTGATTTCAATCTGATAAAAACGTTTCTACTTGGCTGGTATGTGTCGTTAAGAAAGGTTCCGGGAGAGGAGGTCTTTTCGCGTGTCCTCGTAAAGCCAAAATGTACTGTTACCCGAGTTGTGTCACGGTCGACTTCACATGAATGAGCAGCACAACATCATGTAACCCCTCTTGCGATGTCGGTGGGGTGAGCAGGCGGTCGGTGTTGAGTGTCACTTCGTTGACGAGGGAATCGTCTTCCATCAGCACATAAAAGGGGTCTTCATCGGCGTCGGGCGAGCTCCCTACTTCGTCGCACGTCCGCGGCATCCGCAGAGCATCCAGTAATACTTTGAGGCGGTTATCCTTGCCTCCGGCGGTTGGAATCAAAGCGACTGGACCATCGCGCCGCAAGAGCAGAATCTCCAGCCGGCAGTCCACACCAGTCTCTCTGGAGACGAGCGGAATGAACCTATAGCCGCAGCGGGCAAAATTGTCTGCTTGGATCTCCAACATCGACCGGAACGATTCTTGCCGGGAAAACTTGCCGGGATGAGTAAGAAAGCCGGAGAGCGCAAGGTGTTGCTGCCAGAGCAGTTGCAGTTGCTGATGGAACTGCTTGCGAATCGCGTGTACCTGCTGCTTTCGCCGAGGGTCGGATGGGTTCAGCAGTGGTAGTTTGCCCCGATACAGCAGGCGAAACTCCACGGCTACCTCTTTTTGTGAACCAGACTCTGCAAATTGGTGGGCGTCTACGCCAGAAGGCACTTCGCTGCGATTCGCTTGCAACGACTCTGTAGAGGTCTGGGTGACAGCTTGTTCCAAGGGAGCGTGGGCCGCAGACGCTGGAGCAGGACTATCGACGACCGCATACTCTTGCACCCATTCGAGAGGTAAAATGTTTACCTCCGGGTAGTTGGTTTTCAGATGGGAGATGACCTTGGGGCGCTCATCGAGGGGACAGGCATGGTCAATGAGGACCGAGGCGTAATCGCCAACCGAGCTACAGGCCATGAGACCATCGGTACCGAAGACCGAATCGACCTCGTATCCGGCGCGTATGAGCAACTGCTCGTCTCGAACCAACGTCTCAGGATTGTAGCTGACGTAGAGGATTCGATTAGGGGCCATCGCGGTCCCCTCCGGCCAGTGAGGGTAAGCGACTCAATAACACTGCATTCAGTTCTCTAGGGCGCAACATAGATCAGAGGCTCTCTGCAACTGACAGGCGATTGCACGCGGCGAATGCCGGCGAGAGTAATTCCTGCCCGCCATCGCAGCCCGTTGTTGCCCGTCAAAGTGATCATTTTCTTACTCATCGGTACATTCACTTCGATTTATCGTTCATCATGAAGCTTAGTTCTTGAAGTTAGACGTACCGCCGGTTGCGGCTACAGCAAAGCTCACGGCTGCTGCGAAGCCTGAAGGCTCCTTCTCCGAGGGATCCAGCCGCACCACGGTTCCTATTCCAGTGAGTCTTACCAGTGCTCCGTTACCATCCAGTGCTGGGAAACTCACACTTACCTCTACCAGCGTTCCTGTAATCGGCGCTGGGTGGGCATAGATAAAGACCCCACAAGCACCGATATCGCGGGTAATTCCCTGACCCTGATGCGGTTCTCCCTTCGGCGACAGCCACGAGACGCTGGCTGGTGCTTCCAGGCCATAACGATGACTTCGCTGTCGGCGGTCTAGTTGTTTCATCGGTTCCCAAATCATCAGTGGTCTTGCTCCTGCCAGGCTCGGAGTTGTGACTCCTTCTGCCCCTAAGGCCTGGCCCGGCTTGGATCAGTCGACAACTTACTTCATCTTCGACCGAGGCTAACTGGATTGGCCTGTGACGAAAAGAGAACGAATGGCCCACTGTAGGGCTTCTCTATCAAAGGACCGTTAGGGAGTAAGGGTTGCCATAGAGGGCGACTCGGGATAATTGAGACAACTGTACAGGGGATCGAAGGAAATGGTCTCACTTGCGGCATTGTTTATGTTATGTCGCAGTCAACAAGCTATGAAGATTACCGTGACTCCCATCTTCCCTAAGGACCGCCATTAGCGCCAGGGAGAGGATACAAAGTCGAACACACTTCGCCTTAGCCACAAGGCGAAGGGCACTGAAACAAGCAATCGCCTCCCGGCTTGCACAAGTAGATAATGCTCCGGATGAAAAAACGCTTTAGGCTGTCATCGCAATACCGGGTTCGCAGATTCATTGGGGCTGGATACGCCCTATCGGGAAGGTCAGTCAAGTTTTATGAAGTACGCGCCGTACAGTAGCCCGAGTCGACAGAGCAGACAGGAATAACGGGAATACCGGGGACTACCCCTCCACCTGGGATATCAGATCGGCAAGATTCCCAGATTCAAGTCAGCTTCTGTCTCGAACGCTACGCCGGACTTGCTCACATTGATGGAGACTCCTTCATCATATCTGTTCCCCACTTGCGCCGTGGGTGATGATCAGCAGCGGTGCTACGAGCTCAACCCCGTTGTCGGCCTTCGGCACGTGCCCTCCAGCGCACCTGTGTGGAGTGCAAGGGCCACTGCCGTCGTCGTATTGATTCACGAAATGCACCACTTCAGGAGACTGAGGAGACCCGAAGGAGCCGCTCCCCTGGCTGGAAGCGTCTCCAGCGACGAAACAGTACATGGGTCGCTGCTTCGTCTAGCACCTGCGGACAGGTGGCATCTTAGTCCGAACAATCGTCCGTATTACTCGTGAACCAATTCGCCACCTTCAAAATCCTATGAGCGCGTCGGTCAAGTGGTCAAGTAGCTGGCTATGGATCGCCTGCCTAATACCCCCTGCACGCAGCGGTTGCCACATGTGAAGGCAGCAAGTGCCTCACCACTCGTTAGAGTAGCTGGCTCGCAATATCAGTTAACAGGGTTTCCCTCATTCTGCTCGGTCGTCAGCTCGCCCCGCAAGAGGACCAGGACCCTGCGGGTATGCTCTAGCGAACGGACAAGCTCCGCCTCCTGCCGTTCATAGGCTGCTCGGAGTTGTTTGTTGGTTCGATCCTTCGCTGCCGCATCTCTTTTCACGGCTTCAAGCAACTTTCGCAACAGCATTGTGCGTATCTTAGATGGTGATGAGGCGTGCGCGACCCTTTTAGTATTACCCATATCGCCCTTGTGCTCTGTGGTCACGAGCGCATGCTATTTCTACGCACGACCCCGGTACCTATTGAGCAACCTCATTGCCAAATGAGCACCGGATCGCTTAGTTGGCGGCGCAGATCAAAGGCGCGGTTAGCTTCACCCGGACCTCTCCAAACAGGGAATGCAAGAGTGGGTGGCCTGGGCTCAATAGGTGCAAAACTTTGCATTTCAACCCAGCCTGACGAGGGTACCGTAGTATGCAAGTAGCTGATTCCTTTCGCCGCCGCAATCGGCAAGGGACTTGCCCTTGGGCAGATCGGGTTAGTGAAAATTTTCGGAAGAAGGTGACGAAATATGAATGACAATCGGCGAAGCCGTACGGCACCGTGGGTCAGACACATTCCCGTCGCGGTCACGAGCCGCCCCAAACGGCCTCGCTCGTCACTTTGGAGCAAAAGCCCGCTATGAGGCTTCTGCTGACAATCGCTGTGTTCGTAGTGCTTCTGGCTGTTGTAGGGTACGAATACATGCCGGCGCACCTGCACATGGCTCCGAAGATCATCCAAGCTAACGGCGTCTCTTACTTGGCGTGCGAGGGATGGATCACTGTGTATAGTCCTTCCAGGGAGGTCGCCAGTTCGTCACCCAAGAGCTACGAAGTCACCTTTTATGATGGCAGTGGAAAGTACCAGGATCTCGCGGCGTTAAGCGCCTATACCATTGTTGACGCTCCCGATAACGCGCACTACGACATGCCGATTGAGGCCAATCGCAAGAACATGTCTGACTTAGCCCCAAATGGAAGCCTGCTTACCCCGGGTCAGACCGTTTTCTATGGCGGCTCTCTAGGTAGGGCTATTTGGGAGGGCCCTGGGAAGTGGAAATCAGTCCCTTGCAGTAATCCCTGGCCGCAAATCATGCACTGACTGTAAGTGGACGGTGCTCAGTAGACCTAGCCCAAACTGCACAGCACTATCAAGCGATGCGTGCAACCATATTGGCGATGGCCAGGATCACTTGTTGCGCGGTGCCCGTGCAACCAGCCGGTGCACCAACTTGCCGAATATACCGGTGTCGCACTTGACGCGCCCCAGCGCCTCTCGTGTTCCATGCACGAACATTTTGTGCAAATTAGGTGTGGCAGCGACTGTTGGTGCCCGATGATGCTCCAAAAGCGGCTGACCACCTCATTAAGGTGCAAACCGCGATCTGGGGTGGATACCAAGCCGCAGGTTAAAGCGCACCTAGCAACACCCTACCCAAAGTGAGGATCGTCCCACAAAAGCGTGACCCAACTCCTTTGGGATTCATCGGCAGTCAGATTGAGATTTTAAGCTGCTACCGCTTCCCCGCGTCGTAGCCCAAGCAGGCAAGAATGACGTTTTGCATCTCATATCTGTGGCGTTGGGGAATGGAGTTTGCTGCAACGCAGATCGAGGAGCCGCACGAACCTCATCGCTGCATCTTCCCTAACCGGCGGTATCATGAACACCTAACCACCGCGGTTACCTCACACCACGGCCCGCTTCCGGAACCAGAAAATCTGCTTTTGATTTCGCCACTATTCTCTTGCATTTCGGTGAGGCAGCATGCAAATACGTGTTGTTTGGCTATCCCACGATGCGAGGACACGATCAGCACGAAAGAGGTATTTCTTGGAGGGCACTTCACCCTGTGTTTGGTCATCTGTAGCGTCCAAAAGAGTCGCTTCGTCACAGCATAACAACAGAGTCACAGCATAACATCAGACGAGAACTGCCCTATAATGCGGAAACGGCACCTTTCCATCCACTTGAGGAAGACTGAATGGCAACTGGTCGGCTTGGCCTTGCAGTGCGTGTGAGTGACATCGCCGCAGCGCTATTGGCTGTTCCGGAAGTAGCCCCTAGAGCACAGGTCATCGCAGATCGCGTCTGCGAAATGCTGCCCGGAAGCGCGGCTGTGGTCTACGTCATTGAAGAACAGGACAGTCCTGTTTGGAACCCAAAGGCTGTGGCCGGCGAAATACATGTTGCTGGGACGGTCGGGTTCGACTCCGGCACTCTCGGTGAAGTCGCCGCTACAAAGACGTTACAGATATTTGACAGCGCGCGTTTGCAGCGCGAGGACTTTTCTCACCTCGACATTCGCCGTACCGCAGTCTCTCTGGGCTATGTGCCACTCATCTCCGAAGACACTCTCGTCGGCGCCCTTGAGGTTGTTGGCTTTGAGCGGCCCTTTGGCCCACCTGCTTTACAGCAACTGACGGCGATCGCCGAGCTTGCTGCTCCCGCCATAGCCGCTGCCCTGAATTACGAAAAAGAGCGCAACGCCAGCCTCCAATCCATCAGCCGTGTCACCCAGATGTATGACCTGGAAAAGGTCTTCAACTCCACGCTTGAGTTGGATGAGTTGCTGCAGATCATTCCGAAGAAGTTCGCGGAAGTCATGAGCGTCCAGAGCGTCAACCTGTGGATGGTCAACGGAGATGCCGTCGAGTTGATCAGCCAGGAGGGGTACGACGAAACGGCAGCAGTTGGTACCTTGCAGCAAGCGGGCGCCGGTGTTGCTGGGGACATCTCCGACAGCGGTGAGCCGGTCCTGATTGACGCTGCCGAGGATGAGCGCCTGCAGAAACGCAATGCCAAGTGTGAAGACAATGCGGTTTTTTCTCTCGCTGCTGCGCCTCTGATGGAGGTCGGAAACCTGGTGGGGGTAGTTGAGGCGGTAAATCGCGTTGATGGACTTCCATTCGACGAGGACGATCTCTTCCTCCTCGTCAACATGTGCGAAACCGCCAGCAACGCATTGCACAATGCCGAGCTACTGAAAGCCGAGCGCAAGGTCGAGGTTCTTGAGGCTCTGGTCAAGGTCAGCAGTGAAATCACGTCCACCCTCGACCTCGACCGCGTGCTGCAAGCGATCGTAAACGAACCCGGCGCGGTGATCCGCTACGACCGAGCGGCGATCGCACTCGAGAATCGAGGGAAGCTGCAAATCAGAGCAGTGACCGGGACAGTCACCATCAACCCCAAGGACCCCGAAATCATCGGCCTGCAGGATCTTCTCGAATGGGCATCGCTGTCCAGCAGTCCGATGCTGGTCACCCAGCATGGTGACGAGGTTAATGCCGACCGTGAAGAAACGCGGGCGAAGTTCCGTACTTACTTCAACCAAACCGGCATGCGCGGATTTCATTACGTTCCGCTCACTGACGATGACGGGCGGATTGGGGCGCTCGCGTTTGAAAGCAGCGATCCGGATTTTCTTACCATGGCCCACTTGGAAATGATCAAGGTCCTGGCTGGGCAGGCCACGGTGGCTCTTCGCAACGCGTCCCTCTATCGCGAGGTCCCGTTCATCGACTTCATCGAGCCGATCATTGCTCGTAAGCGCAAGTTCCTCGCGCTCGAGAAACGGCGCAGACTGGTCATCATTGCGGCGATCGCATTTGTGCTTATTTTTCTTGCCGGATTCCCGTTGCAACTACGGGTTGACGGTCCAGCCGTCGTAGCGCCCATCCATAGCGCGCGTGTGCAACCCGAAGTGGCCGGCATCGT
>Ga0310916_10003042_pt1 | contig 10351 bp, 6 predicted proteins | sample GREbulkMGLF176_FD_203444 | JGI IMG/M metagenome (GOLD analysis project Ga0310916, IMG submission 203444) | Lab enrichment of tropical soil microbial communities from Luquillo Experimental Forest, Puerto Rico - GRE.bulkMG.LF176 | ecosystem: Environmental > Terrestrial > Soil > Tropical forest >... | reverse complement strand
GAGGCGGCGGCGAAGAGTGCAGGGATTCGTGATCTTCTCGACGACATCATCAGCGTCGAGGAAGTTAAGATTTTCAAGGTCAGCCCGCGTGTCTATAATCTTGCCCCCGAGCGGATGAAGGTGACGAATCCCGAACTCGGATTCATCTCGGCAAATTCTTGGGACATCAACGGCGCCGCATCTGCCGGACTAAACACGTTTTGGATCCAACGCAGCGCCGGTGAAGTTCCCGAGGAGCTGGGCTTTCAGGCGAGCGCCATCGTCAAGGCGATTACCGATCTCGCGCCCTTGCTGCGTGGGTAAGCGAGGTGATCAACCTCAACACGGCCAATGCACTCGGTCTCATGGTGTCGCCGACGCTGCTCGCCCGCGCTGACGAGGTGATTGAATAGCGACGTTCTTTGTTGCAGTGCATGAGTCCGCTTTTGGAACAAAGCGGCGTTCTGCTGTTGCGCATTGACACGTCCGGTATTGGAGCGAAGCGGACATGCGCCGCTGCCCTGGCTCGGTTGCCTAGGGAGCTAATGACCTGCGATCTGGGCGGTGGACAAGGATCGATGCTGGCGTACTATCAACGACAAATGCGAGCCCGAGAGGATCGAATGCTTTATCGCGCAAGGACGGCTTTCCTCATCGTTTCGGCGGTATTCGCTTTCGTCTTCGTGCCGTCGGCCCATGCCCAGCAAGGGGTTACCCTGCACGGCGCGGTTCAGTTCAACGATGATCACGCCTTCAACAAGGCGCTGCTCAGGTTCGAGCAGCTGGTCAAGACGTATTATGGCAAGCCGATCAATTTCGTGCTTCACCGCAACAGCGAGTTGGGGCTCGAGAAGGACTACTTCGCCTACATGAATCAGGGCATCTCGGTGGACTATGGCATCGTGTCGCCCGCGCATATGTCGACCTTCTCGAAGGCTGCCCCTTTCATCGATGCGCCGTTCCTGTTCCGCGACCTCGACCATTGGAACAAGGTGCTCGACGCCGATCTGCTCAAGCCGATCGCCGACGAGATCGCGCAGAAGGCCGACGTCATGTTGATCGGGTACGCCGGCGGCGGTGTGCGCAACATCTTCGTCAATAAACCGGTCCGCAACCTCGCTGAGATGAAAGGCCTGAAGATCCGCGTGCAAGGTGCGCCGATCTGGAGCCGCACTTTCTCGGCGATCGGCATGTCGCCAACCGTGATCGCGTACAACGAGATCTACAACGCTATCCAAAATGGTGTTATTGCGGCAGGCGAGAACGAGGCAGCCGGCGTAGAGCAGATGAAGTTCTTCGAAGTCGGTCCCTATCTCTCGTTGACCGAGCACGCGATCACCATCCGCCCGATCTGCTTCTCCGGCAAGACATTCAAGAAGCTGCCGGCCGATCTGCAGGCGGCGATCCTAAAGGCGGGCAAGGAAGCCGGCGGTTATGGGCGCGAGATCGAATCGTCGGAAGACAGCGCCAAGCTCGACACGTTGGAAAAGGCCGGCAAGCTAAAACGCGTCGCCTTCACAGATCGCGCAGAGATGAAGAAGCTGGTCGATCCGGTTATGGCGACCTACGCGAAGGAGATCGCGGCGGATGCGATCTTCGCACGGATCAACACCATCCCGTAGCTGCGTCTTTTGCGGCGCGACCCGAGGCGGGCCGCGCCCCTCACCGGCTTCGCATCCCTAGCATGAAGAAGCTGATCGACGCCTATTGCCGGCTGCTGACGTGGCTGATGGTCGCGACAGTTGCGATCCTGGTCGTTCCCGTCTCGCTGCAAATCGTCTCGCGCTACACGCAACTGATCCCGAGCTACATCTGGACCGAGGAGCTGTCGCGCTTTCTCTTTATCTGGATGGTGATGCTTGGCGCGATGATCGGCGTGAAGGAGAGCACCCATTTCGAGGTCGACATTTGGCCGGAGCTTGGGCGGCGCGGCAACGCGGCGCTCAAGATTGTCTCGAACGTATTCGTACTGATTTTTGCGCTGGTGTTCGTCTATTGGGGGATCAAATTTGTCGAATTCGGCTGGTATCAGGAATCCGAACTTGCGGAATTGCCGATGCCTTTCATCTTCGTCGCTTGGCCGCTGGCCGGCGTGACCTGGATCATTTTCCTCGGCGAAATCTTCTTCGACAACATTCGCGTTCTTGCCGGAAAGCGGGCCGGATGACCCAGTTCGCGATGTCGCCGGGCGCCGCCGCGCTGATGTTGTTCGGCGCATTTTTTGTCCTGATTGCGTTGCGAGTGCCGGTCGCCTTTGCGCTCGGGCTGGCATGCCTGCCGCCCCTCGTGATGGAGGAGCGGCTGTCGCCAATGGTGCTGTTCAACGAAACGTTCAAATCCTACAACTCTTTCATCCTGCTCGCGGTGCCGTTCTTCCTGCTGACCGCGAATCTGATGAACATCGGCGGCATCACCGATCGTCTTGTGCATCTGTCGCGCACGATGGTCGGCAACTGGCCGGGGTCGCTCGCGCAGATCAACGTGCTTTTGTCGGTGTTCTTTGCCGGCATCTCCGGTTCATCGACAGCCGACGCTGCAAGTCAAAGCAAGATTTTCATCGAAGCGCAGACCAGGGAGGGTTACGACCTGTCGTTCTCGATCGCAATAACCGCGGTCTCGGCGGTGCTTGCCGTGATCATTCCGCCCTCGATTCTGATGATTGTCTGGGGTGGCGTGTTGTCGGTCTCGATCGGTGCACTCTACCTTGCCGGTATCCTTCCCGGCCTGCTGATCGCGGGCGCGCAGATGGCGACCGTTCACGTTTATGCGAAGCTCTATGATTATCCAGTCTATCCGCGTGCGACATTGCGAGACTTCATGTGCTCCGCGGCACAGTCGGTGCCGGCGCTGATGACGCCATTCATCATCGTCGGCGGCATTCTGCTCGGCTGGTTCACCGCGACCGAATCGGCGTGTGTCGCGGTCATTTATGCGGCCGTTTTGTCGATCTTCGTCTATCGAGAGATGGACTCTAAGCAGCTCTACCACGCGCTCGCGGAGACCGGCCGGCTGTCCGCGGTCGCGCTGTTCTGCGTCGGCACCGCCTCGGCGTTTGGCTGGATGCTCGCCTATTACCAGATCCCGCGCGCGTTGTTGGCCAATGTCAGTTCCTGGGGCATGGGCATTACCGGGGTCGGCTTCTTTATCGCCTTGGTATTCCTGGTGGTCGGCTGTTTCCTCGACGCAATCCCGGCAATCATCATTGTCGGCACCACGCTTGAACCGCTGGCTCGGTCCGTGGACATGCACCCGGTGCAATTCGCCATCATCGGCATCGTTTCGCTCGCCTTTGGTCTCGTGACGCCGCCTTACGGGCTCTGCCTCATGATCTCGTGCGCGGTCGCCCGGGTTCGCTTGCGTTACGCGCTCAAAGACACGATGATCATGCTGGTACCGATGCTGCTGGTGCTCGCGGCGATCATCGTCTGGCCCGGGATCCCGTTGTTGCTGCCTCGGCTGATCTCGCCCGAGTTCCTGCGTTGACGATGCGATGAACGGCGCCAGCGATGAGGCAGTACAAACTGTCCAAAGTTCTGGGGACGGCGATCGAGGATATCGATCTTTGCCAGGAGCTTGTCGCGGCCGAGTTCCGTGAGGTGGCTCGGGCACTTTGGGAAGCAGGGGTGTTGGCCATCAAGCGCCAGCGCCTCGCACCCGCCCAATTTCTCGCCTTTGCCCGCCGCTTCGGCACGCCCGAGCCGCATGTCATCGATCAATTCCACTACCCCGGCTATCCGGATATCCTCATCCTCTCCAACCGAAGCGAGAACGGTCGACCGCTCGGACTTGCCGACGCGGGCAGCTACTTCCACACGGACTATTCGTATCTGCCGGTTCCGGCACGGGTTACGATGCTCTATTCGATCGAGGTGCCGAGCCGCGGCGGCAGCACGCTGTTCGCGAATATGTGCGCCGCCTATGACGATCTGCCGAACAGGGCAAAGCAGCGGATCGACGATCTCGTGGTGCTTCACCACTACGGCAATCGCGACGATCTCGACGAGGGGTCGCGCACCGCAGCCTCAAAGTTGACCGCGGAGCAGCAGGAGAAAGTGCACTGGGTTCGCCACAAGCTCGTCCGTACGCATCATTTCACCGGGCGCAAGGCGCTCTACGCAGTGTCCGGCAGTTCGTTCGAGATAGAAGGCATGCCGCGAGACGAGGGGCGCGCCTTGCTTGAGGAACTCAAGGCGCATGCCCTTCAGGACAAGTATCGCTTCAGCTACTTCTACGAGGTCGGGGACGTGGTTCTCTGGGACGATCTCGCGACCTTGCACTCCGCAACGCTCACCGACCCCGCCAATCCCCGCACCCTTTGGCGGATTACGGTCAAGGAGCCGGCCTAAATTCGCGAGACGCCGGTTGGCCCCCTGGGTGGGGGTCTCAAGACCGCATGGGGGAGCAATCTTCAGCAACCGGGTGTTTTCTCGAAGCCGGCGGCCTGATGAGCTACGGAACGAGCACGGCCCGAGGGGTATCGGCAGCTCGGCGTCTACGTCGGCCGCATTCTCAAGGGCGCCAACCCGGCCGACTTGCCGGTCGTGTAGTCGACCAAGTTCGAGTTTGTAATCAATCTTCTGACCGCCAGGGCGCTCGGCCTAGAAATTCCTTCCGTGCTGCTCGCGCGCGCCGATGAGGTGATCGAATAAGGCTTAGATTTTGCTGCGGTGCATGAGTCGGCTCATGGCACAAAGCGGCGTTTCGTTGCGACGCATCAATTTGGTTGCTAACGGACTAAAGCGGACATTGTTAGGCGATCACGGCTCGCGCTGCACGGTACGACAGAGACCGTTTAGCCGATGGTGCCCTGCGTTCCAACTGCCGGAGGAGTGAAACAAGCCGAGACGGGACTGGAGCCCCAAGCAACTCAGCGTACTGATGTCTGAGGCCGCGCCCGATAGCTGGCAACCAGACTCCTTGAGGCGGGGGGCTCATTCTTGACTATTCTGCCGCAGGGAATGACAGGGCCTTCCGGTGAAAGTTCGTGGAGTAGCCGGCTCCATTTCCGTTGCAGCTCGCGATGTCGGTCTAGCGGATATTGAAGGGAGCTAGGCATAGCGGCTCTCGTTCCGTTTCTTCAGCAATCACGCGGAAATCAGCGGCCAAGTCTATCAACCCGTTTCTCGCGTATATGTTCCTCGCTTCGCGCGCGAGTCTCAGACAAATTTCGGCGCTCCAGCGATACTCCTGCGCTTTTGACATGACGTTGCGCTGCTCTGTCGGGGGATCAAGTCTTCTTAAATTCGTGCAAGCGGCGCAACCATCTCCAATGTGGAGGGTCTCCATATTCACCAGCAAGCCATAGAACGAACGCTGTTAAGCCAACTATCAAAAATTGTCCAAAGGTGAGAAGCAGGAGAACCGTCAATTTGGTGCTATGCACGAACCGCCCCCGTTGTTGTGCGTGGGGGCATCGAAACGAAAAATTAGTTGTAAAGTGTGATCGCGATTCAAAAAATGTAGAGCGTTGCAGAAACCCCACGCTCTCGCTGCTTCAATGGTTGCTGCTTACCGAGACCGGTAAGACGCTACGGTGCCACGTTAGGAACGATGCAGACCTCATCGCAGGGCCATCGGCGCTCAAAAAAATATGGCCCGAGCCGATGGGTGCTCGGGCCAGTGAGCGCGGCAAGTGCGTTTGGGGTGCCCTGCCCGCGCGAGGATCGGCATATTAGCGCTCGAAAAGGTTTCTAATTTGCTTCTAGCGGTATTATTCCGGAAGATCGGATCAGGAACCTAACCACTGTTACGTAGCCCTGCGGCTATCCCGTTGATGGTCAGATGGATTGCCTGCACCACGCGCTCGTCGGTATCGCCGGCGCGATGACGCTTCAGCAGTTCGATCTGTACATGGTTGAGCGGATCCAGGTAGGGAAAGCGATTCTTGATCGAGCGCGCCAGCAAGGGATTCTGGTCGAGTAATGCTTGCTGGCCCGTGATGGCGAGCAGCATTTCAATCGTAGATTGCCATTCGGCACGCAGCCGCCGAAAGATAGCTTCGCGCAGCTCAGCGTCCTCGACAAGCTCCGCGTAGCGTGAGGCGATTGCGATATTGCTCTTCGCCAGCACCATATCAATGTTCGAGAGCAGCGTTTGGAAAAATGGCCACTCGCGGTACATCTCCCGTAACATTCTCCAGCCGTCCAGTGGTCGCGCGGCAAGCCAAGCCTTGATCGCCGTTCCGAATCCGTACCAGCCTGGCAGCATGAGTCGACATTGCGACCAGCCGAAGACCCAAGGGATGGCGCGCAGGTCCTCGATGCGAGTCGAGTTTTTGCGTGACGCGGGACGGCTACCGATATTTAGGTTGGCGATTTCTCCGATGACAGTTGATTCCCAAAAGTACCGATCGAACCCAGCCGTCTCGTATACGAGGTTCCGATATGCTCGATAGGCATGGTCGGAGAGTTCCTCCATCGCCGTGAAGTACTCCTCGCGCGGCGCCGCTTGGTCTGGTTGCAGGAGCGTCGCCTCCAGGCAGGCAGCAGCAAGAATCTCGAGGTTTCGCCGACCCACCTCTGCTTGCGAATATTTCGCGGCGATCACCTCGCCCTGTTCGGTGATGCGGATCTGTCCCTGTACCGCCCCCGAGGGCTGCGCGAGAATGGCCTGATAACTCGGGCCGCCGCCGCGGCCGACAGATCCGCCACGGCCGTGGAAGAGACGTAGCGTGATCCCATGACGGCGGAATGCATCGATGAGCGCGATTTCTGCCTTGTAAAGTTCCCAACCAGACGTCAGGAAGCCACCATCCTTATTGCTATCGGAGTAACCGAGCATCACCTCCTGTGCACGGCCACGACTTTCCAGGAGGCAAAAGTACTCCGGCAGGGTGAGCAGCTCGTCCATTATCCGGCCGCAGTTGCGTAGATCGGCGATCTTCTCGAACAGCGGGACAATATTCACGTCGAGTTCGCGCTCACGCGGCCGCAACAGCCCTGCCTCCTTGAGCAGCAGCGCCACCTCGAGAAGGTCCGAGACCCCGTTCGTCATCGAGACCACGTAGTTGGGCACCGCGGCCTTGCCATAACGCCGGTGTGCATTGGCTGCCTCGCGCAGGATTGTTAGCTCCGAGGCCGTCTCCGCGGAGTAGCGCAGGAAAGGCGAGGAAAGCAGTCGCGCGGTCTTGAGTTCCTCGCGCAGGAGGGAGATGCGGACAGCTTCGGCGAGGCCAGTGTAGTTTGAGGCAGTGCAAGTCATCTCGAACAGCTCGCCCACCGTGCGCTCATGCACCTCGGAATTCTGGCGCAGATCGATGCCCGCGAGATGGAAGCCGAAAGTGTTGGCCGCGCGACGGAGGCTGCGCAGCCGACTACGCGCCAGCGTCGCAGAGCCATTGGCGGTGAGTGAACGATAAATAATGTCGAGATCGGCAACGAATTCGGCGGCCTCGGTGTAAGGCGGCGCCTCACCTACGGCGTGGCGCGACGCCTCTGCCTGCCCGAACGCCCGCGCCGTCGCAGCCAGGCGCGCATAGATACCAGAGACAGCTAGACGATAAGGTTCGTTGCGGCGGCGCGGCGAACGATCAGGCGAGCGCTCCGCTAGGTCCTTCAGCTGATCGGATACAGTGACCAGCCGCGCATCGAGCGATAGTTCGCCGCCTAAAAGGTGCACCTCATCCAGATAGAATTTGAGTGCGCGCTCGCTCTGCATGCCCAACGCTTGTCGCAGCACCTCCGCTGTCACGAAGGGATTGCCGTCGCGGTCGCCGCCGATCCAACTTCCAAGGCGCAGGAAGGAAGGTAGCTCGAAGGCGTCCCAGGCGGTATCGGTTGAAGCGAGTTGGTCTTCCAGCGCTGCGTAGAAGCGAGGCAGCTCGCGCAGAAAAGTGTAATCGTAGTAGGAAAGCCCGTTAGCGACCTCGTCTATGACTTTGAGCCTGCTCCCGCGCTGCATGCTGGTCTGCCACAGCGCAAGCACGGCGCAGCGCAAGGCCTCTTCGTTGGCCACCACCTCTTCGGGGGTGAGCCGAAGGCGATCGCGTTCCGCCAGTAGGTGCCCCACCTCCATCTCACGATCGATCGTGCTTTTCCGCCTCACCTCCGTCGGATGCGCGGTGAGTACCGCGCAAGCCATGGCATTGGTGAAAAAGTTCTGCAGCTTAGACCCGGAAATGGCTGCATCACGAGCGCGAGTAAGTGCGTGGGCCATGGTGCCTTCACGCGGTGCCGAAGGGGCAAACGCGTGAGCTCTAGTCCGGCGGATGTGATGTTGGTCCTCGGCGATGTTGGCAAGCTGCGAAAAGTAGCTGAAAGCGCGGATGATTTGGATGTTTTGACCATGTGAGAGGCTATTCAATGTCGCCTCGAGCTCGTCCCGTGCGGCTTCATCTTCGTCGCGGTGGAAGCGGATCGAGGTCCGGCGAATGCGCTCAACGATTGCGAAGACAGGCTCGCCTTCCTGGCTGCGGACCGTATCGCCGAGGATGCGACCGAGAAGGCGGATATCCTCGCGGAGCGGTAAATCCTTGTCTGGAGTCTCGAGCTGATCCATGATCACAAGAATTCAAACTATGCAGCCGTTCCCAATGAGGCGGTCTCGAATTCAGCGACGGCAATCCCGACCGGGTTTCCGATTCTCGCGCCGAAGTCGTGCATCATTAATCCTAGCGGTCCTCTGACAAACCGATCAACCTGGCAAGTATGTGCCGCAGCACGATTCAGCCTGACGACCGGCGCCTTTGCGGTTGATTGATTTCGTTCGCGCTGCCGCTCACAAGCAGTGCGCGGCCATGGCGCAGGAGAAGCAAGGCCGCGCAGGCAAAAGACGGAATGCAATACCGAGGAGGAATGGCGGGCTTTGATTGAGCCGTTTATGGAGGACTAACCGCCACAAGCCAAGGCGGTTACCAGGCTCAGCCTGCGACGAAAACGCGTCACGTTGGGAATAGACGCGCCATAGGAGTGATGCCCGCGTCGCGCGCTCACGAACCACAGTATGCGCCGACCGAGGGTCAGGCTCTAGTTACGGAAATCACGAGGCAGTGCGCGATCTGACGGAGATTGAAAATCCAACTTTACGCGGTGTTTACAGGAGCGTCCGGGTCGTCGGTGGAGTGCTTCCTCCAACCCTCCGCTCTGCACGTTGGCGCAATGCATTAATGAGTACACGCCTAAGCCGATTCCTGCTCCGTCAACGCACCTCTGACTGCGGCGGCGTCACTGGTTTAGGTGCGGGAGTGGGCCTTGGCGGCGGCGTTGCAAGCTTGTGCAGGAGTTGCTGCTGCCGCGTACCCAACTTGGCGATCGTGCCGGCGATCTGCTGCTGGCTGCCGGCCAGCTGGTCCACGCTCTGTCGCAAGCTGGCGAGCGCGGACGGTATCTACTTGAGCTGCTGCAACTCCTGCTTCAGCTGCGCCAAATCCTCCTTGAGCTGTCGCAGCTCGGGAGAGGCCGCAGCTTGCGGGGCAGCAGCGAGAGCGGCTTGCGGGACGGACGCCGGCTCCGGTGCCAACGAGGCAAGTTGCGGCAACGAGGTGGCGATCATCGCTCTGGCTGCATCGCCATACCACTGCCAGACCAAAGTGGCACCGACACCGATTTGCCGATGTTGGAAAGCCTCGTGGCGGTTCTGCACGAGATGCTGCCGCTCGACGCGATATGCGTCCTGGCAATCGTGAGACAGTCATGTTGACGTCTTTGGAAGTGAAAGCAATTCAACGCGTGCTGCTCGCCGATCGGCCGGGGAGATTTTTCTGACCCTTCCCCCCTGCCGACGCGGAGAACGCACCAGCCAGGCTGCAGCCGACGAGGTGATCGAACAGCATCTTGGCTTTGCTGCACTGCATGAGTCAGCTTGTGGCACAAAGCGGCGTTCTGCTGCTGCGCGTTGACATGTCCGGTTTTGGGGAAAAGCGGAAATAAGGCGCCAGTCGGCTCGCCCTGCATCAGACGCTCATGACCCAAAGCGGACATGAGCGGGCCGCTTTTGCTGCGATGCACGGGCTCTGACCTGCTATATTAGCCGGTGATTTCTCTGGCGTTGGGGTGCGCCTCATGAGGCGTCGCGAGTTCATCGGCCTGCTCGGCGGCGCGGTAGCCGCGTGGCCCCTCGCGGCGCGCGCTCAGCAGGGGCCTGTTCGTCGCGTCGTTGTGCTAATGGGAGCCGCCGAGACGGCATGGTCACGTGGTTGGCTCGCCGCCTTCTCGCGCCGGCTTGACGAGCTGGGGTGGCGAGAGAATCGCAACCTGGTTACGCAGGTGCAGTGGTGGAACGATCAGCAGGAGCAGATGCGGGCTTGGGCCGCCGAACTCATTGCCCATTCGCCTGATGTCGCAGTGACATACACCAACCTTGCGACCGCGGTGCTCAAGCCAATCGCGGGGAGTGTGCCGATCGTATTCGTTGGTGTCGGCGATCCGGTCGGCAG
>Ga0310916_10003022_pt1 | contig 10382 bp, 13 predicted proteins | sample GREbulkMGLF176_FD_203444 | JGI IMG/M metagenome (GOLD analysis project Ga0310916, IMG submission 203444) | Lab enrichment of tropical soil microbial communities from Luquillo Experimental Forest, Puerto Rico - GRE.bulkMG.LF176 | ecosystem: Environmental > Terrestrial > Soil > Tropical forest >... | reverse complement strand
GTTGGGAGCCGCCGCGCAAGTTCGGCCATGAGCCGGCTCGGATAGGTCGCCTCCGCCGAGCTTGCGCCCGCGCCCGCCGTCGAGGACGAACCGAGCGCTACGATCACGACGAAGCGGTGCGCAGCCAGGCGGCGCGCGGTACGCCTCAGCGGCAGATCGAGCCGGGTGAGATCGGTCGGAGCGTCGCAGCGCGGCGCGCTCGCGTCGGTCGCCGCGGGCGTCGGCGCGACGGCGAGCAGGCTGCCTAGCGCCAGCGCGCCTGCAAAGAGACCCGAGCGAATCCGATGTCGCATTGCGAAAGCTCTGTCATGCAGGTGCGGACATGCGCCGAGTGCGCACGGGTTCGCACCGATAACGGATTGCCGCGGTCAAAGTTCAGCGGCGAGCTTTGCGCGCCCGTAGCGGACAGCGCAAAGGGCCCGTGCATGCATCGGATTCGAACCGGCGCTGGTGAATCTTTACCGAAATTTAATCCGGCGGATAGGTGCAGACGGTCCCAAAACCAGGAACTCTCGGACCTGCTCGGGAGTTCCCCCGCAAAATTTTTGACAATGCTGCCCGTTTCGCGCGGCAGCGTGCGGGAGAAGCGCCCGCGGGAGAAACGCCCATGGTCTCGACCGATGCCACCGCCTTTGCACTTTCCCCTGCCGAACATCAGGTGCAGCTGCGCCGCGCCGTGATCGCCTCCACCATCGGCACCGCGATCGAATGGTACGATTTCTTTCTCTACAGCACCGTCACCGGCCTCGTCTTCGCCAAGCTGTTCTTCCCGAATTCGGATCCGTGGGTCGGAACGCTCGAGGCCTTCGCCATCTATGCGGTAGGCTTCGTGGCGCGGCCGGTGGGCGCTGCGATCTTCGGCCACTACGGCGACCGCATCGGCCGCAAATCGACGCTGATCGCCACGCTGCTGCTCATGGGTCTCGCCACTTTCGCGGTGGCGCTGGTGCCGACCTATGAGGGCATCGGCATCTGGGGCGCGGTCCTCCTCACCATCCTACGGTTCATTCAAGGGGTCGGCGTCGGCGGCGAGTGGGGCGGCTCGGTGCTGATGTCCATGGAGTGGGCGCGCGACAATCATTCGCGCGGGTTCATCGCCTCCTGGCCGCAATTCGGCGTGCCCTGCGGACTTTTCCTCGCCAATCTCGCCGTGCTCGCGTTCAGCCAGATGTCCGGCGAACAATTCCTCGCCTGGGGCTGGCGCGTACCGTTCTTCCTGAGCCTCATCCTCGTCGGCGTGGGGCTTTATATCCGCCTCGGCATTTTCGAGACGCCGGTGTTCGCCAAACTGCTGGCCGAGCGCAAGGTCGAGCGCACGCCGATGTTGGAGGTGATCAAGCGCCATCCGAAGGAGATCATACTTTCCGCCTTCGCTCGCATGGCCGAACAGGCGCCGTTCTACATCTTCACCGCCTTCATCTTCTCCTACGGCATCAAGAACCTGCAAGTCTCGCGCGACTTCCTGCTCACCGCGGTGCTGGTGGCGTCCGTTTTGTCGTTCTTCTGCATACCATTCTTCGGCCATCTCTCGGACCGCATCGGACGCAAGAACATGTACATGATCGGCGCGGTCGTGACCGGCGTGTTCGGTTTCGTCTATTTCGGCTTGCTGAACACCGGCGTCGCAACCATCATTTTCCTGGCGATCGTGGTGTCGCTTGTGCCGCACGATATGATGTACGGTCCGCAGGCGGCGCTGATCGCGGAAAGCTTTACCGGCCGCCTGCGCTACAGCGGCTCTTCGCTCGGCTATCAGCTTGCCTCGGTTATCGCCGGCGGCCCGGCGCCGCTGATCGCCACCTGGCTGTTTGGCACCTTTCACAGCTCATATGCGATCGCCATCTATATCGCGGCGTGCGCGGTGCTGAGCCTCATCGCAACCGCGCTGATGACTGATTACACCGGCAAAGACATCGCGGGCGAATATGCGACGTGAGCTGCGTCGGAGTCCGACCTCGGGTTCAACCGAATTCGGCATTTCAAGTCGGCGAGGTCGATAACCCCGGCGTGTGCAGGGCGTGGCGCAATCGGGCGTAACATTTGCATCATCGCCGTTTTGAATCGTTCATCGGTAACGCGACCAGATCATGCGCGGCGCTTCGCCGCCAATTGCACGTGGCGTCGCCACCATGCGAAGATGGCGGGCGTGATGGTATAACCGTGCGCCGACATCAGGTCCCGCTCCGCCAATGACCGACATCACCACCAAGCCGCGCACCAAGGTCCGCCTGAAGACGGAACGGCCGCGCCTGCACAAGGTCATTCTGCTCAACGACGATTACACCCCGCGGGAGTTCGTGGTCACCGTGCTCAAGGGCGAGTTCCGCATGAGCGAGGACCAGGCCTATCGCGTGATGATGACCGCCCATCGGCGCGGCGTATGCGTGGTCGCCGTCTATACCAGGGACGTCGCTGAGACCAAGGCCACGCGCGGGACCGAGGCCGGCCGCCGCAAGGGCTATCCGTTGCAATTTACCACCGAGCCGGAGGAATAGGTGGGCAAAATCCGCTCCACCGGGCTCCATGGGGCTCTTGCAAAACGCCGATGAAATGGGCATTTCCTCCATTGGAGTAGATAGTGCTCGACAGAGCTCCACCCACACATTCTTCACATATTCTTCACATGCGTACGACCGTACGAGCTCCACAGGGTAAATTCACATGGCCCGCACAATTCGTGACGCCGCTCTCGAAACCCGCGCCGCCCGCAGCCGGCTGAAGCCGAACGGCCAGCCCTATTACCGCGGCCTCGAGCCCGGACTTCATCTCGGTTACCGCAAGCCGCGCGCCGGCGCCGGAAAGTGGCTCGCCCGCCTCAACGTCGAAGGCAAATACAACTACCATCCGCTCGGCACGGCCGATGACTTCAGTGACCCCGACGGCGCGATCATCCTCTCCTACAAGCAGGCGCAGGACGCCGCCCGTAAGGTCCAGGTGGGCCGCGGGATCGGCACGGTGGGTGACGCGGTGGAGGCGTACATCCGTTCACTGGAGGCCGAGGGTCGCGCACGGACATCGCTCGCGGTTCTGCGTTGCAGTGCCAATGCCCACATCCTGCCAGCGCTCGGACACGTCGAGCTTGCCAAGCTCACCTCCGAGCAGCTGCAGCGCTGGCGCGATGATCTTGCCCGCAAGTCGGCGCACGTGCGCACCCGGAGCGGTGAACCGCAGCGCCATCGTGCTCGCAGTGATGACACTGACGTCAGCCGCGCCCGTCGGGCCAGTGCGAACCGGGTCCGCGCCATGCTTTTCCGCGCGCTGAATCTTGCTTACGAACACGGCCACGTGGCGAGCGATCAGGCTTGGCGTCGGGTCAAGCCGTTTAAGGGTGTCACCAAGGCGAGGCTGCGCTACCTGACGATGGCGGAAGCCAAGCGCCTCATCAATGCCGCCTGTCCGGAGTTTCGCCCGCTGGTGCAGGCGGCGCTGTTGACCGGCGCGCGCTATGGCTCGCTTGGCCAGCTCACGGCGTCAGATCTCAGCCTTGATGCTGGTACGCTGCGCCTGCGCACCAGGAAGGGCGACGGGAGTGAGCGCGTCTTCCACGTGCACTTGACCGACGAGGCGTGGGAGTTCTTTCAGGCAGCCTGTGCTGGGCGCCGCGGTAACGATCTGATTTTCACCCGCACCGACGGCCGGTCATGGGGGAAGTCGCAGCAGCAGGCTCTAATGCGGGAAGCCTCAGAGCGCGCCGGTATTGCGCCGGCGGTCAATTTCCACGCTACTCGGCACACCTTCGCCAGCCACGCCGTGATGAACGGTGCCCCGTTGCTCGTGGTCGCGCAGGCGCTCGGGCATATGGGTACGACAATGGTGGAAAAGCATTACGGCCATCTTGCCCCCAGCTATGCCGCCGACGCGATCCGCAAGGCGGCTCCGCGCTACGGCATCCGGCCCGGGAACGTTCGACCGCTGCACGGCAAGGAGTGAAGGTTGCAGCCGAGGTTGTGATGAGCTGAGAATGTGAGAGCCGGGTACCGAGTGGTTCGTTCGTACCCGGCCCTCGAAAGCATGTTCCCACGCCAAGCGGGTCCACGCTGCATGAGTGAAAATAGTCAACGCCGACACAAGCCGCAATATTCCTCCGCCTTTAATGCCCGCTCGCTGCCAGAGCAAGAAAGCGTTTCCGGCGCGTTCGTTGCCGTCGAAGGTGCCGACGCCGCTACATTTGCTGGACAGGTCGACGAGCTTGCTGAGGGCCCGACACTGCCGCTCGACAGCTCTAACTGGCTAACGACTGGCTACGTTTATCAATCGCTGTGCAAACTACCCCGTTATGTCGGCTATTCTGGTTTGGCTTTAGCAGATCTGTACGCGAAGGTGCGCAGCGGTGACGTGCCCGCGATGCGTCAATGCTTTCTATATGATTGCAATCGGAAGCTGCCCGGTCCGGCGCGTGAACGGCTTAAACGCTCGCACTGGCGCGCGCACAGATTCTTGGGCCAGCCGGACGGTCGCTTGGAAGTCATCGAAGGTCCCTTCCACAGCGCTGTGCGCCCGGTCATCTACGGACCGGTCAGGGGCTATGCTTATTTCGTCTGGAAGCCCGCGGTCGCAAAGCATTGGCCCGGTGTGTTTGCATCGACGCCATTACCTCCGGCGCTGACGAATCCGGTTGACGGTAAACAGGCTCCTGGGGGTAAGCAGGCTCCCCAACGTCGACGTGGACCGGTCACGACGCACGATTGGTGCAGTATCTGGGGCGAAATCGCTTGCCGCTGTATCGACCCAAAAAGTCAACGGTTGCGAATTCCTAAAAGTGAGCGGAAGCTTGCCAGAGACATGCTTACTTGGTGCCAGACCACATACGGACAAGAGCCTGCCGAAAGCGAAATGCGTGAAGCCGTGAAGGGCGTCTGCGCGGCGCTGCGACGCGGAGGGTCCAAGTAATTCCGGCCAATACCGGCCAATGCCGGCCACCTGAAAACTTGCGCTAGCGTATCGTGCTCCATCGTCTCTGATGGAGGCCGGAATGGCTCGGCCAGAGATCACCGGTCGCAAGGTGGCCGACGCTGAAGGCTGGGTCGTAGCCCATACGATCCGCGAGAGCGACCTCGTGTTGAAGAAGGGCACTCTGATCGGTAAGGCCGAGATCGCCGCGCTCAAGGCTGCAGGCATCGCCGAGATCGTGGTGGTGCGGATCAAGCCCAAGACGCAGATCAAACCCAAAAGACCCGCCCGCACTAAGAAGAGACAACGCGCCCGCTTCCGTAACCTGCAGCCCGGTGCCTATACGATCCCGAGTTTCTGCGTCGCTCACGATTTGAGCGAGTCCTTCTACCACAAGCTCCGGTCTCTCGGACTCGGCCCGCGCGAGATGCGGGTCGAGCGAAGGGTGCTGATCTCACACGAGGCCGCCAGCGATTGGCGCAAAGAAAGAGAAGAGGCCACGCCGCGCGCATTGCCACCACCCTCTCCGGAGGCCGCATGAGAACTTGGTGAGTGGTGGGCGCCGCTAGGAACGGCGCGCCACCCTAGAAGGAAGATTGTCGGAATACCCAGTCCAAAGGAGGACTAAAGCGATGCTTCTACTCGCGGAAAGAGCCCAAAAAGTCAAGTTTGATAGCGCCACCGCGTCCGCCACCGTCAGCTGGCGCGATAATCTCCTAATCCATCCGGCCGTCGAGCTTTTCCCACCGATGTCGTCCGACGAGCTGCGCGCGCTTGGGGAGGACATTGTGAAGAACGGCTTCACCAGCCCGATCGTCCTCTGGCGCGCTCGACCAAACGAGCGAGCAATCCTGCTCGACGGCAGGAGTCGGCTCGACGCAACTGAGATGGCTACGGGTAGAGCGGTCGAGGTGGATGGTTCAAGCGTTATGGCGGGCGAATTCCTCGCCACCAACAAGGTGATCGTTCTCGACGGCCGGTCGGTCGATCCCTGGGCTTACGCGATCTCTGCCAACATTCGCCGTCGACATCTCACGATCGAGGACACGGACCGACTTACCGTCGAGTTGCTCAAAGCCGATCCGACAAAGTCGAGCCGGCAAGTAGCAAAGATAGTGGGTGCCAGCCGTCCGCATGTCGCCAAAGTGCGCAGGCAAGCGGAACAGGCCGGTCACGTGGAAACCGTTACCACGACTGTCGACACCAAAGGTCGCGGGCAACCGGCGAAGCGCCCGAGAAACCAGACTCGCGCCGTGCGTGCGGTCGCTGTCAGCGAAATGGGTGCGCCAAGGTTCGCCGCTGATCATGATGGGGGCGATAGTGCTGATCACGGCGACGCTCGCGGTGGCGGTCGCGGCGATAAACATGCTGAACAACCCGCCATCTCAATGCAGGCGCGGATTGATGAGCTCACGCACGAGGTCCGTGTCCGTGACATCCGAATTCATGCCCTAGAGGGTGAGATCGCGGATCTAAAGACAGCCGCAGCCGAGGCGTGCCAGCAATCAGCCGATCTGGTCACAGCCTGGAATAATGCGACGGACGCGGAACTGGCTGCGGGATTGACCGCCATTGGCCTCAGCGCCGTTCTCCGCGTCATGCCGGGCTGGAAAACCGAAACGGTTCGGCGGATCACCGACTGGCCGCAAGGGCGTCCCGCCGGTCACAATCCGCTAACGGCCGCCTTGCGAAGCGCACTTTCTCACCTTGCCGCGGCAACTGCTCCGCAAGCCGACGTCCAGGCGGAAGAACTCGCAGCCTTGAACGCCTTGCGCGGCATCACGCGGCTCAATCCGAACTATCACACCCTAACAATCACCGTTCAGAAGGAACGCCGCCCTTCGCGGCGCCAGTGTCGTGCAGCTTACGCTGAGTCATCCGACGGTCCGCCTCACCCGCTTCGGGACAAAGAAAAAGCCCAGCGTTTCCGGCGCTGGGCCAGTGAGGCAAACATGGAGCCCTCACGTGGGTGCATTTCAGACTGCGATCAAGCCCACTACTAATGGCAGCAACTCGTCAGCCGTCTCCACCGTGATGCCTGCGGGCGCCACCGCGTTGCCGGCAAACTCGAAGGCGCTCGTGCCGGTCAAGCATCAGCGTCATTACCAGGCCCGGGGACGGCGATTTCGGCATGGGGTATGCGCGGCCGCCCTTCGCGCTGTGACTGCGGCCAGGATGCTCCTGCGTGGCGAATTCTCGTCCTTGATTGAGGCCGCCGACGGCTGCGGATCCTGTCCGCAATACGTCGTGTACGGGCGCACCATCCTGGAAAGCGGGAACCCCGCGCTGCTGGAGGACGTGCTGGCAGGCAACGTCCCTTTGCGTGAGGCCGCGGAGCGCGAGTGGAACGTCGTACAGCTGCAATTGGCGTTTCGGCGGGCTTCCGCTGCCGAGCGCATTCGCTTCGGTCGCCGAGAGGGTGTGGGTACTCTTTGGGATGAGTGCATCGCACCGGCCCTCTAACGCGTGTCGAGGAGATTGAGGTTCAAGGAACCCAAGGACGCTGGCTACCTCCGAGCCGGCTAGTGGCGGGGTCGGGCACCGAAAGACAGCCTGCGGTGCGCCCTTGGGAGAGTTCACTCAGCCGTACAAGGTTGTCGGCCGCCACACTCATTCAGAGGTTCCTCATGACGCAGACTCTTCCATCGTCCAGCGCTCGCGTGGGCGAATTTTTGAAGAAAATGCAAACGGCGCGAGGGCGCCTGATGTTCGCGCTCGACGCCACAATGAGCCGAGAGTGGGCATGGGACGCCTCGGTGAAATTGCAGGCGGATATGTTCGCGGAGGCAGCCAAGCTCGGCGGGCTCGAAATGCAGCTCGTCTGGTACCGCGGATTAGACGAATGCAAGGCGAGCCATTGGACCATCGATGCACGCGCGCTCGCCACCGCGATGAGCGGAATCAAGTGCGTGGCCGGTCTTACCCAGATTGGCAGATTACTGACGCACGCTCGCAGAGAGCATGAGCGGCAGAAAGTGAACGCTGTCATTTTTGTTGGCGATGCGGTGGAGGAAAAACCACACGAGCTTTACGACCTTGCGGGCGGACTCGGCGTGCCAGTCTTTTTGTTTCAGGAAGGCAACGATGCAACCGTCGAGAAGATCTTCGCGCAGCTCGCCAGGTTAACCAATGGCGCGCATCTCAAGTTCGCGCCCGGTTCGTTGCACGAGCTCGGCGAATTGTTGCGCGCAGTCGCCGTGTTTTCCGTCGGCGGCACGGCGGCGTTGGCTGATCTACGCACGAATGCTGCACACAAGTTGCTTGGACAGCTGAAATAATGGGTAAGCACGGCGACGAATATCCGCGCGTCCCGCGCGATGATTATCCCACCCCAGCCTGGGTGATCGATGCGCTTGCCGAGCACGTCGAGCTGCGCGGGCTGACTATCTTGGAGATGGCGTGTGGCAAGGAAGGACGCATGTCGGAGGCCCTCAAGGCCGCCGGCTGCGCGCGTGTCTATTCCAGCGATATCGTCAACGGCTACGCCGGTCAGGACGAGGTGCTCGACTTCCTCTCAGGGCGGCTTCCCGGCCTGCCGCATTGCGATGCAGCGGTAACCAATCCGCCGTTCGGCCCGCGCGGAAAGACGGCGGAAGCGTTCATTACGAGAAGTCTGCAGCTGCTCACCAGCGGCTACACCGATTTTGTCGCGCTCCTACTTCCACACGATTTTGATAGCGCCAAAACGCGCACACATCTGTTTGAGCGGTGCCCGCAATTCATCGGCAAGATCACATTGCGGCGACGCGTGAAATGGTTCGAGCATTCGGACCTTGTTCGGCGCAAGCGCCATCCTAAAGAAAACACGGATTGGTATCTGTTCAAACGCGGATCACAACGCGATCGGCGACCACCTTTCATCTTGTACGCACCAGGTAGTCACAAAGGCTGAACCATGGCGCGCCTCACCCTCACACCGAATCTGACCTCGGGCCATTCCGACGAGCTCGCTCAGCAGATCCGCGCCACCTATGAGGGCCAGGCGTATTTCGCCAACACCGGACCGTTCGGCGCGACCTGCCACGAATGCATTTTCTGGGGCTACTACCAACAGCGTCGCGATAGGGCCGGCAACTCCACCAAAACCACGTTTCGAAAAGGCTGCGCCAAGTACCATGCGCTCACCGGCAAACATGGTGCAGTCGTGCCAGCAACCGCGCCAGCGTGCCGATATTTCGAACGCAAGGAAGGCGGCAGATGACCAACCGCTTTACCCTCGAAACACAAGGAGATGACTATGACTGACACGTCCCCCGTCATCGATCGCAAGGATCTCAGCGATGACCTCGAATCGCTTAGCGACCAAATCGCTTCGCTCGAGCGGGCGATCAAGTCGCTACGTTGCGAGCTCGATGAAGTCGAGTTTGCACTCGCTGGCGTGAATACCGCGTTCGAGGACGTGGTGAAGAACATCAAATAACCCTGCCAATGGCGCGCCCAACGTTTTGTACTGCGCGTGCGTGGCGAACCGGGCACCGATGTAATTCGAAGTTTAAGAGGTTGGCTCAAACAAGGTTTGCGTGAGTTTGGTTTGCGCTGCCTCGACGTCCACCAGGAAAGCGAAACTCAGGAGGAGGTATCTATGCCGATCAACTTAAACGACGCGGGCCCGCAACAGGGCAATCATGATCTGCTGCCAGCGGGGCCCTACCACTTCGGGGCTATCGTTATCCCTGGCGGGGCTGGCCTCGATGGCTTCTTGCGGCGAGAGAAGAAGAACCCGCGTGTTCTGATGATGGAGGTGGAGTGCAAGGTCACCGACGGCGACTACGCAAACAGAAGAGTATGGGATTACATCCCAGTCGAAATCGACCAAAGCACGGATGGCAATTTAGCGCCGATCCCCGCCGATCAATTAAGCAAAATCCAGAGCCGAGTGCGGAGGGGGCGCGCAAAATTACGTGCCCTTCTCGATTCCGCCTTTGAGCTCCAACCCAATGACGATTCCGATGCCGCGCAAAAGAAGCGCGAGCTCGACAGCTACGGCGCCGTCCACGGCCTGAAATTCTACGCCCAGGTCGAAGAGCAAGCTGGCAGCGCCGGTTACGGACCATCCAACCGCATCGACTTCATCATCACTCCCGATCTGCCGGATTACCCACGGCAACCGATAACCGCGGTGACGAGCACGGTGGCGCCGCCTAAACGCTCGCTGCCGTTCGGCGACGACGAAATCCCCTTCGCCCCCAACTTCGATTGAGTATCGGAGGTTCGGAGATGGGTGAGCACGAACCCTGCATCGGTGCAACTTCGGAGTGGTTTACACCGCCGGAGTATTTCCAGGCGCTCGATCTCATCTTCGATCTGGATCCCTGCTCACCGGGTCCCGGCCACTGGGTGCCCGCGGAGAAAGTCTACACCATCGAAGACGATGGCCTACGCCAGCCTTGATCGAGCACATCAAGGCGCTCGAGAAGAAATACCCAGGGCTCGACCGCATCTCGGTAAGCCTCTCGGTCGGCGTGCCGGAGAAGGTTGCCTTGGAGCAGCTC
>Ga0310916_10003013_pt1 | contig 10389 bp, 8 predicted proteins | sample GREbulkMGLF176_FD_203444 | JGI IMG/M metagenome (GOLD analysis project Ga0310916, IMG submission 203444) | Lab enrichment of tropical soil microbial communities from Luquillo Experimental Forest, Puerto Rico - GRE.bulkMG.LF176 | ecosystem: Environmental > Terrestrial > Soil > Tropical forest >... | reverse complement strand
CCGCTCATCGCTTTCCACCTTGATCGAGCCGAACATCCCGCGCAGGTGCGCACGGGCTTCCTCGACATCCGCTTGAGGTAGCGAGCGCTCGAGCGTCGCCACCATGGCGCGATAGCGCTCCATCACGAGCGCCACCAGACGCTCAATGTCCTGCGGCTTCACAGCGTGCGCGGCCTTCTTCATGGCCGCCAGACCCGCTTCTGCCGAGGTCAGCCGCTCGGCGAGCGCCTGGGAGCCGCGTAGTTTACCGCTCGCGATGGCCTCGACGAGATTGCCGATCTCCTCCTCCGCTGCCGCCACGCGCTTCGAGTCTAGTCGCGCGGTGCGCCTGTGTGCTTTAAGGCCTCGCCGTGTCTCTCGCTCTATCTCGTAAAGGACTTCTGGTGACAAGAGGTCGGATTGAATGCCTTCCCGCAGACCGCTCTCCACCACTGCGCGCTTGATCCGGATGTTGCTGGGGCACGCCAAGGGGCCGCCGTTCACCCGCGTGCTGCAAGCGTAGTGGGTGCGGTCGGCAATGACGTAGCGCGCCCCGCAGCAGCCGCAGTGAATCAGTCCGCTAAACAGGTATTTTGGCTTCCTGCCTGGTCGGCAGCATTCCGCGGCCTGCAGACCCTTGCGCACCCTATCCCCTATCGTCTCCGACCTAGCGCGCTGGCGCCGCTTCACGCGGTTCCAGAGGCTTTGGGGGACGATGCGCAAGCGCTCCTCAGTGCGGACGATCCATTCGCTGCGTGCATTTTCCGTGCACCGCCGACGGCTCGAATCCGAGGCGGAGCGGATCCAATGAGAGCGGTTGTAAATAACGCGGCCGATGTAGATCTCGTTATTCAAGATCCCGATGCCACGGCTGGCGTCGCCTGCGATGGCTGAGGGCATCCAAGGGCGCTGCCGTGAATCGGCGCGCTTGCGGTTTGAGCCTGGAGACGGGATGCCTTCGCCATTGAGCGCCGCGGCAATGGCACGGGGACTCATCCCGTTCGCGTAGTCCTCGTAAATGCGCCGAACCACTGTGGCGTGCTCGGGATGAACCTCCACCTGCTCGGTCCCAGAATCCCTGGCCGCGATGTAGCCGTACGCCTTCCCTCCGGTCGGCGTTCCTGCTCGCGCACACCCCTCAAGTCCACGGCGTGTCCGACGGCCAATCTCTTTCCGATAATGCTCGGACATTGCACCGTTGACGGCGCCGAGGATATCGGCACTCTCTTGGCGGGTATCAAAGTCCTGGGTAACAACCTGCACGCCGAGGTCACGTAACTCCGCCAGCCGCGGCGCCTGCTCGGCCATGAGACGCCACAGACGCGAGACGTCTTCTGCCACGATGACGTCGAAGTCCCCGCCACGAGCAGCATCCAGCATGCGCTGATACCCCGGGCGCTTGGTTGTGCCGCCAGAGCGCGCGGCGTCTTCGAAGCGATCGACCACCGTCAAGCCGTGGCGTCTAGCGACTTCCTCGCATACATGGAACTGGTCGTCGATCGAACGCTCGGACTGCTTCTCGGTGGAGTAACGCGCATAGAGGACGGCGCGAACGCCCTTAGGGTTGGTCATGTGCGAATCCCTTCATCGCCATCCAACCGTCGGACGACAGGTTCAAAGCGAGTGTCGGGGCATCGGGGTCGCATTGCGCTCAAGAGTATCATCGGCCTTTAGCCCGCTTGTTTTCCCCGTGGCCATCAGGGGTTACAGCGGGGCGTGCTGTCTCTCGAGAGGCCAGCTGCTCACTTTCCGCATGCAGCACTTCGCGCAGGGCGAGGCGCGCAATGAGCTGTGCCAGGCCTGCCACGGCCTGCTGAGAGGTGCTCTTTGCGTCTCGGGGCACTCCCGTCCCTTTCGGGCTGAGCCAGAAGACGCATGCAGTGCTAGAAACGCAAAACGCGAACCCAACAAGCGAGCGTCCCCTGGCTCAGCCGTATTGGCGGCCAAGCCGAACGCTTCATTTGCGAAGTTCGCGTCTCTTTGTGACCGCTCATCCCTGAGCTTCGAATAGCAACCGCGAGTGTCCGCTCCACCGAAACCGCGCACCTCTTACTGAAGGCTTCCTGCACGGTTCCGCTGAAGTCGCAATCATAGTGGGAGCTTGCTTCGGCGGTGTCAACCGCCCGCGCGGACGCTTTCAATGCAGTGAGCGCACACTGCGAGCCGGCAGCCGATTCGGGTTCTTCCCGTACTATCAGATCGCCTTCGACTTGGTATCGGCTGGCCTATCAGATCACTATCCGATGGACTACTGAAGGCCTATCCATATATCACCCGGGCGCGGAGCTGGCCGTCGCGGCAATCGACTTGGCCTCGTTAAGCAGCCGGTACTGATAGGTAGAAACGGCTGCTTCCGGCCTATTCTTGGAAAGCGTCGGCGAAATTACCCCGCCTTGTGGCGTGCCGCTGCCGGGATAAGATAACTGTCCCTGCTCCAGCACGCCTGCTTTCAGCCACTTGCCAGCGACGTAGTGTCCGGCTCGCCTCCCTGAGAGTTCGTACATCAGCCTGGATGCATGTCAGACCCGGATTGACTCTCGTACGCTCACGCCGCAGCAAAATCGCACCGCCGCGAATTTGGAGTTTTCAACACAATAGGCCCTTCTGCGACACTTGCCACGCTCCATGGCAGTCACCCATTGACCGGCCCCTGTCAAATGCGCAAGCGAAGCCGTCGACGCCGTGAAGCGTCGCAAATATCACGGTCATGGCCGGCGCGCATCCTGTCTCTCATCTGATGTGGTTGGCATCGGCGAACCGATGCGCACCTGTCACCCATCTGGATCAAAGCGAGAGGCGAACTCGTTATCGAGTGAAAGCCCCAGCCCTGGCTCGCGAGAGCCCCCAGAAAGTCCTCGGTACCCGGCGCCGCTCATAGAATGCACATTGCGCAAGGGCTCGTCGGCTAGCGACGTCCCAACCGCTGGTTGATTCGGCGACGAGGCGCATCAAACCTACAACCGTGCAGAGGGGCAACCTGGGCGAGTCATCATTCACATGGTTCTGAACCAGACTGCTTTCAGACCTACCCAGGGTGCCTAACCGCTATTACGCAAACAGGCGATCGGGTGCGAAGGGCACCTGATCGCGCAGAATGTAGAAGCAGGCGCGCGCAAGTTTATGGGCGAGCGCCTTCACGGCGAGCAGCGCATTGCGTTGACGGCGTTTGCGTTCATAGAAGCGCTTCGCAGCTGGCAGGTTGCGGATGGCGAAGTGTGCCGCCTCCATAAACGCCCAGGCGAGATAGGAGTTGCCGTTCTTTCGATTTGCCTCGCCCTTCTTCTTGGTGTTACTGAGCCGCCGGCTGTCCACACAGCGGCAGTAGGACGCGAACTCGCCGACGCCGGGAAAGCGCTTGATGTCGCCGACCTCCAACGCGATCGTGAGGGCCAAAATCGGACCGATGCCGGTAACGGTTTTGAGCAACTGGAACTGAGGCAATAACCCGACTCGCTTCAGCAGTAACTCCTCCAGGCGCTCGATCTGCGCGCTGAGCGCATCGATCGCCGCCCGGCCAGTCTCGACGCTCAGAGCGACGTCAGGGTCGAGGAGCTCCGGCCACGGCTGCTTCCCTTTGCCCTTGATCGTCTCGCTGCGCAGCCGCACGGCGGTGGAACGCCAGACTTGGCTCTGCACCGAGGTAATGTGCGAAGTGCGATGCTGAACCAGTCGCATGCGCTGTCGGGCCAGATCGCGCAGTCCGCGCCCACTCTTCGGATAGATATATCCAGTCGGCAATATGCCGAGCCGCATCAGGTGCGCGAGCCAAAAGGCATCATGCTCGTCGTCGGTGTGCTTGAGTCCGTCGTATTGCACTACCGCTCCCGTGTGCACCAGACGCACTTGGTACCCCGCCTCCATCAGCCCATCGACCAACCAATACCAATTGAAGGTCGACTCGACCGCCACCGCGACCAGCTGCGCCCGGAACGGCTCCAGCGCAGCCTTGGTGATCGCAAGGTCGTTCGGCAGCCGTCGTTCATAAAGCCGCCGGTCCTCCTCGTCGATCACCGTCACAACGTGGTTGTTGGAGTGCAAATCAATCCCGCAGTACAGTCCCATCGCCGGTCCCTCCTGTGTGTAACGACACAAGCCACCCGCGAGGGTAATCCCTCGCGGGCGGAGGGGCCGGTCAGAGGAATATCATTCACCAAGGGTCATAGCGGGCAGCTGCGCGTCCGCGTTTGCGGCAGCAAGCATGTGGTCTCAATCACATGGAGCCGAGGGCGGATCACCGAACATTCCAGACTCAGGCTCCGCATGACGGAAGCGTTGGCGTTGCTATTGGACTGGGCGATTGGCCAATGCCTCGTAGTTGGGAACCACTGGACGGCCTCCGAAGAGAGGTGTTAGAAGGGCGCTCCGCTGAATTTCCACCCTGTCAGGGAGCTAAAGCAATGAAGACTAAATCGCTCGTTTCGAGCGGGACCCTTGCAACAGTTCTCGCGTTGATTGGCACGGTAGCGTTGGCGGTCGACACCACCGCAATCGATCAGCAGGTCTCAACAACACTGGATAAGTTTTACGCGCTGTCCAAGGACAATAAGTCCCTGGCTCAGAAAGCGGCCGGGGTTCTCGTGTTCCCGGACATTACCAAGGGCGGCATTGGTATCGGCGGCGAGCACGGGGACGGAGCGCTGCAGCAGGGTGGCAAGACCGTCGGCTACTACTCCATTTCTGGAGCCTCGATCGGCTTAACCTTCGGACTGTCGCATCACAGCGAGGTGATACTCTTCAACACGCCGCAAGCACGCGACAAGTTCGTCAACGGCAGCGACTGGTCGGTCGGCGCGGACACCTCGGTGGCCGTGATGAAGAACGGTGCAGGCGGAAAGTACGACACTCAATCCCTCAGCAAGCCAGTGAACGTATTCGTCTTTGGCGAAAAGGGCCTGATGGGCGACGCGTCCCTCGGAGGAGCGAAGATCAGTAAGATCAAACAATAAAGCACGGGGCGCCGGCCCGGTACAGGAAGACATCGGGCCGACGTGTGCCTCTCAATATTGAATGCGATGCTCAACCTCCTGCGTGGCATCGCCGATAACATTGCTCTACTCTTGAGGAGAGAATCGATGCTCAGCAGTTTGCGCGTCACGCTTGTAACGCTGGCTGGCGTCACCCTCGGCGGTTGGGCGTCCGCTCAAACGGCAGTGCCTGGCACTTCGGCGGAGCCGTTCATCTACCCAAGCAAAGGGCAAACCGCTCAGCAGGAACAGAAGGACAAGAATGAGTGCTACGGCTGGGCCAGCCAGCAGACAGGCTTCGACCCGGCTCAAGAGCTAGAGGCTCAACAGGCGGCGGCTGCTCGAGCGCGGCAACAGAGCCAACAGGCTCAGCAGACGGCCGTACAGCAGATCGAGAGCACCCAAGGCCAGGGAGTTGGTGGCGCTGCGGTGGGCGCAGCCGGCGGAGCCATCTTCGGCGCGATTGCGGGAAACGCCGGCAGGGGCGCGGCGATCGGTTCCGCCGTTGGATTGCTGGCAGGATGGCACCGTCGTCGTGCAGAAGAGATTGCAGCGGCAAATCAGCAGCTGCAGATCCAGCAGCAGATCGCAGCCCAATCAGCTCAGCAACTGGCGGTCTCCCAGCAAAAGCTGGCTAACTATAACCTTGCCTTTAAGACCTGCATGCAAGGTCGGGGCTACACTCTCAATTAACCTGCTAATCGATGACCGCAGTGTCTCGCGTTACAGCCCTACCCGACAGCAGCCGTTCAATTCTCGTTAGACGGCACGTCCTACGGGCCCAACAGATTCATGAGAGGCCTCGGCGCGAGAAACACCCACGCGCCGATGGCGAGGCTTACACCGAGAATGGTGAAGGCAACAAAGATGTGAGGAAACACGCCGAAGTAGCTGTTACAGTCCACTAGTTTGTCGAGAATTCCTCGTACTCCTCGCATCCGTCGTATCCCCAGTATCCGCCGTATCCAACGTACCCTCCGTATCCACAGGAGGCGTAGGTGACCGTGTAGACGGGCGAGCTAGGTGGGATCGTGTAGATCACCTCTGGAGCCCCCGGCGCGGTCGTCCACGGTCCCTGGGGATTTGGGGCTATGAACCACTGGCCGCGTCGGCTGAGGTAGTACACGGCGCCGATCAGAAGCACCTTGTCGGCGGTGTTGGTCGCATATTGCATCGTCGTGCCTTCGACTGGCGCGAACTGCGGGGTACCGAGGTAAGTGACGCTCACCTGCCGGGCCGTTAGAGCCGGCCTCTTTGGAACCTGGGACAGGAGCGCAGCGTCCTCAGCCTGGGTCGTCCCGGGCACGGCTGCGAGAACCGCACCTGCGGGGCTGTCTGGTGGGATGTTGGAGAAGTCCGTCGGCAAGGACGACGTCGCATCACTCCAGGGACCCTTCAAGCTTGGGGCACTGAACCAGCGACCGACTACGAGGTAGTAATAAGTGCCCCCTGGATTTAACCGGAAGACCGGACTCCTGGTGTTGGTCGCCCGCTCGAGCTGTGTACCCGTGATGGGCGCGAAGGCGGGCGGTCCGTCGAAGAGAATCACCGCGGCCGCAGAGGTGGCGTAGAGCACCTCGGGTACGGTCGATCCGCGCACGGGTGGTGGAGGCACAGACTTGCGTACTGCCGTGAAGCGGTCGTCGGCGGGCAGGTGGCGAAAATCCTCCGGCAGACGGGTAACACGCCGCCAGGGACCCTCGAGCCTGTTGGTCTCAAGCCAAAGGTTGTTGGCGAGCAGGTAGAAATGGCCATTCGTGGAGTCTTCGAACAGCGGCCATGAGGTGTTGGCCACGTATTTCAGGCGCGTTTTCGGCACCGCCGTGAGGACCGGCTGCCCTTTGAGCCGAAGCAGGACTGCGGGTGAGGAGCTTACGAGAATCACCGGCGGGGAAGTCGCGTTGGGCGCCTGCCTCATGCTTGCGGGCGTTCGCATGTAGGCGACGAGGCGCTCGAGAGCCATATCGAACGTCGGGGGCACTAGCGAGCTCAACAAGGTGACCAATGGCGGCGATGCGGCCGCATCGAGTCCGGGAAAATAGGTTCCCGTCACCTGCGTCCCCGTGATCGTAATGATGTGCGTCTCCGTGTTCGTGCTGGTTGTGCCTTCAAAGGACGCCGCGCCGATCGTCATGGGTCTGCCGGCTGGCGTCAGCTGGAAAGCTTGGCGCCAGACGATGCCACTGTCCCAGCTGTCGACGTGCGGCTCAAAGAGCACGAGCTTGCCGGAGGGCTGCTGGAAGGTGTGCGGCCATCCGAGAGCCTGAGCCAGCGCGCCAGAGCCGCCGACCAGGAAGCTAAGGGCGAACAGGACTAGTGGGGTGGGTCGTCTCATAACACGATATCCCTCACGAACAGATTCGGCTCCGCGGCAAGCGCGGCCTGAAGGCGCGCCGCGGTTGCCGCATCCGCGGCGCGCTGCGCGGGCGAGCTCGGTGGCGCTGTTGCGCACGACCCCAATGCCCACACGGTCGCGATAACAACCAAGGCCAGGCGGTCCCTGCTTCGAGCTCGTCTTAGCATAGGCGTACTTCCCTCCTGTTGTGCCTGGCCTACGGAGTGGCGCTCGCAACGTTAAGCTCGACCCGGCGGTTCTGCGCCCGGCCTTCCGCGGTGCTGTTGGAAGCGACCGGATCGGCTTCGCCGACGCCGTGGGCGGAGACCAGGCTCGGCCTCACGCCCTGCGAGATCATGTACTGCATTACAGTGTCAGCCCGCTTCTGCGACAGGACGAGATTCGACGTGATGCCTTCCTTCATCAGTCCGGGGCCGATCGGCGTGGTGTCGGTATAGCCTTTGACGATGATCTTGGTCGTCTGATGCGGCGCCAAGATTGCAGCAACCTTGGCAATGCTCTGCTTCGCGTCCTCCGACATCTCCCACCTGCCGGAGGGGAACAGGAGCTCGCTATTGATGGAGACCCTGATTGCGTCCTGCAGCCGCGTGATCTGCATGTTTTTGGCGCCCACCTCGGCGCTCATCTGTTGGTTCAGCTGCTGATACTCCTGCTCCAGCTCGGTGTTCTTCTGCTGCGATTCTTCGTATGTGTGTTTGGAAACGCAGCCTACCAGTGCGAGCACCAGCCCTGCGGAAGTGATACAAGTAGCGATCGACCTGTTCATCATAACCTCCACCTGGTTCGCGGGATAAGCGAGATCACGTGTGTCCACTCGTATACACGAAGCCGGCGAAAATGCCTCAGCGATTCAATTCGCCTGGCGAGAGCACCGAGCTCACGGCGGATCGGTTTCGTAGTGGACCGTATAATTGTTAGACTCTGAAACGAGATTTCAAATCGGACCAAGGTCTAAGCACCTCAGCGGGCGGTGACGAACTTCTAATCACGCACTAGGCAGCGGAACCATCACGCACCGGCTCAACCCCGCAATGGGATGCAACCGCGCCTCAGCTACTTTGCCTGAGTCCGCGGCACGGCGTTAATGCAACGCCAAAGCTCTCGCTACTTCTTCGCAACCTAGCTACCACGGGAGTCAAGATGAGCAAATTCCTTATCGCTGTTGTCGCGACGTGCACGTTGGTCGGTTGCTCGATGATTCAGAAAATGACTCCGTCGTATCAGCACGCACAGGAACGTACCCAGGTACTGGAACAATTGCAGCTCACCACGATGCGCTTCGCCGATGAATACCGTACCCGCGTGGTCGAAGGCGTCAACCGCTTCCAGCAGGGCACGATAACGCCAGAGCAACGGTTGCTGGCTCAGAACTGGAAGGTTCTTCAGGCCCAGTCCATCTATATCGATGCTGACGGACCGAATCCCGCCCTCAACACGCTCGATATCGTAGTACTGGCAACGTTGAGCCGCATGGTGATCGACGATGCGTGGACCCAGTATGGCGATCGCATCCAGTTCCTGCAGAAGACACATCACGATCTCGAACGTCGCGCCTGGGAGCTGGCGAAACCTGTGCTGAGTGACACGCAAGCCGCCCAGCTACGCGACATCATCGCGCGCTGGCGCGAGGAGAATCCCACCATACGTTCGGTGGGCGCCATACATTTCACCGACTTCGCGAAATCGATCGGAGAGCCCGGACCTGGCGAGGCCAGCAGGGTCGGCAGCATCTTCTCGATCGTGAACCTCAATCCCTTTGCCGAGCTCGATCCGGCCGTCCAGGAGATCACCCAGACCCGCCAGCTGGCTGAACGCGCCATCTTCTACTTCCAGCGCATGCCGGACATCGTCAGCATGCAGGCGGAGCAAGTGGTCTACAGCATGGCGGTGCAACCCGAAACCAAAAACGCGCTGGCGAGCTTCCAGCGCGTCTCACTCGTTGGCAGCGCGGCGGACACTCTCGCGACCGACCTGCCGAGCATCCTCGATAAGGAACGCGAAGCGCTGCTTCGGCAATTGTCTCAGGAGATTACGAGCCAGAGCGCCACTATAGGCGAGCTGAGCGGGAATCTGCGCTCGACGCTGGAAGCGGGAACTTCCACGGCCGATGCCTTGAATACCATGCTTCAAAGCTTGAACAAACTCACCGGACAGTTCATCTCCAGCGCCCCCGCCCCCAAAACCCCAGCGCCACCGAGTGGCCCGCCCTTCGACATCCGCAACTACACCGAAGCGCTGCGCGCGGCCACGGGTACTGCGCAGCAGCTCAATGCGCTGTCACAACAGCTGAACACAGCAATGCCAGTCGTGCGATCCGCGACGCAGGGGCTCATCGACAACCTGGTAAGGCAGGTGATGTTGATTCTGGCCGTACTCATCCTGGGCACATTCGGCGCGGCGCTCGCCTATCGGGCGATTGTGCTGCGCATGCAGAGCAAGATCGCTTAATCGCGAACCAACGCGTGCTACTGGCAACGGAGCCCGGCACTCGGCTCGAAACGCAGCCGCAACTGCGTAGCGCTGTGCTCGTGTTACAGCGAGAGTCTCCCGGCACGCGAGCCGCATTGCACCATTAATGGCCGGTTCACCGCGCCGGAGGTGCGGTGGGCGTCGGCGGCTTCTGCTGACAGGATAGAAATTCAGCGGAGCGCCCTTCTAACGCGTCTGTTCGAAGGCCTTCTGGTGGTTCCCAACTACGAGGCGTTGACGAATCGCCTAGTCCCAAAGCAACGCCCACGCCTCCGTCATGTGGAGCCTGAGTCTGGAGTGTCCGACGATCCGATGGCTTCATGCGAATATGTAAGTTTCGTGAACCTCGTCGCAGCAATTCCTAGTCCACACTGCAGCTTTCATCCATCGCCGCCTCCATCGCTCGAATCCCATTCTCACTTAGCGTTGTCGTGATTGGACCTTGGTCTGATTTCAAATTGTGACTCTCCACCTGAGAATCAGCTCCCAGACTGCGGTGGCGGTCACGAACGCGTCTGCGAAAAAACTAGGGAACAACACTTCAGCTTGCAATTCGGGAGGCGTGTCATGAAGAGGACTATTGCACTGAGCGGCGTCGCCATCTCCTTGATGTTCTGGGGT
>Ga0310916_10003011_pt1 | contig 10390 bp, 5 predicted proteins | sample GREbulkMGLF176_FD_203444 | JGI IMG/M metagenome (GOLD analysis project Ga0310916, IMG submission 203444) | Lab enrichment of tropical soil microbial communities from Luquillo Experimental Forest, Puerto Rico - GRE.bulkMG.LF176 | ecosystem: Environmental > Terrestrial > Soil > Tropical forest >... | reverse complement strand
CCGGGTATGCCCGTATTGCTATGAGACCGGCTACAGTTCGCCGGCACACGGTGCAGCTATTGTCGCAAGTGAAGTGACTTTCCGCGCCTGGCCATCGCTCAAGGCGGAAGCCAAGGCCGACTTTCGCCAGGGTCCGTTTTCTTGCCGGAGTCGCGGCGCAGAGGCCAAAACTCCCTTCCAAATCATTCTATTGTTCCGACGGTTTACTGTTCAGACGGTCGCCAGTTGAGCAGCATAGTGAGTGCGAAGCCTTGCCGTCCTACATAACGAAACATATAAATGTTGCCGTCACGGCCAATGTCATAAAAGGTCCATGAGGGATGAAGCGGAAGGTCGAATAATTTGCTTGGATTGCTTGATTGGAATTTTCCAGCTTCTACCTTAATGCTTGTCACGTACAGTGTCGTGGCCGACGGGTTGGAAAAGAACAACTCCTTCCCGCTGGGGCTCCATCGCGGCTGACTCCCACCTTCGAAGCTGATTTGCCATCGGCCTCCAGTCAGCGCGCTCTCAGGAGACGCAACGGGGCTGAAGGGAATCACATAGACCTCCAGGCGGCCCGATTCTTCCGACGTGTATGCCAACCATTTACCGTCCGGCGAAAGGTCCGCACCAAAGGAACTGATGTTCCGCACCAACGCGTGCGGCGCCTCGCCCCGTTTGAGAGGCGCAATCCAGATCTCTCCGGGGCTGTGCGAGTCCTTCGCCCAATATTCGAACACAATGTAATTGCCATCCGCCGACCAGCCTCTTGGTGAGACAGTGCCTTGCATTTTCGCGACCACCTGTTCGCTACCCAGCCCATCGCTCGAGCGGACAATAATTGAATCCCCCCCGACGCCATTCTGGTATGCCACGCGCTGGCCATCTGGCGACCAGGTGCCGAACGCGCCACCCTGGCTCTCCAGACTGATACGGGTGCGGGTGGCGCGGCTCAACTGCGCTACCCAGGTGTCAGTGCGCGTGCCTTCCGTTCCGACGTAGAGCAGTTGGTCACCCTGGGGAGAAATGCGTAGGCCTGCTGCGGCCGAATAAGGGTTCAAACCCGAGAGTCTCCCCACCTCTTTTCCCGTGCGGTCGAGCCGCACTAGCTCGTTGCTCGTGGATCCGGCCCCCTCCTCGTACGCAATCGCGCCCCTCGATGACACGCTGAAAGCTGCGTAGTTGAACTGGCCGTCGTAGCCGACCGGTTTTGCTACCACTTCGATATGTGGCTCGAGAGAGAGCCGCTTAGAATCGAAGTCCTGCGCTAGCAACGTGCCGTCGGCGCGGACGTGAAAGATGCGGCCCTGGTTGAATGCCACGTTGGAAATAATTCCCGGCAACACCACGGGCCGGGGATCGTGAAGCGAGATCAGTAGCACTTGGGCGGTCGGCGGCGACTGCACAACATAAGCAATGTGCTCGTTGTCGGGCAAGAAGACGGGAAAGCGGTGGTTGGCCGCAAATCTTTGCTTCTCTGTGTCGGTAAGATTCGTAAGCGCGGTGGCCGTACCTCCCGACGCCAGCACCCGAAATAAACCAGTAGTGCGGCTTCCGAAGACAATCACGCCGCGATTATTCCATGTGCCGCCGCGCCCTTCGGCTACGGGGCACAAGTCCATCACCGATCTTCCGGCCACGTCAACGATCTTCAAGAAGTTGCTGGTGAAGAAGCCGACCTGCTTACCGTCCGGCGACCAGAACGGATACGAGGCCCCCTCGGTTCCTGGCAGTGCTGTGGAAGTCGTACGGTCAAGCGAACGCAGCGACAACATACGGGTACCACTGCTGTCAGAGCCGACAACTGCGATGTGAGCGCCGTCAGGAGAAATCGCCGGCGGGCCATATAGGCCGCTAAAATTGAACGTGATTCCCGACGGAGGCAGGATCGAAAGTGCGACCGCTTGGGCCGGTGGCTTTCGGGACAGGAAATAAAAGGCCAGTCCTCCCAGTACCACGCCTAACAACAATGCAGCCGCCAGCCACAATTTCGAAATGCTTTTCGGTTCTGGCAGGCGCTGTTTCGATAGCTCCGAAATCCGTTTCAGCTCGAGCGCAATGTCGTGCGCGGAGTGGTAACGGTCGTCAGGAACTTTCTGCAAACATGTCCGGATAACATCATCCATCGCAGGCGCCAGGCCAGAACGAAGCTGGGAAGCGGAAGGTGGATCATCTTCGAGAATCGCGGAAACGACCTTGATCTGCGTTTTGCCCAGGAAGGGGCGGCGGCCGGTCGCCATCTCAAACAACATCGCGCCAAAGGCGAAGATATCGCTGCGGACATCCGCCTCCTTACCCTGAAACTGCTCGGGTGCCATGTACTGCACAGTCCCTACCAATGCTCCTGAGCTTGTCAGTGGCGATTGCGGACTGGGCGAAGACAGCGTCATGGCCGCTGAAAACACAGGTGCGGATGCGGCGCTCGATGAAGTGCCGGCCACTGCGGGCTTGGCCAAACCAAAATCCAGCAGCTTTGCGCCAACGTTCGTCAGCATCACGTTCCCAGGTTTTAAGTCGCGGTGCACGACTCCAGCACGATGCGCTTGGTCCAACCCGTCAAGTATGTCGATGGCTATCTTCAGAACGTCGGGAATAGCGAGTGCGCTTTTCGTTAAGCGTTGCGCAAGTGTCTCACCCTCCAAGTATTCCATCACCAGAAAATCGGTGCCGTCCTGATGACCGACGTCGTGCAGCGTGCAAATATGCGGGTGATTTAACCGAGAGATGATGCGCGCTTCGCGTTCGAAGCGCTGCTTTAGCTCCGGTGACGACACAACGGCGGAATTGAGTACCTTAATAGCAACTGTACGATCAAGGCGAGTATCGCGGGCACGATACACTTCGCCCATGCCGCCAGCGCCCAACGGAGCGACGACTTCATACGGACCGAGTTTTTGGCCAGGAGCCAGCCCCACAGTTGGCGGGAATTATACCCTCACTCGGAGGGATATTAGATCTTGAGAATAAAGAGACGCGCTCTTACTAGTTGTATCGGTCTTCTTCCTCGCCCTCCCGCGCCCCTCCGCACGCCCGCACTCCGCTCGCCGCTCGCCGTTGTTTACTGATCAGTGAATAGTATTAACTCGAAAAGTACGGGGTGGCCTCGTTTTTTCCGGCTCCTCCATAACCCCCTCAAATGGCTGACGGGAGGAGGGAAGGGAGAGGGTCTAGAGCGCTCGAGAAAGTAGTAAACAGCAGGCGCGTGCGCGCTCTCTTCGCTCCGGAAGCACCGTGCCCCCACCTTGGCGGGATCTGGCGGGCGGCGTGCGGGCAGGCGCATGCAAGGTACCCCCACCGTGGGCGGATTGGCGTCGCACCTACGCGGGCAGGTGCATCTTCTTCAGGAATGCGGCGTAGCGCGGGTCGTGCTCCAGGCTCTTCAGCAGTGGGTCGCCTTTAAATTGCGCGAGACCGCTGTCGCGTGAGGCATAGGCTCGTTCCAGCCATTCAAATGCCCGGTCGGTTTCGCCGCGGAATGCGTACACCTCGGCAATTTGAAAGGCGCTAGTCGTGGCGTACTTCACAATAAGTTCGGCGAGGGCGGCGTCGGAGTCTTTGCTTCGCCCTAGTGCGTGGTAGGCGAGTGCAAGGCCTTGCAGGTGTGCCCATTCCTCTGGTTCCTGCTCCGCCGCGGCAAGTGCATCCTGCGAGTGTAACTGAGCTAAATTAATCCTGCCTAGGAAGGCGTGCGCAAGCGGGCGCGCCGGGCTAATTTCCAAAGTCTTCTTGCAGGCCGACACTGCCTCGTCCAGCTTCCCGGCATAGTGCGCCATAAGGCAATGGCTGAAGTGAACCGCGGTGTTGAGTGGGTCCAGTTCCACTGCGCGGCGCTCCAACCCCAGAGCTTCGTCGAAACGTCCGAGCGCAAGGGACAAGCGGGCAGCATTGCGGATGGTCGTTACGTTTCCAGCGTCCAGTGCCAGTGCCCGCTGAAAGGCTGCGTCCGCGCCTGCCCAGTCCCAATCGTAATTCGTCTTGATGATCCCTATAGCGGCGTGGGCCTCGGGCAGATTGGGATCAAGAGCCAATGCGCGCTGCGCCGCATCCCGCGCCTGACGATTCCCTTCATCAGTTGAAAGGTAGCCGGAGCTAGTCCTGGCCTCTAAGACTTCGGAGAGTCCCGCCCAAGCCAGAGCATAGCCGGGATCGAGCTTAATAGCCCGCTCGTAATATTCGGTGGCCTTCTCCTCATTCTCTTTCGTGCGCTGCTGAAGGAAATAGCGCCCCTGCAAATAGGCGTTATATGCTTCCGGATTCTTTCCCTGGGCGGAAGAGGGAGTCCCGTTTGTCCCCAGCAGTGCTACTTTCAGCGAGGATGCGACCGACCGCGCAATCTCGTCCTGCACGGCGAAGACGTCCTTCAGTTCACGGTCGTACGTTTCCGACCACAGGTGAAAACCGTCAGCTACCTTTATAAGTTGGGCCGTAATGCGGACGCGGTTGCCTTCCTTGCGCACGCTGCCTTCAAGGATTGTCCCGACATTCAATTTCTCGCCCACAGTGCGTAGGTCCTCTGCTTTTCCCTTGAACTGGAAAGAAGAGGTTCGTGCCGCCACCCGAAGCCCTGGAACTTTTGCCAGGTTGTTGAGCAGTTCTTCAGATAGACCGTCGGAGAAATACTCCTGCTCCTTGTCGGAACTCATGTTGACAAATGGCAGGACCGCAATAGAAGGAGTGCCCGGCTGAGCTGCGATGCCAGCAGAATTTTGTTTCCCCCGCCCGAGCCAGAGAGCGCCAGCAATCGCGGCAATTAGCAGAACAGCGGCTGGGACAAGAATCTTCCAATGTTGGGCCGCATCAGATGCTGCCGTCAGTTTTGACGATGCGGAGGAAGGCGGAATTACAGTCGCAGCCGAACCCGAGGACGGCGATGGAGCAAGAGCATCTGGAGGTGGTGCAAGCTGTGAAGCTGCAGCAACGACGCCTGAGCTTGCAGCCGCAACTGTCCCCGAGCTTGCGGCCGTGGTGAATCCGCTCTGGGTATCACGCCTGAGCCGCTGTAACTCCGAGCGCATATCAGAGGCGTGCTGATAGCGTAAATCCCGGTCCTTCTCCAGAGCACGATTGATGATGTCTTCCAGTTTTTTCGGGAGGTCCGGGTTTAAACGGATCGCGGGAGTCGGAACTGAATCAATGATTGCTTTGGAGATCATTGCCGAACTCTCACCGCGAAACGGCAACACCCCCGTCGCCATTTCATACAGAACCGCCCCGAACGAGAACAGATCTGTGCGCGTATCTAACTCTTTCGCCCGCAGCTGCTCGGGCGACATGTAGGCCACAGTTCCGAGCGTCGAGCCGGGGCTCGTTAAATGCTCCTCGCTCGCCGCTGTTGCACCGGGCTCGCCTCCATCTAGCTTTGGTTCTGGGGATAGCACCTTGGCCAGACCGAAATCGAGGATTTTGGCATGCCCGCGCTTGGTGATGAAAATATTTGCGGGCTTGATGTCGCGGTGAATGATGCCCTCGGAATGCGCTGCATCGAGAGCATCGGCAATCTCGATAGTGAGCGAAAGAATTAAGTCCGTCTCCATCGGACGGTTGCCGATCCGATGCTTCAGCGTCATGCCGTCGAGAAACTCCATGACAATGAAGGCTTGACCCTTCTGCTCGTCGATCTCGTGGATCGTGCAGATGTTTGGGTGATTGAGCGCGGAGGCAGCTTTTGCTTCCCGCTGAAAACGGGCGAGAGCCTGCGGGTCCTTGGCTACATCATCAGGAAGGAATTTGAGTGCGACAAAGCGATCGAGCTTTATGTCCTCAGCTTTGTAAACGACGCCCATCCCTCCGCCGCCCAGTTTCTCGACGACGCGGTAATGGGAAATGATCTGGTCGATCATGGCGCGACGCCATCGTATGCGGGACCACAGTGCAAGTCAATGAGACAAATGGGTTGGGAGGGAGGTTACTGTTGGAGAAAACCTCTAATACACCACAATGCCCGCCAGCTCTCATCTCTCTCCACTTCGACAATAGCTGCACCGTGTGCCGGGCGAACTGTATCCGCTGTTGCAGCAATACGGGCATACTTGAGAGGCGAGCATCCCGATGGGAAAAGGCTGCGCCAGTTCCAGCGCAGTTTTGAAGCTGTTGCGTGCAGACCTCCGCACGAACCCGGTGCTCAGAGGCGTGGGTTGCGGACCCGATCTCTCTATTATCGGCCGGGCGGTGGGCGAAGGCTCTGGTGCACGCACGCCAGAAGGTGTCAATGGCAGCGACGCGGGCGCATGCATCTGTCCCACGCGTTTCCGCCTGCGGTATTCCCGCATCCACGCTGCTCTCCGTGCTCGATCCCGATAAGGCATAAAATTGCTTAGATGCGTGCACCGTGTACCGTGCACCCGATCATTGCGGAGCTCGGAGCGAGTTTTTCAATTCTTCATGGCTCTGTTTTACAGATCATGAATTGCCCTCGTTAGTTTTTGAAAAGTGCGAGGTTTGATGGTGTCTTTCCCATTCTTAAAGTTCCTTATCGCACATTCCGCAACTCCGGACTTTCGAGAGAGAAGCTTGGTTGAAAATTGTTTTGCTTCTGCCCGGATTTCTTCCAGATATCTCGCGTCGACTACTCTTTCGTACTCGCGGAAGGTTTCATCTGTCGGATCCAGGGCACCGGCCTCGGCCATCATGGAAAGATCCGACCCGCCCACCCAGCGAGGAGAAGCCTCTCTGCCGATGTAATAAAACTCGCCTGCGACGATATGCCTGCGCACAAGAAGGCCGATCGTCTTGCTCGTGCATGGGCTGCCGCCGGGAGAGCAGAACTTGCTCTCGGCTCTGGACAGAATATGTTTGATTTCGTCTTCCATCGTCTTAATCGAAAGCCAACCCGAAGGCTTAGGTAATGTGGATGAATTCTTGTCATAAATGTAGAAAGTTTCGCTGCTCGCAACATTGACCATCGGGCGCCCGTGTAAATCGTCAAGTTTCTTCATATAAGGGATGATGAAATATCCTTTCCAGAGGACATTCACTTCCTTCTTGGGATGGAATTTACGCTGAGTTGAACCGCCTTCGGGTGGGAAAGAATAGCGCAAAGCAGCTCGGCATATTTTCTGGCGACGAATACATAACTCAGCGAACCGTTGAATTGGAACCACAAGGTCCGTGGTATTTCCCGCCTGTCTCCGCTCTCATCACCTCTGGGAGCCGCCTCCTTCTAGCTATGCTGGAGAAAGTAGTCAGCAACGAGGGTGGAACGTACTTGATGTGCGACACGGATTCGATGGCGATCGTAGCTTCGGAACATGGTGGCCTCATTACTTGTAAGGGTGGGCCCCATCGCACGGCGGACGGAGCCGAGGCAATCAAGGCCCTTCCATGGAAAGAGGTGCGGCGGATCGTAGCCGCATTTCAGAATCTCAATCCCTATGACCGCAAGATAGTGCCCGGTTCGATCCTGAACACCGTCGAAGAAATCAACTACGACGCGACAGGCAAGCAACGTCAGGTCTACGGCTACGGCATTTCAGCCAAGCGGTATGCCCTGTACACCTGTAACGGGTCCAAGCCGCAGATCGTCAAGGCTAGCGAGCACGGCTTAGGACTGTACTACCGACCGAAAGAGGGACGCGATTCTGCCAGCGACCTGCCAGTGTGGATCAAGGAAGGCTGGGAATGGATTCTGGCCCGTGCACTGGGACTGCCATGCGTCGAACCTGATTGGTTCCACTTACCAGTGATGCGGCGTATCGCGATAAGCACCCCTCACGTCATGGCCGCCCTGCGAAGACTAAGTCGCGATCAGGCACGACCCTACAATTTCGCTGTGTCGCCTGTTCTGGTGAATCTATCCGGTTCAGCCATTACGCTGCTTGGACCCTTTGAAAAAGATCCTTCTGGGTGGGCGAAGATGGCGTACATCAATATTCACGACGGAAGCACTCATACGTTAGAGCCACTGACGCTGCTGGCTCTGGCCCTGACCTTTGAGATGGTTTTCGCGCAGTACATTCGTCATCCTGAATCCAAAAGCCTGGCACCCGATGGCACTCCCTGCAGGGCTGACACCTGTGGACTCCTTAAGCGCTATCCCGTGAGGGCTTCCGGTTTTCATTTGATTGGGAAGGAAACAGAGCGAGGCTGGGAGCAGGCTGAGGATGTCAGCACCCTGCTGCCGTCGCTGGTCCAGTACTCTGACAAGAGCAGTGACGTTGTTAAGACCTTGCGCGAGGTTCTCAAGCAAACGTCGCTCAGCAAACTGCAGAAACGCACGGGTCTGAGCAAGAACACGATTCTGCGAGCACGCCGAGGGCGAAGGGTAAAGCGGAGATCACTCCAGGTACTCTCAAAAGCAATCGTGGCACTTTCCGGTGCAGCCCACGAAGTCTGAGGTGTTTATTTGGGCAACAGTCCAGCACTGAAAAGGCATTGGCTGCCAAAGAGCGACACCAGGAAACTGGACAGCACGGCCGTTCCTCAGACAAGTGATGGGTCTTTAGCGGCGGTGGAGTCGGCGGTCGACGTCACTCCTAGGGTGGCCCATAAAGTTTTGGGTGCGGGCGTCCTGAGCTTCCAGCGTACTGTGATAGGAGAATCGCCACGCCAGGATTGGAAGTCGACATCACCGCAATACAAGAACGGCGCTGCTCCACCCGCATTTATCCGCTTGAAGCGACGGATAAACAAATGTACGGCCAGCCCATGTTCTGCGTGGTTGCGGATCGAATCGCCGTGCGGACTATTTTGTTTGGTGCGATTCTGGCTTTGCCACTGGAAAATGTCGGGTGCTAGGAATCGATCTTGATACTGAAACTTTTCGTCCAGCCCTTCTTTCTCAAGCGTTGCCAAAAGAAATAGATGCCCTGGGAGTTTCACGAAACCCGAATTCCAGATGGACATGTTGAACTCAAGACCGAACAACGGGGGAACTTCCTCTCGCATGTAGGGTCGCCACAGCTCAGGTCCAGTTCTTGTCGCCGGCTGCCTTGCAGGGGACATTGTCCAACCGGCGCCCTGGTCTGACGGCGCGAACGTGACCTCGTGGTTCGTTCCTGGTCTTCCGGCATCGGGGCCAAACCAGCCCCGCAGTACGGCAGGGAGCAAGTTTTCATCGGAGCCGTCCTTGTGTACGACGTTGAGGGCCACCTTGACAAAGTTTCCGATGTAGTCGTCGCCCTCGATTAAAAGGTGAGTATCGCCTAGCGGCACTCCTTGCATTCGAGAACGGTCTGGCAAGAAAAGAATCGGGCGTCCACCCGAGTGCGACACTTTAGCTTTGAATCCAACGGTAGCGCTCTCCTCGGGATCGCCGCGCACCAGGTACTGGGCTAAACGCCAGTCCACGATTTCCCGGACTAGCTCTTGAAATGCAGCTTTGCTGTCGTTCTTTAGCTGAAAGGAGGACCGGTACACCCCGCTCTCGTATTTGAAATAAGGGATGCCGCTGGTTCCTCGGCCGCCGGTCCAGGCTGCGATCGGGTTTTGCACAAGTAGTTTCTTAATACCGTTCAAGTCGTCTAGAGGTATACCAACTTCATTTCGCCATTTTGGCGAGCGCCCTACGACCCGAGCAAAACTCTTCACGAGATTATCAATCGGCATCTCACCTGGTACTGCATCTTCATTGAGTAGCGCCAACAGCGTTAACATCTTGAAACTCTTCGTCATGGGCGTCGTTTCAAGGGAATCGAGAAAATCATGGGTTGAGGAGAACGCTGCTTCCTGCTCTGGAGTGAAGTCGCCCATCATACGGACGAATCGTAGCCAGGATCCATATGTCGGTCTTAGTGAGCGGGGAGTGTATCCGTCGTGAAAAGCCTCGGTGGCGGTCGGACGCTGGCCATAACGTTCTCGGAAATCTGTGTAGTAGGCTTTGACAAGGTCGTCTCCTCCGCGGATACGGAGAAGCCCTCGAAGAATGTTGATCGCTTCGAGATCGTATGTGACCTCACATCCAGGTGGCAGATCTATCTTCCCATCGCCGAGCTTGTCCAGAGCTGCAGAGAGTTCGACGTCAGTTTCGCCGATCCCAAGTAATGCACGAGGCTTGGTCAGGAACGAGCGATGGTTCCCGATGTAATCGATGACAGTCAACCTCTGCTTTTCTGCAGCAACGCGCAGGCCTCGCCCAAACTGTTGCAGAAACAAAATGCGTGACTCAGTTGGACGGAGCATCATCACCGTGTCGACCTTCGGCAAATCAACGCCCTCGTTAAACATATCTACCGAGCAGACGATGTCCACCTGTCCAGCTTCGAGCTGTTCTAGCGAAGCGGCACGGGGGGCGCTCCCTGCCCCTGAGTGAACAGCGATTGCGCGTAGGCCTTTCTCTCGAAAGAAGGACGCCATGAAATCAGCATGTCGTTGAGAACAGCAGAAGGCAAGCGTCCGCAATCCAGCACTCTTGCGGTATTGCTCTAACACATTTTCTGCACGAGCTTGGGTTGCAACTGCACTGGTCAAGGCC
>Ga0310916_10003009_pt1 | contig 10394 bp, 8 predicted proteins | sample GREbulkMGLF176_FD_203444 | JGI IMG/M metagenome (GOLD analysis project Ga0310916, IMG submission 203444) | Lab enrichment of tropical soil microbial communities from Luquillo Experimental Forest, Puerto Rico - GRE.bulkMG.LF176 | ecosystem: Environmental > Terrestrial > Soil > Tropical forest >... | reverse complement strand
CGCCATAGGCTTTGTGGACCCGACCCATCGGCGTGACCGATCGCGCGCGCCTGTCTTCAAGCGCTAGATTTTCGATCATATAGACCCGGCGTCGACGAGCGCATATTGGTGCGCCGGCATCGCGAAGTTCCGATTGGGATTAGGCAGCACAGCGAGGGCCGTATTGTCGCACCAGCAACCCTAACGTGAAGGTGGGAGCAAGTTCCCCCGAGGGTCGGATGACAGAAAATCCGTTTTTCGAAAATTGGAATACCCCGTTCGGTGTCCCTCCGTTCGACCGTATTCGGGCCCAGCATTTCCCGCCGGCCTTCGACCGGGGCATGGAGCGGCAGATTGGCGAGATCATCGCGATTACTGGCGCCGCCGAGCCGCCCAGCTTCGCCAACACGATCGAGGCCTTGGAGCACAGCGGGCGGCTGCTCGACCGGGTGAGCCGGGTCTTCTTCAATCTCGATGCGAGCAACACCAACGACGCGCTTGAAGCGATCGCGCGCGATTATGCGCCGAAGCTCGCCCAGCATCAGATGCGGATCGCCCTCGACCCCGCTCTATTCACCCGGATTGCCGACCTCTATTCCCGGCGCCCGACCCTCGGCTTGGCGCTCGACCAGGCGCGCCTGCTCGAGCGACACCACCTTCGTTTCGTGCGCAGCGGGGCGCTGCTGAGCTCCGAGCGGAAGGAACGGATGGCGTCGATTTCCAAGCGCCTCGCAACCCTGCACACGCTCTTTGGGCAAAACGTAGTGCACGATGAGCGGAATTGGCAGCTGCTGCTTGATGATGCTGACCTCGACGGCCTCCCGGGATTTGCTCGGGAGGCCGCCGCGCAAGCCGCCAAGGAGCGCGGGATCGAAGGGCGCTACGCCGTGACGCTCGCGCGCTCCGCGGTCGAGCCGTTTCTGACCTTCTCGACCCGCCGCGATCTTCGGAAGACCCTTTGGGAGGCTTGGACTGCACGCGGCACACATCAAGGGGCCAACGACAACGCGCCGCTGATCCGGGAGATCGTGGCCCTGCGCGCCGAGCAAGCCCAGCTCCTCGGTTACGAGAATTTCGCTGATTACCGGCTCGACGACATGATGGCAAAGACCAGCGGGGCGGTCGAACGCTTACTGACCCAGGTGTGGGAGCCAGCCAAGCAGAAGGCGTGCGAAGAGCGGGCGGCCCTGGAGCCGATGGCTCTGGCAGACGGGTTGAACGAGGCGATCGCGTCCTGGGACTGGCGCTATTATTCCGAAAAAGTCCGTCAGGCCCAATACGACCTCGACGAGGCCGAGGTGAAGCCGTATTTTGTCCTCGACAACATGGTGAGCGCAGCGTTCGACACTGCCGGCCGTTTATTCGGCCTCAGCTTTGTCGAGCGCACCGACATCCCGGTCTATCATCTTGATGTGCGGGTCTGGGAGGTTCGGGACCGGGCCGGCACCCATGTCGGACTTTTTCTGCACGACAATTTCGCCCGCCCAGGCAAGCGATCGGGCGCCTGGTCGAGCCGCTACCGCGATCAGGAAAGCTCGGACGGCGTAGTGACGCCGATCGTCGTCAATAACAATAACTTCGCAAAAGGCGAGCCCACCCTGCTCAGCTTTGATGACGCCAGGACGTTGTTCCATGAATTCGGCCACGGATTGCATGCGTTACTGAGCCAGGTCCGCTACCGGTCGCAATCCGGCACTGCAGTGCGCCGTGACTTCGTCGAGTTTCCGTCGCAGATCTTCGAGCACTGGATGTCGGCGCCCGAAAATTTGCGGAGTTATGCCCGCCACTACCAGACTGGAAAGCCCCTGCCCGAGGGCTTGCTGCAGCGCTTGCTTGCAGCACGAACCTTTAATCAGGGTTTCGCCACAGTGGAGTACGCGGCTTCGGCGCTCATTGACCTCGAATTGCACCGCACGACTGCGCCTGACGCCCTCGATGCCGCCCGCTTCGAGCGCGAATTTCTGGACCGGCTGGCAGTGCCCAGTGAAATCGGATTGCGCCACCGCCTGGCGCATTTCCAGCACCTCTTCGCCGGCGCCGGATATGCCGCGGGATACTATTCTTATCTCTGGGCCGAAGTGCTAGAGGCCGACGGCTTCGCCGCTTTCACCGAAGCGGGGGATGTCTTCAACCCCGAACTGGCGGCGCGTCTCAAAGAGATCTACAATTCGGGCGATACGCGCGACCCAATGGAGCTCTATCGCGCTTTTCGCGGTCGCGAGCCCAACATCGCCGCTCTATTGGAACAGCGCGGGCTCACTATTCCGCAGCACAACTGAAAAGAGGCAGGGTCCCGTCTCGTGACGCGACCCTGCCTAACCGTGTTCCGATCTTGCTTACGACTTGGGTTGTTTGGCGACGACGTGGTCCCTGATCTTGTCGTAGGTCGCCTCGGAGACAACCTTCTTCGAGGCCAGCTGACTCTTGTCGGTGTATGGCCGGCCCTGAACGATCTTAGCTGCGTCGCTGTCGGTGACGCCGGGCAGCATTCTCAGCTCGGCCGCAGTGGCACTGTTGATGTCGACGAGATCCGCTTTCGGCACAGCTGCAATGCCCTTCGGCGAGGACGGTGCCATTGTCGAGGACGGAGAGGTGGCATTGGGCGAGGCGCCCGTCGCCGGCTGAGCCATAACCGGCGCGGCAATTGTCAAGGCTAACAGGCTCACGGGTAACCAAGAAAACTTCAACATCGTCATCTCCTATTCTAGGCGGCAAGTCGCCGTCAGGTCTAAAACGATGTGAAAAGGAGTCTCTTCCGTAGTTTTCCCAAAATTTTTTGCACCTCCCAACGATTTTCTTAACATCTACTAAAGTCATAGTCAGCACAGCCTTGAACGTTACGTTCAGCGCAGGGCAAACTGCCAGTTGGTAACCGAGCCGTGCCGATGACTGGCGCACCTCGTCCATCCGTCATTATGAGAAGAGCCCGTGAGAACGGTGCGCTGAGGCGCGCTCCGAAATTCCTCCGTCATTGGCCAGGCAATGGCGCTCGATGCTTCAACAACTGCTAGCCGGCTTGCGTCGGACATAACGGTGACCAGTTTGCAAAAATTCCCAGTGGCTGGCTTATTGTGCTCGGTTGTTGTCGAGTATGCCTTTTCCCCAAAGCTGCCGCCAGCTGGGACAGCCGCCCAGCGGCTCGGCGGCGAGCATAGCACGCATGATGGCGCGAGCGAGGCAGTCGGCCGCCGCGTTGCCGAGCTTCAGCAAGTCGGTCGGCCCAACGACCGTTCCGTTGCCGGTCGACAATGCGAAAATGGTGTCGCCGTCGAAGGGTGTGTGCGCTGGATGGATCGCGCGGGCGAGGCCGTCCTGCGCCATGATTGCCAAACGTCGGCAGCCACGCTTGTCGAGCGCGGCGTCGGTCGCGACAACCGCAATCGTCGTATTTGCGGCGGGTGCAACAGCGCCGCAGCCGGATAGATCCTCGAGATCTACTGCAGTATCAGGGATGGCGGGCTGCGGATCGATTTCGCCCGCGCGGGCCAGATCGGCCGCCCAGAGGCGCCCGCAATCCGGGCGGACCGTTGCGCCCCAGCTGTTGACGGCGACTATCGCCCCGACCATCGCGCCGCCGGCGAGACGGAGCGAAGCGCTGCCGATCCCGCCCTTCAGCCGACCTGCGGTTGCGCCGAGCCCGGCCCCGGCATTACCCAAAGCGAAGTCCTTTGCCGCTGCCGTCACCGCCAAGCGGCCGAGCGCACGGTAAGGCGGCTCGCCGGTCCACGCCCGCCGGCCGGGAAAGCCGAGATCGAACAGGATCGCAGCAGGAACGATCGGTACTCTGACCGCCGGCGACCGCATCGTCGATCCGACCGCAAAGCCACGACCAGCCTCGGCGAGCGATTCCATCACCCCCGCGGCGGCGTCGAGCCCAAAGGCCGACCCGCCGGAAAGTACAACCGCATCGACCCGATCGACCAGAGTTTCGGGCGCCAGCAATTCGGTCTCACGGCTGCCCGGCGCTCCGCCGCGGACATCGACCGAAGCCATCGCCGGCAGCTCGGCGAGCACGACGGTTGTGCCGGTGATACCGCCCCGATCTTCCGCCTGCCCGACTAGAATCCCCGGAACGTCGGTGATCAGGTTACGGGGGCCCACTGGACCTCGGCTGGATGATGGCTTATCCCCAATCGCGGAGCGAACGGGTCTGAGGTAAGAGCGTCGCCGACTATCCTCAAGAGTGTCTGCAAGGTCCAGTACCATACGCGTGACTGACAAAAGCCCTTGCGGCCGCTGCCATTTCCGCCCAAGGAACGACGATAGATTGGAGCCGCACTGTGCTGGATCGCATTCTCATCACCAATGACGACGGCATCGACGCGCCGGGTCTGACAGTTCTCGAGCGTATCGCGCACGAGCTCGCTCGCGAAGTCTGGGTCGTCGCGCCGGAGCACGACCAGAGCGGCGTCTCCCACGCCGTCAGCCTGCATCATCCGATCCGGGTCAACGAGCGCGGTCAGCGGCGCTTTGGGATTACCGGAACGCCCGGGGATTGCGCAGTGATGGGCGTATGTCATTTGATGACCGACGCGCCGCCGCAGCTCCTGCTGTGCGGGGTCAATCGCGGTGCCAATCTCGGGTTGGAGACCGTATTCTCCGGCACGGTCGGCGGCGCGATGACCGGGATGCTGCTGGGGATCCCTTCGATCGCGCTGAGCCAGGCATGGACCGATCGTGCCAATGTGCGCTGGGAAACTGCAGCCGCCCTTGGCCCCGACATCGTGCGTCGCTTGCTGGCACTCGGCTGGGGCGCGCAGACCTGTCTCAACGTGAACTTTCCCGATCTCCCTGCGGCGAAGGTCGGCCCGCTGACCTTGACCCGCCAAGGCCCCGGGTTGATCCAGGGCATGCAGGTCGAGACCCGCACCGACCCACGGTTCCTGACCTATCACTGGATCAGCTTTCGACGCGGCCCGCGTGACCAGGGAACGGAGAGTGATGCCGATGCGCTGCGCGCCGGCCGCATCGCCGTGACACCGCTGCGCTACGATCGCACCGATGAGGAGGCCTACGCGATGCTGACCAAGGTCTTGCCCCGATAGGAACGCCACATCGGTGATATAGCGGCGAGTTGCCGCGTATAACAGTTCGGCGGTACTTGGGAGGGTGACGCTCTTGGCGCGCGATGCAAAAGAGGCGGCTTTAATCCTGCATCGGTTCGGCTTTGGGCCCCGTGCCGGGTCGATCGAGGCGATCGCCTCCGACCCACGCGCTGCTCTATTGGCCGAACTCGACAAACCAGGCGCGGGGCAGATCGCGAACCCGGAACTGCCGGCGAGCGGTGCTGCCAATCGCGCGGTCTTCGAATACAACGCCGAGCGTAACGCCAGCCAGAAGCGCGTGCGCCGCGAGGCCGAACAGACTGCGATGGCAAATCCGGGCAAGGAAAACACAATGGAGGCGGCGGCAGAGGCGCCTGCCAAGCCCGAGGAAGTGCCGCTGCCGCGACAACTGTTTTTGAATGAGGCCAGGGCGCGGATCGACGCAGCACTCGATGCCGAAATCGGCTTTGTCGAGCGGCTGGTGTGGTTCTGGTCGAACCATTTCTGTGTTAACCAGGACAAGACCGTCATGGCCGGCGCCTATGAGCGCGAGGCGATCCGCCCGCATGTGCTTGGCCGGTTCGGCGACATGCTGCTTGCCGCGGAGAGCCACCCGGCGATGCTGCTCTATCTCGACAATGCGCAGTCGATCGGCCCCAACTCGGTCGCCGGCATCAACCGCGACAAGGGCCTCAACGAAAATTTGGCGCGCGAGATCCTGGAGCTGCATACCTTGGGCGTACGCAGCGTCTACACCCAGGCCGACGTTACCAATTTCGCCAAGGTGCTGACCGGCTGGACGATATTGCAGACGGTGTCCGACCCGGACCATGGCGGGGAATTCGTCTACATAAAGCGCGCGCACGAGCCTGGCCCGCAAACCGTTGTCGGAAAGGACTACGAAGACACCGGACCGGAGCAAGGACGCGCGGTGCTGGCCGATCTCGCGCGCCATCCGGCGACGGCCGAGCATGTCGCGGCGAAGATGGCGCGGCATTTCATCGCCGACGACCCGCCGGCGGCGCTGGTCGAACGCCTCTCGCAGCGTTTTCTCAACACCGACGGCGACCTCAAGGAGATGACGAAGGCGCTGATCGCGTCTCCCGAAGCCTGGGCTCCGGATCAGGCCAAGATCAAGCGTCCGAGCGAGTGGATCGTCGCGGCCTTGCGCGCGACCGGTCTATCGGGCGACATCACCCGCATCACCGGAGGGATGGCCTTGCTCGGCCAGCCGCTATGGCGGCCGCCGGCGCCGAAGGGCTTCTCCGACGATAATGCGGCTTGGCTCGACGGCCTGGCGCAACGGCTCGACATCGCCAATACCTTTGCCCAGCGCGTCGGGGGAAACCTCGACGCCGAGGCGGTCTCCGATACGGCGCTCGGCCCGCTCGCTTCGGCGGAGACCCGCCGTGCGATCAGGAGTGCCGAGAGCAAGCCGCAGGCTCTGACATTCGTGCTGATGGCCCCGGAATTTCAGCGGAGGTGAGGATGCTGACCACCCGCCATGCTCCGACACGGCGCGAGATGCTGCTCGGTCCGGCCGTGCTGTTCGCCTGGGCAGCCGTGCCGCGTATTGCGCGAGCCGAAGGCCGCGACCCGCGGCTTCTGACGATTGTGCTGCGCGGTGGGCTCGACGGGCTCGCGGTCGTCGCGCCGGTCGGCGATCCCGACTGGCTCAAACTGCGCAGCGAGAAATCGCTCACCGCCGACGGCCAAACGCCGGCCTTGCCGCTCGACGGCTTCTTCGCGCTCAACCCGGCGATGCCCAACCTGCACAGGCTTTACCAGGCGGGTCAGGCCACGGTCGTGCACGCCGTTGCATCACCCTATCGCGAGCGCTCGCATTTCGACGGGCAGGATGTGCTGGAAAGCGGTTTGTCGAAGCCCGGCTCCGCGGATACCGGCTGGCTCAACCGGGCGCTTGCGGCACTCGATCCGGGCGGGCGGGTCGACACCAACGGCCGGCAGGCCTTTGCGATTGGGCCGATCACGCCGCTCGTCGTGCGCGGGCCGGCGCCGGTGCTGTCCTGGGTCCCGCCGCGGCTGCCGCCGGTCAGCGACGACACGACGATGCGCCTCCTCGACCTCTATCGCCATACCGACCCGACCTTTGCGCGCGTGCTCGAGGAACGGGTTGGGCTCGCCGCGATCGCCAAGGCTGGCGGCATAAATAGCGAGCCCGGCGGCGAGCGGCCGGCGATCCAGGCCGGCGGCATCGCCCAGGTTCGCACTTACTTTGCCGAGACGGCCGGCGCCGCGGCCAAGTTCCTCGCCGGCGCGGACGGACCGCGGGTCGGCGCACTCGCCTTCGACGGCTGGGACACCCATGTCGACGAGGGCACCGTCAAGGGCCGGCTCGCTAACCTGCTCGGCGCGCTCGACGGCGCAATCGCCGCGATCGAGACCAACATGGGCGAGGCTTGGCGCGACACGGTCGTCGTGCTGGTCACCGAGTTCGGCCGCACCGCGCGTCTCAACGGCACAGACGGCACCGACCACGGCACCGCGACCGTAGCGCTCCTTGTCGGCGGAGCACTGAAAGGCGGCCGTGTCGTCGCCGACTGGCCGGGCCTCAAGGAGGCCGATCTCTACGAGAAGCGCGATCTGAAGCCGACGGCCGATCTGCGGGCCGTCCTCAAGGGCGTGCTACGGGACCACCTTCGCGCCGACGAGCGCAGGTTGGAGGCGGCCGTGTTCCCCGACAGCGCCGCGGCGAAGCCGTTGCAGGGGCTGCTCGCCTGAGGCTTTAATGGTGTCCAGCGCTCAGCCGTAGGACGCCCGATGAATGATTTGAGCCTAGTCGACCCCGTCGCGCGGGCGCGCGACCTCGCCCCCGCGATCGCCGCTGCTGCCGACGCGATCGAGCGCCACCGGCGCATCACCGAGCCGGTGCTCGGTCGGCTGCATGATGCCCGGCTCTTCCGCATGCTGTACCCGCGCTCGGTTGGCGGCGACGAGGTGGAACCGGCGGCCTATATCGAGGCGGTCGGGGAAGTCGCGCGGCACGACGGCTCGGTCGGCTGGTGCGTGTCGATCGCCAACAGCATCGGCCTCTTCGCGCCCTATCTTGATCTGGAGGCGGCGCGCGCGGTCTTTGGCGACCCGCGTGCGACCTGCGCCTGGGGACCGCCAAACGACTGCCGGGGGATCGCGGTGCCGGGCGGCTACCGGGTCACCGGCCGCTGGGATTTCGCCAGCGGCTGCCGCCATGCGAGCTGGATGGGCGCGCACGGCACGGTCGTCGAGCCGGACGGCTCATTGCGCCTCAACAACGCCGGCCGGCCGACGGTGCGAACCTGGCTCTTCCCGATGGAACAGGCCCAATTGCTCGACAATTGGGACCCGATCGGGCTGCGCGGCACGGCCTCGGAATCCTATTCGGTCGCGGACCTCTTCGTGCCCGAGGAATTCACCGGCACCCGCGAAGACCCGAGCCTGCGCCGCGAGCCGGGCCCGCTCTACGCCTTCCCGCAGCAGACCCTCTATTCGGTCGGCATCGCCAGCGTTGGGCTCGGCATCGCCCGCGGCATGCTCGACGCCTTCATCGAGCTGGCCTTGCGCAAGACCCCGCGTGGCACCGGCCGGCTCGCCGACAATGCGGTGATCCAGGCCGAGGTGGCGCGCGCCGAAGCCAGGCTCGGCGCCGCGCGGTGCTATCTGATCGATACGGTGACCGAGATCTACCGCCGCGCCGACAAGGTGGCGCCGATCGACGTCCTGGACCGCGCGCGGGCGCGGCTTGCCGGCTCCAATGCGATTACCAGTGCCGTCGCAGTCGCCGACTGGACCTACAAAGCCGCCGGCGTCGATGCGATCTTCTCCGGCAGCCCCTTCGAGCGCCGCTACCGCGACATCCACACCGTCTCGCAACAGATCCAGTCCCGCGACGCCCATTACGAGACCGTCGGCCAAGTCCTCCTCGGCAACCCGCCCGAGGTGCTCTTGTAGCTTTCCCGGTTTTTCCCGTTGAGCCGGGAATTTCGTCGATTTTGCCCCTTCGCGCGCCATTTGGCCGCAAAAACCGCGGGCGAAATCAATGCCTTGCGACCAAATTCCCGTAGTCATCCTAACCGGGAATTTGCGAAGGCCTAAACGGGAATTAAATCCACCGAACCGGGAATTACGGGAAATCGGGTTCGGACCACCGAATCGTCCCACGACCGTCATGCACCAAAGTAGAATTAGAAAGAGATACATCTCTCCGCGCACTTAAATACAATACGAAATAAATTCAACGAACAGCACTAAACTTAGCGCAAAAGTTAGTCTTTTGTGAGACGGATTAGCCGCTCCCACACCGTATCGTAGCTCTCTTCCTGCTACCTCGCCAAAGCATTCGGGCGCCTGGCGGGGTAGGGCCCGAGATAGGTCGTTTCACGCATCGGCCTAGACCACAACTCGTTGCCGGCTTTGAGGTCTATCGCTGACAGCTTGCGAGGTTGGTCGATCTTCAGCTGCCCGCCTGCCCTTACCATCGTCGCAGGTACAATGTAGAAGAGGCTGCCATCGCGAATGAAGAATTGCGCGGCGGGTGCGAGCATATGTATTTCTGCGATTTTGTCCCCCGTTGTCATCGAATAGATCGACCAGAGCCACCCATCCATCGCTCTGCTGGCTAAGAGATGACGGCAATCGGCTGAAAAACTGCGGAAGGTGAGCTCGCCGCCAAACAGCTTGACATCGGGAAGACCTGCACCGGTCTCGCTTTTCCAGCGCCGCAATATCACGGCTGTTGTGCCATTGGCTTCGCGAGATTCGGTCGCTGTTATCAAATCGTCGACCAGACAAGGCTTACTTGCCAAGGCACCCGAATGCACCAACCGTCCGATGCTGGCGGGCAGATCGTCCTCGCGAACCGACGCTTCGCCGTCGCCCAAGCCAGTGAGGCGACCGGTACTGGGGTCAATGCGTGCCCATCCAGTGGCAATATGAGCAGGCTCATTTGTCGGAGTACCGCTTATCCGGCGCTGAACGGATCGCCACTGAACGACGATCTCGCCGCTATCGATGTGGGCGCCGACATAAAAGGACCGGCCCAGGCGGTCATCTATCAAAGCCTCCACCCCAGCCGGAAGCGGCACGTCCAGTTCGAAGCTTACGGTAAGATCTTTCGCGTCGAGGCCAACGAGCCTCAGCTTTTCGCTCTCCTCGCGGGGCTCAGCCTGCGCCAGGAGAAGGGAGTCATATAACAATAGCGGCTTCGCTGCCCGAGTTGAGGTCGCCAGAATATGTCCGGACGACAAATCGACTTCATCAATCCGAGCCTGAGGAGCCATCAAATAGGCCAGAGGCTTTTTAGCATCTACAACAGCTGCCTGAGCGAACTCGAACGCCAGAGCGTTTCGTGACGCGTCCACAATGATGCAGGCT
>Ga0310916_10003008_pt1 | contig 10394 bp, 9 predicted proteins | sample GREbulkMGLF176_FD_203444 | JGI IMG/M metagenome (GOLD analysis project Ga0310916, IMG submission 203444) | Lab enrichment of tropical soil microbial communities from Luquillo Experimental Forest, Puerto Rico - GRE.bulkMG.LF176 | ecosystem: Environmental > Terrestrial > Soil > Tropical forest >... | reverse complement strand
GCGGGCGAGGGATCGTTGAGCTGGCCGATGGCGCTGACGAGAACCGTCGATTCGAATGTCTCCTCGCCGTCTTTCGTCTTCAGTGTCGAGATCCAGCACAGCTTGCGATCGTCCCAGCGCGACGACGTTAGTCGCGTGCCGAGCCGCAAATGATCGCGAATGCCGTATTCGGCCGCGACTTTCTTCAAATAGTCGAGCAATTCCTCGCGCGGGCAGAAGTACCTCGTCCAGGCGTTGCGCGCGCCGAACGAGTAGGAATAGGAGTGGTTCGGCGTGTCGACGCCGCAGCCTGGATAGCGGTTGACGTACCAGGTGCCGCCGAGTTCGTCGTTCTTCTCGACGATGGTGTAGGGGATGCCGAGTCGTCCCAGCGCCACGCCGAGCGCGATCGCGCAGACGCCGGCGCCGACGATCAGCGCGTGCTGCCGCGAAAGCGCTGCATCGGACGGCCGATTCCGCCAGCGCGCATCGCGCGGCACGAAGCCCATCTCTTCGCGCATCAGCGGGGCGTATTCGCCCGCGACGTTTTCGCCGAGACAGGCGCGCATCATCTTCAGCATCAGATCGTTGCCGGGATCGGTGACGACAGGTTTCGGATTGCCCTGCGCGAACAGCTTGACGACCGCAGCGCGGATCTCGTCCTGGATATCCTTTGCAAGCCCGGCTTCCGGATCGGGGATCAGGCGGACGTCGCGCCGGGGCTTGTACGGCGGCTCCAGCCACCGCTCGTCGCCGGTCATGTGCACCAGCACCATCAGAAGGCAGCGGATGTCGCCCTCGGCGATGGCGGAGGCAAGGTCAAGCTGTCGGCGCGGCATCTCGATGTTCATGATCTCATGCCCTCATGTTGAACTTGTGCTTCGCGTAATCCGCCATAGGCGTCCCGGCTCGAGCCTGCGATAAAGTCGGCGTCGACCGGAAGATTGGCGCCCGTAACGAGGCTGTCGTCAGCGCTCATCGTCGCCTCCGGACGAGTTGAAGAGGCCGCGCGTCATCAGCTTCCGATAGGCCGAGATGACGTGATCGGGGACCGCCGTCACGCCGCCGCTGGAATAGGAATAGCGGCGGCTGAGATAGCCACGCGCGCCCATCAGCATGTGGACGATCGCCTCGAACTCGTCGTCGGTGTAATCCTCGATCGCGCCGCCAAGCCGCGCGCGGCGCAGAAGGCGCACGTAGGCGGTGGAAATATTGTCGAGATGCTGCTGGTAGCCGCGAGGTGCAAAGAACTCGGCTTCGTTGAGGATGCGCAGGAACTCCGGGACCTCGCGGATGAAATCGAAGAACGCGGAAAAGCGCTCGATCTCCTGCCGCGCCGCATCCGCTGTGTTCGTGCGCGCGCGGATGAACTGCACCATGTCGATGCCGATCTTGGGCAGCAGTTGCTCCAGAAGTTCCTGGCGATTTTCGAAATGGTTGTAGAACGTGCCCTGCGCGACGCCGGCTTCTTCCGTAATGCGGGCAACGGAGGCTTCCGCATAGCCGTATTTGCCGACCACCTTGGTCGCGGCATCGAAAATCTTCTGCTTGGTCCAGGCGTTGCGTTCGACGCGGTTGAGCTTCGTCACTTTCACCGGCGCGCTGGCGGCACCTCCTTGCGTCATGCCTTCGCCTCCAGTTCGCTGCGCAGCACGCGCTTGAGCACCTTGCCGGACGGATTGCGGGGGAGAGCGTCGCGGATGACGAGCTGCTTCGGCACTTTGAAACCGGCAAGGCGCGTGCGGCAATGCGCGGCGAGGTCGGAGAGCTCGAGCGCAGCATTGTCAGCGAGCACGACGACCGCGACCGGCCGCTCGCCCCAGCGCTCGTCGGGCAGGCCGACCACCGCCACCTCGCGCACCTGCGGCATTTCGTAGATCGCCCGCTCGACCTCGGACGAGGCGATGTTCTCGCCGCCGGAAATGATCATGTCCTTCTTGCGGTCGGTGAGGTAGAGAAAGCCGTCCTCGTCGAGATGGCCGACGTCGCCGGTGCGAAACCAATCGCCGAAAAACGCCGACGCGGTCTTTGCGGGATCCATCCAGTAGCCTTTCGTGATCTTCGGGCCGCGCAGACAGATTTCGCCGGTCGCGCCGGCGGGAAGGCATCGGCCCGCCTCATCGCGGATTTCGATCTCGACATGGGCGATGGCGCGCCCGGTCGATCCGATCTTCTCGATCTCGCGGCCGGCTTCCATGAAAGTGTCGCCGCCGCAACTCTCGGTCAGGCCATAGGCGTCGATGTAGCGCGCGTTGGTGAAAAACTCGGAGAAAGACCGGATGCGCGCTTCGGGCGTTTTCTCGCCGCCGCCGATCGCCCATTTGAAGCTGGAGACGTCGTAGCTGTCGCGGTTGGGGCAGGTGAGGATCGCGGTGGTCATGACAGGCGCGAACCATGCGCCAGTGAGTTTTTCCGCTTGGATCGCAGCCAGCGCCTGCTCGGGCTCGAAATTGCGCTGAACCGACAGCAGGCCGCCATGCCAGAGCACGGCAATGCCGGGCAAATCGAGCGCGCCGACATGGTAGAGCGGACCGACGACCAGAAGCCGCGTGTCCGCGTTGAGCCCGAGGACGATCGTCTGATCCGCGGATTTCCAGTAGATGTTCTCGTAGGTCAGCATCACGCCCTTGGGACGATCGGTCGTGCCGGACGTGTACATCAGCCGCATCAAATCCTGCGGCTTGCGGGGAACCAGCGGCGCCAGCGTCGCATCTGATGCCACCAGCGTGAGGCTCGTCTGTGCGGCTTCATCGATCAGAACGACCGGTGCGCTGCCGCCTGCAATCTCGCCAAGTTCAGCGTCGGCGATCAGGATGCGCGCCTCGGCGTTACCGACGATGTAGCCGACCTCGTCGCGCGAGAGCCGATAGTTGATCGGCAAAAACACCGCGCCGATGTGACTGACTGCAAAAGCAAGTTCGAGAAAGGCGGCGCTGTTCTTCATTAGCACCGCGACCACGTCGTCGGGGCCGATCCCTTGCGCGACGAGCCAGCCTGCGACAGCGCCAATGCGCGCATCGAAGGCGCCATAAGTGATGTCTTCGCCCCGGTACTTCAGGGCGCAACGGTCCGGGGTGCGCCTGGCGTGAAAGGCGATGAAGCTGGACAGGTTGATCATTCGCGGGGCGGCGCCTCTCTGGCCTATTCCTCCCAAGATGAATTATGAGTCGTAATTCATACTTCGCTTGACGTCACCCCCCTTACTCTGAAATTCTTCAGCATGGGAGAACGCGCGATTTCCAATAAGGAAACGGCGAAACGCACAGACGACAGGGAGAGAACATGACGAGAACCCGCACGCCGGGCATCAGCCGCCGGTCGAGTCTCATGATCATGGGTGGCGGCGCGCTCGCGCTGTCAGCGCCATGGGTCGCGCGCGCCGAAGCCAAGACCGTCAAGATCGGCATGCCGACCATTTTGTCGGGCCGCGTCGCGCAGCTCGGCACGTCGTCGCGCAACGCGGTCATGCTGGAAGTCGACAAGATCAACGCGGCCGGCGGCTTGGCAGGACGCCAGATCGAGATGGTGATCCGCGATTCCAAGGGGCAGCCGCAGGAAGCAGCACGGGTGGCGCGCGATCTCGTCAATACCGACGGCTGCGAGCTCCTGATCGATGCCGAGGCGTCCTCCGGCGCCTTCGCCGTGCACGAAGTCGCGCGCGATCTCGGAGTGCTTTGCATTCACACCAATTCGGAAACCTCTTCGCTGACCGCCGATCCCAAGCAGCACATTCCGAATGCCTTCCGCACCGCGCGCCAGGGCGTGCATGACTCCATCGTCGGCGGCAGCTATGCGGCAACGATCGCGAAGGCCAAGGGCCTGAAGAAATGGGCGACCTGTTCGCCGGACTATGCCTATGGCCGCGACACGACAGCCGAATACTCGTTTTACCTGAAGCGCTTTTCGCCTGACGTCGAGATCATCAGCGAATCCTGGCCGAAACTGTTCCAGCCCGACTACACCGAAGTGGTGACGAAGATCCTGCAGGCCAAGCCGCAGGCGCTCTACACCTGCCTGTGGGGCGGCGATCTCACCTCCTATATCGACCAGGCCAATATCTACGCGATGTTCGGCCAGATGGAGGTGTTCGCCGTCAACATGGCCGACTATACCGCGCTGACCGTGGTGAAAAATCTGCCGAAGGGCATTCACTCCGGCAACCGCTACATCAAGACTTTTCCGGCAACGCCTGACAATGCCGCGTGGGGCGATGCCTACAAGGCGAAGTACAACGAATACCCGACCAACTGGTCGTGGGAGAATGCGACCGCGATGATGCTTCTGGCGGAAGCGTCCAAGAAGGCCAACTCAGCCGACGGCAAGAAGATCGCGGAAGCCCTGCGCGGGCTCACCATCAAATGTCCGTTCGGCGCCGACGGCACCGTGACCATGCGCGCCGAGGATCAGACCCTGATTGGCTATGCGATCGGCTGGGGCACGACCATCCCGCAGGAGCCCTACGTGCCCAACGTTCAGGCCGGCGACTGGAAGACCATTCTGGCGCTTGAAGCCGAGTGGAAGAAGGACAAGGGTTACGCGTAAGGCCCGAATGAAGCGGAGGCTCGCCGCCGCCGCTTCATTCGTCCCGAATTTTCGCGCGGGTAGAAACGCCGGCGCGCCGCAATGGGAGGTTTGTCTTGGACCTCGACGCGCTCGCCGGCTGTCTTGCGAGTTCCGCCTGTCTGGTGACGCAAACCACCAGCGGGCTGATCATCGGCATGCTGCTGTTCCTTGTCGCGGTCGGGCTGACGTTGATCTTCGGCGTGCTCAAGGTTGTCAATTTCACCCACGGCGCCTTCTACATGTTCGGCGCCTATTTCGCGATGACGAGCTATCAGGCGACCGGCAGCTTCGTGCTGGCGATTGTTTGCGGCGCCGCCGGCACCGCGATCCTGGGGCTCATCTTCGAGCGCGTCTTCATGAGCCGCGTCTATGGCGCCAACGTGTTGATGCAGCTTCTGGTCTGCTACGCCTTCGTGCTGATCTTCGACGATGTGGTCCGTCTCGTGTGGGGGCCGGAGTTCAAGTCGATGGGCATGCCAGCCGCGTTCCAGGTGATGCCGTTGTTCATCGCGGGCGGCGTCGTGCCGCCGTATTATCTGCTTCTGATCGGCGTGGCGCTGGCCGCTGCCATCGTGCTCGGCGTGGGCCTTGCGCGCACGCGCCTCGGCAAGGTGATCCGCGCCGCCGCTGATAATCCGGGCATGGTGTCCGCGCTCGGCATCAATACCGGCGCACTCTATGGCGCTGTGTTCGCACTCGGCTGCATGCTGGCGGGGCTTGCCGGCGCACTGGCGGCGCCGGTGCGCTCGCTGACCCCGGGCATGGGCTTTTCCGTGCTGATCGAGTCCTTCATCGTCACCGTCATCGGCGGCATGGGCTCGATATCGGGCGCGCTGATCGGCGCGCTCCTGCTCGGCCTGATCCGCTCGTTCGGCTCGCAGGGCTTTCCGCTGTTCACCGACGGCCTGATGTATCTCTTCATGGTGATCGTGCTGGTGGCGCGCCCGACCGGCCTGTTCGGCAAGGAGGTCGCATGACCGAATTGCAGGCGGAGCGCGCGACCAAAACGCTGACGACACCACGTGACGATGCCGCGTCGAAAGGCTGGCGCTATCTCGACGTTTTGATTGCGCTTGCGGCCTTTGCCGTGCTGGCAAGCCTGCCGTTTCTCTCCAGCAGCAAGGCGCTGCTCGACTTCGTCATCCGCTGCTCGGCCTACGGCCTGTTCGCCACCTCGCTCAATCTTCTGGTCGGTTATACCGGCCTGACTTCGTTCGGTCACGGCATGTTCTTCGGCCTCGGCGCCTACAGTTTCGGGCTGATCATGCAGCGCACCGGCGCGTCGATCCCGCTTGCCTTTGTCGCGACGCTCGCGATCACCGCCATCGTTGCGACCGTCATCGGCGCGATCTGCGTCCGCCTGAAGGAGATCTATTTCGCCTTCGTCACGCTGGCGTTCCAGATGCTGATCTACTCGACCATTTTGTCCTGGCCGTCTTTCACCGGCGGCGATCAGGGCCTGCGCGGTGGCATCCCGCGCCCCGTCTTCATCGGCATCGATCTGTCGAACCATGTGCAGCTCTATCTCTTTAGCTGCGCGCTGCTGGTGCTCGGGCTTCTGGCAATGCGCCAGATCGTGCAATCGCCGTTCGGCTATACGCTGCGCATGATCCGCGACAATGCAAAGCGCGCCGCCTTCATCGGTATTCATGTCTGGCGGGCCAAGCTCGCCATCTTCGTGATGGCGGCGCTGTTCGCCGCGATCGGCGGCATGGTGATGGCGCTTTTCGTCTCCGGGGCCTATCCCGAATTCGCCTACTGGACGATCTCGGGCGAGGGCATCTTCATCAACATGCTGGGCGGCGTTACGACCTTCCTCGGGCCGATGGTCGGCACGGTGCTGCTGCTGATCCTCAACGATACCGTCACCCGGTTCACCGACTACCACGGCATCGTGCTCGGCATCGTCATCCTTTTCTTCGCGCTCGGGCTGCGCAAGGGGCTGATGGATTTCGTCGTCGACTGGGCCAAGCAGCGCCGTGAAAAGGGCGGGAGCGCGTGACCATGCTCGAGATCCGCGGGTTGTCGAAATCCTTTGGCGGCGTCAGGGCGACCGACAACGTCACGCTCGATTTTGCCGATGGTTCGCTCACTGCCGTGATCGGGCCAAACGGCGCAGGCAAGAGCACGTTCTTCAATCTGATCACCGGCGCGTTCAGGCCGGACTCTGGAAAAATTCTGCTTGACGGCTACGATCTAGCAGGAAGCGCGCCCGCCGAGATCGTGCGTCACGGCATCGGGCGCGCCTTCCAGGTCGCGAGCGTTTTCCCGTCGTTGACGGTCGAGGAGACCATGCTGGCGGCGGTGGGCGCGGACCAGCGCCGCGCCGGCGTGCTGCATCGGCGTTTTCCGTTGCCAGAGATGCGCGACCGGGCCGAGCATGCGATGGAATTGCTGGGCCTTGCCGGCAAGCGAAACCGCGTTGCCTCGACGTTGTCGCATGGCGACCAGAAATTGCTCGATATTGCGCTGGCGCTGGTGCTCGATCCCAAGGTGCTGCTGCTCGACGAGCCGACCGCGGGCATGGGCCCGGAGGAACGCTGGCGCATGATCGACAAGGTCCGCGAGCTCTGGGACACGCAAAAGATCACGGTCGTCTTCATCGAGCACGACATGGATATCGTGTTCAAGATCGCGCCTGAGATCGTCGTCCTGTGCTACGGCCGCATTCTTGCGAGCGGTACGCCCGCGGCGATCCGCAGCAACGCCGCCGTTATCGAGGCCTATCTCGGCACCGAGCACGCCGGAGGTTCCGCATGAGCGGACAGGCAATCATGGAGCTTGCGGATCTCGACGTTTATTACGGCACCAGCCAGATCCTGTTCGGCGTCGGCCTGTCCGTGCGGCAGGGCGAGACCATGGCCTTGCTCGGCCGCAACGGCGCCGGCAAGTCCACCACCATGAAGGCCATCATGGGGCTTGCGCCGCCGCGCCGCGGCACCGTCAGCCTGCGCGGCGAGGCGATCGCGGGCTTGAAGCCGCATCGCATTGCCCGCGCCGGCCTCGGCTTCGTGCCGGAAGACCGCCAGATCTTTCCGGACCACACGGTGGAAGACAATCTCCTGGTCGGGCGGAAAAAGGGACCGCGGGGCGAGGACGATTGGCCGCTCGCGCGGATCTACCAGGTGTTTCCGCTGCTGGAGCCGCTGCGGCACAGAATCGCGGGGCGGTTGTCCGGCGGCGAGCAGCAGATGCTTGCGATCGCGCGTACGCTGATGGGCAACCCAACCCTCCTGCTGCTGGACGAGCCGAGCGAGGGGCTCGCGCCGATCATCGTGCAGCGAATCGGCGAACTCTTGCGGCAGCTTCGCGCGGCTGGCGCGACGGTGCTGATCGCCGAGCAGAACCTGCATTTCTGCCTGGGCGTCGCGAGCCACGCCACCGTCATCGACAAGGGCCAGATTGTTCACTCCTCGACGATCGAGGAGTTGAAGGCAAACGACGACATCCGCCGGCGATACCTCGCGTTGTAGCCACGGTTACCGCGCTCTTCCCACGCCGCCCGCGATACGCGGGGGAGGGACGACGTCCGTCAGCAAGCGCTCGTGATTGCAATTGCGACGAATGCAGACATCGGTTCGCGTGCCGCAACGTTTTACCCGCGCAGCGCGTTCTCCGGGATTGCCCGCCGCACGACCTCGCGCATGGCAAAGCTCGAATGAATGCGGGCAACGCCCGGCATCCGCGAGAGGTGCTGCTTGTGGATGCGTTCGAAGTCGGCGATGTCGCGCGCGAGCACTTGCAGATGATAATCGTCGCTGCCCGACATCAGGTGGCACGACACGATGTCGGGGCAGCGCGCGATCGCAGCCTCGAAGGCCGCGAGATAATCCTCGCTCTGCTTCTCCAGCGTGATGGTGACGACAACCGTGGTAACCAGCCCGAGCGCGGTCGGTTCGAGATCGGCGCGGTAGCCGCGAATGATGCCGCCTTCTTCGAGATGGCGGATGCGCCGTGCGCAGGCGGTCGGCGACAACCCGACCTTCTCGGCGAGCTCGAGCTGGCTGGCGCGCGCGTCGCCCATGAGTTCGGCGAGGATTTTGAGGTCGATGCGATCAAGATCGGCCACGCCGTTTTTCTCCAAGACTTGCCTCATGTGCGAAGATTATGGGCGCAAACGGTCAGCCGCAAGACAGATTTCGCTGAGAAATCGCGTGCCCCTAAGATTACCCTTCATTCGCCGGGGGAAGCTGATTCGAGGAAGCGAACATGCGCATAGGGGTGCCGAAAGAGATCAAGGTCGAGGAATACCGGGTCGGGCTGACGCCGGCCTCGGTGCGGGAATATGTGGCGCGCGGGCATGAGGTCGTGGTCGAGCACGGCGCGGGTCAAGGCATCGGCGCGGGCGATGATGTTTATCGCGCGGCCGGAGCGACGATTGCTGAGACCGCCGAAGAGGTTTTTGCCACGGCCGAGATGATCGTGAAGGTGAAGGAGCCGCAGCCCACCGAGTGGGTGCGGCTGCGCGAGAACCAGATCCTCTTTACGTATTTGCACCTGGCGCCCGATTCCGCGCAAACCAAGGGCCTGCTCGCATCCGGCTGTACCGCAATCGCCTATGAAACGGTGACCGACGCGGATGGAGGCTTGCCGCTGCTCGCGCCGATGAGTGAGGTCGCCGGCCGCCTTGCAATCGAGGCGGCGGGTACGGCGCTGCGCAAGACCACGGGCGGCATGGGCAAGCTGATCGGCGGCGTGCCCGGCGTTTTGCCGGCCAGGATTTCGGTCATCGGCGGCGGCGTGGTTGGAACGCACGCGGCGCGTATGGCCGTGGGTCTCGGCGGCGACGTCAGCATTCTCGATCGTTCACTGCCGCGGCTTCGCGCGCTCGATGAACTGTTCGACGGTCGGGTGCGCACGCGCTATTCGACACTCGAAGCGATCGACGAAGAGGTCGCCGGCTCCGATGTCGTCATCGGCGCGGTGCTGGTGCCCGGAGCGGCCGCGCCGAAGCTCGTGACTCGCGCGCATCTCGCCACCATGAAGCCCCGCGCCGTGCTGGTTGACGTGGCGATCGATCAAGGCGGCTGCTTCGAGACCTCGCGGCCGACCACGCATCAGGCGCCGACCTATCTGGTGGACGATGTCGTGCACTATTGCGTCGCGAACATGCCGGGCGCCGTCCCGGTCACCTCGAGCTACGCGCTGAATCATGCGACCTTGCCGTTCGGCCTGGCGCTTGCCGCCAAGGGGCTGCGCGCGCTGGTCGAGGATCCGCATCTGCGCGCTGGTCTCAACATCCATCGCGGGCAGATCACCAACCGTGCGGTGGCGGAAAGTCAGAATGCGGCGGCGGTTGCGCCCGAGGCTGCGCTTGCGGCGTGAGCCTCGATCGGCCGCATCGCTCTACTGTCCGACGAAGCTCGGCTTGCGCTTTTCGACGAACGCGCGCACCGCTTCCTTGTGATCGGTCGTGCGCGCGGCCCGTACCAGATTTTCCGCTTCCTGGTCCATCGAATCAAGCAAGCCCGATGTCAGCGCCTGATCGAGATTGTCCTTGATGCGGCCGAGCGCGAATGTCGGTCCTTCAGCAAGCTGCCTGGCGAGGGCAAAGGCAGCCTCGCGCAATTCGCTGTCCGGCACGACGCGATTGATCAATCCGATGGCTTCGCACCGTCTCGCATCGCGCCGTTCCGACAGGAACATCAACTCGCGGGCGCGCGCTGTGCCGGCAAGGCGGGTCAATAACCACGCGATTCCGTAGTCGCCGGTCAGGCCGATGCGGGCATAGCCGGTCGACATGAATGCCGATTCCGCGGCGATCCTGATATCGCAGGCCAGCGCGATCGCCATGCCGGCGCCGGCGGCGGGTCCCGGAAGCGCGGCAACGGTCGGCTTTCGAACCGCGACAA
>Ga0310916_10003006_pt1 | contig 10401 bp, 10 predicted proteins | sample GREbulkMGLF176_FD_203444 | JGI IMG/M metagenome (GOLD analysis project Ga0310916, IMG submission 203444) | Lab enrichment of tropical soil microbial communities from Luquillo Experimental Forest, Puerto Rico - GRE.bulkMG.LF176 | ecosystem: Environmental > Terrestrial > Soil > Tropical forest >... | reverse complement strand
GCCGGCGCTAAATACGGGGGTCGGTCCCCCAAGGGCCGGCCAAAAAAGGCGGGGAAGTGTACTCAAGCAGGTGCGTCATTGCAAAGGCCGGGCCCGTGAGGTCCTCAGCCCGACCCCGCCGGCCGTCCGACCGGTGACCGCGGAGATTCCCTCTATAATAGCTGCCCAAGCTATGGGGTCAGGGCGTCTTCTCGATTTAGGCATTGCCGCGCTTGACCGCGCCCTGCGTGCGGTTCTCGCGCCGGCCCAGACCTCCCGGCCTGTGCCCGACCTGGATGAAACGCCCACGGAGCCGCTTTCCGAAGCCGACCGGCGCACGAGTGCCGCACTCATGCGTGTCAACCACGCCGGGGAGCTCGCTGCGCAGGCGCTCTACCACGGCCAGGCGCTCGTCGCCCGCACGGAAACCACGCGCGCGATGCTCCTGGCGACCGCCCGCTCCGAATCGGACCACCTGGCGTGGTGCGAGATGCGACTCCGGGAGCTCGCCGCACGGCCGAGCCTCCTCAATCCGCTGTGGTACGCGGGCTCCTTCCTCATCGGCACCGGCGCCGCTCTGCTCGGCGACCGTGCCAGCCTCGGGTTCGTCGCCGAGACGGAGCGACAGGTCGAAGGTCACCTCGATGAGCATCTCGAGCGACTTCCAGCGGGCGATGCACGCAGCCGTGCCATACTTGAAGCCATGAGAGCCGAGGAGATCGCGCATGGTGCGGCCGCCGCAGCAGCCGGCGGCGCACGGCCACCGGCTCCGGTATGCGCGCTGATGCGCCGCACCGCTCGCGTCATGACGGGCAGCGCCTACTGGATCTGACGACTCCTGAAGGTTGCATATCAGAAACGTATCAAGGGGAACCGGTATGGAAGAGAGCATCAAGCCACTAAGCGAGATTCCCGCGATCAACCGGTTCCTGAGTTATTGCCGCATTCGCGCGGTACCCTCCAAGACCGTGGTCATCCACGCGGGCGACCTGCCTGATGTCCTCTACTACATCATCAGCGGCTCAGTGGAAGTGATGATCGAGGACGAGGAAGGCAACGAGATGGTGCTCGCCTACCTCAACCGCGGACAGTTCTTCGGTGAGATGGGCCTGTTCTACGAGCAGCCGACGCGCAGCGCCTGGGTACGCACCCGCAACCAGTGCGAGCTCGCGGAGATGACCTATCCACGTTTCCGCCAGATCGCCGCCGAGAGTCCGGGTCTGGTGTTCGAGCTCGCCACGCAACTTGCGACCCGGCTCGACCGCACTAATCGCAAGCTCGGCGATCTCGCCTTCGTCGACGTCACCGGACGCGTGGCACACGCCATCATGGATCTGTGCGGCGAACCCGACGCGATGACCCATCCGGAGGGCATGCAGATCAAGGTGAGCCGCCAGGAGCTGTCGCGCCTGGTGGGCTGCTCGCGGGAGATGGCGGGCCGCGTGCTGAAGGTGCTCGAGGAGCAGGGACTGCTGCGCGCCACGGGCAAGACCATCGTCGTCTTCAATGCGCGTCCGAAGATGAAGACCCGCCCGGTCATCGTGCCCGCGAAGCCCGCAGCCGGGGGGGCCGCGCGCGCCGTGAGCCCCGTGGAGCTCGAGTACGACGAAGACGACGAGGACGACGAAGAGGACGAGGAATAGCCCTCACGTCCCCGCGGCCGGCGCAGTCGCCGTCCGGCGAGCGCCGCGTACTCGCTTCGAACCGCCTCAGCGCCGCGCTTTGACCGGCGCGGCGCCGCCGATCTGCGCGCGCATCTCGCGAATCGTCAGCCCGTAGTCGGGGCTGCCGAAGATGGCCGATCCCGCGACGATAGTGTCGGCCCCGGCCTGGGCGGCGGCGCGGACATTGCTGACCTTGATGCCCCCGTCGATCTCCAGGCGCACCTCGCGCCCGCCGGCAACGATACGCGCGCGCGCGTCGGCCAGCTTGCGCAGGCTCGTCGGAATGAACTGCTGGCCCGCGAAGCCGGGATTCACCGACATGATGAGCACCATGTCGATGAGCTCGAGGGTGTAATCGAGGTAGTCGAGCGGCGTGGCGGGGTTGAACACGAGCCCCGGGCAGCAACCATGCTCGCGGATCAGCGCGATGGTCCGGTCGATGTGCTCCGAGGCTTCCGGGTGGAAGGTGATGTAGGTTGCGCCGGCCGCGGCAAAATCCGGCACGATGCGATCGACCGGGCGCACCATCAGATGCACGTCGATGGGCGCCTTGACGCCGTGGCGGCGCAACGCCTCGCACACCAGCGGACCGATGGTGAGATTCGGCACGTAATGGTTGTCCATCACGTCGAAGTGAATGAGGTCGGCACCCGCTTCGAGCACGGCATCGACCTCAGCGCCGAGCCGCGCGAAATCAGCCGACAGGATCGAGGGGGCTATCCAGGGCGCGGGCATGCTGACAGTCTAACCGATCGCGTTCAGGCTCTGGCCGGTCAGCCGTGTCAACGCCTCCCGGTACTTCTCACTGGTGCGCGCGATGAGCTCCGGCGGCAGTCGTGGCCCCGGCGGCTGCTTGTTCCAGTCGAGCGTCTCGAGGTAGTCGCGCACGAACTGCTTGTCGAAGCTCGGCGGGCTCGCGCCCACGCGGTACCCGTCCGCCGGCCAGAAGCGCGAGGAATCCGGCGTCAGTACCTCATCGATCAGGGTCAGCCGTCCGTCGGCGTCGACCCCGAACTCGAACTTGGTGTCGGCGATGATGATGCCGCGCCGGCGGGCGTGCTCGGCGGCGAAAGCGTAGAGCGCGAGCGCGGTGTCGCGCATAGCCGCGGCGAGCTCCGGACCGATGAGCGCGGCGACCTCCCCGAACGGGATGTTCTCGTCGTGCGCGCCGGGTTTCGCCTTGGTCGCCGGCGTGAACAGCGGCTGCGGCAGCTGTGCCGCGAGCGCAAGTCCCGGGGGCAGCGCGATGCCGGACACCGCCCCGCTCGCCCGGTAGTCCTTCCAGCCCGAGCCGATGAGGTAGCCGCGCACCACGGCCTCGATCGGCAGTGCCCTGAGGCGCCGCACGATCACCGCCCGCCCCTCGAGCAGTGCGCGCTCGTCCGCGTCGGCGATGACGCTCGAGAGCTCGCGGCCGCTGAGATGATTCGGGACCAGGTGCTGCGTGCGCGCGAACCAGAAGTTGGAGATGCCGTTGAGCACGCGCCCCTTGTCGGGGATGGGATCGGGCAACACAACATCGAAGGCTGACAGCCGATCGGTGGTGACGATCAGCATGGTCGCTGCATCGAGCGCGTAGATATCGCGCACCTTGCCCTCGTGCAGGCGCTCGAGACCGCGCAGTGCGGTGCGGTAGACGGTGGGGGTCGGCATTCAGTTGCTACTATAGCGGCCCTTTGAGCCCCGGACACCCGATGGAGCCCGCAGCCGCAAAATGGCTATGAAATGGATCGGTAAGGTCGCCGGCGGACTGCTCGGCGGATTGGTGCTCGGGCCGTTGGGCGCCGCGTTCGGCGTGCTGCTCGGTCACCAGTTCGATGAGGTGACCGCGGACGAGGAGCCGCCGGCCGCCGACGAGCTGGCAACGATCGGCGAGCGCTTCTTCCGCGGCAGCTTCCACGTCATGGGCTACCTCGCCAAAGCCGATGGCCGCGTGTCGGAGCGCGAGATCGCCGCGGCCCGTGCGGTCATGGACGAGCTGCGGTTGACTGCCGCGCAGGTGCGCGAGGCGATCGCCTGCTTCACCGCGGGCAAGCAGCTCGACTACGACTACGCTGCCGAGCTCGCGCAGCTCGGCCGCATCTGCCGCGGCCGATCAGACCTGGCAAGGGTGTTCCTCGAGATCCAGGTACGCGCGGCGCTGGCGGGCAACGATCTCGAGGGACCGGTGCGCCCGCTCATTGGCCGACTCGCCGCGGCGCTCGGCGTGTCGATTGTCGAGTTCATGCAAATTGAGGCCGTGCTGCGCCTTCAGCGCGCCGGCGGCTTTCGTGCCGGGCAGGCGCGCGGCGCCAGCGCGGCGGCGCGCGATCGCGAGCTCGATGAGGCATATCGCGTGCTCGAGACCAACGCGGGCGCGAGCGATGAGCAAGTGGCCAAGGCATACCGCCGGCAGCTGCAGCGTCATCACCCCGACAAGCTGAAGGCCCACGGCCTGCCGGAGTCGATGCTGGCGCACGCCAAGCAGCGTACGCAGCAGATCATCGAAGCGTGGGAGATCGTGCGGGAGCGCCGCGGCATCCGTTAGCGCGGGTGGGCAGCCCACTGCTCGATGACCTGCTGAATCGCCCGTACGCCATCGGTGAGGGCCGCCGGTCCGGGCTGCAGGATGATCGATGACTTGATCTCGCGCAGGTAACCCTCGCGCACGGCGGGCACCTCGCTCCATCCCGGCCGCGCCGACACGCGCTCGGGCCGGAATTTCTTGCCGCACCAGGAGCCGAGCACGATGTCGGGCGCGCGCCGCGCGACCTCCAGCGGATCGGCGATGATGCGGTTGCGCCCGAGCGCCTCGCGGGCGAGTTCCGGGAAGCAATCCTCGCCGCCGGCGAGGGCGATGAGCTCCGAGACCCAACCAATGCCGCTGATCAGCGGATCATCCCACTCCTCGAAGTACACCCGCGGCCGCCGTGGCAGCGCCGCGGCGCGCGTGCGCACCGCTCCGAGGCCCGCTTCGAGCTCATCGGCGAGTGCCCGCGCCCGGCCCTCACAGCCGATCATGCCGCCGAGGGTGCGGATCATGCGCAGGATGTCGGCGACGCTGCGATGGTTGAAGACGTGCACCTCCAGCCCTGCGCGCACCAGCGTCGCGGCGATGTCAGCCTGCAGATCCGAGAAACCGAGCACCAGATCGGGCTCGAGGGCGAGGATGCGCTCGGTGTGAGCGCTCAGGAAGGCGGAGACGCGCGGCTTCTCGCGGCGCGCGCGCGGCGGGCGTACCGTGAAGCCGGAGATCCCGACGATCCGCCAGTCTTCGCCGAGCAGGTAGAGCGTCTCGGTCGTCTCCTCGGTGAGACACACGATCCGCTCGGGAAATCCTGTTCCTGGCTTCATATCACGCCGCATCCCCGCATCACTGTATCCTTAAGCCATGTGGACACGCATCTGGGCGTTCCTCGACCTTTGCTTTTTCGGCGGCGCCTCCGGACGCCCGGGCGCGCTCGGTGCGGCGCTGCGTGTGCTGCGTTACCCGTACGCCGTGCTGCGCGACCTGTCGCGCGGGGAGATCAACCTGCGCGCCATGGGGTTGGTGTACACGACGCTCCTGTCGCTCATTCCGCTGCTCGCCTTCAGCTTTGCCATCCTCAAGGTCTTCGGCGGTCACCGCGATCTCCAGCCCGTCGTGTACGAGTTCTTCCGCCCGGTGGGGGATGCCGCCGCCCACGAGCTCACGGCCCGCGTGATGCAGTTCGCCAACCGCGTCAGCAGCGGCCTGGTGGGCTCGGTGGGACTGGCGGTGCTCGCCTGGACGCTGATCGGCACCATCAAGAAGGTCGAGGACAGCTTCAATTTCGTGTGGCACGTGGACCAGCCGCGCAGCTTTGCCCGCCGGCTCGCCGAGTACACCTCGCTGCTGATCGCGGGCCCGGTGCTGCTCGTGGGCTTCCTCGGCCTGACGCACGCGGCGCTCGGCAGCGCGCCGGTTCAGGAAGTGGTGCGCCTGCCGCTGCTGAACCGCCTGCGCGGCACCGGCATCGCGCTTGCGCCCTACGCCATGGTGACGGGGTTCTTCACCGCGCTCTACATGATGGTGCCCAACACGCGCGTGCAGTGGCGTGCGGCGCTCATCGGCGCGCTGGTGGGCGGGGTACTGTGGGCGGCGGTCGGCAAGATGTTCACCGCCTTCGTGGTGTACTCCACCCGCCTCACCATCGTGTACGCGGGATTTGCGTTCATCGTGGCGGCGCTGCTCTGGACCTACTTCGGCTGGCTGATCCTCCTCGCCGGCGCCCGGCTGTCCTTCTATGTGCAGAACCCGGCCTACCTGCGCCTCGGGCTCCAGCCGCTCCGACTCTCGAGCGTCGAGCTCGAGCAGCTTGCCCTCAAGCTCATGTACTTCGCCGGTCGCGCACACGTCGCCGGCGGGCGCCGCTGGAGCGTCAATCGGCTCGCCGACGAGCTCGGACTGCCCGGCATCGCGGTGGCGCAGATGGTCGGCGCACTCGAGCGCGCCGGCCTGTTGATCGTCACCGAGAACGATGAGCTCCTGCCGGCGCGCGACACGGGCGCCATCAAGGTGAGCGAGATCCTCGATATCGCGCGCAACCAGCGCAGCGGACACGTCGCGCCGCGCTACGTTCCCGTGCCGCCGGTCGATCGCCTGCTGGCGGGCGTGGAGGAAGCGCGCCGCAGCCGCTGCGGTGAGCTGACGCTGCGGGACCTCATCGACGAGGTGCCGCGGGCTGCGCTGATCAGTCCGCGGCAGTCCTCCTCGCGGTGAGGACCACCGCACCCATCAGGATCTCTGCGCGTAGACCCCTACTCGCCCGCAATGGTCATCTCGCCGATGAGCACTGAGCCTACGCGGATGCCGCCGCGCGTGTCGATGTCGCTGCCGAGCGCGACGATGTCGCGGTACATGGCCCTGAGGTTCCCGGCGATCGTGATCTCGTGCACCGGGTAGGCGAGACGTCCGTTCTCCACCCAGAAGCCGCTCGCACCGCGCGAGTAGTCGCCGGTCACGCCGTTCACGCCCTGTCCCATGAGCTCGGTCACCAGCAGTCCCGTGCCAAGCCGCGCGAGCAACGCTTCCCGGTCGAGGCCACCCTGCGCGGTGCTCACCAGCAGGTTGTGAATCCCGCCGGCGTTGCCGGTGGTCTTCAGCCCCAGCCGCCGCGCGGAATAGCTGCCGAGCACATAGCCCTCGAGCACGCCGGCGCGCACCAGCTCGCGGTCATGCGTGGCGGCACCCTCCTGGTCGAAGGGGCTGCTCGCCAGCCCCCGCGGGATGTGCGGTCGCTCCTGCATGCTCATGAACTGCGGGAAGACCTGCTCGCCGGCGGCGTTCAGCAGGAAAGAGGACTTGCGGTACTGACTCGGGCCGCTGATGGCGCCGATGAAGTGCCGGATGAGCCCCCGCGCCATCTCGGGAGAGTACGCCACGGGGGCGCGGCGGGTCGTGAGGCGCTGCGCGCCGAGACGCGCGAGCGCGCGCTCTCCGGCAATACGGCCGATGCTGGCGGCGGCCTCGAGCTCGGCCGGATTGCGCGCGATGCTCCACCAGTAGTCACGCTGCATGTCGCCGCCCGCCTGCGCGATGAGCGTGCAGCTCGTCGAGTGGCTGGTGGAGGAGTAGCCGGCGAGAAATCCGAGCGAGTTGCCGTAGACGCCGGTGTGGCGCTGGGAGCCGACGCCCGCACCCTCGGAGTTGCTGACGCGCGCATCGACCGCGAGACCGTGCGCCTCGCAGCTGCGCGCCAGCTCGATGGCCTCCTCGGGGGTAATGTCCCAGGGGTGGTCGAGGTCGAGATCGGGGATCTCACGCGCGAGCGCATCGGGCTCGACCAGTCCGGCGTACGGATCTTCCGCCGTGTAGCGTGCGATGGCACTCGCCTTGGCGACGGTCTCCCGCACCGCGGCAGCCGTGAGGTCCGCGGTGCTCGCCGCGCCTTTGCGACGCCCGAAATACACCGTGACCCCCAGGCCCCGGTCGCGCTGATATTCGACCGTGTCGACCTCCCCGAGTCGCACGCTCACCGAGAGGCCCTGGCTCACCGAGACGTCTGCCTCGCACTGGCTGGCGCCCGCGCGCCGCGCCTCCTCGAGCGCGAGGGTGACCACATCGGCGAGCGGAGGGATCGCGGGATCCCCGGCCGGCTTCGGCTTCGAATGGCTTGTTGGGCTCGGGTGCATCTTTGAGCTTAAATTCTAGCAGTGACCGCGACGCTGTCTTCAGGCAACGTCGGCGGCGGGGGAAAACAGTGACGGCCGGACCGGACGACGACCCTGGCGATGATGGGGGCACGGAGCGCCCGAGCAAGAGCGCCCGCAAGCGCGCCGCCCACGCTGCCCAGGACCTCGGGGAGGCACTGGTGCGGCTTTCCGATGCCGAGCTCTCGGCCCTCGAGCTCCCGGAGGCGCTGCGCGAGGCGCTGCGCGCGGCGCGCCGCATCGCCAGCCGCGCCGCGCTCGCCCGCCAGCGCCAGTACATCGGCAAGCTGATGCGTCAGGTGGATCCGGAACCGATCCGCGCCGCACTCGCCGCCCGCAGCGAGCGCCATGCGCGCGACACCGAGCGCTTCCGGCGCGTCGAGAACTGGCGCGAGCGGCTCGTGACCGAGGGCGAAGCGGCGCTCGCCGAGCTCAGCCGCTGGCACCCCGAGATCGATGTAGGCGAATGGCGGCAGCGTATCGGCGCCGCCCGGGCGGAGCGCGAGCGCGGAGGTGGCGCGGGTGCCGCATACCGGGAGCTGTTTCGCGCCCTGCGCGCTTTGTTGGCTACAATGCCGCCGTGAAACCGCTCGTCGGCATCATCATGGGCTCGGCGTCCGACTGGGAGACGATGCGGACCGCGGCGGAGCAGCTCGACCAACTGTCGATCCCCTACGAGGTGCGTGTTGTCTCGGCGCACCGCACGCCTGACCTGCTGTTCGAGTACGCCGGGGACAGCCGCGCGCGCGGACTCGAGGTTTTGATCGCCGGTGCCGGGGGTGCGGCCCACCTGCCCGGCATGACCGCCGCAAAGACCACACTGCCGGTGCTCGCCGTGCCGGTGCACTCGAAGTCGCTCGGCGGGCTCGATTCGCTGCTGTCGATCGTACAGATGCCCGCCGGCGTGCCGGTCGCGACCTTCTCGATCGGCACGACGGGAGCGGCCAACGCGGCGCTCTTCGCCGCAGCCATCCTCGCCGGCAAGCACCCCGGCATCGCCACGGCGCTCGAGTCGTTCCGCGAACGGCAGACCGCCGCGGTGCTCGGCAACCCCGATCCACGCACACCGCCCCGCACATGACGGTCGGCATCGTGGGCGCCGGCCAGCTTGGCCGCATGCTCGCTTTGGCGGGTTATCCGCTCGGACTCGACTTCCTCGTTCTGGATCCGGCGGCCGACGCGCCCGCCGGGCGCGTGGCGCCCCTCCTGCACGGCGCATTCACCGACGCCCGTTTGCTCGCGCGGCTCGCGCGGCAGTGCGAGGTCATCACCTTCGACTGGGAGAACGTCTCGGTCGCCGGCCTCGCCGCAATCGCGCGCCGCCAGCGCACGCGCATCTGCCCGCCGCTCGCCGCACTCGCCACCGGTCAGGATCGGGTCGCCGAGAAACGCCTGTTCGAGCGGCTGCGGATTCCGACGACCCGCTGGCACGCGGTCGGCTCACGCCGCGAGCTCGCGCGCGCGCTCCGCGTCATCGGTGCCCCCGGCGTGCTGAAGACGCGCCGCCTCGGCTACGACGGCAAGGGGCAGGCCGTCATTCGTACCGAGGCGGACGCCGAGCGCGCCTGGACCGAGCTCGGTCACGTGCCGCTCCTGTACGAGGAGTGGGTGCCCTTCGAGTGCGAGGTGTCGATCATCGGCGCGCGCAGCCTGCGCGGCGAGATCGCCGTTTACCCGCTGTGCGGCAACGTCCACGGCGCCGGGGTCCTGCGGCTCACCCGTGCGCCCTACGGATCGGCGCGTTGGCAGCGCCGCGCGACGCGCTACCTCGAGCGCGTGCTCGATCACTTTCGCTACCGCGGCATTCTCACCATCGAGTTCTTCGTGCGCGACGGGCGGCTGATCGCCAACGAGATGGCCCCGCGCGTGCACAACTCCGGTCACTGGACCATCGAAGGGGCGACCACCAGCCAGTTCGAGAATCACCTGCGCGCCATTCTCGGCCTGCCGCTCGGCTCGACCCGCGCCCGCGGCTTCAGCGCGATGGTCAACCTCATCGGCGAGATGCCGCCGCGCGGGCGGCTGCTGGCGTTCCCCGACGTGCACCTGCACGACTACGGCAAGCAGCCGCGCCCGGGGCGGAAGATGGGCCATTGCACGGTGGTCGAGCGCAGCGCGGCAGCCCGTGACGCCCGCGCCCGGGCGCTGCTCAAGGATTTGAGGGTGGGCATTCGCATCCCGTAACATCGGTTGCGAGGCAACACCCATGTACCTCGAGCCCTTTAAACTCAAAGAGTTGCCGTTCCGCCTAAGCCCGGACCCGCAATTCCTGTACCTCTCCAAGCAACACGCCCGCGCCAAGGCGTACATGGAGTCGACCATCTGGTTCACGGACGGCTTCGTGGTGATCACCGGCGAGATCGGCTCGGGCAAAACCACGCTCATCGAGTCCTTTCTCAAGGAGGTTCCGGCCGATGTGGTGGTTGCGCAGATCAACCAGACCCAGGTCTCGGCAATCGATTTCCTGCAGGCGGTGCTGGTCCAATTCGGCTTCTCCCCCTTCAAGATGCGCAAGGGCGAGCTGATCAGCACGCTCAACAACTTTCTCATCGAGCAGTACGCCGCCGGCCGCAAGGTGCTGCTGATCGTCGATGAGGCACAGAATCTG
>Ga0310916_10003004_pt1 | contig 10404 bp, 17 predicted proteins | sample GREbulkMGLF176_FD_203444 | JGI IMG/M metagenome (GOLD analysis project Ga0310916, IMG submission 203444) | Lab enrichment of tropical soil microbial communities from Luquillo Experimental Forest, Puerto Rico - GRE.bulkMG.LF176 | ecosystem: Environmental > Terrestrial > Soil > Tropical forest >... | reverse complement strand
TCGCGGAACCCGGATTCGGTGTCGAGCGTGAAGATCACGCCGCTCGCCGCTCGATCCGAGCGGACCATCTTCATCACACCAACGGAGAGTGCCACCTTGAAGTGGTCAAAACCGTTGTCGATACGGTAAACGATGGCCCGGTCGGTAAAGATTGAAGCGAAGCAGCGCCGGCAGGCTTCGAACAGATCGCTCTCGCCGCGCACATTAAGAAAGCTCTCGTGCTGGCCGGCGAAGCTCGCGGTCGGCAGGTCTTCGGCAGTGGCCGAGCTGCGCACGGCGACCGCAACCTGGGCGCTACACCTCTCTTCGAGGGCGCGATAGGCGGCGGCGATCTCAGCGCGGAGGTGCGCCGTGTCGGTGGCCTGGTAAACCAGCCAGCGCGCCGCGGCTGCACGCTCGGCGAGCAGTGCCACATCGTGGTGGTCGAAACCGGACAGAAGCCTGCGGAGCTCAGCCTCGATACCCGCCTCGGCGAGCGCGTCCCGGTAGGCTCGGGCGGTCAGCGCGAAGCCTTCGGGCACTCTGACTCCTCCGGGCGCGAGCATCGAATAAAGCTCGCCAAGCGACGCGGTCTTGCCGCCGACTTCGGGAACATCGCTCAGCCTGATCTCGCTGAACCAGCGGACATAGGATTGTGTCGGCATCGAATCCACCCGCCTGGTAAAAGACCATAATGCGCTCCCAGCAAAGCGATCTGCGTTGACGCAGATCAACGCCGGGCCGGGCGACCTGCGGAAATGTGCACACTCTAACGGCCTTTGGAGTTTGCCATGAGCAGCGACTTACAGCTTCGGCAAGACGTTCTCGACGAGCTCGAATTCGAGCCCAGCGTCAATGCCGCCCATATCGGCGTGACTGCGAACCACGGTGTGGTCACCCTGACCGGCTTCGTGACGAGCTACGCCGAGAAGACAATGGCGGAGCGCGCCGCCCGACGCGTCAAGGGGGTCAAGGCGATCGCCGAGGAGATCGAGGTGCGTCTGCCATCGGACATCAAACGGGCGGACGACGAGATCGCCGCCCGCGCAGTCGATATTCTCAAGTGGCAGGTCGGGGTCCCCGCCGACCGGATCAAGGTCAAGGTCGAAAAGGGTGTAGTGACGTTGACCGGCGAGGTCGATTGGCAATTTCAGAAGACCGACGCCGACCACGTCGTGCACAAGCTCAGCGGCGTGATCGACGTGGTCAACGAGATCCGGGTCGCCTCGCCGGTCCATGCCGTGGAGGTCAAGGAGAAGATCGAGAAGGCGCTGCAACGCAGCGCCGAGCTCGAGGCATTGCGGATCACCGTCGAGACCGAGGGCGGCAGGGTGATCCTCAAAGGCAGGGTCCACGCCTGGTATGAGCGCGACATTGCCGAACGAGCGGCCTGGTCCGCACCAGGTGTCACCGAGGTTCAGGACCGCATCACGATCGAACCGTAGTGGCGCTCGGTATGGGCGCCGGAGGCAACTCGCTGGCGCCTACACCGCTCCGCCACCCCATCCCTTCCCCCTTTTGTGCCGGAGAAACCGCGAAAAATCCCGTCTAAAGCCGCGAAATCGATCTTAGAATCGCCACAAACTCCTGTTATTTGAGGCAGTTACGGGGTCAGATGAGGCTCACCCGAACCGGGAATTTATCGACGCTGATCCGGGAACAAAAACACCTAACCGGGAAATAACCGGGAATTGACGCGATGCCTATCTGCGCTCGTCAGCCTCCGGTTCCTCGCGCTTGAGGATCTCGTAAACCCCGGGCAACGACGCCGTGCGGCCGATGCTCCAGCTCGGTGCCGATCTGGTCGTCGGCGGTTGCCCAGGTGAAGGCCTCGAGCACCTCGGCCGGAGTTGCTTCGGTTTCCACGATCCTCATCAGCACGGCATCGTCGAGCGGGCCCACGATCCCGGTAATCTCGGCAGCGCTCGCAGGTCGAACAATCTGCTTCATCGAACCGTCCTCCCGATCACCTGTGGACCGCTTTGGTCGGAGGAAGGGTGATGCTTGCCGAGTGGGACCACGGTACTCGCCTGTGGACCCTCGACGGTTTCGGCATATTGCGCGACAAAACGGACCTGATCGCCGAGCGCGAGATTGTCGAACTCGCCATTTGTGACGCTGTTGCGGTGGAAATAGAGTTCATTGCCGTCGGCGCTCAGGATGAAGCCGCAATTCTGCTCGGGGAGGAGCCGCGCGATCCGTCCATGGTCGGGCACCGCGTGCAACTTGACATTTCCCCGAGCCTCGCGAACGTAGTCTTCGAGCAGCCGGCGGGTTGTGTCGAAGGAGTCGCGGATCGCCACGTAGACGTCCTCATGGGCATGGTGTGCCGCGGGATCGCGGCGACGATGATCTCGCGGCCGTGGACTTTGAGGTCGATACCAACCCGGAACAGATTACCCCGAAGCCGGCGAGGGCGCCGGCATTCGACGACGACGCGACACGATGTAATCCGATCGCAGAACCGTTCGAGCTCCTCGGTCGGCGCGTTCCGGTCTCGCTAAAGACACAAATCCTTCCGGGAAGTTTGACTAAAATCTTGGAGGACGTCCAGATCGCTCTTTTGCCGCCTTTGCTAATGTTTTGAAAATCGCTCAGCGGCGGCGATCGATAGCTTTCTACGATACGGCGCATGACATCATCTGCCTTTGCGACGACACTAGAAGAGCTCACAAGCCGTAGTTTGCCAACGGTCCGCAAGACCTATCCCGACAAAGGCGAACAGGACACGTCGCGCCCTGGTCCCTTGCGCCGAAACAGACCTATTGTTTGATGGACGACAAAACCGGCTTCAAGCGCTGGCGGCGAGCTGGTAGCTGTCGGGATCTTTGTTGACTTGGATCAAGGCGGCACGGCAGCTTCGGGCTATAGGCTTGCGTTTCCGTCATTAATTCGCAGAGCAAAGAAATGTCGTCGTCGCTCAGAGTGATCGTCGTGTGCGCCGCCCTCGTCACCTGGCTACCAGCTCAGGCGCAATTTTTGGGATTTGGGATCGAGACCAATGTCGAGCTGACAAAGCAAGACCTCGACATTATCCGTCACACCGTCAACGAGCAGGTGCACGGCAAGTCGGTCGGTACCACCGCCAAATGGAGCAATCCGGAGTCGCAGAATTCCGGTAAGATAGCGCTCGTCAGGAAATTTACACGAAATGGCCAGCAATGCGAGACCCTCGATTACAGGTTGATAACGAAGCGCACGCCCGCCGGTCCAGAGCATTATAGGCTCAGCAGCTGTTTGCAGCCCGACGGGCAATGGCGGCTGATCTAAGATAAACTGTGTAGGAGTGTCGGCCGCGTCTTTTAAATCAGCTTTGCGAACCCGGCGGTTTTGATCGCGGACGCAAGAATGACCGCTCGCGGCGCGACGTCGCCACTAACCTTGGCTTCGGCGACGTCGGATCTCCACCCTGGAGCCGACCTCCGGTCCAGGCACCAAGCGTCAGATGGGGTTCGTCGTTTCATGGATTCGCTACACAGCGACTATTGCGATGCGCGTGCTGCGCCTGAATTTCCCGAAGAATGGGCCGGCCGATACTTCATTTCGCTTCTCCGCGCCGCGCATGGTTCAGCGATGACATCGTCGAGCCGCTGTCGGCGGCGTCCGTCTCAGCCGATCTCCTTGTTTCAGTCAGATGTCAGGGAGTGACTACGACCATGCATGAGGCCAGGCTTGCCAGCTTCTCGGCAACGCTGCCTAACAGCAGACCCGACAGCCGACCGCGGCCGCGGCGGGCGACGAAAATCGCAGCCGCCGGACCTCGCGGGCCGTTTCAATGATCCCTTCGGTGCAATCGCCCGAGCACTGCCTGAGATAAACAGCTTTTGCGCCGCCGGACTCGGCCTATGACTTTGCTGCCGTCAAGATCTCATGGGCGGCAGCCTACAGTGCGTCGCCTATCGGGCTCCTCTCCGTCGCCGTGAACTGAGCCACATCCTCCGATAAGCCATCCATCACACGAAGGATCCACAGATACAAATCGAGCTTGCCTGCCCTGCCGCGCGGGCGGCCGCCTCCACCACGCGCTCGGCTCCGCCGCGCCGGAGCCATGGTGGCAACCAAGATCGGCCTCATGGGGTTCCCACTCACTCGGGTGCAAATGGCGTGGCGTTAAGGATCGGCGCTGCGTTGTTCATCCGTTTCGCAGCCGGCCGCGGTATCATCTTCGAACAGCGCCGCCTCGATAAACGAGGCGTGGATGTGCCAGTCGCGGATGCCCTCGAGTTCGGCGAAGCGCTGCTTTGCGGCCTCGATCGCAGCCTCACGTGAAGGGGCTGACGGGATTACGATCGTGCGCTGGCATGCGGTCGTCGTGTTGTCTCCGTAGGTGAAACGGTTCATGAAGCAAACGCGATAGGAGCGGCCTGCATCGCCACGGGCGTGTGCGGAGCGGTGTAACGCTTTCTGCAGATGCCCGAGGATCTCGCTGGCCTGATCGAGTTGCGCGAGCGCCCTCTGAAGAATTTCTCCTGAGTGCGGAGAAGTGTGATGAGCGGCGGCGGTTGATGGTTGGCGCCGCGCGGCCTTCAGGTAGTTCCGTGCAGCTGTGAGCCGCTCGCCCAGCTGGTGCAGCAAGGCGATGTGCCGGTTCTCTTCGTCAGCCCGCTTTTCCATCGGCTTGACCGACGTGACCTGGGTTGGCTCGCGCGCGCTCAACAAGAGCAGCCTCCGCTTCGAACTCTTTCGCTGTGCGCAACCGAGCCTGCCAAATGGCCGGGTTGCCGGCCCGCTCGGCGAAATCGCGATACCAGGAAGCGAGCTCGCGGAGTTTTGATGGATTAGTTTCCGTGGGGTCAGTTTGCATGGGCGCTATCCTCCGGTTGGAGCGCTCTCACCGCGCCGACGGCGGCAGAGACGAATTGATGCAAATCAGGGCGGCAGCAGTTTCCGGTCTGTAGCGAATGATGCATTGACCCAGATCATTCAGCCGGAGACGCCGCATGCCATTCAGGTCCAGCGCCCCACGCCGCTCGAAGGTGGGATGATAGAGTCACATGCGCTTTCGGATAACTGCGCCGGCTCCTGTTAAACCGTCTCTTGCTCCTACCCAGACTTTCAATGGCGACGCCGGACAATGCGCGTGGCTCACCGGCGCTCGTCAGCCTCCGGTTCCTCGCGCTTGAGGATCTCGTAAACCCGGGCAACGACGCCGCGCGGCCGGTGTTCCAGCTCGGTGCCAATCTGATCGTCGTCGGTCGCCCAGGTGAAGGCCTCGAGCACCTCGGCCGGGGTCGCTTCGGTCTCCACGATTCTCATCAGGACGGCATCATCGAGCGGACCCACGATTTCTATGATCTCCGCGGCGGTCGCAGGTCGAGCAATCTGCTTCATCGAACTGTCCTTCCGATCACGCGCGGACCGCTTCGGTCGGCGGCAGGTGATGCTTGCCAAGCGGGACCACGGTGCTCGCCTGCGGGCCTTCCGCGCTCTCGGCACGCTGAGCGACGAAACGTACCTCATCGCCGAGAGCGAGCTTGTCGAACCCGCCATTCGCGACGCTGTTGCGGTGGAAATAGATCTCGTTGCCATCGGCGCCCAGGATGAAGCCACAATTCTGCTCGGGGAGGAGGCGGGCGACCCGCCCGTGGTCGGGCACCGCATGCAGCTTGACGTCCCCCCGAGCCTCGCGAACGTAGTCTTCGAGGAGCCGGCGGGTCGTGTCGAAGGAGTCGCGGATCGCCACGTAGACGTCCTCATGCGCGTGGTGTGCCGCGGGATCGCGGCCGACGACGATGTTGCGGCCGGGAACCTTAAGGTCGACGCGGACCCGGAACAAATTGCCCTGAAGGCGGCGCGGATGCCGGCATTCGACGACAACACGGCACGACCCGATGCGATCGAAAAACCGCTCGAGCTCCTCGGCCCGTTCGCGGATACGCGCCGCGACCGCGTCCGAGGTATCCATGTGCCGGAAGGTGATCTGAAGCGGAAGTTGCATCGAATTTTCCCTCGTGAGTGCGACACAATAGTAGGCAGCCGAGGAAGCCGGGAATTGATCCAGCGCAACCGCTTCCAGGAAGCTCCGTTCCGGCCGATACCCGCCAGGCACGACCCGCCGACCCGGTCGTCTGAGGGAGTGACGGCAGCGCCGTTCATTTCGTAGTCGGGCGGAAATCCTGATCCGGAAAAGCGGCGACCGTCGCCGGCTGGATCACGATCGCCCCTCGATCGTAGCTCCGGTGGCAGGCGTTGCACGCTGCGGTCAGTCGTCCGTAGGCCGCAGCGAACTGGTTGCTGTCCTCGGCCTTGATAGCCCGGTCGAGTTCAGCCAGCGGCTCCTTGACCGTCGTCGTGATCGTATCGGGGATCGACAGATCCCGATAGTTCGGCAGGATCTCGGCGACGTCGGCGAGAGTTTCGCGCAACTGATCGAGTTCGTAGGCGGCATAGGGCCAGTTCCGCTCGGTCCCGGCAAGACCGAGCTTGATGTGGCGCGGTTGCACCAAGGCGGTCATCAGATCGCCAAGGGCTGCAGCATGTTGCCGCTGTGCTGTCGCGAGGCTCGGCATCGCGAGTGCTGCCACCACTGCGATCAGGATGATCGATCGATTATTCACGGCGGCAAGCTCCTTTTGGGGGTCATCCTGACGGCGACTCAGGGACGGTCGCGTAGACTGAGGATATAGGCGATGACATCCGCGGTCTGACCCCGCTTGAGGATCAGGTTCGGCATCTTCGGGTGGGAACTCGTCAGGAATACGCGGAGGGCCGTCGCCGTCATCCCGGGGGTGTTCGCGATGGCGCGAAAAGCCGGGGCGATGTCGAGGGTTCGCGGCGCCTCTTCTTCCGGTTCGACAACGTGGCAAATTTTGCAAGCCTCGCGCGCAAAGGCGTGGCCGGCCGCGATATCGCCTTCCTGTGCCGCCGCGCTGAAGCCCGTCGCAGCAAGAGCACCGGCGAGGGTCGCCGCACGTCCAAGCCGCGGCATCATAACTCGGCCACGTTTGCGGCCCCGAGCAGTCGATCGACTGTTTCACTCATCGTCCAATACCGGTCCTTTGTGTGGCGCTCCTCGCCTATCGTGGAGTTCCTTCTGGTCGTGAGCGGCCTCTTTAAGGGCGGACATCGCCTAGTCACGGTCATGCGCTAAACCCCGCATAGGTCAGATAGAGACCCAAGACCAGCGTCGCGCCCATGTAGAGGTAAAAGAGTTCCTCGTACCGCATGGCCTCGAGGAGCTTGCTCAGCGCAGCCGGCGACAGGGCGAGAAGCCCGGCGCTTCGGATCGCCAACACCCATCCGAAAAGAGTGATGACGACAGGCAGCGCGCCACCTGACCAGATATTGTGACCGACGATCATCGCAAGGCCGGCGGCGAGGCCAACCACTTCGACGAACAGCAGAAGCGGCGGATCGCGCAGCATCGCCTGGATTGTCGCGACCGTGCTTTGCTTGCGCATCATCATCCCCAGCGCCACGACGATGCAGTATAGCCCGAGGAACTTTGCCAAGAAGATCGTCAGTGGCGACATTAAACTTCTCCCAGGCTCGTGCAGCGGCGTTTCAGGGGGTTACCAGATCGGTGTGCCCAAACCCTTTGGAATAGTCGAGTATGGAAATGATCTTTGGCACCACTCGAAAGATCAGAATTTCTTCCGGTTTCGGCATAGGAAAGGCTGCATATTCCGGGTATCTGGTACCCAGTAGCTCAATGGCCTTCGCCGCCTCCTTCGGATCATTCGCGGGGTGGGCGAGGGCCGCCATGCACAGGCCCGTGATTGCCATGGGATCGGTAGTATCGTGGTCGACCGTCAAGGACAGGCGGTTGTCTCTGGCTAGGTTTTTCGCTTTCTGGCTGTTCGGACTGCACAAGAAGTAAAGCATAAGGCCATCGTTTGCGTATCCGACCGTGGTTGCCTGCGGCCAGCCGTCAGGGCGGTTGGTCGCGACAGTCATGATTCGGTGCTGATCGAGAAGCTCGACCGCCTTTCGCTTGGTGTGCTCGTCCATGACGCCTTCCGCACTAGAGACGCAATGTCATCCTGCTCTGACCTCGCGTCGTTGCCGTTGATGCACGTCAATTCAGTGAGCCCATAGCCGGCCATGCCAAGACGCCTCGCGATTATTCAGGGTCATCCCGATCCCGCCGGGAACCGGTTCTGCCACGCTCTCGCCGATGCATATGCCGAAGGCGCGGTTCTCGGTGGGCATGAGGTTGCTCGCGTTGAGCCCGCGAAACTCGACTTCCCACTGCTGCGTACGCAGAAGGACTTCGAGACTGGGGCCATTCCGGAGATGCTGGCGCCGGCGCGTGACGCAATCATTGCCGCACAGCATCTCCTCATCGTTTTCCCGCTGTGGCACGGCATGATGCCCGCACTCCTCAAAGGGTTCATTGAACAAATAATGCGCCCAGGGGTTGCCCTCGAGTACCGCAAAGAGGGCTTCCCACGTGCCCTCCTGACCGGACGGTCGGCCCGTCTCGTTGTGACGATGGGGATGCCGGCCATGGTGTATCGGTGGTATTTCCGGGCGCATGGGGTGCGCGGACTGGAGCGCAGCGTTCTCAGATTTGCCGGTATCAAGCCGGTGCGAGAGACGCTTCTTGGGATGGTGCATGCCGCGGACGAGGCTCGGCGCTGGCGTTGGCTCGACCGGATAAAGGACCAGGGTAAGCAACTTCGTTGACCCTTGGCACGGTGGCGTCTCCATCCCAAGAACTGCACTGTGGCCCGAGAGGTGCATAATCTATGTACTGGTTGCAGCGGGTCGACCGGCCGTCGGCCCGCGCCCCAAATGCCCCGGCACGGAATGCGGATCATCGCGAACTCAGGAGCTTCTCGCTGCTACGAAGGTAAGCCCGATTCCGCGTCGCCTCGTCTCGTCATGTGGCGGCGGCTCATGGCCGACCCGGCTTCGTCTAATTGACCCTCTTGCTCAGGCCGTCGCTAAGCTGGACATCGCCAGCATCGCGGCGATCACCGCCGCAAAAGGAAGCCAGTAACCAAGCGCGCCGAGTGCATCGTCACAAAGAGCTTCGCTCCGTGTCACCGCTTATTGCGTTTCTAGTCCGCCAGTGGTCCATCGCCCCGCTCCTCTATCCCTTCAGTCCTCACCTATCGCCTCGAGGGCGAAACGGTCAAGCAATGCGATCGAATGCGGCAAGACCTCGATCACGCCGCGCCGCTTCAGATCGGAAAACACCCGGCACACGGTCTCGATCGTGAGCCCGAGATAATCGCCGATATCGCAGCGGCACATCGGCAGCTCGATATGCTTTTCGTTATCAAAGCGCTTGGACAGCTCGAGGAGGAAAGAGGCAACGCGCTCGGTCGCTGTCATCCGGCCAAGGATGATCAACCGGCCCTTGCGCCGCCGCGAGGCTCTTCAGCGCCATATCGCGCAGCAGTCGGGCCACGGCCGGATAGCCCTCGGCTAGCCGCTCGGTAGCCGCGCGCGGATACCGCATCACCGTGATGTCACCGACCGCCTCGGCAGAAAAGCTGCGCTCCGCAGTGCTCTCAAGACCGAACCCGTCGTCGCTGAAGCAGAACTCGGCGATATGTCGGCGGCCATCCTGAAGCAGATTGGTGATGCGTACCGTGCCGGAGATGACTCCGTACCAGCACTCGCCGCCACTTTCTCCCTGGCAATAGATCTGCTGATTGCGCGAAAATCGCAATCGGGTGCCGATCCGCTCGAGCGCAATCAGCGCGTCCAGCTGACCCGAGCGTGCAATATCCGGTATGCTCGAACCGCCGTAAGGTAATTGGGATGCGCCCGCGAGTTGTCTGTACATCTCGCCCTCCTTAACTTCGCCGAAGGCAAGAATCACCAGGTATCCGGAGGTCCGAAATCCGGAGTTATACCTACGTAATTCTCCTACGTAGAACTACGTATACCTGAGTGCGCTGATCGAGCGGTCGTTGGACGATTAAGAGCCGCCGTGAATGCCAACTCTGCCTCCGTTGGCACTTTGTTCGCCGGCTCCGCTTATGCTTGGGTGAGCTCGTTGGCTCTTCGATCTGGATCAGGCGTTTTTCCAGCACAGCGGCTTCTTTCTCCAGCTTGTCAGCTGTCCTCAGCCAAGCATCCCCAATCCACGGGTCTCCCGCGCGCGCGGCAATTCGCGGTACCACGCCGCCAGCTTGTGTAGCCTGTCCGTCGGGAGATTTACCGAACTGACCCCGTGCAGCCGACGGGTGGCGCCGTCGGCAACGTGAAGGCGAAGACGGTACCGCCTCCGGGGTTGGGTTCGGCGTGCAGTTCGCCGCCATGCTCTTCGATAATCGAGCGGCAGATCGACAAGCCGATACCCATCCCCTGCGGCTTTGTCGTAAGAAACGGCTGAAACAGCCGCTCGGCAACCTCCGAGGCGAGGCCAGGGCCGGTATCGGCGACCCGGATCGCGACTCCCCCGTCGCCGTCCGGTGCGGCGCTGACCGTCAATTCGCGCCGCTCGGACTCCATCGCCTCGACGGCGTT
>Ga0310916_10002999_pt1 | contig 10415 bp, 8 predicted proteins | sample GREbulkMGLF176_FD_203444 | JGI IMG/M metagenome (GOLD analysis project Ga0310916, IMG submission 203444) | Lab enrichment of tropical soil microbial communities from Luquillo Experimental Forest, Puerto Rico - GRE.bulkMG.LF176 | ecosystem: Environmental > Terrestrial > Soil > Tropical forest >... | reverse complement strand
CACCATTGCGCTGATGTACTGGGCGGGGGGCAACCGTGTCCTGAACGGGAATCTGACGCTGGGCGTGCTCATCGCCTTCACCATGTACGCACAGAGATTCTTCCGGCCCATTCAGGACTTGAGCGAGAAATTCAACATTTTGCAGTCGGCCATGGCGGCTTCCGAGCGCATCTTCAAGCTCCTCGACGAACCCATCACCATCGAGTCGAATCCTAACGCAAAGAAAATCAGCGCGCCAAGAGGCGAGATTGAATTCCGCAATGTCTGGTTTGCCTACCGGAACGTGGCGGAGCCGAAGGAAGAAGATTGGGTGCTCCGCGATGTGTCTTTCCGTGTTCCACCCGGGCAGACGTTTGCAATCGTGGGGCATACCGGCGCGGGAAAGACTACGCTCATTTCCCTGTTGCTGCGTTTCTACGATATTCAGCGCGGGCAGATTCTCCTGGACGGCGTGGACATCCGGCTTCTGGACTTGCAGGATTTGCGCAAGCAGTTCGGGATTGTGCTGCAAGATCCTTTCCTATTTACAGGAACGATCGAATCAAATGTGCAACTGGGCACGCCGGGAATCACCCGCGCAGACGTGGAGCGAGCGCTGGACGAGATCGGTTTGGGAGATTTCGTGAAGTCGCTGCCTGCGGGCGTGGAGACTGATGTGAATGAGCGTGGCTCGACGCTTTCCGTTGGGCAAAGACAACTGATCAGCTTCGCGCGAGCCCTGGCGCACAATCCCGGTTTCTTGATCTTGGACGAAGCCACCTCCAGCGTGGACACAAAAACCGAATTGCAGATCCGCGAAGCGCTCAATCGGTTGCTGGCCGGGCGAACCGCCCTGGTGATCGCGCACCGGCTGAGCACCATTCAATACGCCGATCGCATCCTGGTATTCCACAAGGGCCGGCTGCGCGAAGAGGGTGCGCACCAGGGATTGCTGGCCCAGCGGGGAATCTACTACCGGCTGTATCAACTGCAGTATAAGGAGCAGGAACTGCCCGAAGTGACGGGCGTGGAACACCCTGGATCCTCCATCCTGCCCGCGCAGCTGCCGGCCAGCGATTAAGATAATCTTTCCTCATGCCACCGATTCCCTTACTTCTCTCGGCCGGCGAAGCTTCCGGTGACATGTACGCGGCCCGCCTCGCGAAGGCCCTGCAGGAGCGCCTGGATGTGCGGATTTTCGGGATGGGCGGCCCGCAAATGCGCTCAGCCGGCGTCGAGATCATCGCGGACTATTCCGAGGTGGCGGTGGTTGGCATCACGGAAATTCTCAAGCATCTCCCTTTCCTGCTCCGCGCGATGGAGCGGTTAGTCAGCGAAGCGGAAAAACGCCAGCCGCCGTTCGCGATCCTTACGGATTTTCCCGGATTCCATTTGCGGCTGGCGAGAAAGCTCAAGCCAAAAGGAATTCGCAATGTGTATTACATCTGCCCGCAATTCTGGGCCTGGCGGCCGTGGCGCGTGAATCTGGTGCGGCGGCGTTTTGTAAAGGCGCTTTGTATTTTTCCATTTGAGGAAGAATTCTTTCGCGATGCCGGCGTCCCGACGGAATTCATCGGCCATCCCCTGGTGGGGGCGGTGAATGCGATCAAAGACCGGCAGCACTTCTGCGAGGAATATGGCCTGGATGCCGGCCGCAAGATTGTAACGATCCTTCCGGGCAGCCGCGCCGCCGAATTGGCTGATCATCTCCCCGTGCTTCAGGAAGCCTGTGCTCGTATCCACGGCAGGGTGCCGGCACAATTCGTGGTTGCGGCGGCGCATTCACGGGACGTAGCGCAGCTTCAGGTGCAATGGCCTGCCGGTGTGAAGCCGCGCGTCATCGAGGGTGGAACGTACAACGCCCTGGCCGCCGCAGACGCCGCCATCGTTTCGAGCGGCACCGCCACAGTGGAAGCGGCCTTGCTCAACACGCCCATGGTAGTCATCTACCGTGTTTCACCGGTGACCGCCACGCTGGCCAAGCCGCTCGTGCGCACACCTTTTTTCGGCATGGTGAATTTGATTGTGGAGAAGCAGGCCGTGCCCGAGTTGGTTCAGGACGACTTCACACCTGAGCGCGTGGCCGCGGAAACCCTGAGACTACTGCAAGATCCCAATGCGCGCGAAGCACAGCGTAAATCGCTGGCCGAGGTGCGCAAGCGGCTGGGTCCGCCGGGCGCCGTGGACCGCGCCGCGGACGCCATCGTGGCTTTGCTGGGCAAGAGCGCTGGCAACGCTTCCTGAGCCATTGTTATCCTATATATGGACCTAGATGAACCCCGGAAAGGTAACCGATGAGGCGACGTCAAAAGGCTTGGGGTGCGCTGCTGCCAACCTCCCTGTTGTTGCTGACATTCTGGCGTGCACCTCTGCAGGCGCAACAGACGCAACTGCCGAGTTTCCTTGCCGAGAAATATGACCTGACGGCTTATTTAGACACATCTGGGCAATCCATCAACGCCGTGGCGAGGATCGATTTTCGAGCACGGGAAGTCTCCACGAACCTTCACGTAGAGTTGCACCAGAATCTGGAAGTTCGTGAGGTGAAAAGCGCCGAGGGAAAGGCCCTGACGTTTCAAAGGGACAACGATAATCCCCTGTTTGTGACGGTCACGCTGCCGACGCCGGTTGCCGCGGGAAAGATGGTTACGCTCACGTTCAGTTACGCGGGGCTTCTAGCGAATGAAGAGAACAGCCCGGTGCCCAATGTGCGCGTGGCCGCGATCAACAAGGATTGGGCGTACCTTCTTCTGCCGGGACGGTGGTTTCCCTTGACGAATTTCCCCGCGAATCGTTATACGGGAACGTTTCGGTTGAACGTGCCGGATTCGATGGCTGTGGCGGGCACCGGAAGGGCCGATTCGCCGCAACCGCTTTCGCCTCGCGCCGCCGCGGAAGGCAATCGGCTTCTTTATACCTTTCACTGCGACCGGCCGGAACCGCACGGTTCGTTCGTCGCCGGACCGCTGCAATTAAATCCCAAGCAGGCGGAAGGCGTCAGCGTAGCGGTGTATGCGCAGCGCGCGGATTCCGGGCGAGCGCAGGAATTTGCAAACGTGCTGGCGCACCAGGAAATTATTTTTTCAGACATGTTCGGCGGGTTGCCGGATCCGGACCTGACCGTGGTGGAACTGCCGGACGGGACGCTGCGTAGCTTTGCGGGGCCCGGTGTCGTAATGCTGAACCACCGGTTCTGGGATCCGCGCTTGAGCGACAGGACGCTGAGCGGCATGGTCGCATCGCAATGGTGGGGAGTGCAGGTACTGCCGGCAACGACGGGAGATTTGTGGATCACCGATGGTTTGGCGCGCTATTCGGAGGAATTGTATGCCGAACAGAATTACGGGAAAGAAGCAGGCTTGAAGACTATTGACGAATTTGCCGTGGGCTCGCTGATGTACGATGGCCCGGTCACGGTGGCGCAGTCGGCGCGGCTGGTTCCCTATTCGAGCGACTACCGTGCGGTGGTGCTGAACAAGGGCGCGATGCTCTTCCACATGTTGCGCGTACAGATGGGCGACCTGGCGTTTAGGTCGTTGTTGCATGCGTTTTATGCAAAGTACCAGGGCAAGGCCGCGACAAATCAAGAGTTCGAGAACATGGCGATCGCCATTGCCAACGCCTCTGTGAAACCGGGCGAGGTGCCGCCGAATCTGCAAGGTTATTTCGCACAATGGCTTTTTTCCACCGGCATACCGGAATTCACGCTCGAGTACGTGGTGTACCGAACGCGCAAGGGCTTCCAGATCGTGGGAAAAATTCACCAGCCCCTCGATACGTTTAACATGCCCGTGCAGATCCGCATTGATACGGAAGGAAACGCCGAGCTGAAGACCGTGGATGTGAGCGGGACAGAATCGGAATTCGCGGTGGAAACGTTCGGGCGGCCGAAATCGGGCGGGATCAAGATTGATCCGGCAAATTTCATTTTGAAGAGTACATCGAACCTCCGCGCGCGAGCGGCTATTGCGCGAGGCGAAGAACTGGCGGAGATCGGCAAGTATTACGATGCAGTGCTAATGTATCAGAAGGCTTTGGCCATTCAGCCCAACCGTTCGCTGGCGAATTTCCGCATGGGCGAAGCGTTTTTTTATCAGAAAAATTATCAGGCCTCGGCGAATGCATTCCGCGAGGCGCTGGCCACGGTGCCGGAGCCGTCGGAGAAGTGGACGGAGGTCTGGGCCCACATCTACTTGGGAAAAATTTTCGATTTGTTGGGCCAGCGCGAGCGCGCGCTGAACGAGTACAGCAAAGCGCGGCAGACCAACGACAATACCGGGGGCGCGCAGGACGTGGTCGAAGCCCTGGTGAAGAAGCCATTTGCCGAGGGCGCGACCGTCGCCGTAAATCCATCTGCGGAATCGACACAGCAGCCGAAGAATAAGCAAGCGGAAGTGCCGGCGCCTACTTCAGGTGAAAAGCCCACGTTCAAGAAGCCTAGTCCGTAAAACGGGAGCGTCAGCTTTCATCCCGTCCCGTTTGACGTCGGACACGGGAACCAATTTTCCTCCCCTTGCGTATATAACACTGAGAGGCAACAGAGTTGAAGTGTGCTTGAACGAGCCGGGAAGAGTGGTTCGCAGTCTGGGAGGCGTTTCATGATCCGTTCCCAATGGTGCGTGGCGATGACGGTTGCGCTGGGTGTCCTTGCTGTTCCCCTCTCTGCGCAGAGCCCGGCGGCCGGGGTCGGGGTTGCAATGAGAATTCCAGATAAGTCGACGATTGCGACGATGGAGAAGTCGATTCCCGAGTTGATGCGGCAAGGGACAGTGCCGGGAGTTTCTGTTGCGGTAATCCGGGACGGAAAAACGTTCTGGCTGCATGCATTTGGAGTGCGCAATGCGAAAACCGGGGAGCCCGTAATAGATGGCACGATTTTTGAGGCGGCATCGCTGAGCAAGCCCGTGTTTGCGTATGCCGTGCTGAAACTTGTGGATCAGGGGAAGCTGGATCTGGACACGCCACTGACCAAGTACCTGTCCGCGCCGTACATTGAAGGAGATGGCAGGCTAGATAAGATCACGGCACGCTACGTGTTGAGCCACCGGACCGGGTTTGACGATTCACTTCGCGCCGGGGCAGCGATTCAGCTATTCGGGTGAAGGGTTCGTTTATCTGGCCAGAGTTGTGGAGCACGTGGCGGGAAAATCGCTGAACGATTTCATGACCGAGATGGTGTTTCTGCCGTTGGGATTGACGAGCAGCAGCTACGTATGGCGCGGGGATTACGACGCTCGGACGGCCAAGGGGCACGACGCGGATGGCCAGGTAAAGGAGAAAACGAAACCGAAAGAGGCGAATGCAGCGGCGAGTTTGCACACGACGGCCAAGGACTACGCACTTTTTGTAGAGGCCGTCCTGAATGGCGTGGGGCTTAGGCCCAAGACTCTTGCGGAAATGGAGGCGCCACAAATTGCCGTGGACCGCGAATGCACCAACTGCACGGAGCGCGTGCCGGTGCAATTATCGAAGAATTTATTTGGGGGGTTGGGTTGGGGAATCCAGCGGACGGAACAGGGCGATTCGCTGTGGCATTGGGGCGACAACGGCTGGTTCAAGTGCCTGGTGGTGGCGTTTCCGAAGCAGAAGATTGGCGTGGTTTTGTTCACGGACGGAGAGAATGGAATGTCGATTGGCAAGGACGTCGTGCACGAGACCATTGGCGGCGAGCAGCCGGCGTTTGCGTGGATCAAATACGACAGCTATGACTCTGCGGCGATGCGGTTCGGAAAGGCGCTACGCGAAAAGGGAGCAGCCGCCGCCATCGAGGAGTTTCGTCCGGCGTTGAAGAGCGGCGAGATTACTGAGAGATCGATCAATTCGGCCGGTTACCGCCTCCTGGTTCAGAAGAAAACGGCGGAAGCCATCCAGCTATTTCGACTGAACGCGGAGCTGTACCCAAAATCGTCCAATGTGTACGACAGTTTGGGCGCGGCGTACAAGGACCAAGGCGACAAGGAGCAGGCCATCCAGAATTACGAGAAATCGCTGGAGCTGGATCCGAAGAATGGCAACGCCGTGGATATGCTGAAGAAGTTGCGGGAGAACTAGTGTTAATCAGAAGGGTATCCTGTTTTTTTGGAAGATGTGCATTCTAAAGATAGATTAAGTCGCTTGTTTTCCATCACTTCCATTCTAATAGAGTTAGGGTTGCACACGTTTTAATCCGATCCCATTGTTGACCTTGAGAGCCTTCACCTGCAAGAGACGCGGGTTCAGAATGACACGTCGGACAGTTTTCGCGTTTCCTTCTTTCCTATTTGACAGGCAGGCGATTACTCCAAACGACCAAGGTGGATATTTCACGATTGCAAGAACCAGAGGCAGTAATTCCCGAGAGAAGAGTCTAATCGTATTAATTACTTGTAAAGATAATTCTTCGGGTACCTGGGGTGAGGAAAGGCTCGGGCCCTACAACCCCAAGAGGCCAGTGAGTTTGGCCTGGGGGACGGATTTTTGTTGGAGGAGGATCCGGAAGCGTTCGCCGATGCCCTCGGGATAGATGAGGGTTTTGAGGTGGAGGCGGGCGCGGACGCGGACGGTCTCATCGATACCGGGGTCGAAGAGATCGGCGAATTCATTGCCCTGTCCCAGAGCGAGAAGAAACTGGGTTTGGGAAACAAGGCCTAGTGTTTCGAGGCCGTGGCGCTGGCCCGAGAGTCGTAGGGCCGTGAAATTGATGTGGGCAGTGAGGTCCTGCTCGCCGGGAGCGGCGTAGAAATCCTCGTTGGCCTGGTGTTTGGCGTAGGCGAGTACGGTGCCGGCCATGCGGTGGGCGTCGGAGAGGTCGGCGGCTTCATGGCCATAATCAATGGTAAGGACAAAGCCTCGCTGGAGACGGCGGGCGACCTCACTGATCCAGTCGCACGCTTCGAGAGAAGCTTCGGCGTGCTGGGATTCGTGGAAAGTGATCGTGCGGGGGCTCGCCGTGGACTCCGGGTGGCCGAGTCTCCCGACCGGGTCGGGACAAGTGTCGGACGAACCTACACGGACGCCCAGCGCCGTGAAATAGTCGGTGATGGCACAGGTGGAAAGCGGTTGGGCAATTTCGGAAAAGCCGGCGCCATCGTTGATGACAAAGATTTCTTGTAGCCGGCCTCCTTGTTGCACGACACGGTGGACGGGAAGAGCGTCGAGAAGTTCGTTCGAGAAGACGCAGCCGGCGGGAACTTCTTTGGGAATGTCGATAGAGGGCTGGCACTTCCTTTCCTTGACAAAGCGCGCGAGGCGCGAGGCGAGTTGATCGCAACGGGCGGGAGAACGCTCGACGGCGACGTAACGCAGCACGTTGTAAAAATCCGGCAGTCGCGATTCGGCGAATTCGAGAATATGATTCGCCAGGCGGCCAACACCCGCGGCAGCTTCCACCAACAAGAATTCGGCGGGGCGATCGAGCTGTTCCCACATTTCGGCGAATTGGCGCGCGAGCAAGCGGCCGAAGATAGGATGAACGTCGGGACTGGTGTAGTAGTCGGCGAAACGCGAAGATTCGGGCTGGCTGTAGTAACCATGTACGGGGTGGTAGAGGCATTCGCGCATGTATTCGGCGAAGGTGATGGGGCCGAAACGGCGAATGCGTTCGGCGAGGAGAGAAGCGAGGGGAGTCACGCGGAAGCGGCTCCACTGGCTTTGTGGAGTTTTTCCCAGGTGGATTGAAAGACGTCGCGGGCGCGAGCGTCGAAAAGAACGAAGTGAATGGTATCGAGCGACGTTTCGCCGTGGAGGTGCTGGATGGCCTCGCCGAGCATGATCTGGGCGCATTCATCGAGTGGAAAGCCAGAAACGCCGGTGCCGACGGCTGGAAAAGCGATGGATTTCAGGTTGCGTTCGGCGGCGAGGCGAAGAGAGTGGGCGGTGGAGGTGCGTAAGGATTTCGACGTGGTGGGATGGCCACCCAGTCCCATGCTGGCAGCGTGGATGACATAGCGCGCCTTTAGTTTGCCGCCGCCGGTCATGGCCGCGTAGCCGATTGGGATGCTGCCAATCTCGTCGCATTCGCGCTGGATGGAGTCGCCGCCCTTGCGGTGAATGGCACCGGCGACACCGCCGCCGAGGATGAGATCGTTGTTGGCGGCGTTGACGATGGCGTCTACGTCCATTTCGGTGATGTCGCCCTGGTGGATGAGAATGCGGTCGCTGAGGGGTCTCATACGTGCGCCTATTGTAGACCAATTCTGTAGGGCAGGCTTTCTGGCCAGAACTTGGAGGGCACGATTTCAGTCGTACCGTAGCTCGTATTCTTTTCAACCCGACTTCCGCCGCTAGAGTTCACAGCTATTTTTCGTGGGGAGTGTAGTCGTAGACGCCGCGGCCGGACTTGCGGCCCAGGCGGCCTTCCTGGACGTATTGCCGGAGGAGCGGATTAGGGCGATATTTTTCGCCGAGGGTGGAGTAAAGATATTCGAGGATTTTGAGGCGCACGTCGAGTCCGACGAGATCGACCATCTCAAATGGGCCCATGGGATGGTTGAGGCCGAGCTTGAGGGCCTTATCGATGTCGGGAGCGGAAGCGACGCCGGCTTCGAGCATGGCGAAGGCTTCGTTGCCGATGAGTGCATTGATGCGGGAAGTGATGAAGCCGGGGGCTTCGTTTACGATGACGGCTTCCTTTTGCATGCACTGGGCGACGGCTACGCAAGTGGCGACGGTTTCGTCGGAGGTGTGCATGGTACGGACAATTTCGACGAGGCGCATTTTGGGGACGGGATTGAAGAAGTGCATGCCTACGCAACGGTCGCGATGCAGCACGATGTCCGTGAAATCGCTGATGGAGAGAGAAGAAGTGTTGCTGGCAAAGATGGCGTTGGGCTTGGCGAACTTATCGAAGATGGTGAAAAGCTCGAGCTTCATTTCGAGCTCTTCGGGGACGGCTTCGATGATGAGTTCGGCGTCGCGGATGGCTTCGTCAACGACGTGGGACGTGGACAAGCGGGAGAGGGCGGCGTCACGAGCGGCAGGTTTGACTTTACCGCGCTGGACACCTTCGTCGAAGGCTTCGCGAATCCAGGCGAGGGCTTTGGCAACGATGGAATCCGAAACGTCTTCGACAATGGTGTTGTAACCGCCGAGGACGGCGGCGTAAGCGATGCCGCGGCCCATGGTGCCGGCGCCGATGACGGCGATGGTTTTTACGTCCATGTGGATCTCCCTGGGAATCGCTGTAGATTCATAGCACAGGTCTCGAGGTACACAAAGAAAGCACGCTCATTTCGTGGTGCGGATCGGAGTCGTTGAGATCCTTCAGATCGGCAAAAAGAGCCAGCCTTCAGAATGACAAATATTGGAAGGGGCGGCGTCAAGTCCGGAGGAGTTCGGAAATCAGTAGCGGGGAACCCTGGGGTCGACGTGGGCCAGCGATCAATGCCGCCGGCCAGGGATTTGGCCGACTTGACGCTCTGGTGACGAAGCCAGTTGGCGACATCGAGGCTGCGCATGCCGTGATGACAGTAGCAGATACCGTCTTCGTCGCTGTCGAGTTTCTGGAGGTTCTCGGGAATCGTGCCCATCGGGATGAGCTCAGAGCCTTCGATGCGGCACTAAGCGTGCTCCTGGGCTTCGCGGACATTCACAAGTAAAGAATATCTCGCCGCGGTCGAGCCGGTCCTTGACTTCACGGGGAGTAATTTCGAGATCGTTCATCGAAGCTCCTGCGCCGGTTGCCGAACCAAAAGTGGACGGGCCAAAGGCCAGCCGCGAGATCAATTATCTCCTTGATCCGTGTAGATGACTTCGCCAAGCCCGATAAGTCTTCCAGTGCTGGATATCGGCATTAGCGGAATATCTCACGAATCGCCAGGGGGTCCACCGCATCGCACGCAGCCTTTCTGTGCTACATTTATCCGGCGAGCGCTCCAATGACCCTGCACATTAATGAAGCCGAAGTCCGCCAACTTCTGACCATGCCGATGGCCGTTACGGCCGTCGAAGAGATTTCACGCAAACAGGCCGAGTGCGCGGTCGCCGTCCATCCGCGCCGCCGCTTTGACCTTCCCGGCGGCGGATTCTTCCATCACATGGCCGCCCTGGATCGCGAAGCCGGCTTCGTGGCCACGAAACAATATACCTTCGTCTTGGGCCAGTTGCGCTTTCTCGTCTCCCTCTTTGACACCACGACAGGAGAGCTAAGCGCGCTCATCGAAGCGGATTTCATGGGGCAGCAACGCACGGGGGCCGCGTCTGGGGTCGCTACGAAGTATCTCGCCAAGAAAACCGCACGTATTGCAGGCATCATCGGCACCGGCGGCCAGGCCAAAACACAGCTCGAGGCCATCAATTCTGTGCGGCTGCTCGAATCGGCCTATGTCTACAGCCGCGATCCTCAACGACGCTTTCAGTTTTGCGAGGAAATGTCAGAGCGCCTGGGCATTCCCGTTTATCCCGGAGAATCGGCATCCGCTGTTGCGAGAACCGCTGACGTTGTTTCCACCGCAACGACC
>Ga0310916_10002996_pt1 | contig 10416 bp, 7 predicted proteins | sample GREbulkMGLF176_FD_203444 | JGI IMG/M metagenome (GOLD analysis project Ga0310916, IMG submission 203444) | Lab enrichment of tropical soil microbial communities from Luquillo Experimental Forest, Puerto Rico - GRE.bulkMG.LF176 | ecosystem: Environmental > Terrestrial > Soil > Tropical forest >... | reverse complement strand
GGCCGATGCCGATGCCCGGCGTCGCCCAGCCGACCTTGACCGAGCCGGCGTCGACGGTGAGCCGTGCCGCCGTGCACGGCGGCACGACGACAACGATCGACTTCGCCCCGGTCGAGGGCGGCGAGACGGTCCAGCAAGCGATCGAGCGGCGGCACAAACACTGGGCGGGCGCCTGCTACGGCGACTACGCCTTTCACACGATGTTGCTCGGCAAGATCGCGCCCGAGCGCCTCGGCGAACTCGCCGAGGCGGTACAAGCCGGACACGCCTCGGTCAAGATGTTCACGACCGACATTACGCCCTCCCGCCGCGGTCGCATGGTCGATTTCGGCGACATCTGGGAGGTGCTCAAGGTCCTGGCGCAGGCCGGCGGGATCGCCGCTATCCACGCCGAGGACAACGACATCGTCATGCACATGTACGAGAAATTGACCCGCGAGGACCGCACCGGCTTTGAGAACATGGCGGAGGTGCACAACACGCTCTCGGAAGACCTGTCGTTCAACCGGGTGATCCGGCTCGCCGCCAATATCGAGGGTGCGGCACTCTACATGATGCACACCTCTGCCAAGACCGGGGTCGACGCGATCGGCGCTGCACGCGCCAAGGGGGTGCCGATCTATGGCGAGACCCTGCACCAATACCTGATGTACACTTCCGAGGATTATCGGCGACCGAATGGCCAGATCTACCACACCTATCCCTCGCTGAAGTTCCGCGAGGATCAGGAGGCCCTGTGGAAGGCCACCGATCACGGCGCAATCCAGACCGTCGCCACCGACGAGATCTGCTGCCCGCTGCGGATCAAGCTGCAAGGGCGGCGGATCGATGACACCACCGGTGGCAATGCCGGGGTCGAGCCGCGGGTCTCGTTGATCTACACCGAGACGGTCGAAAAACGCGGCTACGGGCTCTCGGATTTTGTCGGGCTGGTCTCGGCCAACGCCGCCAAGATCATGGGGCTCTACCCGCGCAAAGGCGCGCTGGCGGTCGGCTCGGACGCCGACATCGTGCTGCTCGACCCGCGCAATCGCAAAATCGTGCGCGCCGCCGAGTTGCACGAGGCCGATTACACCCCCTGGGAAGGCCGCGACCTCGCGGCGTGGCCCTCGCTCGTCATGCTCCGCGGCAAGATCGTCGTCGAGGGCGGGGACTTCTCCGGCGACCTCAAAGATGGCCAATTCCTGACCCGCAAAGTGCCGGACGAAATCAGGACCCAGCCGGCATTATAAAGAGATGAACGCCTTGAACGTGGCTACTTCTTGAGTTTCCCGGCGGCAGGAGCTGCAATTTTCCGTCGCGTCTCCTCGAGTCGGGTCTGCACCCACGCGAGGTCCATGGTGCTCGCTACCGCGGTGGGGCTGATCTCCTTCACATGCAACGCTATCTTCTCAGCGTTCTCAAAGGCATCGAGTGCAGCTGGGAGGTCGTTCTTCTTGTACGCCAACAGACCGATCCTGCCGTACACAACTCCGATGTCGCGCTGCCATTGCGCGTTGCCGGGGTCCGTGTCGGCCAGGCACCGAGTAATGTCGAGATCGGCTCGGTATTCGGCCAGAGCGGCGGGGAGGTCGCCCTGGTCGCGGAGAACAATTTGCGTTGCCCGGATCCTTCTCGGCGAGGCGCTGAGCGATGTCGAGATCGGCGCGGTATTCCGTCAGAGCAGCGACGAGGTCGCGTTGGTCGCGGAGAACGTCGCCCATTCTCTCGTGGGCAAGCGAGAGGTCGCGCTGCCACTTGGCGTTGCTTGGGTCCTTCTCTGCCAGATGTCGAGAAATGTCGAGGACGACGCGGTACTCACCAGAGGCGGCTGCGAGATCTCCTCGATCGTTTAGAATATTGCCGACGTTATAATGGCCACCCGCAATTTTGTGCTGCCATTGCGCATTTTCTCGATCCTTTTCGCCCGCTCGTTCGGCGATACTAAGAGATGCGCGATATTCGACAAGAGCCCTGTCAAGTTCACCTTGAGCTTCAAAAACTGCGCCAATACTGGCATGCGCAATTGCCAACCCCTGTTGCCGGTCGACCTTCTCGGGGTGTTTGTTGTTCAATCGTATCATGATATCAAAATCATTGCGATATTCGGTAAGCGCTGCTGATAGATCTCCCGCGCATGCGCCCTGCCCGTTGCAGAGGGCATCCCCCATTCCACGGAAGCTGTCCGCAAGATCAGCCGCCCACTGGTCGTTTGTAGGCTCCTCGTTCGCAAGGCTGAGCATGATATCGTTACCGGCTTTCGCTCGACGCAAAGCTTCCCGGCTGTCGCCGAGTGTGAGGTAGGTGTCGGCGAACAAGATAAGCATGGCGGCGCGGCGCCATCGAAGATGCTGAGAATTGGGTGCGACGGAGGCGATCTGGTCGAAGGCCTGCTCGGCGGTGAAAAGAATTTCCTTTATCGCCGCAATCGGCACCCCCGTGAGGTCACGCAGCCGGTCCGCGAGCGTGGTTACCATGCTGTCGGCGGTTGTCACCGCCATGTCGAAATTCTGCTCCGCACGTTTGCTTGCCTCGCTGGCAGCAGCGCGTTCCACTTCCGCGATTTGCTTTTGCTCCTCAGCTAAGGTTTGCTGCCGCTCGGCATAGGTTCTCTGCTGTTCAGCGATATTGCGTTGCTCGTCCGCAGCGTTGCGCTGACGTTCCGCTTCCAGTTTGGCAGTCCAGCCCCACCAGGCCACCCCGATGGTGATCACCACTAGAAGCGCCATCGCCCCACTGAGCCAATACGCCCGCCGGACCCGTTGCCGCTCGCGGTGCAACTCCGCCTCGCGCGCCGCCGCTGCGGTTTCGGCCTGACGCAGACGGCGGGTGTCGCGACTCCTGCGGATGACCGGGGTCAGGACGTCGTGAATGATCTCGACCCGCCGAATGCCGAGCCGCTCCTCGGTGCGCAGCAACCGGCGGCGGACCAGTTCGTCGAGGGCTCCGGCCGGCACGCCCGCGTCGCTCAAGGCGCGGCGGGCGCTGTCCAGGGTGATGCTCTCCCGGTACCCTGAATCGCTGAGCAGTCGGTCCTCTACGAAAGCGCGGAACGCTTCCAGTTGATCGCCAAGACAGCGCTCGTAAAAGCCCTCAATGATCTCGTCGCGGCTGCCGGCGAGAAGCTCGATGCCGATCTGATCGAGCCCGCGCGCGATACGGCGCTCGTTGAGTTCGCGGCAAACCAAGCTCAGCAGTGACGGCTCGACCTCGAAACCCTCGGCCGAGCCTGCTGGCCCGGCGACGCCAAAGGCGTCCTCGGGGTTCGCACTACCGATAAAGCGGATGATCTCCTGCGCCACCGCGGGCGCGACCAACCCCGGCGCGGGGCTGAGGATCGCGTCGACGCGAGCTCGCCGAGAAAGCTTTGGCTGGTGGCGCGGCTGTCGTCCCCCGGCAAGCCCAGAGTGAAGATCTCCTCGAACTGGTCGAAGACGAGGACTGGGACGACCTCCTTGCCGAGATAGTCGGCGAGCCGCCGCTTGGCACGATGAAAATAGCCCCAAAGGCTCTCTTCGGTGTCGATCGGAGTCGCCTCGGAGAGGTCCGCCGCGGCGATTGCGCGTTTGATCGCGGCCTTGACCTGGGTAGCGGGAGACAGTGCCTCGGCCGAATAATCGAGCCGGATCAGGATCGGCAGGAACCCTGCCCAGCGCAGGCGCGGAAACAGCCCCGCTTGCAACAGCGAGGTCTTGCCGAGCCCGGACTGGCCGAAGAGTAGGGTCACGAGATCGCGACGAACGCGGCGGAATAGCTCCTCGGCTTCGGCATCGCGGCCGAAGAAAAACGGGCTCAGCGCCTCAGTGAAGGCGTCGAGGCCGGGCCACGGCCGCGCCGTGTCGACGACGGGCGCCGCCGCCTCTAACGCATCGACCGTCACCGCCGACCCCCGATGCGCTTTAGCTGATCGATGAATTGTGGGGTCGGCCTACCGGCCGGCAGCGGAGTAATGTTGATCTCGCGGAACCGCCTTGGGAGGGTCGTGAACTCCGGCGTGTCGTCAATCGCTACCGGAATGATGAACGCCGTGCCCGGGTCGATGTCGAGATCGCGGTCGAGCGCGTAGCGCCATTCGCGGCGAAAAAAGCCCTCGGTCCGCGCCTCGGTTCCACGCGACAGCACCGGCAAGAAGAGCGAGCATCGCCGGATATTGCTTTGGATCTTCGGATCGAAGGTATCTCCGGCGCCGAGCCGATCAAAATCGAACCAAACAGTGAGCCCGGCTTCTTCGAGCGCCTCCTTCAGTGCTCGCACGACGGCGAGATCCTCGCGCGCATAGCTGATGAAGATCGCGCCGTCAGGCATGTCCCCGAAGGGCCGTTCTCCTCGGGCGGTCTCCGGCCCGTCCCGGGTGCCGAAACGCTCGCGACACTTTTCCGACAGGGTCTCGACAAAAGCCTCGGCACCGGCGTGGAAGACCTTCGTCCTCGGGCTGAAATTGGCGAGAAAGGCGACCAGCCCCGGGTCATTGCCGCTGCGGTCATCAGCGAGAATTTCGAGTACTCACGAGGATCCGACAGGCGTCGGCGCTTGGCCGCGCGTAAAAACATGCGCGCAACCCAGTCGGAGAAATTACCGCCGACAATCAGCAAATGATTATTTTCGAGCTCGTCGAAGAGGCGTTCGGGACGCCGGCTCTCCGATTGCAGCGCATTAAGAAATTCGAGCAGATCCTCGTCCGATATCGCATAGCTCGGCGAAGCCGATAGCTTGCCGAAAAGATGAAAAACCGTCGGTGCGATCAGCGACCGTTTACTTGTTTCGAGGTCGCGCACATTATTGGGAGCGTATGCGATCGTTTGGGTGCGCGGGGCGCCGCCGAAGCGAACCTCGTTGATCGCAGTTTCGAGCAGCGGGTCGAACGCGGTAGTCACGAAAAGATTGAATTGGCGGATCTCGGCGAGCTGACGCAACACCTTTGGCGTGGTGAAAGCCGCGTCCTGAACGATGCTCCGGATCCGCGGGTAGAGTGCCTCACGGCGGCCGTTCCGGCGCAGATAGAGCGAGACGACCTCGTTGAGGGTCGGCGCCGGCGGCAGTGCATCGGACGGCAGCCCGAGGCGAGATGTGAGCCGTCCGGCGACGTAGTCTTCGAGCGCGATCGTGCGGCCGTTGGCAAGGACTGTGGACGAGGCAGGTCCGACAATGGGAATTACCCGCTCCTCCTCGATATAGGCGAGGAGGTCCTCCCAAATGTCCTCGTCCCATAGCGGCCCGTCCGCTATGGCGACCGCCTCCACCGTAGTCATGGCTAATCTCCCTTTTTCGAGGGATTATGACATTATCCTCCGATTTAACCAATTGTGTGTGAACCAGCTCACACTCGAAAGGGTTCTGCACATATCGACAGTCGATTTCTTATCCCGCAAAGCGCCTAGCGAAATCAGAACGCGAGAGGCAGTCTGAGATTAAAGATGGGATGATGACGACGAACGGCGAAAGTGCGGCCGACCGGTATGCCGCTCGGGTTGATGCCGTGCTCGCGCAGCGTACGCGGCTGCGCGGCCCTCCGCCGCCGGGAGATAAACGCGCTGGTTGCCCCGCCGACCATCCTCTCCTGACGGCCGACCCACTTCGACCGCTGGGTCCAAACCTGGCGGTCATCGCTTCGTATATCGAAGCGGACGACGTGATAATCGATGTCGGAGGGGGTGCAGGCCGGATCTCGCTGCCGCTCGCCTTACGGTGCCGCGAGGTCATCAATGTCGAGCCTTCGCCCACCATGGCCACAGGCTTTCGGGCGAATGCCGCCGGCGCGGGGATCGGCAACGCGCGCATCGTCGAGGGCGAGTGGCCTGACGTTGACGCACCGACCGGATCTGTCGCTCTGGTGAACCACGTTACCTACATGACCCGGGAGATCGTGCCGTTCATCAAAAAGCTGGAGCAGGCGGGACGCCGGCGGGTTCTGATCACTGTCAACAGTGTGCCGGGACTATCATTTCAGCGTGTCCTTTACCAATTGGTGCATGGGGAAGCCGAAGAGATCGTTCCCGGCCATGTCGAATTGATAAACTAATTTGGGAATTGGGCCTCCTGCCCGATATCCGGGTTCTGCCTCAGCCGACTGTGCCGTTCGCGCCGGCTCCCGATCGTGATGCGGCAATCGCCAATGCCATCGCGCGGTTTCCGGGAGAGCAGTGGGGTTGGTGGGATTTGGGGCCAGACCTCGAAGCACTGCTCCGGGTAGTTCTGGAGGCGCGCTTCGACGAACTCTTTGCTGCCGGCGTTGAGGGCTTCGTCCGGCGTTATGTTGCGCCCGGTCGAGAAATTCTGATCACATGGCAGCCTGTTGCCCAAGCCGGCGTCGGCTAAGGCGAGCATCGGCGCGTCGGGCGGCATTCGACAAAGCAAGTGGTCCGATCGACCCGAGGTACCGGCGGAAATCCGAGCGTGGCCGGTAGTTTTGAGCGGAAAATGCAAGAGGGTGCCAAAACGATGATCGGTGACAATGCGGCTGGCCTCTATGCTGCTCGGGTCGATGCCGTGCTCGCGCAGCGGACCCGCTTCCGCGGTCCGCAGCCTCCGGGAGACCTCTTTGCGGGTCTCCCCAGCGGCCACCCGCTCCTGACGGCCGATCCACGGCGTCCGCTCGACCCGAACTTAGAGATCATCGCGTCGTACATCGAGGCGGATGACGTCATCATCGATGTCGGAGGGGGCGCAGGCCGAATCTCGCTGCCGCTCTCCCTGCGTTGCCGAGAGGTCATCAATATTGAGCCCTCGGCCGCCATGGGAGCCGGCTTTAGGTCCAATGCCGGCCGAGCCGGGATCATCAACGCCAGGGTAATCGAAGACGACTGGCTCAAAGTTGAACCACCCGTAGGAACAGTTGCGTTGGTGAACCACGTCACCTATCTCACGCGGGAGATCGTGCCGTTTATTCGAAAGTTGGAACGGGCGGGCCGTCGGCGGGTTTTAATCCACTGTCAATAGTCCACCCCCGCCGTCCTGGCACCGCGTCCTCTTTCACCTCGCGCATGGCGAGGCGGAGGAAGTGGTTCCCGGGCATGTGGAATTAGTAAATGTGCTCTTGGAACTCGGAACCCTGCCAGATATCCGGGTCCTACCACTCCATGCGGCCAGACCTATCATCCCAGCCCCCACACGTGAGGCAGCGATCGCTGCGAGGATCGCAGGTTTCGGGGGTGACCAATGGGCGCTGTGGCCGCTCGAACCCGACCTTGAACAACGCCTCCGCACTATCCTGGAGTCTCGGTTCGACGAACTCTTTGCCGCAGATCCCGACGGTTTCATTCCCCGCTTTATTGTGCCCGGCCGCGAAGTCTTGATCACCTGGCAGCCCATGGCTGAAAGCCCGATTCGCTGACGCCGAACCGCTGCGGGCGATATCGCGCCCGAGATGCCTCGCGGTTCCCTGCCATTTCCCTGATCGGGCCGCCAATCGCGGAATCGCTCCCTGCTCCGTCGAAAAATTTCCCTGCTCGGCGCGAAAATTTCCCTGTTCGGTAAACTAGGGAAATTGCAGTCCAAGTGCTCGATTCGACTTGATGCGGGTGTGCGTTTCGATGGCCCGCCCAGTCAATTTTGCTGAATTCCTTGTATTCCTGACCACCGGGAATTTTGGCGCAGCCGGTGTCGGGCCTCATTCGGGTCGGCGGCGCGGCGGCAAACTGATGTCGAGCCAGCCCAGCGGGGTGACCGTGGCGCGCTCGCCCGAGCGCAGCAAGACGGTGGTCACCGCCGACTCGACGATCGCCGGTCCCGCGATCGTCTGCTTTGGGGCCAGCGCATCGAAATCGTAGACAGAGGCCGCGACCCAGCCCTCGAGATAGATGCTGCGCTCGGCGCGGGCGGCGACCGGCGATGCTTCGGGCAGAGAGGGTTCCAGCGGCAATGCCGCGAGGATGCCGGCCACCGCCACCCGAGCGTTGACCAGCACCGTCTCCTGACCGGGTAGTGAATAGGTGTAGAGCTCCTCGTGGCGGCGGTGAAACCGCTCGATGATTTGCGGCAACGGATCGGCTAGCGTCCAATCCACCCCGTCGAGCCCGACCGTGATCTCGAAGACCTGCTCGCCATAGCGCATATCGACCGACCGTGTTACCTGCGACGGGCCGTCGAAGGAGGCGCGCAGCCGCGCAAAGCCCTCCGCCTCCATCTCCTCGAACAGGCGCTTCAGCGCTCCGCCGTCGAGGGTTCGGGTGTCGCCGATGTGGCTGCGCGCGACCTCGAAACGCAGATCGGTCGCTAGCATGCCCCATGCCGAGAGCACGGCGGCAACGCGCGGCACGACGACCCGCTCGAGGTCGAGCTGGCGGGCGATGTCGGTCGCGTGCAGCCCGGAGGCACCGCCGAAAGCGAGCAATGCGAAATGCCTCGGATCGACGCCGCGGCGGACCGAGACGAGCCGCACCCCCTCGGCCATCGTCGTGTTGACGACCCGGTGGATGCCCAGCGCCGCGCTGACCCGGTCGATGCCGATTGCGGCGGCGATGTCGTCGACAGCAGCCTCGGCTGCCACACGGTCGAGCCTTCGCCGTCCGCCGAGAAAGGCCGCCGGGTCGAGATAGCCGAGCACCAGATTGGCGTCGGTCACGGTCGCGGCACTGCTTCCGTTACCGTAGCAGGCGGGACCCGGAACCGCCCCGGCACTCTCCGGGCCAACATGCAGAACCCCGCCGGCATCGACCCGGGCGATCGACCCGCCGCCCGCGCCGATACTGGCGATGTCGAGGCTGCTGAGCGCGATCGTGTGGCCAGCGACCCGGCGTGCCGCCGCCAAACTCGGCCGGCCTTCGACGATCAGCGAGATGTCGGTGCTCGTCCCGCCCATATCGAACGGGATCAGGTTGCCCTCGCCGATCAGCCGCGCGGCATAGACGCTGCCGGCGACACCACCGGCAGGGCCGGAGAGTACGGCACCGGCCGCCAGCCGACCCGATTCATCGATCGGACCAACCCCGCCATGCGACTGGATGATCAAGGTCGGCCCGGCGTAACCGGCTTCGGCGAGACGCCGTGCGAGCCGTTCCAGATAGCGCGACAGAGCCGGGCCGACATAGGCGTTGACGACCGTCGTCGAAACCCGTTCGAACTCCTTGATCTGCGGCAACACATCCGAGGACAGCGCGATATAGGCGCCGGGCAGAACCCGCGTCACGGCTTCGCGCGTGGCGCGCTCGTGGCCCGGATCGCGCCAAGATGCAGATAGCACACCGCCACCGCCGCGACCCGCTCGCGCTCCAGAGCTGCGATCGCGCAGTCGAGCGAGGCTCGGTCGAGCGGCGTCTCGATCCGGCCGTCGGCGCGCGTTCGCTCGCGCACGCCGAGGCGCAATTTGCGCGGGACCAGTTGCTCGGGCGGTGGGAGACGCAAATTGTAGCGATCGTCCTTCAGCCCTTCGCGCATTTCGATCACATCGCGATGGCCTTCGGTCGTCAGCAGCCCGACCTTGGCGCCCCTGCGCTCGAGCAGCGCGTTGGTCGCGACCGTCGTCCCGTGGACGATGCGGTCGGTCTCGCCCAGCAGCACCGACCGGTCGAGACCCAGCGTGTCGGCCAGTAATTGCAAGCCGTCGAGAACGCCGATCGACGGATCAGCCGGAGTCGAGGGAACTTTGGCCAAGGTCGTCTGACCCAAGTCGTCGACCGCAACGAGATCGGTAAAGGTCCCGCCGACATCGATGCCGATCCGGTACATCAATCAGCGCTCGTCGCCGGGGGCGCTGACGAACCCGTTCTCTATATCGCGCGCCGCGGCATCGGGGTTGCGCAGCGTCCGATCGCCCCAGCCTCCGCCACCGCCCGATTCTAGGACCAGAGTATCCCCGGGGCGGACGACGAGGCCGACTTCCTTGGTCTTGATCGCACGCGGCAGCTGTCCATTCGAATAAAGCGTATAGCGATGCGGAACGCCGTCTGCGCCGCCGAGGATGCCGCAGGCACCGTAGCGCACGCCGTCACCGGCAGTGTTACCGACAGCCGGCTCGGCGGTCTCGACCACCATCTCGACCACCCCGCCGGGACCGCCGCGGAATTTGCCGGCACCCCCGGAATCGGGGCGGAATTCATGGCGGCGGAAGAATAGCGGGAAGCGAACCTCGGTGACTTCGAGGCTGCCGAACTTGATCCCGCCCGCCGCCTGCCACTCCCCTGCCCCCGGCCAGCCATCCCCGGCCGGCGAGGCGCCGCCGCCGGGCCGTGCCTGAAAGAAATGCCAAATGAATGACTTGCCGCCGGGGACATCGGCGCGCGGGTCCTTGCCTTGGATCGCGATGCGGAAGCGGCGGCCCCAGCCGGCCATCGCCCGCTCGGGGCAGGCCGGCGCCAATGCCTTGATGATCGCCTCGAGGATCTCCTGCGCGCAATGATTGGTGGCCAAGGTGACCGGCGCGCCGGGGTTAGCCCAGACCACGGTGCCGGGCCTGGCGATGACCGTAATCGGGCGGAAAGTTCCGTCATTCTTCGGCGTCTG
>Ga0310916_10002988_pt1 | contig 10432 bp, 9 predicted proteins | sample GREbulkMGLF176_FD_203444 | JGI IMG/M metagenome (GOLD analysis project Ga0310916, IMG submission 203444) | Lab enrichment of tropical soil microbial communities from Luquillo Experimental Forest, Puerto Rico - GRE.bulkMG.LF176 | ecosystem: Environmental > Terrestrial > Soil > Tropical forest >... | reverse complement strand
GGGGCTCGCTTCCCATGCGCAACATGAGATCGCGAAGAAGCAGCAGCGGGGATTTGGCGGGATGCTGTCGTTCGATCTCGGATCGCTGGAGGCGGCGAAGAAATTGCTGAATCATGTGCGAATCTGCTCGCTGGCGGAGAGCCTGGGAGGCGTGGAAACTTTGATTTCGCATCCGGCGCTGATGACGCACGCGTCGGTGCCGCCGGAGACGCAGAAGGAGATTGGAATTACGCAGGGGCTGGTGAGGGTGTCGGTTGGAATCGAGGATGTGGAAGATTTGATCGCGGATTTGGATCAGGCGCTGGCGAAAGTCTAGGCGGAATCCCTCGGACAACAAACATTGCACGCGCGGCTGCGGCGCGATAGGGTAGGCTGCGTTGCCTGCTGCGCGAATGTTTTCGCGTGGGTCGAGCTGTGTTTATTTTTTGTGAGCGAGGCTGGGATGAGCGAGCGTCAAGAACCGTTGAAGCTTCAGGGTGGCGTGGCTGTTATTACCGGGGCGGGCTCGGGGATTGGGCGAGGGCTGGCGCACAGGTTGGCGCGGGAGAAAATGTCGCTGGCGCTGGCGGACGTGGATTCCGGCGGCCTGACGGAGACGATGGAGCAGCTGGGCGGGACGAGCACGTCGCTTTCCTGCCATCTGGTGGACGTTGCGGACCGGGGGCGGATGGAGCAGTTTGCGGCGGAGGTGGTGGAGCGGCATAGGCGCGTTACGCTGCTGATGAATATTGCCGGCGTGGCGATGCACGGGACGTTCGAACAGCTGACGCTCGAAGAGTTTGACTGGCTGATGAAGATTAATTTTTACGGCGTGCTTTATGGCGTGGCGAATTTTCTTCCGATTTTGAGGAAAGAGGCGCGGGCGCACATCGTGAATATGTCGAGCATTTATGGAATTATCGCACCGGCGGGACAGACGGCGTACTGCGCCAGCAAATTTGCGGTGCGGGGATTTACGGAGGCGCTGATGCATGAGCTGGAGGGGAGCTCGGTGAGCATCTCCTGCGTGCATCCGGGAGGGATTCGAACGCCGATTGCGAAGCGGGCGCGGGTGAGCGGGAAATCGGATCCGAAGGCGCGCGACGTGACACTGGCGATGTTTGATGTGGTAGCGCAGATGCCGCCGGAGCGGGCGGCGGACCGAATTGTGGACGGAGTTCTGGCAAACGAGCCGCGGATTCTTGTGGGAGGGGATGCGGTCCAATTCGATCGAATGCAGCGGTTGATGCCGATTAAGTATTGGGATTTTCTGGTGCGACGCAGCCGGAAACTAATGCGGGTGATTGGTGAGCGGCGGGCGAAAAGCGCTTAGTCTTGATGAGCGGCTTGATTCACTAGCGCTTTTTTGGCGGAGCGACGGATTCCGCCAGCCAGGAAAGGTAGGCTTTAGATCCGGCGGCGATGGGCAGCGCGATGATTTCGGGGACTTCGTAGCTGTGGAGCCTTTTGACGGCGGCCTGGAGCTCCGGGAAGCTGCGGCGCGAGGTCTTTATCAGCAGCAAGACTTCTCTCGCTGATTCGATTTTTTCTTGCCAGCGATAGATCGAGCGGACGGGACTGCGCAGGATATTGCCGCAGGCGGCGAGGCGCATTTCAACAAGGCTGCGGGCGATGCGCTCCGCTTCTTTTGCCGAACGACAAGTAACGAGCACAATCAGTTTGTCCGTCATTCGGGCGCCACTTTGCTTGGATACACGTTCTTCCGCAATTTACTCTTGGGAATCGCGTATTGCGTTCACCTTGCTTGCAGGCCAAGATACAATACGTTTTTATGGCGGGCGAAGCGATTCATTTCGGAACATCGGGTTGGCGCGGCGTGATGGCCGAGGACTTTACGTTTGGCGGCGTGCGCCGGGCGTCAATAGCGATTGCGGAGCACGTGCTTTCGCTGAAGAAATCTCCGACACTGATCGTGGGTTACGATACGCGATTCTTCTCCGAGGATTTTGCTCGCACTGCTGCGAGCATGTTGGAAAAGCACGGCTGCAAGATACTTTTCTGTAACGAATTTACGCCGACCCCGACGATTGCCCACGCGATCCTTTACGGAAAGCTCGACGGTGGCGTAAACATCACCGCGAGCCACAATCCAGCTGAGTACAACGGATTGAAATTCTCGGGACCGGATGGCGGTCCGGCACTGCCGGATATTACGAAAGATATCGAGAGGCGCGCGGCGGCTCTGGAGGAGCAGCCCGGGTCGATGCTGGAGGTTGAAGACGACTTCCCGCGGATCAATCCGCGCGGACCGTACTTTGCGCAACTCGAGAAGCTGGTTCGTTTCGATACGATCAAGAAAGCGAAAGGAAGCTTTGTTTGCGATGCGCTGCACGGGTGCGGGGCGGGATGGCTCGACGGGATTCTCGGCGCCCACGGGGTCGAACTCACCGCAATTCGCAAGTCGCGCGACGTGCTGTTTGACGGGAGCGGACCTGATCCGTCGCAAGAGCATCTAGCGCCCTTGAAGAAAGAGGTGATCGAAAAGAAGGCTCTCGCTGGACTGGCAACGGACGGCGATGCGGACCGGTTCGGGATTCTCGACCGAGATGGTTGGTTCGTTTCGCCTAATCACATTCTCGGGCTGGTGTTTGATTACTTGCTTGAGACGCGTGGATACAAGTTGGGCGCGTCGCGAAGCGTCGCAACAACGCATCTGCTGGATGCGGTGGCGAAATTGCACGGCGTGCAGCTCTACGAGACACCGGTCGGTTTCAAGTATGTGGGTCCGCTCTTACGCGAGGACAAGATTGCACTGGGCGGAGAAGAAAGCGCCGGGATGACGATACGCGGGCATCTTCCGGAGAAGGATGGGATTCTCGCGTGCCTGCTGGTGGCAGAAATGATTGGAGCGCGGCACAAGTCGCTGAGGGAACAGCTGCAGGACTTGTTCCGCCGCGTAGGGCAGGAATTCTGGCCGATTCGCGTGAACTTGCACCTGGCGCCGGATGTGCAGGCACGGCTTGCGGATCGGTTGAAGGAAACGTTTACAGAATTTGCGGGGCGCCACGTGGCCAAAGAGAATCGGCTCGACGGGATGAAATTGATTTTTGACGACGGCTCGTGGCTACTGATGCGGCCTTCGGGGACTGAGCCGGTGGTGCGAATTTATGCGGAAGCTTCTTCCATAGCCGCCGCTGAAAAACTTGCTGAGGAGGCTCGTACATGGATCGGAAAGTAGTTCGCAAGAAGAGCGCCCGAAAAGTTTTGACGGAACAAGACGCGAAGGTTTCCGGGATGCGTTTTGGCACGCAGATGGGCGAATTTTTGCGCCGGAACATGAACTGGTTTCTTGTGGCCGGTTTTGCCTTGCTGCTTCTTCAGGATATTTTCGGCACGCACGGAGTGCTGGCGATGCGCCGCACCCAACTGCAAGCAAAGGAAGTGCAGCAAGACATCGAGCGGCTGAACGAGGAAAATCGCAAGCTGCAGAGCCGCGTCGAGCACCTCAAGTCCGATCCGGCGACTCTGGAAGGGATCGCGCGGGATGAAATGCATTTGAAGCGCCCTGGGGAATACGTGTTCCCGATACAGACAAAAGCGAACCCATCGACCAATCCGCAACCTGCAGACTTCCCCAGCAAGCCCTAACTTTCCGTCGCGGGCCTTGCAGCGCGAAAATTACGTACCCGAGCAAGAATTTCAGCGCCGCGTCCTTTGTATCGTGTGCGCGCGATCGACAGCAAGACCATCGCGATAAAAATAATGGCCAAGCCGAACGTAGCGATCGGAATCGTTTCGGCGCGCTTCGGAAGAATCGAGAATCGTCCGTACACAAATTCGATGTGTACCCAATAGACGAGCAAAGAAGTCTGGCCAATCTGGATCAGCGGGCTGAAACCCCACTGCCCCGCTCCCCAGCGGCACCACGCGTAAGCCAGGAAAACAATCATCATGAGAATTCCAACCCGCGCCAGGAAGAAATTGGGACTCGTGTGCCAGTAATCGTACACGGCGTAAAATTGGCGTGGCCGCCTATCGAGCCAATTGGAAAGATAGCAAAGCCCAAGGCCAGCCAGACCCACCAACGCAGTGAGCTTCGCCAAGTTCTGTTTGGTCCAATCGCTGAAGAGCAAAAACCCGAGCGCGAGACCAGCGAAGGCGAATGCTGTCCAGGGAAACATCGGGAAGAGCCAGGGCTGCGGCTTGTCGTATATATGAACGCCGTTGATGTATGACTCGACATACCAAGGGAGCCAAAGGATTCGCCAAGTGGTCCAAAGAGGCGGAGTGGCAAGCGCAATGGCCAATGCCGTGAGCGCAGCAACGACTGCATTTGCCGCCCTGGTTTTTGTAAGGCGTGAAACAACTCCCATCATCATCATGGAGAGTCCGATTGTGTTCAGGATGTCTACACGCAAGAGATCGGTCCAGGGGGCCCAAGGCTGGCCGAGAATGAATTCCTGCACACGAAACAGCAAACCGAGTGCATAAATTTCCGCGCCGCGGCGGATTGTGGTGAGGGCAACTTGGTTGGCGGAGATAGCTTTGGCGCGCATACGGTCAGTGACAAGTGCGAACGACACTCCCGCAAGAAATAAGAAAAGCGGAGCGGGCAGCGTGCCGCCTAGTTGCGACCATTTGATGAAGGAGCCTTCGCGCGCCAAGCTCCCGAGCCACGAATCGTAGCAATGCGTTTGGAACATCAAGAGGCAGGCGAGGCCGCGCATCCAGTCGATGTAGGCGAGGCGTTGCTGTTTTCCGGCGTCAGCCATCAGTCGAATCGCCGCACAGAATCGCCGAGGCGGAAGCGCAAAGCAAGTTTTTCCCGGAACGCATGCACGCTCCAGTAAAATCCCCGGCGTGACGCCTAAATCGAGTTCATGGCAGATGAGCTTGCCTGTTGCCTTGGCTATCTGGGCAGCGGTCATTTTGCTTGCAGCATTTACGGGAATTCGTTTGGGGTATTCCGGCCCGCGATTCGTTATTGCCCTTGGAGTGGCGGCGGCTCTTTTCGCTTTTGAATTTTTCCTCGCCGCACCCAAGGTGTTTGGCGCCGTGTGGAGTGTGCTTGGGGAAAGAGGGGCGGTTGTGGCGGCGCTGGTGCCACTATTTGCGGTGCTGATCTATTCGATGGGAGTTGGCGGCAACTGGAAGTACACACTGATCGGCGCAGCATACGCGGCGCTGCCGAGTTTGCTGCTTGCTGCGAGCGCGGGTCGGCCAGGTGCTACGTGTGTGGATTACCTTGCGGTGGCGATCATCTGGCTACCCGTCGAGTTTCGCTGGATGTATCGGCTCTTTCCCTTTCCGCCACAACTGACACACACCTTAACGATTCTCCTGGCTCTCAGCACGGGTGTAGCGGGGTTTGTCGTGCTGCGGAGACTCGAAGGCGTTCGCTACGCAGTCGAATGGACGCGTGGTGCGGGTTGGATTGTGCTGTCGCATTTTGTGCTGTTTGCGCTGATCGCCGTGCCGCTGGGGATTGGCATCGGATTCATTGCGTACGATCCGTCGGTCGCGCGGCTTCGGTCACTGTCCGTGGCTGTGATCGGAATCACGTTTTTTACGGCGTGGCCGGAAGAATTTCTATTTCGGGGGATTCTGCAGAATCTTTTCTCGCGCACGTTGAAGAGCCAGTGGATCGGCTTAGCCGTGGCATCTCTCGTTTTTGGCTTGTCGCATATTCTTCATGCGCCGTTTCCGAATTGGAAGTACGTGATTCTGGCGACGATCGCGGGGGGATTTTACGGGCACGCGTGGATGAAAACCGGCTCGCTGTTACCTGCAGCGCTCGTACATGCGCTGGTGGATATTTCCTGGCACTTGCTGTTTCGCTGACCTTGCCGAGCGAGCGCCGCTAGTGAACGACACCTGCGAGGGGGCTGGAGGCGTTGGCGTAGAGCTTTTTCTCGATGCGGCCGGCAAGAAACGCTTTGCGGCCGGCGTCGACTGCTGCACCCATTGCTTCCGCCATCAGGATCGAATCCTGAGCACCGGCGATCGCAGTGTTCATCAGCACGCCATCGGCGCCCAATTCCATGGCCAGAGCGGCATCGGATGCGGTGCCAACACCAGCGTCGACGATGAGAGGCAGTTCGGTGATGCGCTCGCGGAGAATTCGGAGATTTGTCGTGTTCTGAATGCCCATGCCGGAACCGATAGGCGCGCCGAGCGGCATGACGGCGGAGGCGCCGGCGTCGATGAGCTTGCGGGCAACGATGAGATCGTCGTTTGTATAGGGCAGAACTACGAAGCCTTCCTTGACGAGGGTTTTGGTGGCGCTGATGAGAGCTTCCGTATCGGGGAAAAGTGTTTGCTCGTCACCGATTACTTCGAGCTTTACCCATTCGGAGAGGCCGACTTCGCGGCCGAGGCGCGCGGTGCGCACGGCTTCGTCTGCGGTGTAGCAGCCCGCGGTGTTGGGGAGGATAAAGAAATTCTTGCGGTCGATATAGTCGAGCAGGGATTCTTTCGTGCGATCGTTCAGATTGACGCGCCGGACAGCGACGGTAACCATATCCGCACCGGAAGCCTGGTGGGCGCGCGCCATTTCCTGAAAGCTGCGGTATTTCCCCGTGCCAACGATAAGGCGCGAATGAAACTGGCGCCCAGCGATTGTAAGTTGATCGGACATTTCTCTTCCCTTCCTCGCGCGCTTTCTCTTCCCGGCGCCTATTGTACTCCGGCGATAGCGATTCGCGCACCCGCCGGGCACGCAACCGGCGTCGACGGTGCCAGTGCCCAAGGCTGTTAGGCCAAGTGGTGAGGGCGCGGCTCTTCGACATCGGCGTAGAGACGGGCGATCACATCCTGATAGCGCTGTTCGATGACGCGGCGTTTCATTTTCAATGTGTAAGTGAGTTCGCCGCCAGCGTAGGTGAAATCCTGCTCGAGCAGGGCGAAGCGCTTGGGCTTTTCGTATTGTGCTAGCGCAGCCGTGAGGCGTTCTATTTCGCTTGAGAGAAGATCGCGCAGCCAAGGGTCGGCTGTCATCTGGGCGGGCGTAGCAAAATCGTGACCTGCTTTTCGCGCGGTGGTCTCGATGTTAGCGAAATTCGGGACGATGAGGACGGAGACGAATTTTCGCGTGTCGCCAACGACGATCGCGTTGGTAATGTAGGGCGAAGTCTTTAGAGTGTTTTCAATCGGCGCGGGCGCGACGAACTTTCCGGCCGCTGTTTTCAGCAGTTCTTTCTTACGATCGGTGATGATCAGGTAGCCGTCTTCGTCGAGACGGCCGATGTCGCCGGTGCGAAACCATCCATCGGGGGTGAAGACCTCATGCGTCGCTTCTGGCTTATGGTAATAGCCCTGCATGACGTTCGGGCCTTTGACCAGGATTTCTCCGTCCTCTGCGATTTTCACCTGAACATTCTGAATCGGACGGCCGACGGTACCGATTTTGTTCGCCGTCGGGGTGTTGGCGGTGACGACAGGAGATGTTTCGGTGAGCCCATAGCCTTGATGAATCGTCACGCCGACGGACCAGAAAAATTCCGCAAGTTCTGGTGCCAGCGGGGCGCCGCCAGCGGAGAATCTTTGAGTGCTACCACCCAGCCCTTCGCGAATTTTTGAGTAGACGAGAGCGTCTGCTACTCGCCAACGTAGTCTCAGACCTGGCGATGGACTTTTTCCATAAGCGCGCCACGGAACGGATTCTTCGGCCACTCGAAGCGACCAATCGAAAATATTGCGCTTGATCCCGGATTCGCGGCTGCCTTTCTCGAGAATATTGGCGTAAATTTTCTCGAAGAATCTCGGGACCGCGGCGGCGAGCGTGGGATGTATTTCGAGCAAGGCCTGCGGGACGTCTTCGATTCTTTCGAGGTAGGCGATGGCCACGCCGTTGAACATGTAACTGTATGCGGCGGTGCGCTCGTAGACATGGGCGAGTGGCAAGAATTCGAGCGCAACATCCGAGGAAAGCAAGCGGTGGCCGGACGCACTATCGATGCAATTTGAGCTGAGATTTGAATGGGTAAGCATTACACCCTTGGGCTCGCCCGTGGTGCCTGAGGTATAGATGATGGTCGCGAGGCTGTCGCCCTTAATTTCGGCTGCCCGGCAACGATATTCGGCGATGTCGCCGTCCATGGTTGACGCGATCAAGGTTTCGTATCGGAGAATGTCGGAGTCCAGATCGCTATCGGACGCGGCAGAGATGACATGTTCAAGGGCCGGAATCCCCCTGCGGCACTCGGAGATTTTTTTAGCTTGCGATGCGCCGGCGGTGAATACGACCCGGGCGCCTGAATCGTTGAGGATATAAATCAGACGGTCGTGCGACTCGTTGAAGTAGACCGGCACGTTGACCGCGCCGAGACCTTGAATCGCAAAATCCGCTGTGTGCCATTCTGGGCAGTTGGGCGCAAAAAGTCCAACGCGATCGCCCGGCACGATGCCGAGTTCGGCGAGCGCTTTCGACAGCCCGGCGACTCTGCGAAGCATCTCCTGTGCGGTTATGGATTGCCAGCCGGCAGCGGTGCGATACATCTGGGCGCGCGGGTTCGCAAAACGGTCAACGGCATTGAGGAAAAGCTTTGTGAGGGCCGGATACTCGCTCGCCATTTCCTAGACTCTAGCGTATGGGCTCGCGGCGCGCAACGCGGCGCTACTCACACGCGCCTCGGTGAGATAAGATGCCGGCAGAGGAAGTTTTATGTCGAAGCTTTCAACGGACGAATCGATTGGCTATCAACCGATGCGCGCCGCGCGCGGCACGCAGATTTCGTGCAAAGGATGGCAACAGGAAGCCGCGTTACGGATGCTGATGAATAATCTCGATCCGGAGGTCGCTGAGAAACCTGAGGATCTGATTGTTTACGGCGGACGCGGAAAAGCGGCGCGAAATTGGAATTGTTTCCACGCGATTGTCGAGTCGCTGAAGTCGCTCGAGGGGGACGAAACGCTGTTGGTGCAGTCCGGCAAGCCCGTCGGAATTTTTCGCACGCACGCGTACGCGCCGCGGGTGCTGATCGCCAACTCGAATCTGGTGGGACATTGGAGCGATTGGAAGAATTTCGACGAGCTCGATCGTTCGGGCCTGATGATGTACGGGCAGATGACTGCCGGTAGCTGGATTTATATCGGGTCACAGGGAATTCTTCAGGGGACATACGAAACGTTTGCCGCGGCTGGCCGAAAACATTTTCATACAGGAGACCTTGCCGGGAAATTAGTGGCGAGTGGCGGAATGGGTGGGATGGGAGGCGCGCAGCCTTTGGCAGCGACGCTGAACGGAGCGGCGTTTTTGGGGATCGATGTCGATCCGGACCGCATTAAGAGACGCGTGAAGAGCGGTTACTGCGATGTGATGGTGAGTGACCTGGACGAAGCGCTGCGCATACTGAAGAACGCAGTGCGCACGCGCGAGGCAACGTCTGTGGGGCTGGTCGGAAATTGTGCCGACGTGATCCCGGAGCTGGCGCGACGCGGCGTGGTTCCAGACCTGCTTACGGACCAGACGAGCGCTCATGATCCGATCGGCGGCTACATCCCTGACCGGCTCGATGTAGTGCAGGCAGCGGAGTTGCGGCAACGAGATCCGGAAACGTACCGCAAGCGTTCGCTCGACTCGATGGCCAAGCACGTGGAAGGAATGCTGGCATTGCAAAAACTGGGCGCCGTAACATTCGATTACGGCAACAACATTCGGACATTCGCTTACCAGCAAGGCGTCAAGAATGCTTACGATTTCCCAGGGTTTGTACCAGCTTATATTCGGCCGCTCTTTTGCGAAGGGCGCGGGCCCTTTCGCTGGGCGGCACTTTCGGGAGAGGCTTCGGATATCCATCGCACGGATCAGCTGGTGCTTGAAATGTTTCCGCACGATGAGATTCTCTCGCGCTGGATCAAGCTGGCGCAGAAGCGGGTGAAATTTCAGGGACTGCCTGCGCGAATTTGCTGGCTGGGCTACGGCGAGCGCGACAAGTTCGGGTTGGCGTTGAATGATCTGGTTGCGCGAGGCGAACTGAAAGCGCCGATCGTGATTGGACGCGATCACTTGGACTGCGGCTCCGTTGCGTCGCCATTCCGCGAGACGGAAAAAATGCTCGATGGTTCGGACGCCGTGGCGGATTGGGCGTTTTTGAATGCCATGCTGAACACAGCGAGTGGGGCGAGCTGGGTTTCGATTCACAACGGTGGTGGCGTTGGCATCGGCTATTCGCAGCATGCGGGGCAAGTGACGGTGGCGGATGGGACGAAAGAGATGGCTTCGCGCATCAAGCGCGTCCTGACGAACGATCCGGGCATCGGGGTTGCCAGGCACGTGGATGCGGGGTATCCGGAGGCTATTGAGTTCGCGAAGAAAGCCGGCGTGAAAATTCCGATGGCTTAGGGCACGGGCAGTATTTCAAGCTGCATGGGAGAGAGTGCATGATCGTTGTTACAGGAGCAACGGGACGCACAGGGAAAGCGGCGGCAGAGTCGCTGCTGGCGGCGGGTGTAAATGTTCGCGTGGTGAGCCGCGACGCGAAGAAGCTCGACG
>Ga0310916_10002984_pt1 | contig 10438 bp, 7 predicted proteins | sample GREbulkMGLF176_FD_203444 | JGI IMG/M metagenome (GOLD analysis project Ga0310916, IMG submission 203444) | Lab enrichment of tropical soil microbial communities from Luquillo Experimental Forest, Puerto Rico - GRE.bulkMG.LF176 | ecosystem: Environmental > Terrestrial > Soil > Tropical forest >... | reverse complement strand
TTCGGCGATCAGATAATCTATGCCCTGCTCGCGAGCGACACCAGACGAGAGGACGAATGATAGGTCAAGACGCATTGTCTCCTGCGCCACGGCCTCGGTAGAAAATCGCTCTCGACGCAGATGGAGGCAACAGTCGTGGCAAGACCTCCAAATTGGGGCTTCGGAATGACAGTTCGACGCCGCCACCCGCAAGGGAGTCCCTAACAGGGAAAGGCCGGTGGGGGCTTTTTAGACGGGGAGCCCAAAGGAGGTGGGCGGAGCGATCAAGGCATATGGAGAAGCCTTAATCACCACCTCGATCGACCGGGCATGGCCCCACCGCCCTCACGGGCAGGTGCTGTAAGCGCATCCCCGAGCCGCGGTGCGGGCTTCTGCTTTGAGTTCCGGCGAGCGCCGGTTAGGGCACTCTGATTGAGCCGTTCCCGATCCACGCGCCGCCCGCAGTTCGGATGAGAAATGCCACATCCGTCGCGCTGCACGCGGCAGTCGGCGAACTAAACGAACCATCGAACGTGGCGTTGCCCTGCGCGTTTAGCGGTACGAGCGGCGAATCTATGACGGTCGGGCTGGCTGAGCCGGGTCCGCAGACAAGTGTTCCTTTGACTTGGTTAACTGCGCCCGGCGTCCCGATCGTATTGCCGCCGGCAAGGACAAGTCCCCTTACCTCGAACACGACAAGGCCGCTGGTGAGCTCGACTAATGCCTCGCCCTCATGCGCCGACCAAGGCTGTCCGCCTCCTGTGATACCGCCGACGACATTGCCAGCTTGCTCGATGCCGATGATCGTCCTCCAGACTACGATGTTTTGAGCCCGGCTGGGAGAGGCGATAGCAGCGAGAAAGACTGCGCCGAGAGCAGCCGTACCGAGTATCTTCATTGGGTCCCTCCGTTATGATGTCAGCGCAGGCGCTCGTACGTCGGGCGCCATTCCCGTTTCTTCCGGGTCGGAAGCGGTGCTTTTACGTTTTGGTTTAATTAGACGATAAGACCATGCCGACGAAATTCAAAGTTAAATCTTCATGACGCCCCGAGCTCATTCAGGAAGTGAGGGGGTTGGCACACGCGCCATAGGGGCGGGAGAGCGCCGCGGCGGCGGGGCGCGGGTCGTTCGTGACATCGTGCAATATCTGCCCTGCGCGGCGCGGCCGGATAGCGCCGAGGCCAGGGAGATTGCAAAAGAGGCTGTCGGCGCGATGCTGATAGCACTGTGGCCGAGCGGCAACGACTGGCCGGCGCAGCGCGAAACGATCGTCCGGCTGAGTGGCATCGCTCGGCCGGAGATGGTCGGCGCGCTCGACCGCCTGCGCCGGGGGAGCAAGCCGGGCGAGTGCTCGATGACCGCTTCATCTCGGGGTTCGCGCTCGCCGGTACCGCCGAGCAAGTCATAGCTCAGGCGGCGCAGTACCGCCGTGCCGGCGCAGACGAACTGGCTCTGAGTTTCGCTGGACCGCAGCCCGCCGCCGACGCGGCGAATTTCGCGCGGGCTGTCAAACGCCTGATACCGGATGGCGAAGTGGCGATCGACGTGCGCCGCAGCCCTCCCGATAGCGGCTAGAGGGTGATGCGCAGCGGTCGGAGACCCCTGCAGAACCGGGTGACCCCGTTTGGCGATGTCGTTGCGATCGCGCAGCGAGGCCTTTTCATCGGCAACCGCGGGATCATCCACGACCCGGCAACCAAAACGTTGCTCGGGAGGCGCTGGACGACCCAAGGCGTGGCTCGTTTGTGTTCTCGACTACGAGGGGCGGCACCGAGAGGTGATGGGCGGCCGCAGCTGGACCGAGCTTTTCTTTCTCGACGAAGCGGTGGCGCTCGCCGCCGGGCATCGCCCATGCTTCTTCTGCCGCCGCGCGGCTGCAGAGGCATTTCGCACCGCCTGGGGCAAGGCGAAGGGAGGGAAGGCGCCTCTGGCGCCGGAGATGGATGCCATACTGCACGAGGAGCGGTTGGACCGCGGTCGCAAACGGGTCCATGCGATACCTGGACCTATCGCCGAGCTGCCGGACGGTACCGTGATTGCCGTGGTTGGCGAGGCCTACACGATTGTGAGGGGCCGCGCGTTCCGCTGGAGCGAGCGAGGTTATCAGGTAGAGCGACAAATCCCTCTCGCTGACGGGTTGCTGACCCCACCTTCAACATTGCTCGCAATCCGGCGCAAGCCATGTCGCAGCCGCGCCAATTTGCGGCCACCATCGCCGTTCGCGTCGGTGATTGACCGACTGCTCAAAAATCAGAACCTGTTGGAAAATCGTAATAATCTTCGACCATCCTCGCCGCACCTGGTCGTGGGCAGACGTCCCGGAACCGCGCCGCAATTTTGCGGTTCGAAAGTTCATGGACACCGAGAGCCACGGACGGCGAGGCGATCGGCGGCCGCCGCCTCGCGAGGACCCCGCCCAGGCGCGTCGCGCGCTGGCTGGCGGCTTCGACAATCGCACCACCGGCTCCAGCAAGCGATCGCGGTGCTCTCTTCAGCCGGGGATGCCTCCCGTCCCCATCACGCTTTGTTTTTAGACCGCAAAATCGCGGCGCGGTTATTCAGGCGTTGCCAGCGGCCAGTTGAGGCGAGAATAATGCCAGATTCCTATTTTTCCTCAGTGGGTTCGGCCTTTACGGAGATCGGATAACCACCAACTGCGGACCGCGATGGTGACCGCAAATTGGCGCGGCTGCGGCGCCGACGGAGCCGATGCTACCGTCATACCTTGTCTCCCGTAACCTGGCGGGGCAGACGGATCGTGAACTCGGTGAACTCGCCCTCACGGCTGTCGACGGCAATCGTGCCGCCGTGCTGCTGGGTGACGATGTCCCAGCTGATCGAGAGCCCGAGACCCGTCCCTTCGCCGGTTGGCTTGGTCGTGAAGAACGGCTGAAACAGCTTGTCTTGGATGTCGGGCGGGATGCCGGTGCCGTTGTCGCGCACCCGGACCTCGACCGCCTCGCCCATTTCGCGGGTTGACACCTGAAGGGTTGGGCGATAGGCGGCCTCGCCTTCGCCGCGGGCGCGCTTGTTGGCGGCGTAGAAGCCGTTGCCGAACAGGTTCAGGAACACGCGGGTCATCTCCTGCGGCGCCAGCTCGATCGGTGCGGCCGCGGGGTCGAGATCGCGTTCGAGCGTGATGTTGAAGCTCGCATCCTGCGCGCGGGCACCGTGATAGGCGAGGTTGAGCGTCTCGTCGACGAGGGCATTGAGATCGACCTCGCGGCGCTCGCCCGACACCCCGCGCGAGTGCTCCAGCATGCTCTTGACGATGCCGTCGGCGCGCCTGCCGTGCTCGGCGATCTTTTCGAGATTGCCGGTCAGCATGTGGATCGTCTCGTCGACTTCGGCGCGGGTGTCTTCGTCGAGTGTCGCGATGCCTGGATCGGCGGTTTCCTTCAACTCATCCAGCAATTCGACCGAGAGGCCGGCAAAGTTGTTGACGAAGTTGAGCGGGTTCTTGATCTCGTGGGCGATGCCGGCGGTCAGCTGGCCGAGCGAGGCCATCTTCTCTGACTGGATCAGCCGGTCCTGGGCGCGGCGCAGATCAGCGAGTGCAGCCTCGGCGGCGGTGCGCGCGCGGCGCGCTTCCTCGCCACGTGCCCCCAGCTCCTGAAACAGCCGCGCATTCTCGATGGCGAGCACGGCCTGCCCGGCAAAGGTTTGCAATAACGTCGGGATCGTCGGCGCAAAGCCGCCGGCCGTGCGCCGGCGGATCACCAGCCCGCCGACGACTTTGTCCTCGCGCAACAGCGGCACCGCCAGAACCGCATGGATGCCTTCCAGCAATCCCGCGCTGTCGGGGCCGGAGAGCGTGAGATCCTGCTGCACGTCGTCGACATGCACCGGTGCGCGCTCGACTGCGGCGCGGCCGAGATGCGTCTCGCCCAGCCTGACCCGCCTTTGGCGCAGCGCCGCCACCCGTTCTGCACTCATGCCAAAGGCGGATTTGGGCACAAAGACTTCTTCGGTCTCGTCGAATTCGTAGATCGTGCCCTCATCGGCCTGCGAGAGCTGCACCGCGCGGCTGATGATCGTGGCGAGCACGGTGTCGAGGTCGAGGGAGGAATTGACCGCGCGCAGCACTTCTTCGAGCGCCTGCAGCTCGGCGACCGAGCGGGTCAGCTCCTCGGTGCGGGCCTGCAACTCGCCGAGCAGCCGCGCATTCTCGATCGCGATCACCGCCTGGTCGGCAAAGGTGCGGACCAGCTCTATTTGCCGTTCGGTGAACGGCTCGACCCGCCTCCGCGCGAGATTGATCGTGCCGAGCACGGCCCCCTCGCGCAGCAGCGGTACTCCGAGCATGGTGCGTCGCCCGGACGCCGCAGTCTCGGGCAGCGCGTAGTCGGGATCAACGCGGATGTCCTCGACATGCACGACCTTGCCTTCGAGCACCACCCGCGCGGGGATGCTGTCGCGACCCGGAACAATTGTTCGCTGGCGCAAGATCGCCCAATGCTCGGGCTCCGCTGCACTGTAGGTGCTCGACACACGGCGGTAGACCTCACCCTCGCGTACTGCGATCGTTCCGGTATCGGCGGCGCAAAGCCGCGCGGCCGTTTCCATTACTGTGTCCAGCACCGGTTGCACATCGGCGGTCGAGCGGCTGATAACGTTGAGCACGTCGCTGGTCGCGGTCTGGTATTCGAGCGATTCTTCGAGTTCGCGCGAGCGGGCCTGCAATTCGCCGAGCAGGCGCGCGTTCTCCATCGCGATGACCGCCTGGTCGGCAAAGGTGCGGACCAGCTCGATCTGCCGTTCAGCGAACGGCTCGACCCGGTTTCGCGAAAGCACGATGATGCCGATTGGCTCGCTGTCGCGCAGGAGCGGCACTCCAAGCATGGTGCGTCGCCCGGCCGCCACAACCGGCCGCGCGAATTCCGGGTCAGCGAGGATGTCGGTGACATGCACGACCCTGCCTTCGAGCGCCACCCGCCCGGCGATGCTGTCGCGACCGGGGACAACGGTTCGCTGGCGCAAGGCCGCCCATAACTCGGCGTCCGCTGCAGCCGCCCGTGCGCTCGCTACAAAACGGTAGACCTCGCCCTCGCGTATTGCGATCGTTGCGCCATCGGCGCCGCAAAGCCGGGCGGCCGTTTCGACCACCGTGTCCAGTACCGGTTGCACATCGGCGGTCGAGCGGCTGATGACGTTGAGCACATCGCTGGTCGCGGTCTGGTATTCGAGCGATTCTTCGAGTTCGCGCGTGCGGGCCTGCAACTCGCCGAGCAGGCGCGCATTCTCGATAGCGATGACCGCCTGGTCGGCGAAGGTGCGCACCAGCGCGATCTGTGGCGCCGAAAATGGCACGACATGCCGGCGCGACACGGTAATGGCACCCAGCGGGGCACCGCGATGCAGCATTGGCACTGAAAGCACGGTGCCGAACAGGCTGAGGGTGGCGTGTGCGTATTCGGAATCGGCGGCGGGATCGGGGATATGCACGATTTCCCGCGTCAATATCGCCCGCGCCGTCGCACTCGCGCGGCTCGGAGGCAGCGGGAAAACGCTACGCAAGGCGTCGAGCTCGGCGGGGGTCAATCCTGCTAGGGTGCTAAGATGGATCAGCGAGCCGTCGAACCGGTAGACGACGCCGATCGCGGCGACGCTCAAGGCGGTGGCGCGGGCGGCGATCGCGTCGAGTATCAGTTGCAAATCGCCGCGCGAATTGGAGATGATGTGCAGGATTTCCGCAGTGGCGATCTGCTTTTCCAACGCCTCGCGCGTCTCCGCGATGAGGCGCGCGTTTTCCGCGGAGACCGCGTCCAGCAGTTCCGCGGTGGCGCGCTGCGCGCCGACCGCCCGATCGCGCTGGGTTTGAAGGGCGCGCACCTCATCCCGCAGCCGCGCATTCTCGGCGGCGAAATCCGCCTTTCGAATACGCGGTGCCGGGGCTTGCCTCATTCGACCACCTTATCAGCGCGGCCGAGCAACGGGGCGGCCCGGCGAGAACCGCCGTACATTGACGATATGCAATTGTTACTCTGCAACGCTCAGCTCACGATACCCGCCCGCAGCGCCGAAAACGGGCTGATGTCATAGGGCGTCCTGCCGTTTATCGCCAAGTCGGATAGAATCCGTCCCACCAGGGGTGTGAATTTAAACCAACTACCTGAATCCAACGCGAAAATCGCAATGTTCTCGTACCTAGGCAGCAAATCGATAACCGGGCGCTGATCGCGCGACATGACGTAATTACAAGTTTCGGCATGTTGCGGCTCGGCAGCGACGCCGATGAACCTGGTCTGAACAAAGCTCGAGAGGGCCCGAAGTATCACCGGATCGGGATGGGGCTGTAGCTCCGAAGGGCTCTTAAACTTCCAGTTGGTGAAGTCGGCAGCGGTTTTTATCATGCCCGGATACTCGTCCATGGGTGGGAACCCATAAAACGAGTCGTTTGTCCCGCTAATGGTCCCGAAATCATAATAGTATGGGTAAGTATATTGCGCGATATCGGCAGCAAAGTAAGCCAATGTCATTTGCCAAATTTCGAGGTTGAACCTGATGTCGACGAGGCCGAGGGTAAGCAGCAGGTCGTTGACCCAGCCACCGGCGCAGATCACCAGCTTTGATGCGGTATAGGCGTGGCCCGCCGCCCTGACGGTGAAGCTTTGGGCCCCTGGAGGCGCGGGATCGATCGTGGCGCGCGCCTGGTCGATCAGTGTTGCGCCGTTCGACACGGCGAGATTGTTGAACGCCCGTAGTGAGTTCTGCACGAGGATTTCTGCGGAATTGGCTTGCGTGAGACACACATAACTGTCGGGCAGGACGTTCAAGACAGGATAAAGCTGCCGGAGCGCATTCGCGTTATCCAAATAGCTGTACGGAATTCCCATATCGGTCATCACTGCCTTAGCGGTGGTGATGCCGCCCTCGATCGGGTCCTCCTTGCCGGGATCGCCGATGAACGAGATTGGATGGGTTTGCAGCAACGGCAGCTCCGCCGCAGTCTCGATCTCATGCCACAGCGCCATTGCCGTCTCGGCGTGCCGTGCCTCCCAATCTTTCGTGTACATAACTCTGTACATTCGCGAAAAGCCGCCGGAGCCGCCGAGTTGCTGGTTCCACCGCATCTGCTCGAGGAGCAGTACTTTCTTGTGTCTCGCAGAACAATAATACGCTGCGGCGCGGCCCATCGTGCCGCCGCCGATGACGATGATGTCGTAGTTTTCCGTAGCAGCCATTTTTTGTCTCCGGTGATTTTCAGCTGGATTGGCCGCCTCGCCTGGGATCGCGCTGGCGCGGCATCACGGGCCGGTGCGGGACGGGCCGCAGATCAGCGGATATTGCGAGGTGTCGGCGATGGACTTTAGGTGCAAGAATTCGACCAGGACCGACTCGGCAGTGCAGAACGCGCCCTCGACCCAGCCCTGATCGTTGGAGAAGGCCGAGCCGGTAATGAAAACATTGGCACCGGCCGCCCCGGCCATGCGCGCCGGCGCGCGAATTTGCTGCATCACGTCGGCGATGTCGTAATGTGCCGCCCAGGCGTGATAGCCGGCCCCGAACGGGTTCAGGCCCCAGTCCACGAACATGGTCTGCTTCGGCGGCGGGATCTGCCAGGCCGCGTCGGGCGAACCATAATGGACCTTGGCGAGCTCCAGCAGCAACATTCGCTCCATCGTCGGCGAGGCCGCGCGCGGTCCTAAGAGCGGTTGGTAATCCTGGCTGACCGGAAGGCTGCGACGCTCGTCCACCGGCACCTGGATCTCTTGCCAGAAGTTGGTGAAATCCATGTCGTCATAGGACGCCAACAGTCCAAAGACCGGTTTGCCGACTGGGCCCGGCGCATTGTTGCCAAAGTAATAGACCTGCCGCAGCGGAATATCGGTCACGGTCGGGCCGTAGACATTGTTGTTGTTCTTGGCGTTGACCAACTTGGGCGGATAAGGCGTGGTCGTCCACCATTCGCTGTCGAAGAACATCGCCACCTTGTAGGCCGGTTGTAGGATCACCGATTCAAGGTAGTTCTGCACCTGCGTGACATTCAGGAAATCGAGTTTGCCGCTCACGTCCTGATAGCGGGTTGCCTGCGCCACCAGCTCGATCGATCGCGGCGGCATGGCGAGGAAGGCGTAGTCGGCGATCAGCTCACCGGTGGCCGGCGCGGACGGGTCGGCCGCGGCCGCGGTCCTGTAGGTCACAGCGCCGTCCTTCAGCCAAATCGAATGCAGCCGCGTGCGCGGCGTCAAAGTAAAACCAATCCCAGCGGCCTGTGCCGCCGCGCGGGCCGCCGTATAGAGCGATGCGAACAGGCTGGAGTAACCGCGCGCGAGGGTCTTGAACGTGCCGCCGGGAGCGAATTCGCCGTTATAAATCGCCGCATCGGCGGCGTTCCAGCTGATCACATTGGAGGTATAGCCGCCGGCGTCGCTGGCGTATTCGTAGCCCTCATTGCCGGCCTGGTCGTAAAAAATGTTCCAGTAGGAGATGTTGCCGACGACCTCGCCGGCGCGATAGACGAAGGAATTGAAATTCTCCGGTAGCGTGCCCTTCGCATAGAAACCGCACTCCTTGGTGCGGGTCCGATACTTGTTCTCGGTGATCAATTTGGAGATATTGGCGAACAAGACGTCGGCCGGCTTTTCGTTGTTGCCCGGCGTGCCATAAGGCGCTTTGACGCCGTTCTTGCCCAGATCGTCCTGATAGAAGTGCTGACCGCGCAGATAGAACAGCGGGTTGTCCGTCGTGTTGAAGTCGATCACTTCGTCCGACAACCCCAGCATGGAGATGGTCGTGGTAACCAGCTGGTGGCCTTCCGCCTTGTCCTTATCCCATTGGACGAACCGCATGCCGCCGAGCTCGATATAGGACTGGTTCGGGTCCTTGTCGTAGTGATAGGAGCAGATGCGCCCCGCCGGCGCCCGCGTGCCGCTGTTCGGCCCGTCGAAATCATAGTCGCCCCACTCCAGCAGCTCGATCGAATCAGCCGCGGTCAGCGTGCCTCCGGTGGCAAGGCGCCAGGCGATATAAAGACCGCTGGGTCCGGCGCCGAAGATCTTGTAGGTGCTCATGTCGACACCACTCTGGCTATCGTCAGCCCACAAGTTGTCGACAGGGACCGTCAAAGCAGCGTCGGCAGACCGACCTACCGGCCGGCTCGGTGGGTCCCGCTCGTCCGACGAACGGCTCCTATCGGCGCATCCTTCCCGTTCCCGCTCGCTCCGGCGGAGGTCGGCTAAGTGAACCGACACCGGCCGTTCAGCCTAGGCGGCGGGAACGGCTCTTCATGTCCCAAAGCGGACCTTGCTGCTACCGAACCCCCGCGGCAGGATTTTGTTGCTACGGATTGGAGAAGGGGCAATTCTGGGTTGGCCTGTTTATCCGATAACGTATCGAAAATGAACGCACTGCTCGACCTTGCTCGTTGTATGGCGCCGCACTGTTCAAGGAAGTTGGCCTCGCGGTTTGCACGTTTTGGGAGACGCCAGTATGAAACGACGGGATTTGTTGAAAGCCGCCGCGGCGGCGACGTTTACGGCTGGCGTGGCGCCGCGGCTTGGCCGCGGGGCCGATCGCGCGAAAACGTTGGTTTTCGTCGGCGTTGCTGATCTCAGCATCCTCGACCCGGTGGTCGCCGGAGCGCGGCCGACGCGCAACGCCGCCAATCTCGTGTTCGACACGCTCTACGGCATCGACACCCAGTGGAAGGCCCAGCCGCAGATGGTCGAGGCCCACGCCGTCGAGGAGGACGGGTTGACCTGGACCCTGAAATTGCGCGACGGTCTGCGCTTTCACGACAACGAGCCGGTGCTGGCGCGCGACGTGGTCGCCAGCATCCGCCGCTTCGCGCCGCGCGTCATCTTCACCAACGCGCTGATGAACGCGACCGACGAGCTGTCGGCGCCAGACGACAGCACCGTGCGTTTCCGCTTGAAGCGGCCGTTCCCGCATTTGCCGGAGGCGCTCGCTGGCCCCGGCGGCAACGTCCCGGCGATCATGCCGGAGCGCCTCGCGGCGGAATCGCCGTTCAAGCCGGTCGCCGAAATCATCGGCAGCGGGCCCTACCGTTTCCTGAAGGACGAGCATGTCAGCGGCGCACGCGCAGTTTTCGAGCGCTTTGCCGAGTATCAACCGCGGCCGGGCGGCTCGGTCGGGTTTACCGCCGGGCCGAAGGTGGCTCATTTCGAACGCGTCGAGTGGCTGACCCTGGATCCGTTCTCGGCGTCGGCGGCATTGCGCCGCGGCGAGATCGACTGGTGGGAGAACCCCGCGCGCGATCTCGTCGGCCAGGTCAACGGCGACCCCAACATCACCGTCGTCTCGCATTTCGCGACGGCGAACGGCATCATGACCTTCAACCAGCTCTATCCGCCATTTGACAACTCGGAGATACGGCGGGCATTGCTCGGCGCCGTTGATCAGGCCGAAGCGATGTCAGCGATTGCCGGCAGCGACCGCAACAATTGGCGAGACGATGTCGGGCTGTTCGGCACCGGCTCGCCATTCGCCAGCGAC
>Ga0310916_10002981_pt1 | contig 10441 bp, 9 predicted proteins | sample GREbulkMGLF176_FD_203444 | JGI IMG/M metagenome (GOLD analysis project Ga0310916, IMG submission 203444) | Lab enrichment of tropical soil microbial communities from Luquillo Experimental Forest, Puerto Rico - GRE.bulkMG.LF176 | ecosystem: Environmental > Terrestrial > Soil > Tropical forest >... | reverse complement strand
GTTGCTCGGGCGCGGATGTCGCGGGCGCGGGATTGGGCGGATCTCGAGGGGTGATACGACATCAACAACGGCTATTTCGCAGACGGGGTGCACCGGCACAAGCTGGCGTGCGATGTCTTCGCGGTTGTGTCGGCGCCTGGGTGGCTAAGATCCGCTCATGCTGCCATGCGCGGTGATCCCCGCGCCAATAGCCGACGACGCCTGGGCTTCCTACCGATATTAAACAACCTGATCAATTGAGGTCAAAATGGAAAAAGACGATTTCGAAGTCGACACAGATCCCGCAATAGAAACCGGCGACTGCAAGAACGCGGCTCTGACCACAACGGAAACCGGGCCTCCTCCCCGTCGCGAATTACACGGCGGGTATAAGAGTAGCCGGTTCAACGCGGTGCAGCATGGGGTGTTGTCGGCGCACACCGTGCTGCCGTGGGAGGACGAAGCAGAGTATGAAGCGCTCCTGAATAGGTTCGTTAAAGAATACGCGCCGTGCGGTCCTACCGAGGATCATTTCATAGAGGAAATTGCTGGCGTCATCTGGCGTAAACGCCGCTTGCGGTTTGCGGAGGCAGCGTCATACCGGCGAGGTTTAGAAAACACGGCTCATCCTCTGTCAGGTACGATTGATAGAGCGCTTGTTCAGGTCGAACGTACGGGGATCATAGCGGCCGTCACAGCGACGCCCTCGGCGACAGCCAAAGATCTTATCGAGTTGAAAAGGTGGGAAGCCTCAACGCGGCGCGCACTAGAAATTCTGAGTGCAGGAAAAGCGGGTGTTTACGAAGCGGCACTGGCCGAGCTGGACGAAGGAACGCGGACGTCTTGGCAAGAGGAGCTCGCCCCAGTGCCCGAAGATACGGATGAAGATAAAGATCAGGATGAATATGAGGAACCATACACAGCTGACGCGACTGGGCTTGCGAAGTACCTCCGGCGCTGGGTTTTGCCGATGCGCGAGGCAGCTTGGGTACGTCGAAAACCGCTCCGTGATCCGCGAGCAGGTCCTCGGCGAGGCGCTAGACTTAGACAGGCTAGAGCCGCTCAGCCGATACGAAGTTCATCTAGATCGCAAACTCGAGCGCACGCTCGCCATGTTGCTACGTCTCCAGGGCCTGCGGCGATCGAACGAGTCGAGCTGATCCATTTCGGAGGAATCGCATTAGAGCTTGGCCCGAAATGAATTAAGCGATTTCAGATCCTTGTGATACCCACGCTGTGTCAGACGGCAAGGGGGATACAAGATGTGGACTGAAACCTCTCGGGAGCAGTATCGGCGGGAAGATCTGCGCTATGCAAGTGACATGACGGATGCGGAACGGGCGCTGATTTTGCCGCACCCGCCGGGGAAGAAGGCCCTGGGACGACCGCGAGTAGTTCCGCTTCGTGGCGTTATTGACGCCCGCGATTTTCCGAAGCGCTCGACCGTGCAGAGTAACTTTTATGCCGGCAGGCCAAAGGGCTATGGGAAAGGTCAATTTCCTGCTGGTCCAACGGGCTCGGGAGCGCGATGGCCGCAAAGCCAGCGTCGGCAGAAGTGTCAGTCGGCCAAGACCACGGAAAGCGGCGGTCCGCGAGGGTATGACGCCGGCAGAAGAGCAACGGGCGCAAGCGCCACATCATTACCGATACCAGCGGTCATCTGGTTGGCGCACAGGTGCACCGAGCCTACATCCAGGATCGAGACGGCGCTGGCTTCGATCCGCTACCTATTCCCATGGCTGCGCCAAGTCTCCGGCCTTCGCGAGCGCAGGTTTTTGCCGATGGTGCCTACGCGCGGGCAACAAGCTGGGGACAGCGCTTGCTGGGCGCGGGCAGTGGACGTTGGTCAAGCGATCCGACCAGGCCCAAGGTTTTTAAGTATTGCCCAGGCGATGGGTCGTCGAGCGGACCTTCGCCTGGTTTGGCCGCAATCGCCGGCTGACGAGGGACTTTGAGAGGACTATCACCAGCAGCGAGGCGTGGCTTTATCTTTGCTTCCATCCAGCTTCTGGCACGCCGCCTTACCCGACCCGGCGCACAAGTAATAGATGGTTAGATTCGTCGATCACAACTGTCACGATTCGTGGTCAGGATCTCAGAGCTAAGCTAAAGGCAGCGAAGGTTCCCGCCTTTTCGCTGTTACGGTGCCGCCGCAGTGACCCAAATCGAAATAGCCACCATCGCGGATTTCCGTTGAGGATTTTTCTGATACAATCTCCGGACGAGACTATTTCGCCGGCAATTCGCCAAGAGGTCGATTTTACCAAACGGATTTCGCCGGCTCGACTGCACCCTGCATCAGCGGGGTAGCCCCCGCTAAATGCGAAGCATTCTTTTTCCGACCCACGAGAATTCGGGGTAAATCGTTTCGCCGAACCAATCTTTTCCAGAAAGATTAGATACGAAGCCGGGATACCCTGAAGACGAAAGGTCCCGACGCGACAGCGAACACCCGTGCGAACGCAGCCGCAACGCTGGATCGCGCGTTGCCGACACACGAGGAAAGCAGGACGAACTCGCGGGACACGCTTACGCCCGCGCACGGACACTCGCTGAGCTCACCGCGGCCGGAGTGCGGAAGTTTCGCAATACCCTGATCAGAGAGGGGCGGCCGCAAACCATCGCGGAGGCAGAGCGGCTGCGGGCGCGCCCTCACCAGGGGCAGCACTAGTTGTAGCAGCTTTGGCCATCATCAGCTCCTCTTCCAAAAATGACCGGCACTTTGGAGCATTGAACACTAGGACGGTGGGCTTCATTAATCAACGGGTGAAGCTGGAGCTCGACCCCGCCTATGTCGACACGACGATCCGCCGGCCGCGCCCGTTACGCCGCGCGAGAATATGGAAGATTAGGCCAGCGCCGTCCTCAGATCTGTACAATCGCTCCCATTTTGTAGCGCGCAGGCTGACACCCTTGCATGAATCCCTCAGCCCATTCGGTGCCGATGACTGTGCCGTCCGCGTCACTCCATAGGATAGGCTCAAAGGTTCCATTCGCGATCTGGTGGCGGATCTGGTTGTAGCGGCTCAGAATGCCGCCGAGGACAGCCTGCATCTGGGCTTCATCGGTAAAGACCGGCTCGTCATCACCCCAAATCATGGGTAGCCATTCGCTCGGCATGATCAGCTCGGGTCCCATCGCGATTCGCAAGCTTCGCCTGTCGACGTGCTGCGCCGCATCGCCGGGCATCCAACGCGATTTTACGAACTCCTGCATGGCATTGGCAAGCGCCCGCGAAGGAAGCCGCTGCAGCGTGAGCGCCTTCGCCGATCCCCTATGCGATCGCATGATCGCTCTTGATTAACAAGCCGAGACAACGATGATCGGGCGTACGTTCCCGCTCGATAGCGGCGGCCTGGCCCGGGTATTCGCGCAGAAGTCCTCGTACGAGTATGTCGAGATCTACCTGCATCCACCGGGCATCGGGAAGACGCAAGGCGTCGCCGACGGGCGCTGGGGCAGCTCGGTGGCGCTGTGCGTGTCGCGCGGCTTTCTGCGGCCGTACTCGTCTAGGCAAACCAGAGCGCGCTGCCCGAAGCGATCGTTGGGTTCCTGAAGGGCACGCCGAAGAAGCTGATCCTCGAGACGGTGCCGATGACCGACTCGATCATCCGGTTGATCGTGGACATCATCGCGACCAAATACATCGGCAGGCTGCGGCACACCTATTTTCGCGCCAAGGCATTCGAGCTACTGTGCGAGGTCATCGATGGGCTCACTCACGAAGCGCAGAACGGCGACTCGGAGTTGCCCCTGTCCTGGCGCGACAAGCGCCTGCTCGACCAGGCGCGCGAGATCATCCGCAAGGACTGCATGAACTGCCGACGATCCATGCGCTCGGGCGGCAGCTCGGACTGAATCAGCGCAAGCTCAAGGTCGGCTTCAAGCAGCTGATCGGCACGCCGATCTTCCAGTACAGGCAGACCCTGCGCCTAGAAAAGGCGCTGCAGCTGCTGCACACCGGCGACTACTCGGTGCGTGAAGTGGCCGATTCCGTCGGCTACAGCTACTCGAAGAATTTCACAACTGCGCTCAAGCGGCGCTATGGAGTGTCGCCGGTGCGCGGCTTCGGCGTGCGGCTGAGGCTCTTGCGCGCGATCTTCGGCGGGGACACATGAGCGCGGTCGGGCGCGGCTCTTCGCCGTTGACCTGCGAGTCGCGCACGTTTCACGGCGTGGCGGTCGCCAATCCGCACGCCTGGCTGAGCGCCGCGGGGGATCCGAAGGTCGAGCAGTGGGCCGCAGCCCAGGATCAGACCGCGGGAGATTTCCTGATGCAGTGCGACGAGCTCGAGCGTGCGAGCGTCTTCCTGGAGCGCAATCATCGGCCGGTCGATCCCGTCTGGCACACCTATCGCGGGCATCGTTGTTTCACGCTAGTGGGACAGGCGGATGTTACGCACCCGCTGCTGTGCGAGCGCAACCACGCGGGCGTGCAGCGCGTGCTGCTCGATCCCAATCCAGCCGGGCTGGCGATCGATCCGTATCAGGTGCGAGTGAGTCCGTCGGGGCGGTATGTCGCTCTGCAGCTGACCCGGCCGGGCGAAGTCCTCGGCACGCTGCAAGTCCTCGACACGACGACTGAGGAGATCATCGAGCGCAGCGATTTCACTACGGTCATGCCGCTCGTGGCATGGCATCCGAACGAGCAAGGCTACTACTACAGTCTGTGTCGCCGGCTGTTCGAGGAGCACTCGGTTCGCGACGGCGTGTACTGGCACACGATCGGCACGGCGTGGAGCGACGATCTGTGCGTGCAGGACTATCAGGACGGACCGGGCCACATCGCCTTCGCCCTGATTCCGGACGGAACCGATGCGCTGCTGCTCGGCGCCCAGCAATTCAGCAGCGGCTTGAGCGGCATGCGTCTTTGCCGGCTCGGGGACGCGCCGCCGCAGGCAAGCCGGATCGGCAGAGCGGTCGTCCTCTTCGAAGAGCTGGAGAGCTCCAACCATTTTGTCGGCGCGGCGGGTGGCCTGCTGTACTTCCACACCTGCGTGGCTGCGCCGAGTGGCAGGATCGTGGCGATCGATCCGCGCAGTGCCGCGCGATCGCGCTGGCGCGTGATCGTTCCGGAGAACGAGCGTGTGGTCGCACAGCCGGACCGTTTCGGCGGCTGGCCAAAATCGGCATTGTCGGCGCAAGGCTTGCTCGTGACGTACGTCCAGGACGCTCACGATACGCTCGCGCACTTCACCGTCGAAGGCACGCATGTTCGCGACCTCGAGCCGCCCACGCTCTCCACGATCGACGGCGTATTCGCGCACGACCGGGATTTCCGGGTCTTCACGCAGTCCTTTCTCGTTCCGCGCGCGGTGTACGAGTACCGCGTCGCCGCTGGCGCGTTGCACGAGCTGAAGCGGGTGGCGATGCCGGAAGTGAATCCCGCCGACTACGCGCTGCGCCAGGTCTTCTTCGACGCCCGCGATGGCGCGCGCATTCCGATGTATCTGCTGCATTGTGCAGGCTTACGCCGGGACGGCAGTCATCCGACGCTCCTGTACGGCTATGGCGGCTTCAGTCAATCGATCACGCCCGAGCATTCGCCGGAGATCGCGCTGTGGCTGTCGCTCGGCGGCGTGTACGCCCTGGCGAACATTCGCGGCGGCGGCGAATACGGCGAGCGATGGCACGCGGCCGGCAGCCGCCTCAAGAAGCAGAACACGTTCGATGATTTCTACGCGGCCGCCGAATACCTGATTGCCAGCGGCTACACGTCCGCCGAGCATCTTGCAGCGCGCGGCATCAGCAACGGCGGGCTGCTCACCGCGGTCTGCGCGAATCAGCGGCCCGAGCTGTTCGCTGCGCTGGTTTCGGAAGCTCCGCTCGTGGATCTGATGTCGCTCATGGATACCGCCATCGGGCAGGCATTGGCGGCCGAGTACGGCAGTCCGGCGGAAAGTCCGGCGATGCTCGAGGTCATGCACTCGTACTCGCCATTGCAGAACGTACGCCCGTTGCCGCGCAACCCGGCGCATCTCCTCGTCGTCGCCGATCAAGATCACAGTGCGCGGCCCGGACAAGCGTACCAATACGTCGCGGCCCGCCAGGAAGCGATCGCGCGCTCGAGCGGCTATTCGCCCGTACTGCTCCGCCTCGTGCGCGGTGGGGGTCACACGGAATGGCCGCTGGCGAAGACGCGTCGCGTGCTGGCCGAAGAGATTGCATTCCTCTGGCATTTCGCGAGCACCTGAGCGCGCGCCAGCTCATGAACGAACGTGGCAAGGGAATGGCGGGTTGTCACCTTTGACGAGCGGCGCGCTTTACGGGAATTGCTTACCCGATAAGACCTCACTCGCTCTCAACGAGAGCGGACTTTGCATCCTAAGCCGGCCAAGCCGGAACCAAACAGGGATTTCGAACGCACTCCTCCTTCGGCCGTACGGGCTATTTTTGGATGATCTGCCGATTCACATCCGCCCGGATCTTCCCGCAGCGCGGGTGCAAACTTATCGAACCCAATGGGCTCGAGCCAATACGGCGCGTCCATGATCGCATCATCCGCGTTTTCTGGCCAATAAATTTTGCTCACAAACGGTAACGAGTCCGTTCGTAAGGGACTAAAGCGCTTGGTACACGTCCCAGGACTCCCGCGCCGCCGCCAGCAGCCGATCGCCATCCTCAGGCAATAGCAGCCGCTCGGCGACGAGACGATCCGTTGCCGCAGCCAGTCGCGTAGCCCAGACATCGCGCGATGCGTAGCGCGCTTCGACCGATGGCCGTGGATCGCTGGCGCGCTGCCTTTCGGCTTCGGTGAGAGCGAACGGGATCATCGAACCCTGGATGGTAAACAGGTCGCCCTCGCCATAGCCGCTCGCGCGCAACGACCAGCCGGTATGGGTGGCCAGAGGGGCGTCGACCATTGGATGGCGAATCCCACCGAGAGCGTTGCCGTCGGCATCGGTCGCTTGCACGAACACCTGATAGGCTATGCTTTCGACTGGCGGCTCAACCGCGTGGTCGCGCAGCCGCAGTTCGTTCAGGACGTTCGGAAACTCCACCTGCGGCAGCTGAGGAAACGTCGCACGTGACTCCGCGAGCGTCACCAGCGTGCCACCGGCGCGTGACGGGAACCGGCTTGCCGGTGGCGCGACGCCGTGCTCCACCCACTCGAACAGCGCGACCAGCAGCGCGCGCATAAACGCGCCGTAGCCAAGCCGATTGCCAGGTAGCTGCATGACCGGCTTGGACAAGGGACGGAACGCGGCATGCGGCACTCCGCTGACGGTGTAGACCCGCACCTCGTCCGGCATCGCGATGTCGGCACCACTCGTATCGGTCACCACCAGCGAACTGCGCGCCTGCCAGAGGTCACTCTCGGTATCGAGATGCAACACCTTCGGGCACACCCCGGCATCGCGGGCACGCTGCAGGATGCCATCGGTGCGGTCACTGATCGGATCGCTCAATGTCGGATAGCTGAACGGGAACTGGTCATCGCCGTAGGAGTGGTCCTCATGCTGCCGTGAATAGCGACCCGCCTGCGCGAATTGCCAGTTGATGCAGGTGCGGCGCGACCCCGCCACGACGGGGAGGATGCCATCGAACACCTGGCGCCCGGCAAAATCCTCGTTGAACCCGAGATACACCAGGTCGCGAAGCGCGCGGCCGCTCTGCGAGATGCCAAATCCCAGCGCCCGGCGAATGCAAGGTCGCTCCTGCGGCGCCAGCGGATTGTCCTTGGTCGCGTACCGCAGGAACGAGACGATGTCGCGGATCGCTGCAAAGCCGATACCCATCACGATCGGGTCGCGCGCCCGGTAGACGAACTCGTAGATCGCGCCACGGTCAAACCCTGAGGCGGTCGGCCGCGTAATCTCGACATGGCGGTCATCGATCAGATGCCATGCGAGACCGGGCGGCGTTGCCCGCGGATCGGCCTCGCGCTCCCGCACCGTCAGCGTCGCACCGGCAGCGTCGGCAACCGGGTAGACCAGCGTGCCAACAAACCGCCCTTCGGACAGTTCCTGGATATTGCTGCCGCCGAGCACTCCGGTGGCTTCTGCGATGAACTCTTCGCGCACCATTCCGGTGATGCCGGGGATGGTAGGAAAGCGCGCCGTCAAGCGATCAGCACTCGGCGGCACATCACCCTGCCAGCCACTCCACACCATCGTGAATCCGCGCCGCATCAAGAAACCGTTGCCGGCGTGTTGGGGGTGCCCGCCGTCCGGCGCACCGTTGAGCCGCGCCATGATCGGTTGGTTGCCGCGATTGGGTACATCGTACACCAGGCAACCATTGCCGCGATCGAGGTCGAGCGGTTTCAGAATGCGGAAGTCGCTGTGATACTCGACGTGACCGCGCGGATTGCGGGCAGCCTTGTCAAGGTTGACGATACCGGCATTCAGGCGATGTCTCGGATCGAGTTCGCCGAACACTGTGCCATGCAGGCGCTCATAGTTTCCCACACCAGCGAATTCCACACCCCCGAACACCGGGCTTTCCCGTTCGGTGATCTCAATTCGCCGCACGCCACCCCCAGAATTCATGATGCCCTCCGGCGCGAACCCGTCATGGGCGATGATCCCGTCGCAATAATCTAGCGGTTAATAGCGCGATTATCAGTCCTTGGAGACGTCTTCGCTCCTGACCCCGATAGAAAATTAGTTTAGCACCCCAGCTGCTGTCCTGATCTCACCGAATTCACGCACGTCGGACATTCTTACTGACAACATCTCACCAAACAGGCTAAACGTTGCTATTGCGATTGGCGTGAGCGGGATGCGTGCTTGCTTACAATCGTTGGTTTTCGGGATGTGCGGTCGCCAGGGTTGGTTTTCTCTGTGCTTTGTAGAAACGCGGAGACAGAGGCAGCGCTTTTCATCAGAGACCGGCGGTCAGTGGCCAGCTCGGTCTCCGAAGGTGACGTTCGTTGCAGTTTCAATCGAGCCCCCAGATGGGTACTGCTTCGGCGTAGCCTTTCACTGCTACCTTGCCCAACGGTCTTGCCGCTCCGGCGGCGGCGCCCAGCGCTGCCATCATTGAATCGGAGACGATCAAGCGAGCGGGATACTCCTTGGTGAGCTGCTCGAGGCGTGATGCGAGATTGACCGTGTCGCCGATCGCGATGAACTCCTTACGACGCGGTGAGCCGACATTGCCGGTAACGGCGGAACCCAAGTGGAGCCCGATCCCGACCCTGAGCGGCCATGGACCGTCGGACACACCACGCTCGTCAATCTCCGCCAGTATCTCCCGCGCCGCCGCAACCGCGTGGCAGGCAGCGAAGGGATCGTCGAGCGGCGCGCCAAATATTGCCAAAAACCCGTCGCCCAGGAATTTGTTGATGAAGCCCCCGTGGCGGTCGATCGCTTCGATCATGAATGCAAAGCTGCTGTTGAGGAACTCGACCACTGCCGCAGGAGAGCGGTCGCGCGCGTTTTCCGTGAAGTTACGGATGTCGAGAAACATCACGCAGATCTCGCGGATGTCACCTGTGAACTCCGACGGACGGTCCAACAGGCGCTCGACGACCGATGGAGACACGTGCTGGCCAAAGAGGTTGGTGACCCGCTCGCGCGAGACCGCTTCTTCGAACGCACGTCGGAACTTCGCGCGCAGCCGGAGCGCGACCAGCCCGGCTACCGTTCCGGCGAACACCATGATCACGGCCTTGATGATATGGTTCGGGTTGGTAGCTATTCCTTGAAGAGAGAGAACCCAAGTGGCTATCCCCAGATAGCCCGCTGCCGCGACGATGCCCGTAAATGCAGGAAGCAAGAAGTCGAGCCGCAAGGTAGAGGCGACGATGAAGATAAAATAGAGCATCGTCGGCCAAGTGCCGAATGCGACGGCCGGTGTTGTGAACTCGTTGACCCACCATAGAATAACTGTCGGCAGACTGGTCTCAATGAGCGCGTTGGCGAACCTTGCGGCGGTTGGGAAGGTACTTCCACGCGCAAGTCGGTAGCGCAAAACGAGCAGCGCCACGACCTCGTAGGCGAGAAAGGGTCCGATGATCTCAGCGGGCAGCCATGTGGGCAGGGGCTTCTGAGTGAACTGCTCGACAAGGTCGCGGGCAAAAAGAAACAGCAGTTGCTCAGCGACCACCAAGACGACGAGCGTTGCCGCCAGCATGCGCACGCGCAGCAGCTCGCTCGCGGCTATCTCTGCGGACAGCGCGCGCTCGAATGCTGAGTCGATCGCCGAGATCTTCACCGCCGCTAAGCTTAATCGCTCGGTCTAGCGAGATCCGCGGCGTCGGGGTGGACTGGCTATGCTCGGCCTCGGCCGCAATGATCGCTTGGGGCAGCACTAAGCCCGCTGCAGCAATGCGCGCACGTACGGGACAGGGTCGGGATCGCCTTCCAAGCTGGCTGCATCCTGTTTGGTCTTCAGTTCAATCTGCAACCGGATGCCGTTTGGATCGTCGAAGTAGAAGGTTTTGCCATACCCCCGTTCGATAATTTCGGTCACGGCGACCCCATGGTCCTTGAGCCGTTGGTAGGCGGCGTCAAATT
>Ga0310916_10002978_pt1 | contig 10445 bp, 7 predicted proteins | sample GREbulkMGLF176_FD_203444 | JGI IMG/M metagenome (GOLD analysis project Ga0310916, IMG submission 203444) | Lab enrichment of tropical soil microbial communities from Luquillo Experimental Forest, Puerto Rico - GRE.bulkMG.LF176 | ecosystem: Environmental > Terrestrial > Soil > Tropical forest >... | reverse complement strand
CCTTCGCCGAGGTTAAACGGTTCGGAACTGGAGCCGAAGTGTTCCAGTTCAAACAGTCTCCGCATATTCTGTTGGGCAGGTTCATAGTTCTTATTCAGCTTGATCGCCTGCCCATAGTATTTTTTGGCTTTATGCAGGTCTTCCATCATTTCGTAGAAAATGCCTGCGAGGTTGAAGGCTTCCACAGACTTTGTGTTTAACTCCATCGCCTTTACCAGGTGAAGCCGCGCAGATTCAAAGGATCGCAGATTAAGGCATCGCTTTGCCGCGACGATGTGTGCTTTGAAGTCTTCGATTTGATGCTCTCTCCGAGCGGCATGCCGATCGAGGATCTCGGCAACAATGCGGCGGAGATCCTCTGGACGGAGCGGTTTCTGCAGAAAATCTATGGCGCCTAGCTTCATCGCTCGAACCGCGTGCGGCACGTCGCTGTAGGCCGTCACGATCATCGCAGGCACCGCGATCCCAATCTCGCGCATCTTTGCAAGTAAAGTTAACCCATCCATTCCCGGCAGGCGCATGTCGAGAATGGCCAGCGAGAAGTCATGCTCAATTAGTTCGTGTAAAGCTTGCGAAGCGGAAGCAGCCTCGGCGACATCATACCCTTCCATTTCAAGGGTTATGCGGTAGTTCAGCCGGACATTCGTCTCGTCGTCAACGATAAGAATTCGTGGTCTCATGGCTTGGCTCCATTCACGCAGCTTTTTGCAGAGGGCAGATCAAAATAGAATTCGCTGCCTTCTCCGGGCGCGCTGTTCAACCCGATCGCGCCGCCATGCGCAGCAACGATTTCCTTCGCAATAGCAAGTCCAAGTCCGACGCCGGCCACCTGATCTGTGCCAGGAATTCGAAAGAAGCGCTCGAATACCCGAGATTGAAATTCCTTTGGAATACCCGGCCCGTGATCGATTACCGAAAACCGGATTGCATTACCAACCGGCTTAACCAAAAGCTGAACTTCATCGCCCGGCTTCGAAAATCTCGCTGCGTTAGAAACAAAGTTCGAAAAGACATGCCCTATTTGGCGCGAATCAACCGAAACGTTCGCAAGATCCGGCGCGATATTGGTAGTCAGGCGGCCGTCATTGGCTTCAACGAGCAGATGGAGGTCAGGCAGCATATTTTCAACAAGAACTTTCGGCGAAACAATCTCCAGCCGCTGCCGCATTTGACCCGATTCGAAACGCGCAAGATCCAGGAGATCATTAATCATGCGAAGCAGGCGCTCGGCGTCCTCTCGGGCCGCAAGTAACAGTTCAAGCTGCTTCGTGTTCAGCGGTCCAATTTTCTCCTCGAGCAAAAGATGAAGCCCCATTCGAATGCTCGTCAGGGGAGTCTTGAGTTCGTGACTCACAGTGGAAACCAGGTTGGTTTTCACTTCATCCATCAAGCGGAAACGAGTGATATCCTGGAGGACAACGGCTGCTCCGAACAGGTTACCCGAGTCATCCCGCATCCCAATAACCCTCGGAAGAAGAAAAGCCTCGTGGTCGTCGATCCGAACCGGAACCGCCCCTTCAAAGCTTGTTGGTACGGAATCCGGAGCCCCATGCAGGACACTTTCGACCTCACCCTGAATGGCTGCAGGTATCCCTTCCTTGAGGTCCAGTTTTTGCAACAACTTTCCAGCCGCGGAATTGGCAAAGTTAATCTTACCATCCAGCGAGAGCGCCAGGATTGGGTCGGGAAACGCCGAGAAGGTTATTTCGGTCATCTGACGGGCTTGAAGAATTTGATCTGTCGTTACCTGACGATAGGCGCGCAGCTTTGTGGCCAGCTTATTAAACGCGTCCGCGAGTTCGCCCAATTCGTCTTTTGACTGGACAGGGACGATCTGATCAAGTTTGCCATCGCCAAGCTCTTTGGAGACCCGGGTGAGAGTCTGAATCGGCCTCAAGATTGCGCGCTGCAATCCGTAGCCGAAAAATATGGCCAACCCAACGCCGGCTAACAGCAGCAAGAACATTGCATGAGTTGAATCCTTGCTTAACGATCTGGCGTAATGGTCCGCCTGGACCATGTTCTGCTGGTTCATGTCAATGACCGCCTGAGCGTCGTTCTTTATCTGTGTAAAGAGCGGCAAGAGCTTAGAGAAATACATGTCTCGCCGAGATCCGGTATCGGTTGCGGCCCAAAAGCTTTTGGCCAGCGCCTGGTAGCGACCCTCGGACTCCTTGATTCTGCCTGCCAACTCACCCTCGCCGGGCAGCGTTATGTTTTTCAGTTCCCTCGTCAGGCTCGAGGCGAAAAGTGGGATGTTCGCATCGAACAACTCGTGTCCTCTCTTTTCTTCGCCAGCCAACGCAAACGAGAGTCCGGAATCCATCCTTTCGGCGCTCTCTTTCATTGCCTGTCCCGCCAGGACGCTTTCGTAATTTTCGCGCAGAATGGTGTCGATACTTCCGCCAAGCCGCGCAAACAACCATACCGCGTAGACCCCGACTCCCACGAACAGAACGATGATTGGTAGCAGTCCTAAAAAAATGCGCCTCTTCATCCGTAGTGCAGGTCGCTGTTTCTGCGGGCAATCTTACAAGCACTCGCCGTGCCAGCAGTTATTAAGTACCTGATTTACAACATATTACGAATTCCGACAGCACCAATAGACTCGCACATCGCGAGATTTTCGCTGAAATCGACTCGCTTTATGCGACCATCGATGGGTTGTGCTCCGCGTCCCTTCTCTGCGATTTCGCCGGGACCAGATGATTTGGTTCTGCTCCACATGCGCAAAACTGCGTCCTTGCCCTGAAAGAACATCTGACTTGATTCAGGATTGCGTTGAAAATGAACCACATTTATACCCGTCACCAGCTTAAAACAGCGTGCCGAGCAGTCGATTCCATGTTTCGTTTGGCGGGCAAAGTCTCGGACACAACCGAATGAACAGCAAACGGAACGTACTTTCGCCGGACGAATGGGATTTCAGGAGAATCTCGAAGCCCGAGATATGGATTTGCTGGAACTATGAATTCGCAAGAGAGGCGGTCCGAATGGAACCGCATCTATTGAGATCGACGACTGAATGGAGATCCGGCGCACCCGAGAGTTTTCAGGAGCGCCTTGAATATCTGGGACAGCATCCGTTTATCTCTATCGGCGGTTGGTTCGGACTCCTTTCCCCTGAGTGGCCGGATAGGCCATATCTTTCCCTTGAATCCGACGAGCGAATATCAAGAATCGAACAACTCCGAAGATATTACTCGACTTTGCCCGTATCACCAATTGCGGCCTATTTGCGGAATCCTTTAGTTCCTATCAAGCCGCGAGTCGACTGGGATTTGATTAGTCCGATGCTTGAAGATCAGTTGAATCGCTCGCCGGACAAAATAAGCATACCCATCGTCAGCGTGGGGGAAGGCCCTGACCGGGTTTCAACTGTTATCCTTCAATTGGATTGGAGGCGTGGAAGAACAGAGATACTTCGGGCCTTTGGCGATTTGCTTAGCAAGATCGAGCAACAGAATATGGAAGCGCAAGACCACACCGAGGGTGGAACCGAATTAGATCATCGCACCGCCGAGTTGAAGGCTCTTGGTGGATGGCGCATTAAACGGTTCGAATCTTCTGTTAGCGATTGCCGAAATTACTATGATTTATACGCAACAATCGGTGCATACTACAAGGCGGAAGAAAGGGCGGGACGCGTAACTCGGAAATATTTTGTTTCCATATTCTCCTGAAAAAGGTAGGATGTTACCCAATCGAGCATTGCGGTAGTTGCGCTCAATTTATAACCAAATCCGGCTCCGCTGAAAATCTGCTGAGGGAGTTTGCGCCATGAGAACGGGTCGCTTTAGCGTTATGTCAGCGCTCGCTGTCGTCTTTGCATGGCTGGCGGCACCATTGCTGGCTCAATTGGCTAAGGTGGCAGACAACAATGGCGACAACGTTTCGGCCTACAGCATCGGTTCTGATGGAGCCTTGAACCCGATCACAGGCTCGCCATTCGCCGCCGGCAGCAAGCCTGATTCAGTAGCAGTCGATTGCAGGGCCAAGTTCGTTTACGTGGCAAACGGTGGCGGTAGCAACAATGTCTCCGCATACAGCATCGCTCCCAACGGGGCTCTAACGCCTGTCCCAGGTTCACCGTTCGCCGCCGGAAGTTTGCCCTCCTCCGTCGTAGTATCGCCTACGTCTAAGTTCGTCTATGTCGTAAACGAGAGTGGCAGCAATATCTCGGCATACGCAATTGGCTTCAACGGAGCCCTGACGCCTATCCCGGGATCGCCCTTCGCTACGGGGACCGATCCCCATGAAATGGCGATCGATCCAAGGGGCAAGTTCGCTTACGTAGCAAACGAGGTGGACAACAGTGTCTCGGCGTACAGGATCAGCTCCGACGGTGCCCTGACACCGATTCCGGGTTCGCCGTTCGTCGCGGGCAGTTTTCCCGTTTCGGTGGTAGTCGACCCCATGGGACGTTTCGTGTACGTGGCAAACCAAGCCAGTAACAACGTCTCGGCTTACAAAATCGGATCCGATGGAGTCCTGACGCCCGTCCCGGGCTCACCGTTTGGCTCGGGGATCGCCCCCTTTTCAATAACACTCGACCCTACCGCCAAGTTTGCCTACGTGGTAAACGAGGGCGGCAATAACATCTCGGCGTACACGATTGGCTCCGACGGAGCCTTGATGCCCATCCAAAGTTCACCCTTCGCCGCGGGGAGTGACCCCCATAAAATCGCAGTGGATCCTACGGCTACGTTTGCTTACGTGGTAAACGAGGTCAGCAACGACGTATCAGCCTACAGGATTGGTCCCGACGGGGCTCTGACACCAATTCCGGGTTCGCCCCTCATCGGGGGCATTGGGCCATATGCGGTGGCAACGGACCCAACGGGTAAGTTCGTCTACGTGGCAAACAGGGGGTCGCCTTACCCAGAGCGATAGTCCTCTTTTCTAGCGAGGCCGCACCTCAGACCGTCGAGATGTAAGGTGTCGAACGGTCGGTCGGGAGCAGCATCGGGGGGAAGCGGCCTCGCTCATAGAATCCTTGAAAAGCAAGGCCCATCGGCTCATCGATGTCGCGCAACGGAAAACTTGACTCATTTGCAATCGATTTTGCTTTTCAAGGATTCTAGATGACCTGGGAAAGAATCGACGTCTGAACTTTCAACCTTCGCATTTATCAAGCGCAGCGAATGTTGAAAGTTGAGAGATGACCCCGTCCAAGCCTACAACTTCTTCTTGCGGCGGTACAAAGTAGCGGGATCCACACCCAGCACCGCGGCAGCTTCGTCAATGGTTCGTGAATTGGAAATCACCCTTCGTATGTGCTCATTTTCAATTTCTTCGAGCGTAACCCTTCCCCCAACTCTTAATTCGGAACGAGTTTGAATGATTTCGGTTAAATCGCTCAGGTCGATTTGATCCCCGCTCCCGAGGATGACGGCACGCTCGATCAAGTTGCGTAATTCACGCAGGTTTCCAGGCCAACGATAAGATCGCATCGCATCGATCGCAGCAGGAGAGAACCCACGGAATTGCTTACCTGCGCGTTGGGCAAAGAAATCCAACTGGCGCCCCGCGATCCGTCCAAGATCCTGATAGCGATCGCGCAGCGGGGGCAAACGAATGGTTATCACGTTGAGGCGATAGAACAGATCTTCCCGGAACCGGCCGTCGCGAACCGCCTGCTCCAAATCGCGATTCGTCGCCGATATTACGCGAACATCGGCTCTTCGCTGCCTTGTTTCTCCCACCCGTTCATATTCTCGCTCCTGCAAGAGGCGCAGAAGTTTGGCCTGAATCACCAGCGGAAGATCGCCAATCTCGTCCAGAAAGAGGGTCCCGCCTTCGGCGGCGGCTATCTTGCCTTGTGTATCCGAGAGGGCTCCCGTAAAGGCGCCTTTCACGTGCCCAAATAGCTCGCTCTCCAGAAGTTCGTGAGACAAGCTCGGACAACTGACGGTAACAAAACCTGCAGCTTTTCTGGGGCTTCGAGCGTGCATCGCCTTGGCGAGCACGCTTTTGCCTGTGCCACTCTCTCCGAGCAGCAAAACTGTTGCATCGCTGTTAGCGGCCTTGAAAGCCATCGCCACGACGCTCTGCATCAAAGGCGAATCGGTGTTCAGATCGATCTCCTGCACTTCGGCAGTTAGCTGGGATTCCAGGGCAGCAACGCGGCTCTCGAGCCTCCTGGTTTTTTCTATTTTAGCTAGCAGTTGACGAACCTGTCCGGGGGTACACGGTTTAGGGAGATAGTCAAAAGCTCCCAAACGCATCGACTCAACGGCGGTCTCGATCGACGCAAATGCGGTCACAATTACAACGGCAGCTTCAGGAGCCAGACGGAGGATTGCTTCCAGGACTTCAAGCCCATTCTCCTGGTGAAGCTTCAGATCAAGAAAGACAACATCAAAAGTTGCCCTTTGTATTTCGCTGAATCCTTCCCTACCCGACGCTACGCAGATCACCTCATGTTCCATTGATTCGAGGGCCATCGCCATCGTCCGCCGGATGTTCTTTTCGTCGTCAATTACGAGGATCCGCATACTCCTTGCTCCGGACTAATGTGACAAGAGTCAAAAAAACCGCAACGGCGAGGCCGCTTGACCACGTCGACGCTGCTCCCAACCCGACCTTGATACCCCTAAACCTCGCCGGTCTGAGACGGCGCTCACCTGGAATGGAGCCGCTCCGGTTAAGCATTCAGCGGGCAAGAAAATTTAGCTCTGCCCAGCAAAATCGCTGGACAAAAAACCTTTCGTTGCCTTGACATGTCAAAGGGAACACGGCTTACTGATTTTGTTCACCCCTTATTCAGAAAGGTCTTCTCGATGATCTCCCCAAAAAAAATCCTGAAGCGATATCTGCTTCGATGCGTTGGTTCCTTGTTCCTGATCTCTCTTGCGACTTCAACCGGTTTTGGTGTCACGATTCGATGCGCCCTCGATTCGGATGTTGGCGAAGGGGGGCGTTTCAGCAAGGCTCTTGCTTTAGAATGGGCCAAGAAGACCGGAAACACGCTCGAATACATCAGCCGGCCTAATGACGCTACTGCGACGCTGCAGCAGTTTCAGCAGTATTGGGCGGCGAAAAGTCCCGATGTGGATGTCTACATGATTGATGTGATCTGGCAAGGTATTGCCAACCCCCACGCGGTTGACCTGAAGAAGTTTTACACGGAGGACGAGATTAAACAATTTTTCCCGGCCATCATTCAAAACAATACGGTCAACGGGAAACTCGTTTCGATTCCGTGGTTTACCGACGCCGGTATCCTTTATTATCGAACCGATCTACTCGAAAAATATGGATACAAGGAGCCGCCGAAGACCTGGGAGGAACTGACTGAAATGGCCAAGAAGATTCAGGATGGCGAACGCAAAGAAGGTAAAAAGGATTTTCAAGGATTTGTGTTTCAAGGCAAGGCCAGTGAAAGCGTGACTTGTAACGCTCTGGAATGGATTTACAGCTTTGGCGGCGGCTCGATTATCGAACCGGATAAGAAAGTCACAATCAATAATCCGAACGCTATTAAAGCGCTCCAAACTGCGAAGAGTTGGGTTGGAGCTATTTCGCCGCCGGGAGTTGTTACCTACAGCGAAGAAGAAGCTCGAAATGTATGGCAGGCGGGCAACGCGGCATTCATGCGCAATTGGCCCTACGCCTATGCCTTGGGTCAGGCTCCGAAAAGCGTGATCGCGGGCAAGTTTGATGTGACCGTCTTACCCATGGGCGGCGCAAATGGGAAACATGCAGCCTGCCTCGGCGGATGGCAGTTGATGGTCTCTGCCTATTCGAAGGCGCCGGATGTGGCAGCCGATCTAGTCAAATTCCTCAACTCAGCGGACGAGCAAAAAAGGCGTGCAATTGAGTTGAGCCAGTTCCCGGTAATGCCTGCCATCTATTCCGACCCGGATGTCCTCGCGAAAAATCCCTGGTTCGCAAAAATACCGGACGTATTGAAAAATGCGGTGGCTCGTCCATCCACGGTCACGGGAGCCGATTACAATCAGCTTTCCACGGCATTTTTCCAGAATGTCAACAAGATGCTCTCCGGGGGGCAATCACCTCAGGATACAGTGCAGCAGGTTGAGAAAGTCGCGAAACGCCTGATGCGGTAACTCGTGCAGGGGGCACTGAGACATGGCCAGAGAAATTGATCTAATGGAGCGCCAGAGGCGCCTGGCATGGTTTTTAATCGTGCCAGCGGTCATCGTGGTGCTCCTGGTAATCGGATACCCACTCATCCAGGTTCTTGTCTATTCGGTCCTCAAATACAAGCTTGACGGGGTTACCCCGCCAAGCTTCGTGGGGCTCGGCAATTACCTGTTCATTCTTACGGACAGCGATTTCTGGCGAGCAGTCGCCGTTACGCTGATTTTTACATTCTTCTCCGTTACGCTGGAAGCTGTATTGGGTTTGTCGGTTGCCATGGTGGCAAATTCGAAATTCAAGGGTCGTTCCATTTTGCGGGTTGCGATTTTGATTCCCTGGGCGATCCCGACGGTTGTGTCATCCAAGATCTGGGCCTGGATGTTTAATGACATCTATGGAGTGGTCAATGTGCTCCTGACCAATTTGCACCTGATACCGCAAAAGATCGCATTTCTGGCGACGCCGATCACGGCGATACCGGTGATCATTGCGGTTGACGTGTGGAAGACGACGCCATTTATGGCGCTCCTTTTGCTTGCTGGCCTTGGACTGATTCCCAGCGATCTGTACGAGGCGGCTGCCATTGATGGCGCCACCGCGGTGAAGGCTTTTTTCTCGGTAACGCTTCCTCTGGTGATGCCGACGTTGCTTGTGGCACTTATCTTCCGAACCCTGGATGCCCTGCGCGTCTTCGACATCTTTTACGTCATGGTTGGAGGGCAAGGGAATATGGCGACTATGGCCATCTACAACCAGCAGTGGCTGGTTTCGTTCCTGGATGCTGGCATTGGCTCGGCAGCCTCGGTGATTATTCTAATTTTCATAATGATCTTTGTGATCCTTTACACTCGCTTCAGCAAGACCAGCTTCCAATGAAAGAAGAAGATACCAAGACCATCCTACTGCGAGTGCTGTTTTACCTGCTGGTACTCGTCATTCTCGTTTTTAATTTGTTTCCGTTTGTCTATGCGGTGGTCTCGTCGTTCCGGCCAAGCAGCGATCTGTTTTCAACCGATCTTTTTCCTAAGGCCCTGACGCTTGACCATTACAACCAAGTTTTCAAGGATCCGCGGTTTGTGGCCGGCCTCATCAACTCGATCATCGTGGCCGGTTGCACCGTATTGATCTCGCTTGCCCTAGGCAGCCTGTGTGCCTACGCGCTCGGCAGGCTACCGTTCCGTTTCAAGGGGCCGGTGCTTTACCTCGTGCTGACGATGACGATGTTCCCGCAGATTTCCGTGCTCTCGGGTCTTTTTGTCATGCTCAAGGCTCTGAACCTGTTCAACTCGCGCCAGGGCCTTATACTAACTTACTTGATTTTCACCTTGCCATTCACGATCTGGGTAATGACCCAGTACTTTCGCAGTCTGCCGAGGGAACTCGAGGAAGCCGCCTATGTTGACGGTGCGGCGCCTTTGGAAGTGTTCTGGAAAATTCTGCTCCCCCTGACCGTTCCCGGCCTGGTCTCCACCGGCCTATTAGCTTTCATCGCCGCCTGGAACGAATTTTTGTTTGCGCTGACCTTCACCGTCACAGACACGATGAAAACCGTACCGGTTGTGATTTCGCAATTCAGCGGTGCGACATCTTTTGAACAGCCGTGGGGATCAATCATGGCTGCCTCCATGGTTGTAACTGTACCGCTGGTCATTCTGGTGATGATCTTCCAATATCGTATCGTTGCCGGCTTGACGGCAGGCGCGGTGAAGGGTTGATGCGGTTGTACGGGCCCGTCATCCGCGGGCCGTTAAGAAGGGGCGTTGGCGATCGCAACGCCCCCCAGGGCCTTAGCCTGAACCGCGCGCAAGTTTTTCGACTTGTGAGCGGCTCACCCGTTGCAAGCCGCTCGGAAAGCGGCTCGCCGGGGCGAAAGGCTTCGCGGCTAACCCCGACGGATGTCGGCATTCCGTGCGCATTTCTCACGGGGACGTGAGAAATGCGGGTTAGGAACCTCCAGTTCCTGGAGAACGGTCGCCTCGAAGGTGCAACCTTGCCTCGCCGGAACCGGCAAGGGGCTGTTTCACTTGCGCGATTCTTGTGCTATGTGCTTCGTGTAGCAACTGGATGGCCATCTATGGCGTTCAAGTTTGAGATCGAGGAGCCTTTTGTGAGCGAACTACCGCGCATCGCACGGGAACGCATCGCACGGGTCATAGAAGCCTTGACGGAGAAACCGCGTCCGAGCGCGGAATCAATTCACTCGGCCCGTAAAGACCTCAAGTCTTTGCGAGCCCTCCTGAGACTCGCCCGCGGCTCAATCGCCGACGAAACCAGGCGCAACCAGAACCTCTTATTCCGCGACACCGGTCGAATTCTCGCGGCGGTTCGCGATTCACAGG
>Ga0310916_10002977_pt1 | contig 10448 bp, 8 predicted proteins | sample GREbulkMGLF176_FD_203444 | JGI IMG/M metagenome (GOLD analysis project Ga0310916, IMG submission 203444) | Lab enrichment of tropical soil microbial communities from Luquillo Experimental Forest, Puerto Rico - GRE.bulkMG.LF176 | ecosystem: Environmental > Terrestrial > Soil > Tropical forest >... | reverse complement strand
GCTCAAAGTCAATCCTGCTGCAATGCAATAAGTCGAATTGTGGCTTAATTTTTTCCGGTTTGGAGCGAGGAGATGGCCGAGGCGCTTCCGGTGGTCCTCATTCCCGGGTTGAACTGTTCCGCGCGTCTTTATGCGGAGCAGATCCCCGCGCTGTGGCGATTCGGGCCGGTGCAGGTGGCCGACCACACCCGCGATGACAGCATGGACGCGCTCGCGACGCGCATCCTCGCCGTCGCGCCGCCGCGCTTTGCGCTCGCCGGGCTGTCCATGGGCGGCTACCTGGCCTTGACCATCGTGCGGCACGCACCCGAGCGCGTCCAAAGGCTCGCGTTGCTCGACACCTCGGCACGCCCCGAAACGCCGGAGCAGACCGCGCGGCGCAAGCCCCAGATCGCGCTCGCCAAGGCCGGCAGATTCGCCGAGGTGCCGGCGCTACAGTTTCCGGTATTCGTCCATCGCAACCGGCAAGGCGACGAAGCGCTGCGCGAGCGCGTGCGCCGCATGGCCGAGGAAACCGGAGCGCAGGCCTTCTTGCGCCAGCAGCAAGCGATCATGACGCGCCCGGATGCGCGGCCGTTCCTGCCCGCCATCAAGTGTCCGACCCTGGTGCTCGTCGGCGACGGCGATGAGCTCACTCCGCCGGCGCTGTCGCAGGAGATCGCCGCCGGCGTTGCCGCATCGCGGCTCGTCGTCATCGCCGATTGCGGACATCTTTCCACCATGGAACGGCCGGACGCGGTGAACCGGGCGCTCATCGAATGGATGACCGGCTGACGCCGGGCGTCCCGTCTTCGACCGCGCATGCTATAGACCGCCATGGCATCGGTGCTCGATCTCATCGGCGACACGCCTCTCATCGAGGTCACGCGCATCGATCGCGGCCCCTGCCGACTGTTTCTCAAGCTCGAGAGCGCGAACCCCTCGGGCTCGCTCAAGGACCGGCCGGCGCGCACCATGATCGAGGCGGCGGAGGCCGACGGGCGCCTCAAGCCCGGCGGCACCATCGTCGAGGCCACCGCCGGCAATACCGGGCTCGGACTCGCGCTGGTCGGCGGCCGCAAGGGCTACCGCACGCTGCTCGTCGTTCCCGACAAGATGGCGCGGGAGAAGGTGCTGCACGCCAAGGCCATGGGCGCCGAGGTCGTCATCACGCGCTCGGACGTGGGCAAGGGGCATCCCGATTATTATCAGGACCTCGCCGAAGCGATCACGCGGCGCACGGCGGGCGCGTTCTTCGCCAACCAGTTCGCCAACCCGGCCAATCTGCGGGCGCATGAGACGGCGACCGGCCCGGAAATCCTGCGCCAGATGGACGGCGACGTCGACGCCATCGTGGTCGGCGTCGGCTCGGGCGGCACGCTCACCGGCATCGGCCGGTTCATGCGCCGCGCCTCGCCCAAGACCGCGATGGTGCTTGCCGATCCGGAGGGCTCGGTGCTCGCGCCCTACGTCGAGAGCGGCCGCATGGTGCAAGCGGGAAGCTGGGCGGTCGAAGGCATCGGCGAAGATTTCGTGCCGCCCAACGCGGATCTGTCCCTCGTGTCGCGGGCATACGCGATTCCCGACGCGGAGAGTTTTGCCGGCGCGCGCGAGCTCCTGCGCGCGGAAGGCGTGCTCGCCGGATCTTCCTCGGGCACGCTGCTGGCGGCGGCGCTGCACTATTGCCGCGCGCAAGCGGAGCCCAAGCGCGTCGTGAGCCTCGTTTGCGACTCCGGCGCGAAATATCTGTCCAAAGTGTTCAATCCCATCTTCCTGGCGCAGGAAGGCTGGAGCCATCCCGATCGGCACGGCACCGTGCGCGACGTCGTCGTCAGCCGCTACAGCGAGGGCACCGCGGTGGTGGTACGGCCCGAAGACAATCTGCGCACGGTGTTCGCGCGCATGCGCTCGAGCGACGTCTCGCAGTTGCCCGTCGTCAATGCCAGCGGGCACGTGATCGGCCTCGTCGACGAGAGCGATGTGCTGGCCGCGCTGCTCGCGGAGCGCGAGGATCCCGACCGGGCCTTCGCGCGGCCGGTCGAGGAGGTGATGGTGCGGCGGCTCGAGACGATTTCCGCCGACGCGCCGATCGCCGATCTCCTGCCCTTGTTCCGCAAGGACTACGTCGCCATCGTCATGGACGGCGATCAATTTCTCGGCGTGGCGACCCGTCTCGACCTGATCAACTATTTTCGGATTGCACTGTGACTCCGAGGCCGTCATGCCCGCGCATGACTGGCGGGAGAAACGCCGGAATGTGAGGCTTCAATGTCGAAAAAAAACCAACTCGATTTCTCGACGCGCTGCATTCACGCCGGGCAGGAGCCCGATCCGACGACCGGCGCCGTCATGATGCCGATCTACACCACCTCCACTTACGTCCAGCAGAGCCCCGGCGTGCACAAGGGCTACGACTACGCCCGCACCAAGAACCCGACGCGCATGGCGTTCGAGCGCTGCATCGCCGATCTCGAAGGCGGCAGCGCCGCTTTCGCCTTCGCCTCGGGCCTGGCCGCGATCTCGACCACGCTGGAATGTCTCGACCACGGCTCGCATGTCGTGGCGGTCGACGACCTCTACGGCGGCTCGCGGCGGCTGTTCGAGCGCGTGCGCAAGCGCTCGATGGGGCTTGAAGTCAGCTATCACGATCTCACCGACCCCGGCGCGATCGAAGCGGCGATCAAGCCGAACACCCGCCTGATCTGGATCGAGACGCCGACCAATCCGCTGCTCAAGCTCGTCGACCTTGAGCGCGTGGGGGCGATCGCGAAACGGCGCGGCATCTGGGCGGTCGCCGACAACACCTTCGCCAGCCCCTATGTCCAACGGCCGCTCGAATTGGGCTTCGATCTCGTCGTGCATTCGACCACGAAATATCTCAACGGGCATTCCGATATGGTCGGCGGCGTGACGGTCGCCGGCGACGACGCCGCACTGCGCGACAAAATGAAGTTCCTGCAGAACGCCGTCGGCGCGATCCAAGGTCCGTTCGATTCCTTCCTCGCGTTGCGCGGCCTCAAGACGCTGGCGCTGCGCATGGAGCGGCATTGCGCCTCGGCGCTCAAGATCGCAGCCTGGCTCGAGCGCCACCCGAAGGTGCGGCGCGTGTTCTATCCCGGGCTCGAAAGCCATCCCCAGCACGCGCTCGCCAAAAAGCAGATGCGCGCGTTCGGCGGCATGATCTCGGCCGAGCTCAAGGGCACGCTCGACGACACCCGCCGCTTTCTCGAACGCTGCCGGCTGTTTGCATTGGCCGAAAGCCTCGGCGGCGTCGAGAGCCTGATCGAGCATCCCGCGCTGATGACCCACGGCTCGGTGCCGGCCGAGGTGCGCGCGACTCTCGGCATCGGCGATAGCTTGGTGCGGCTCTCGGTCGGCATCGAGGATGCCGACGACCTCATCGCCGACCTCGCCGCGGCGCTGGGTTAAAACCGCCGAAAATGGGCAAGCCAATCCCGAGTCTGTCTCTTCTCGCCTGCGACCTTGCTATACCAATGAGCGTGAGGGCGGGGACAATGGGGAGAGCGAGATGCGCACGCAGGTCGGTATCGTCGGCGCCGGGCCCGCCGGGCTGATGCTGTCGCATCTCCTCCACCTCGAGGGCGTGGAGAGCATCATCCTGGAAAACCGCAGCCGCGATTACATTGAAAGCCGCATCCGCGCCGGCTTGATCGAGCAGTGGGCGAGCGACCTCCTGGTCGAGACCGGCGTCGGCGCGCGCATGCAGCGCGAAGGCATGTTCCACAACGGCGTCCATTTTTCCTTCGGCGGCGCCTTGCACTACATCAATTTCCGCGAGCTCGTCGGCAAGGGCGTGACCATCTACGGCCAGCAGGAGGTGGTGAAGGACTTGATCGAGCGGCGGCTCTCCGACGACGGCCAAATTTTGTTCGAGGCGAGCGACGTGAGCGTGCACGATTTCGCCGGCCGCGCGCCGAAAATTCGCTTCCGCCACGACGGCAAGGAGGAAGAGCTCGCCTGCGACTTCATCGGCGGCTGCGACGGTTTTCACGGCATTTGCCGGCCGAGCATTCCGGCCACCGCGCTCACGGCCTATGATCGCGAATATCCATTCGGCTGGGTCGGGATCCTGTCCGAATCTCCTCCGCCCGAAGACGAATTGATCTACGCCTATCACGAGCGCGGTTTCGCGCTTTACACCATGCGCTCGCCGAGCTTGGCGCGGCTCTACCTGCAATGCGCCCCCGACGACGACATCGAGAATTGGCCGGACGCGCGCATCTGGCAGGAACTGCATGCCCGTATCGGCGGCACGCGCAAACTTTCCGAAGGCGCGATGCTGCAGAAGGGCATCACCGCCATGCGCAGCTTCGTCGTCGAGCCCATGCAATACGGGCGGCTTTTTCTCGCCGGCGATTCCGCCCACATCCAGCCGCCGACCGGCGCGAAGGGCATGAATCTCGCGCTCTCGGACGTGAGCGTGCTCGCGCGCGCGATCTCGCAATTCTATAAAAGCGGCCGCAGCGACCTGCTGGAGAGTTATTCGGCGACCTGTCTGCGGCGGGTGTGGAAGGCGCAGCGCTTTTCCTGGTGGATGACGCAGCTGTTTCATCTCGATCCGAGCCACAACGCCTTCGATCGCAAGCGCCAGCGCGCCGAGCTCGACTACGTGACGAGCTCCGAAGCCGCCATGCGCTCGCTGGCCGAGAATTACGCCGGGCTGCCGGTCGAGATGTGAGCGGGGCAGGGCGGATGCAGGTGCTGGTGGCCGGAGCGGGCGTGGTCGGGCTGGCGGTCGCACGTGCGGCTGCCATCGCCGGGCATGACGTGGTGGTGGCGGAGGCGGCCTCTGGCATTGGCACCGGCGTATCTTCGCGCAACAGCGAGGTTATCCACGCGGGGCTTTATTATCCGACCGGCTCGCGGCGTGCCTATCACTGCCCGCGCGGGCGGCGCATGCTCTACGATTTCTGCGCCTCGCACGGCGTGCCGCACCGCAAATGCGGCAAGCTCGTCGTTGCCACCAATACCGACGAAATCGGACGGCTCGCGGCGGTCCACAAACAGGCACAGGTGAACGGCGTCGAAGGCGTCGCGATCATCGATGCCCCGGCCGCCAAGCGCCTCGAGCCGGCGCTCGCCTGCGTCGCCGCGATGCACTCGCCGGAAACCGGCATCATCGATAGCCACCGCTTTATGCTCGCGCTGCGCGGCGATCTCGAAGACCGCGGCGGCATGGTGGCGTTCGCGAGCTTGATCGAGCGCCTCAAGCCGCGAGCGAGTGGCTGGGACGCCGCGCTCGCGGGCAGCGAGCCGCAATGGCTCGGCTTCGATGCCGTGGTCAACTGCGCCGGGCTCGGCGCCCAGCGCCTGGCGCGGGCGACCGAGGGCTATCCATCCGAGCGCGTGCCGCGGCTCGTGCTCGCTAAAGGCAATTACTTCGGCTTCACGGGCCGCCCCGTGTTCTCGCGGTTGATCTATCCGGTGCCGGTGCCGGGCGGGCTCGGGGTGCACGTGACGCTCGACCTCGCCGGGCGCATGCGCTTCGGGCCGGACGTGGAATGGATCGAGCGCGAGGACTACGACGTCGATCCCCGCCGTGCGCTCGCGTTCTACCAGCGCATCCGCGACTATTGGCCCGCACTGCCGGACAATTCGCTCGCGCCCGACTATTGCGGCATCAGGCCGAAGCTGACGGGTCCGGGGGAGGCGGCGGCGGATTTCATGATCGAAGGGTCGGCCCAGCACGGGCTTGCGCGCATGGTCCACCTCTTCGGCATCGAGTCGCCGGGGCTCACCTGCGCGCTGTCGATCGCCGAGGAGGTCACGGCGGCGCTCTGCGACTGACCGCATCGCGCCGGAATTTCCGACCCTCCCTGGGGTTCTACCCTCGCAGCGCTGCCACGACGCCGCTGCGAACATTCACCATCGCATTCACAGGAGGGAACGATGCAAATCATCCGCCGCGAATTTCTTGCGCTATCGGGCCTCGCAGTGGCGGCTCAGTCCATCGCGACTATTGCGCTGGCGCAGGCCCAGGCTCAAGGACAAGCCGGGCCGAAGCTGACGCAAATTCTGCGCAAGGACCTGGAGGGCCAAGGCGAGGTGGTGCAGGAGACCTTCGTCAGCATCGTCGAATTCCCGCCTGGCGCCGCCGCGCCCTGGCACATGCATCCCGGCGCCCAAGAGCTGCTGCACGTGATCGAAGGCAATCTGACCGTGGAAATCGAGGGCAAGGGAAGCACGCTGCTCAAGGCCGGAGAAGCAGGGATCATTCCCGCCGAGCTCGTTCATCTCGCCCGCAACGAGAGCGCGAGCGCCAACGGCAAGGCGCTGGTCGTCCACAGCCGCGCCGCAAAGGATAAACCGCTGATCGTGGTCGTGAAGAAATAACCGCTGGCGTCGTGGCAAACGAGTTCGCGATCTCCGCCGCGCCGGCGATGACGCGGATGGGTCAGTGTCAATGGCCGCTGGTATCATGTGCTTAGACTCTCGCCGCTTGCGGCGGCATGATCGAGAACGCAGAGGGAGGAGAGAGCCATGAGCCAGACCCGTTTCATCAATCCGCCGGCGCTGCGCAGGCCCCCCGGCTATACCCACGTCGTCGAGGTCACCGCGCCGGCACGCATCGTCTACATCGCCGGTCAGCTCGGGGTCGACGGCGACGACAAGGTCGTCGGAGACTTCCGGCGCCAAGCGGTGCAGACGTTCGAGAATCTCAAAACCGCGCTTGCCGCCGTGGGCGCGCAGTTCCGCCACGTGGTGAAGTTCAACAACTACCTCGTCGACCGCGCGCATCTGCCGACCTTCCGCGAGGTGCGCGACGGCTATCTGGCCGAGAATGATCGCCCCGCCAGCACGACCATCGCGATTTCGGGGCTGGCGCGGGAGGGCGCGCTGATCGAGATCGAGGCGGTGGCGGTGCTGCCGGCTGCCGCGCCAGCCAAGGCGGCATCCAAATCGGCAGCCAAGGCCGCGGGAAAAACGCGCTCGGCGCGCTCGGCTAGGCGCCGCGCGCGACCAGGACGAAGGTAAGCGCGGCGAACACCGGCAGCAGCACCACCGCCGACCACGCCATATAACCGAAGAAGCTCGGCATTTTCACGCCGCGCTCGACGGCGATGGCATAGATCATGAAGTTCGGCGCGTTACCGATATAGGTCATGGCGCCCATATAGGCCGCGCCCATGGAGATCGCCGCGAGCGTCGTGGCGAGCGGCCCCATCAGCTCGCGCGCGTCGCCGCCGGCGAGCTCGAAGAACACGAGATAGGTGGGCGCGTTGTCGAGGAAGGCCGAGAGCGCCCCGCTCAGCCAGAAATAGGCGACGTCGTGCGGGCTGCCGTCGCGCGCGGTGACGGCCGCAAGCAGCCACGCGAAGGCGCCGTTCTTGCCGGCGTCGAGCATGGCCAGCACCGGAATGATGCAGACGAAGATGCCGGCGAACAGGATGGCCACTTCCGCGATCGGTTCCCAGGTGAAGCCGTTGGCCTCGCGGTGCTCGTTCGGCGTGAGCGCGAGCGAGAGGATCGCGATCAGCACCAGCGCCGCGTCGCGCGCGATGCTCTGCAGCTCGAGCGTGGTGCCGTAGACGTCGACGGTCATGCCCGGCTTCCATGCCGCTGCGGCGAGGATGATTACGATGATGCCCGCGATCAGCAGCAAATTGATGCCGCCGCTGACGGCAAGCTTCGTCGGCGGTTTCGTCTCGCCTACGGTCGTGACCAGCCGGTCCTTGCGGTAGTACCAGACATCGAGCGCGATAAAGGCCGCGAGCACCAAACCGGCGACGAGCGCGGTTTCGAACCAGATGTTTCGCGCCGTCCAGAAGAAATCGACGCCATGCAGAAAGCCGACGAACAGCGGCGGATTGCCGACCGGCGAAAGCGCGCCGCCGATATTGGCGACGAGGAAGATGAAGAACACGACCACGTGGACGTTGTCGAGCCGCATGGCATTGGCGCGGATGAGCGGGCGGATGAGGATCATGGCGGCGCCGGTGGTGCCCACCACGCTGGCGATCAAGGTGCCGAAGGCGAGCATTGCGGCGTTGAGGAGGGGCGTGCCGCGTAGCTCGCCGGTCACCAAGACGCCGCCGGCGACCACGTAGAGCGCAAACAACAGCACGATGAAGCTTAAGTATTCGGCGAGCGCGGTATGCACGAAGGCGGCGAGCGCGGCCGGCGTGCCGTAGACCGCGGCGAGCGGAGCCAGCGTGAGCATGCTCCATAGGAAGGCGAGCTTGCCGTAATGGCGGTGCCAGAATCGCTTAAACAACAGCGGGCCGGTCGCGATGGTGACGAGAATGCCGATGAACGGCAGCGCCCACGGCCATCGCAGTGTCGCGCCGTCGAGGCCGGTGGCCGCGTGCGCCACGTCGGGTGCAATGAGAAGAATCGCGGCGAAGGCGCCGCCGTACAGGTTCCGGCTCATCGCGATCAAGCCTGGGTTGGACCTCATGCTGAGGAGCATCGCAGCGCGAACCGGGCGCAAATGTTTCTACGGACTTGGCTGCGCTGCGATGCGTCTCGAAGCATAAGCACGTTTACGCGCGTCTTCGACGCGCTAAGGGGGCCGTCCTCATCCTTCGAGACGCGCGAACGCCCGCTCGGGCTCGCTGGACTACCGTTGAGCGCGCGCTCCTCAGGATGAGGACGCCCGGCCGCCCGATTCAATGCGCCTCGTCCCAATTGTGCGCGGCGCGCGCCTCGACCGCGAGCGGCACGGAGAGCGAGAGCGCCGGCATCGGCGCCTGCGCCATCACCTTCTCCACCACCGGCAAGGTCTTCGCTACCTCGGCCTCGGGCACCTCGAACACGAGCTCGTCGTGCACCTGCAGCAGCATCTGCGCGGAGAGCTTAGCTTTCGCCAGCGCCGCCTCCATGCGCACCATCGCGCGGCGGATGATGTCGGCGGCGGTGCCTTGCAGCCGCGCGTTGATGGCGGCGCGCTCGTTGAAGGCGCGGATCGAGGCGTTCGAGTGCGCGATCTCGGGGTAGTGGCACTTGCGGCCGAACAGGGTGTGCACGTAGCCGTTCTTCTTGGCGAACGTCTTGGTTTCTTCCATGTAGTCGCGGATGCCGGGAAAGCGCTCGAAATATTTCTTGATGTAGGCGCCCGCCTCTTCGCGCTCGATGCCGAGTTGATTGGCGAGTCCGAAGGCCGAGATGCCGTAGATAATGCCGAAGTTGATCGCCTTGGCGCGGCGACGAATTTCCCCCGGCATGCCTTTGACCGGCACGCCGAACATTTCGGAGGCCGTCATGGCGTGAATGTCGAGGCCCTCGCGGAACGCCTTCTTCAGCGTCTCGATGCCGGCGATCTCGGCCAAGAGCCGCAGCTCGATCTGGGAATAATCGGCGGAGACGAGCTTGTATCCGTCGGCCGCGATGAAGGCGCGCCGGATCTTGCGGCCCTCCTCGGTGCGGATCGGAATGTTCTGTAGGTTCGGCTCGGAGGAGGAGAGGCGGCCGGTCGGGGTCGCCGCGAGTGCGTAGCTCGTGTGAACGCGGTGCGTGCCGGCGTTGACGTAGCCCGGCAGCGCGTCGGTATAGGTCGATTTGAGCTTCGAAACCTGGCGCCAGTCGAGAATTTTCCGTGGCAGCGCGTGACCCTGCTCGGCCAAATCCTCCAAGGCGCGGGCCCCGGTCGACCACTGGCCGGTCTTGGTCTTGGTGCCACCGGGAAGTCCAAACTTGCCGAACAAAATATCGCCGAGCTGTTTCGGACTGCCCGGATTGAGCGGCTCGCCGGCCAGCGTCTGGATTTCGGCCTCGAGCGCGCCGGAGCGCTGCGCGAATTCACCCGACAGCCGCGAGAGCACTTGCCGATCGATCGAGATGCCGCGCCGCTCCATGCGCGCGAGCACCGCGACGAGCGGCCGCTCCAGCGTCTCGTAGACGCTGCTCACGTGCTCGCTGGTGAGGCGCGGCTTGAGCAACTGCCATAACCGCAGCGTGGCGTCGGCGTTCTCGGCAGCGTACTCGGCGGCCTTCTCCACCGCCACGCAATCGAACGCGAGCTTGGATTTTCCCGAGCCGGTGAGCTGGTTGAAATCGATAGCAGCGTGATCGAAATAGCGCTGCGAGAGCGCGGCCAGCGCATGCCCGGCGCGCCCGGCATCGAGCACGTAGGACATCAGCATCACGTCGTCATAGGGCGCGAGGTCGATGCCGCGCAGCGCGAACATCTGCAGGTCGAACTTGATATCCTGGCCGACTTTGAGGACGCCGGGGTCTTCGAGCAGCGGCTTCATCGCCGCGAGCGCCGCGCGCTCCTCGATCTGGTCGGGCGCGATCTCGCCGGCGAACAGACTGCCGTCGCCGCCGTCGCCGCGTTTGCGATGGCCGAGCGGAACATAGCAAGCCTCGTTGGCGGCGAGCGCGAGCGAGAAACCGCACAGCGTCGCCTGCATCGGATCGAGGCTCGTGGTCTGGGTATCGATTGCGACCGCGCCAAGCTCGCGCGCGCGCGCGATCCAGGCCGCGAGCCGCTCAGGGCTGCGCACGAT
>Ga0310916_10002975_pt1 | contig 10453 bp, 7 predicted proteins | sample GREbulkMGLF176_FD_203444 | JGI IMG/M metagenome (GOLD analysis project Ga0310916, IMG submission 203444) | Lab enrichment of tropical soil microbial communities from Luquillo Experimental Forest, Puerto Rico - GRE.bulkMG.LF176 | ecosystem: Environmental > Terrestrial > Soil > Tropical forest >... | reverse complement strand
TCACCTATCACCATCGGCCCAGCCGCGATGTGGGCCAGTTCACATATCCGAATGTTTTATCAAGGTGGCCCCAAGCAACGGATGGGGATGCCTGCTATTCCGCCGCTGTCAGGGGATAAGCAGACCTCTTGAGAGGGGCCACAGGTGACGCGAGTGATCCAATCGAGACATCCGGCGGCCCAGGGCGTGATCCGCCGCCGGTGCCGCTGGCGCGTTATTTTCGCTTCGGGGCGAGGCCTTCAACGCATCAGCGACCTGCGCTGGAATTTTTCACAGCTATCAATAGCTTCTGCGGATCGCGACACAACCGCCGACACAACACCCGCAGCGCATTGATTTATATGGCGTTTTTGCGCCAATACATTCCCTGCGCGATGGTTTGACGGCTTATTCCGCGCTCTCCCCGGAGACCAGGCTTTGTTGTCTCCGTCGCCTGCACATCATCGATTGCAAGCTTGACGCCAGCCTTGGGGTATCAGGACCACACGGCTTCGCCGACGCGTCGATATCGTACGTCTCGCGACACCAACCGCGTCCATCGCATCCCGCACTCCACGTGTCGTGACGATCGCGATACGTCCCTCTCATCGAGGCGGGATGGGCAAAATGTGCTGTTGATTTGGGTCTTTCGACAACGCCGCGCGCATGCGGCAGATTGGCACGACGGGCAATTTGCGCATGACACGCATGCACGGTTTTCGCTTTGCTTTGTCGGGCAAATCATGCGGCGGAACGCGATCGCACCGCGCTTGACCATGATCGTGCGTCAACCGGCCTGGACGGCGTCCGTTTGCTTGTGCAATGACGTCCCATCACGATGCCATGATGATGACGCACAATGGCTATCGCCGACGCCATGCGTATGATTGAGGTGGAAGCGCGCGTAGACGCGCTGTCGGATCTCGAAGGAAGTGTCCCTCGACGATCCCTGAGAGAGATCTCGACCGTGCTGTGGACGCCGATCGCAGACGCAAAAACGCGCGGGCGAAAGCATCCGCGAAGGCGCGTAAACCGGAGAAGCGGACATGAGCACCATGACGATCAACGGCGAGCAAAAGCCGCTGCCGGACGATGCCGACGCGCTGCTGGCCGACGTGATCCGCGACCGGTTGAACCTGACCGGCACAAAGCTCGTCTGCGGCTCGGGCGTCTGCGGCGCGTGCACGGTGCTGCTCGACGGCGTGCCGGTCGCAAGCTGCCTGTTGCCCGCAAAAGCGGCGTCGGGAAAAGCGGTGACCACCGTGGAGGGCATCGGCGGCGACAGGCTGCACCCGATCCAGAAGGCCTTCATGGCGAACGATGCCCTGCAATGCGGGTTCTGCACGCCCGGCTTCATCGTCGAAGCTGTCGCGTTCCATGACCGCTGGCGCGCGGACAAGGGCACGGCGATGCCGTCGCGCGAGGAAATTGCCGCAGCGCTCTCGGGGCATCTCTGCCGCTGCGGCGCCTATGACAACATTTTTCGCGCGATCGAAGAGGCATGTGCCGGTCGTTTCGACGGCGACCATGTCACGAGCCCGCGACTCGAGGCACGCGACAAGGTGACCGGCAAAGCGCGTTACACCGTCGACATCCGCCACGACGGCCAGCTCGAAGGCATGATCCTGCGCGCCGAGCTGCCGCATGCCAGAATCACCGCGCTCGATCTTGCGCCGGCGCGCTCGCTTCCCGGCGTTGCCGCCGCGATCTCGCTGCTCGCCGAGGACAAGACCGTGCGCTATGTCGGCGCGCCGATTGCGGCCGTCGCCGCAAAGGATCGCCGAACCGCGCTGGCCGCCCTTGCCGCAATCGGGGTCACCAGCGAGACATTGCCCGCGGTCGTCGGGCTCGACGCCGCACGGCGCGCCGACGCGCCCGTAGTGTTTGAAAAGAAGGATCGCAAATATGCCGGCAACGTCTCCGAAGGCAGCAACGCACCGGCGCCGTGGAAGGGAAATCTGCGCGGGCCGACCGGGGCGTTCTCGCAGAAGCCAAGACGCGCCAGGTCATGGCTCGCCAAGGCACGCGCGGAGCGCAATCCGCTTTTGGTCGAAAACACTTTCCGCGTGGCGACGCAGTCGCATGCCAGCCTCGAGCCGCATGCAGCCGTCGCGCGATTCGACGGCGACGAACTCACCGTCCACGTCTCGACGCAGGCCGTGCACGATATCATGGGGAAGATCAGCAAGCGCTTCGGGCTTGCGCACGACAAGGTGCGCGTGATCGCCGATCATGTCGGCGGCGGTTTTGGCTCCAAGGGCAGCCTCGGCATGGAGACCATTGCCGCGATCGAGCTGGCGCGCGCTGCGAAAGCGCCGGTGAAAGTCGCCTATGACCGTGAGGAAGAGCTGTCCGTCACCGGCTATCGACCGGCCGCAGAGATCGAAGTCGCCCTGTTGCCCTCGGCGCAAGGCGAGCTGAAGGCGCTCTCGCTCACCGCCTATGCCGACACAGGAGCGGCGACCAGCTCGACCATCGCCGCGCTGGCGCGCCTGATTTATCCGGCCCAGGCCAAGGCGCTCACCGACTACGATGTGATCAGCAATATGCCGCCCGGTGCGCCGTTTCGTGGGCCCGGCGGTCCCCCGATGGCGTTTGCGCTGGAGCAGGCCGTCGACGAAGCGGCGCTGCGACTCAACATCGATCCGATCAGCTTGCGCAAGCGATGGGATCCCGATCCGAACCGGCAGCGGCTCTACGCCTGGGCCGAACGGCTTGCGGTCTGGCGCAACCGCAAGCAGACGTCGGCGCAAAGCGGCCGCTTCAGACGCGGCGTCGGCGTCGCTGCCGGCTACTGGCTCTATTTCTGGCAACCCGGATCGACCGTTGAACTCGCCATCAAGAGCGGCCGCATCGTCGCACGCAGCGCCGTGCAGGATATCGGCACCGGCACGCGCAGCGTGATCGCCAATGCGATCGCAAAGGAATTCTCGCTCGATCCCGAGGAGGTCGAGGTGCGTCTCGGAGATTCGCGGTTTCCCGAAGGTCCGGGCTCGGGCGGCAGCCGCGTCACTGCCTCGATCGTGCCGCCGACGCTTGCGGCCGTCACCAAACTGAAAGCCGAGATCATCAAAGCCGCCCCGCGGCTGCCGCCGGAAGGCTCGAACGCGCCGTGGCGCGACCTGATCGCAGCGACTCCAGATCTCGCCGTCACCGCAGCGCGGCCAAAGGACGATCGCCCCGCGCCCGGCGTTTTTTCGCCACTCAGGCAGGCCGGCCTGATGGGCATGATGTTCAGCTTCATGCTGCGCACCTTCAACAACATGGTGGTCGGCGCCGGCGTGCCGAGCTCGGTGCAAGTCGTGGAGGTAGAGGTCGACACGCTGCTTGGCCGCGTGCAGTCGGCAGACTTGCGGCGCCGCCGCTTGCGCGCAGCCAGGCCGCGGGCGCGGTGATTCAAGGCATCGGATACGCGCTTTACGAGGCGCGCGAGTCCGATCCGTTCACCGGCCGCGTACTGTCCGGCAGCATGGACGATTACCGCATCCCGGGAATCGCCGACACGCCGCAGCTTGACGTGCATTTCGACGAGGAAGGTTTCGACCACGTGCCCGGCGGCAGCGTCGGCATCGGCGAGATCGCGACCGTTCCGACTTCGCCCGCGATCGCCAACGCGGTTCGCGACGCAATCGGCGTTCGGCTCACGGAGATTCCGCTTCGAACTGATCGCATCCTCGCCGCAGTGAAAGGAAGGACCGCCGCATGAACGCCGCGCCGATGCAAATTGCGCCGGAATATCGCGCCGCCGGCACCGATCTGTCCGAACGCCGCCGCAGCGGCATCTCCAGCGGCCCGCTGATCGACATTGCCGGCAAGGCCGATGCCGCAATCACCTGGGGCACCGATGGCGCCGCGACCATCGGCGCGCTCACGACCATCGCGACGATCGCGACCGATGCGCGTATCAGGCACGCCTATCCCGGCCTGGCCGCAAGCGCCGCCGGAGTTGCCACCCCGCAGATCCGGCATCTGGCGACGCTCGGCGGCAACATCGCCCAGCGTTCGCGCTGCTGGTATTTCCGCAACCCCCACATCGATTGCCTGAAGAAGGGCGGCGGCGATTGCCCGGCCCGCGCAGGCAATCACCTCTACGGCGTCGCGTTCGATCTCGGCCCCTGCGTCGCACCGCATCCCTCGACCATGGCCGCGGCGCTCTCCGCCCATGAGGCAAGGATTTCGACGGACCGCCGCAGCACCCTCACGATCGAAACGCTGCTCGGCGACGGTAGGGACGGCCGCTCCGACCACGCGCTCGAAGCCGGCGAGATGATCCGGCAGGTCGTGCTGCCTGTACCGCTTGCCGGCGAGCGCGCGCTCTATAAGCGCGCGATCAGCCGCGCTGACGCCGAATGGCCGCTGGTCGAGCTCTGCGCCCGCGCCGTGATCGCCGACGGCAGCTTTACATTCGTGCGACTCGCGGCCGGCGGCATCGCACCGGTTCCGCTGCGACTCCTGGCTTCGGAAGCGGCGCTGGCGGGCAGCCCCGCCGACGCGGCAACGATCGCGCACGCCGCGAGGCTGGCAATTTCAGGCGCTAGGCCATTGCCGATGACGGAATACAAGCTCGATCTGTTGAGCGGTCTCGTTCGCGATCTGCTGGAGCAGCTCGCGGTGTAGGTGGAACCGTCATCCGGAACCGAGAGCGGTTCGCTTCTGTGCAATTTTGAACTTTCGCTGCGGAACGGAAAACCGGGTTCCCGCGTATTGCACTTGCGAGAACAACAACAACAGAACAACAACAATGGAGTCCGGTCGTGTTGAGTCGGAACTATCTCGTACAGCAGGTCATCGGTCTTCTGTCGCTCGCGAAGAAGACCAGCGATCCTGACGTCACCGCTGCCTTGCTCAAGAAAGCCACCGACCTGAACGACAAGCTCAACAGCACTCCGCCGAAACCGGACATGAGTCCGCGCCCGCCCGATGTCGAGCACTAATCGTCCTCGAACTCGTCTTCCTCGTCGACCTTCTCGCGCGCCCTCTTGCGGGGCGCCTGCCGCTGGCCGCCGAGCGATCCCGTGACGAACGGTCTACGCGAAGCATAAGGATTGCGGTGCGCGGCGCGCGAGGCGATCTCCTCGCCCGACACTGCGTCCGGTTCGCAGATGATGTTGCCGCTCGCCCGCCGCATCAGGTCGACGTGGATGTGATCGTAGTGATAGACGTTCGAGCCCGGCGCGAGCACGGTCGAGAACCGCTGGCAGGCGGCCGCCTGCACGTCGCGCAAAAATCCCTGCTCTTCCGGCAGGCCGCGCCAGCCGTCCTTCACCGTGATGCGGCGGCCGTCTGCGAGCGTGAAGGCTGCGATGTCGAGCGCGTTGCCGAAGGCGTGCTCGGAAATATGCGCGTGCGGATTGCCGTTCATGCCGCGGCAGGAATAGGCGGAGATCTGCTTGATCTCGACCACGCGGGCGCCGAACCAGCGTTGCGCAGCCGGCTGCACGGAATCGGCGAGCCAGTGGTCGAGCACGGAGACGATCGGACAGGCAAGCGTTGCCGCCGGCTTCACCGCCACCGGCCCGACCGCGCCGATTGGATTGCCGCGCGGCCCAAGCCGCGGCAGGCTCTCATTTGCATCGGGCCGCGGCGAATAGGGCGCGCCATAGCGATCACGCGGCGGATAGGGTGGCGCATAGGGTGCACGCGTTGCCGGCGTCCCCTCCGGCGGCAGGTTGATCGCGTCCTCGTCTACTCGCACGCCAGGCGCCGACAGCGAGATCGGCGCGCCCGGAGCAGCGCCATAGCGCGGTTCGCGCACGACTGTTTCCGGGTAGGCCTGCGGATAGTTTGACGCTCGCGGATAAGACGTTCGCGGATAAGACGACTGCGGATAAGACGACTGCGGATAGGAATTCTGCGGATAGGTTGGCGGCGGCGGTTGCGAGATTGGCCAGCGTGGCTGGTTGCCGATCGGCGCCGGCGGCCGCAAATCTTCATCGGCAAAGCCGAAACTGGACGAACCCTCGCCAAACGCTGCGACCCGCAACGGAAAATCCGCCCCGCAGGCGCCCGGACCAGAGATCGGCTCGACGCGGACGACATCGAGGCTTTCCTTCACCGCGCCGGACTTCAGGCAGGCGATCTCGGCCTCGGCCCGCCACGGCTCGCGCTCGGCCTGGAAAAATCCGCGGCCGCAGCCTGCCAGCGAAACAAGGACGAAGGAGCCGACGAGATACAAACGAACTCCACGCGTCATGCGCGCACGTTCGATGAATTTATTTAAGGACTCATCAACGCGTTGATTTCACGTATCTTTAACCACGAATGCCAGCTTGCTGCAGCGCATTGACAGTGCGGCTTACTTTTTCACCCATCGTCGCTCTGCTAATTGCTGTGCAGATGCGGGCAGTGACGTAAGAGAGGGACTATTCCCATGACCTTCGTCAACAGGCTGAGCGTCATCACCGCGTATGTCGCATTTGCTTTCGTCGGCGCGATTGTGCTCGGCGTCTTCTAGAAGTTCGGGAGAGCTCAAGGAAGCATCACCGGTTTGAACGCCCGGCCGTTTCGCCGGGCGTTTTCGTTTTGGCTCAAGATTTCGGTTCAGGCGTGCTCTGTCGCGAGATGATCACCTCGTCGGGCTTGGTCACGACCCGCGTCCAGTCGTTGCCGGAGCAGAAGAAGCGGCTGAAGGCGCAGGCTTCCACATGCAGCGTGTTCGGCGCCTTGAGCGTCATTTTGGCGAAATAGCTGTTGCCGCTGGCACGGCTGTAGATGTCGCCGGTCCATTGGCTGTCGGTCTTCGCCTTCATGTTGGAGAGCACGGTCTCGCCCTTGGCGTTGGTCGCGGCGTTGAGCACATAGCCGCACAGCGCACGGCCGCAGGGCTCGATGCGGACCAGGCCCTTGTTGCCTTCGGTCTGCCAATCGCCGAGCGGCGAGTCGGGGTCGGCGAAATCCTGCTTCGCCCTGGCGGGCTCGGCTGCGAGCTGCGTCGACGGCGGTGGTGGGGCGACCGGCGTTTCGACCGGCTTTTCGATCACCACGGTCTTGGCGGGCTCGGATTTGGTCGCAGGCGACGGCACGGATTGCGTGGTGGTGGCGAGATCCGTCTTCGTCGCGGGTGCGGGTTGCGGCGGCGCGACGGTCTCGGTGGCGAGCTTGGTCGCGGGTGCGGTCACTGCGGGAGGAGCTGCCGGCGCGGGCTGAACTTGCGCAACCGGAGCTGGGGCGGGAGGCGGCGGCGCTTGCACCACCGGAGCCGGCTGAGGTGGCGCTGCGGCCGGAGTTGGCGCAGGCGCCGTTGTGGCCGGCTTGGTGTTGGAGATCTTTACCACATCCTCGTCGCGATCGCGGCGATGACGCCAGCCGTGCGTTCCCGACCAGGAAACGCAGGACAGCGACCTGCAGCCACCTCGCGCATCGATGTAGATATGATGACCGCCGATCAGGAAGGAATAGCCGGCCTGCGCGGACGAACCGTAGGAACAGAGCACCATCAGCATTGCCAGATAGCTTAGTCGCCTCATGGGGGCCTCCCCTGCTGTCCGGGGCAAGCTCAACACCGTTTGTTTTTCCTGACTGTGATGTGAATCACGCGCCTGTCGCCGGCCTTGTCCCGTGACGCCGATCACAGAAGCTTGCAAACGGCCGGCCTAGTCTGGCGACGAAATCAAGCGATCCGTCGAGGGAGACAATGATGAAGAGCCTTTATCTCACTGCCGCCGCAGCGCTGCTGCTGACCAGCACCACGGCGTTTGCCGGCAACAACTCGGTCTCGTTCCAGATCGAGGGACAGAAGATTCATGTCGAGCAGCCCAAGGGCTGCAACTCGCTGTCGTGCATCCAGATCACGGCGCCCGGTCTCTCCAAGAGCTTCAATCTGAAGAATCTCAATCTTGACGGCTTCAAGTCGAAGGATGATGACGACGACGTCGCGACCACCACGACGCCGACTCAGCCCGCGCCGCAGCCCGCGCCCGCCCCTGCCGCCGCGCCTGCACCGCAGGCTCCTGCTCCGGTCGTAAACACCGTTCCGCCGGCGCCGCCCGCTGCTGCTCCTGCGCCCGCACCGGTCACCAGCTACGCCCCACCGGCCATTGCTCCCGCTCCCGCCCCGCAAAGCCCGCAGGTCGCAACCGTTGCGCCTGCGCCGCAAGCTGCTCCCGTTGCCGCCCCGACCACGCCGATCGGCGTTTGGGCGACCGAAGAGAACAAGGGCAATGTGCGGATCGAGCTGTGCGGCCCCAATCTCTGCGGCTATGCCGAAGGCAGCGGCGAAAAAGTCCTCATCAACATGAAGCCGTCGGAGAACAACAAATGGGTCGGCCGGATTCACGATCCGGACGGCGGCGGCAATTACGATTCGACGATTGCGATGAAGGGACCGAACATTCTCAAGGTCCAGGGTTGCGCCTTCGGCGGCATGTTCTGCGGCGGTCAGACCTGGAAGCGCATCAGCTAATTTAGCGTTGCTCGTTCAAGTTCACGCGCGCTTTGCGGTCGTTCTGCAAAGCGCGCGCTTTTGCGAGCGCGGCTGAGGCTTCAACTGCCGACGCTTTGCTCTAGCGCCGTGTCCTGTTGATCACGTGTCCTGTTGATCAAGGGGACGCAGCGCTTGATCGTTTTGCTCCCTGCTGGTTTTGTGAATGAAAGAAAAGAAAGGTGAATGGCGAGCGGCAAGCGACGACTTGGCGCTCCCCGTTCATTCGGCATTCAGCAAGACGCGGCTGAAATCGGCAGGTCTTCTGCATTTCCGCGTTGGGGCATCATCGTGGCTTCCTATCGGCTTCTTCTGGCAATGCCGCTGCTCGGCTGTCTCCTGCTCGGCGGCACGGGACGCGTCGACGCGATGCTCCCATCGGATCAAGCCCGCCTCGCGCCGCTCTTGACCGACGCGAGTCCGGAGCGAACAGAGTTTGCCCAGGCACAGCCTGCCCCCTCGCCGACCCCTGCACCGCAAGCTACGCCAGCGCCCGCCACCTCGCCTGCGCCCGCGACACCGGACGATCCGATCGGCAATGTCGCGACGCTGACCGGGACCGCCACCGTGATCCGCAACAAGGATTCGATCGCGCTCAAACTCAAGGACGACATCTTCTTCAACGACACGGTGCAAACCTCGTCGGGCGCTTCGCTCGGCATCACCTTCAACGATGCGACAACCTTCCATCTCTCGGAGAACGCCAGGGTTACGATCGACTCCTACGTCTACGAGGAAGGCGGCAGCAAGAACTCGGGCATTTTCGGCATCGGCAAGGGCACGGTTGCCTTTGTCGCGGCTGCGCTGGCGAAAACCGGCAACATGCAGATCAACACGCCGACCGCAACGCTCGGCATTCGCGGCACCACGGGCCTCGTTGAGGTGCCGGAAGGCGCCACCGCGGCCAGCGCGAACAACGTCAACATCAAGCTCTATCCGGATGCCGACGGCAGGGTCGGACGCATCGAGGTCAACGACCGCCAAGGCGCGCGGCTCGGCACGCTGACACAGGGCGCGAGCGGCTTTGCGATCCGCCCGGGCGCGGCAGGCGCGCGAGCCGCCGCGGTGCCGCTCACCATCTCGCCGCAGCAGGCGGCGCGCGACCAGGGGATTGTGCGCCAGGTCCATGCGACGCAGACGGTCGGTCGCCAGATCGTGACCGAGCAGCGCGCGATCCGCCGCGCCAATCCGCCCGGCGCACAGCCGCAACAGCGACCGCCCGGTCAACCCGGTCGGCAGCAACCCGGAACGACTCGCCCCGGCCAGCAGCAACCCGGCGCGCCGAAGGGTCCGGCCCAACCCGGCACGCCAAAGGGCGAGAAAAAGACGCAAGATACGCCGAAGGGCGAGAAGCAGACGCAGGGCACGCCGCAAACGCCGGCGCAGCCTGCGATGCAGCCGCGACCGGGCGGACAGCAGCCGGGCGCGCAACGGCCGCAACAGCAACGGCCCAAGCCGCCTCCGCCGCCGAAGAAGAAAAAGCGCTAGCCACCGAGAGCGTTTAGAGACTCACGCGGCGAGGCCGAGCCAGTCGCGCAGCTTTTGCGCAAAGCTCCGCCGCCCCTGTTCGACGGCGCGTTGGACGTCCGCGACATCCACCGGCTCGCCCGTCGCGCGCGGAGCCTCGTCGGTGGCAGTCGCCGCCAACACGAGGTCGGGTTGCAGCGGCTGAGGCTCGGGCGCAACGAAAACGGGCGGCGGCGCCACGATCACCCGATCACGGCGCCTCCTGGCCGCGGGTGCCTTGATGGCCGGCGGCTTGACGGCCGAAGCCCTGGCCTTGAGCCGCCGCGACAGGGCGGCGATTGCGAGCGGACCGACATTCTCGAGAAAGGTGCGCTCGTGGCCGCGCGACAGCCGTTCGACTGCCGCATCGAGCGGCAACCAGTCGACCGCTTTCACGTCGTTCATCAATTCGTGGGCCTGCTCGAAGCCGGCTTCCATGCGCCAGTAATGCACCACCTTGGAGCGGCCGCCGGATTCATAGACCAGCGTGCCCAGGAATTCGTGGACGGTCACGTTGTGCCCGGTTTCTTCCACCACCTCGCGCCAGGC
>Ga0310916_10002974_pt1 | contig 10459 bp, 15 predicted proteins | sample GREbulkMGLF176_FD_203444 | JGI IMG/M metagenome (GOLD analysis project Ga0310916, IMG submission 203444) | Lab enrichment of tropical soil microbial communities from Luquillo Experimental Forest, Puerto Rico - GRE.bulkMG.LF176 | ecosystem: Environmental > Terrestrial > Soil > Tropical forest >... | reverse complement strand
ACAGACTCCCGTGTGCCCTGCACTACGGCATAGTCTGCGCACACCCCAACACCGCTCCTTCCTACCATTGAATCTGCATAAGGCCGCGTCCCCCGCAATCACGGGCGGCTTCCTTCATGTCGCTGTATCGAAAGCGCGCATACACTACATGCCCTTTGCGCTTCTCGCCCACTCGCGCTTCCGATACAGCCCTAGGACATACCAGGCACAAGTACACCATGATTGCGCATCGTCCAAAGAAAGTAGATCCAAATCAGCGGTACTGGAGGTCGAGCCGGTAAATTTCTTGGGTGCTCTTGTCGAGCATGAGCAGCGCAGAATCATCAGGCAATAGACTCACCCAGTCCCAGAAACTACCCAAGGTCACGTCTTTAAGATCAAGCACGCGCTCGGTCTTGCCGTCCGGGATACTGATGCGGACTAGTTCCGCAACTTGAGCTTCCCGCCTGCGAATCAGGTACACAGATTTGCTGTCGTGCGACCAAGCGATCGAGCCATAGTTCTGAACAAGCACCGACCATCTTTCAGTTTGCAAGTCATAGAGCATTACTGTGTTTCGGTCCGCGGGTAAGGCGGTGAGGTACCGACCATCCCTGGAGAGGCGAGGGGCGAACAAGCCGTCGGAATTGGGCAGTTTGGAGATCTGCTGGGTCTTCAGATCCAAGTGGTAAATGGCGGCACCTTGTCGAAGACAAGAAGTACATTGCTTAGAGATCTTCCAGTCCTGAATGAACTCGTTCATGTCGAGCACGGAGTTCACCTTCGTAGTTTGTGCATTGGCTGCACAGGTAAAGAGTGCGAGTAGCGGCGCGAGGAGACGCAGATGTTTATTCATTTTTGTTGGCTCCAGAAACGGTGGACCCTAGTTCTCAGAGTTAGACGATTAACATGCGGACTGGGTGAGAACCGCAGAACGGGAATCGAAATACTGTACCCCCACTCTGCCGATAAGCGCGTAATCAGGCACCACAGTAGTCTGAGTTCAAGCGAACGAAATTCCAGCAGGCCTTCCTACACAGCACAACATTTCGGCGGCGTATCCCGAAGTTGCGGTGCGTTTTGCGGTGGAAACAAGAGCCAACCGGGCGTGGCAGGTGGTGGCGAGCAGTTTTTGGGCCCGTGATTTGGTGGCTCACGCCATGAGGGGGTGCCGTATGAAGCGTAAGTCAACCATCTCAGGCACGCGAAGTTCGCTTGTTTGCGCTAGGACAAAGACACAAGGCACGGTCGCCAAAGAGAATCCGGCACCTGTCAGTTTAGATCCCTTGGGCTAGACAAAATTGGTGTTTTTCAGGGGGTCGCGACGAATGCACCTGATTCTGCTAGCGGTTCGACTTCTGCTCGGTGGCTTGTTTCTGATCGCAGCGGGCAGCAAGCTACTAGGTGGCCTCGCCAATTCACGCAAATCGCTGGCGAACTTTGGCCGAGGCTATTCAGATGACTGACGACACGGCCCTCGATGAGATGCTACATGTCGCGTTCAGACAACGCCATCGAATGCGAAGTCTCGAACCAGCACTAGCGAAAGCTGTACTGGTTGCGCGGCGTGATGCTGGCGCAGGACGAGTTGCGGAGGCGGTCGTGAAGGTGCAACCCATCTCGAACCGAAGGCTCGACGGCCTTAGCGAATGGCTCTTGAAGCATGGTTTCGCGTTGAACCGTCGCAACTGGTGCGAATTAAACTGGGGCTTCGACAAAACGGACGAAGAAATTCAGGCGCTCGTCGAAGGGCGTGGAGACGGCGAGGAGCTCGCAGAGATTCCGCGATACCTGCCCGGCCAAGACGACAAAGGCGATCCGATACCGCCCGCGAAGAAGGCGAAGATCATTCGGTTCAAGCGGAATTGAGCTTTTTCAGTTTCTCTTCAAGTTCGAGGCATCTTACCCGAGCTTCGAACCTGCCTTCCTTCTCCTCTTTTAATTCCTGTTGCGACCTTTCTATGTCGTCCCAGAGCGATTGTTGAATCCTGTATTCTACCGTGTCTTCCTTCTCCGGTTTTGTAAGATTGTAGTCCGCAAAAACTCCGCCGACCCGGAATTCATCCATGTAACAATGCTACAAAACCTATCGTGTCTTGTTGATTTTGAAGTCAGATGGAGTTTTCGGTAGCCGCAGTCGCAAGATGAGTAATGAGCCACTCGGCGGCCTTGCGATATTCTGGGATGCGCATCGGCGACGCTGTGAATCTGTCAGCAGAGCGCATCAAGGGAGACAAGCTGTTTCTCTACACTCAGAAAACGGGACAGCCGGTCTATACCGTACTGCCGCCTGTAGTCGTCGACATTCTCGCGGCGACTCCACGCATGACGGACCGCCTGTATTTCTGGAATGGCTTAGGGAAACTGAAAACAGCGGTAAAGAACTGGCAAAAGAAAATCCGCAAGGTTTTCGACAAGGCTAAAGTAGAGGCGGGAGACAGCCAGCTTGTTTCGCACCGGTTCCGCGACACATTTTCGGTTGAATTGCTTTTGGCGGGTGTTCCGATGGAGCGCGTCTCTATCTTGCTAGCACACTCGTCCGTTCGCATCACTGAGCGCCACTACAACCCCTGGGTACGTTCGCGCCAAGAACAATTAGAAGCAGACTTGCGCAGTGTGTGGGAACATGACCCGCTTCAGACGGGTACAAAAGACGTACAAAACCAAAATGGCAAGCCTAACTGATAGAAAAGACAGCCAGATATTTGGTAGGGGCGGTGGGAATCGAACCCACGTCCCAAGTTTGGCCTCCGATTGTTCGCTTCCCTACACGCCGCATCACCATGGCCGGTCGCGCACTCCACAGCCGATTGGGCGACGCCATACCGAAAGGGCACAACCGACGTGGCCGTTTGGGTCTGTTCTGGCGTTCAGTCCCTCTTCGGTCCACTTCAAGGGCGAGATAAGTGGCGGGTTCCCTCGTACGCGACACCAGAAGCGGCACTCAGATTTCTGTACTCCGTGCCTTACAAGCAGGAGGTCGCAGGTTCGAGCCCTGCACTGCGCACCATTGTTCAGTTCTTTCCTACGGTCCAATTCATCGCTGGCAATCTCCGCGGCCGAATCGTCGACCCGCTGCCGGTCAGCGCGCAGCTTGGTTTGGCCAGAAAGGATAAGATTACTTCGACTGCGGACTAAGCGCCGACGTACCGACAATCAGAAATTCGTAGTCCTGTCCGTTTGCCTTGAATTTCATTTTGTCTTTATCAATCTTGAACTGGATCGAGGTATTGGCTGGTATGATCGCCTGATCCTTCGGCTTCGGCTGCCGAATCTGATATTCAGTCGTCGATGTATGTACGACGTATTGCTGGCAAACTATATCCGTCGAGGATTTCTTTCCTTTGTTCTTCGTACCGCAGTCGACGGATTGCTCCGAGATGATTGTGCCAGTCATGGGAGTCGTGCCGGCCAAAGACGTGAAGCCGTAAAGGATGGCAGCGGCGAGCGTCCAAGTCTTGTTTTTCATTGCCTTCTCCCTCTGGAATTGAGTTCAAAAACCGCTGAGGCGAAGTGCCATCTTCCGACGATTCTCCTCCAGGCGCACTCATTCTATTCCTTAGGGCACCTCCGTCAAGGACCGAATGCGCCAATCCGAGTCACCGTCATGCTGCCACGTCGAAACGTAAGCAAGGCGCAGCGCCAAAGTCACAGAAAACATTATTCACTCGGCGAGCCTGGAGTTTACAAACATCGTCCCGATGATCGGGCGCTTGATGAGTGATGTAAGTGAGGTATGATTCTGCATCATGCGAACGACGATTACGTTAGATGACCGTCTTTTGGAGCGGTTGAAGAAGAGCGCGGCGGAATCCGGCACGCGCGTCAGCGGGCTGATCGAACGTGCGGTAATCAGGAACAACGTGCCTTTTGTCGCGCCAGAATCGATTTCCCCTTCCTCGAACGATGGAAGAGCATACTATGGGTAGCGTGAGAAGCCTATAATCAGTATCTTTCGTTCGTACAGCTGCTCACCGCTTCGTTCCACCACAGCGGGAGATAGTTATTCAATGACTCGGATCAACCTTGATGAATTAAATCGCGAGGCGGGAGCTTACTTTCGCAGATTGCAGGGCACGATTTGCGAAGCTTTGGAAAAATTCGAAGAAGGCGGCCCGGATAACGGCCGCCACTTTCGCGAAGATGCGTGGCAGCATCCCGGCGGCGGAGGGGGAATCACCCGGATTCTCCTGAATGGACGCGTGTTTGAGAAGGCCGGAGTGAACTTTTCACAGGTGAACGGAACGCTTTCCGAAGATTTGGATGCTGCCACTCCGGGAAAAGGTGCCACCTTTTGCGCGACAGGACTTTCCCTGGTTCTTCACCCACGCAATCCCAATGTTCCTGCGGTGCACGCGAATTTCCGCCAGATCAGCAAAGGTAGCGGGAGGGAACGGAGCTCTTGGTTCGGAGGCGGGTCCGACCTAACGCCGTTCTATGCGCGGCGCGAAGATATCATCCACTTCCACCGCACCTGGAAGCAGGTTTGTGAACGCCATGCTGTGGCCGACTACACGCGATTTAAGAACTGGTGCGACGAGTATTTCTATTTGCCGCACCGGGGCGAAGCCAGGGGTGTCGGCGGGATTTTCTTTGATTACCTCAACGAACGACTGGAGGAGGTTTTTGCCTTTGTACGCGATGCCGGCGATCACTTTCTATCTGCTTACGGTCCGATACTCGACCGGCGGAGGAATGATCCCTTTACCGAGGAACAGCGCCAGTGGCAACTCCTTCGACGGGGGCGTTACGTGGAGTTTAATCTTCTGCACGACCGCGGAACCGCGTTTGGCCTCAGAACCGGCGGACGCGTAGAGTCGATCCTCATGAGCTTGCCACCGGAGGTACGGTGGGGATACAACGAGAGTCCTGCTACGGGAACACCAGAAGCCGAGCTGCTCGGTTACTTGAAACCTCGAGATTGGGCCAGCGAACAAGATTAATGTGAAGCCTGAGTGTAAGCGTGTCAGTGACGAGGTCGTGCGCAGTTGGAACACCGCTGCCGGCGTATCGCCAACAACGAGTCGTGCACGCGTTCCAACCTGGCCGAAGATTTCCGCCAAGATCTGGCTCGATTTGATGTGCCCACGCTGGTCATTCACGGTGACGACGATCGCTACCGAATGGTCGGCAAGAAGAGAGAATGATGCGATTCCCGGTTTCGTAGTATTCTGCCGAACGAGGAATAAACAATGCTCTCGATTCGTTCCGGCGCACCAAATGACGTCCCCTTGCTGAACACATTTTTCCAAGAATTTGCGGCGTATGAGCGGGTTTCCACAGTCATATCCGAGGAGCAACTGCGCCAAGACGGATTTGGAGCCCGGCCGAAATTTCGAGTATTGATTGCCGAAATCGATGGCCTACCTGCAGGCTATGCGCTCTTCTTCGATTGCTACTCATCGCTTAGAGGCCACGGCATTTTCCTGGAAGACCTCTTCGTCCGACCATGGTTTCGTGGGAAGAGTGTGGGACGGGCGTTGTTGGCGCGTGTCGCCCGGATAACGGACGACACCAACGGCTTCGGAATCATGTTCAATGTTCTCGGTTGGAACGATGGAGCGATCAAGTTTTACCGAAGAATAGGCGCCACATTTTTAGACGATTGGAGAACAGTCTGCCTCGAACAAAAAGCACTACACGACCTCGCGAGCGAGGTGTGAAAACCACCTCTCCGGTCATTCACCGAAAGAACGCGATTTTGTCAGTCCTTGAGACCTTTATTCTACATTTGTCGGTTACATTTCGATTTGTCGGCTACTCTGAAATTGAGCCTTCTCCGTATAGCCGCGGGCGGAACCACCGCTGCGTTTGCTCCTGGGCTCCGAGGCCGGCCAGTACGTCACCAGTGCCGCCCACGCGTTGCGCGGATTCGAAGAAAAATGGCGAAATCGAATGAGCAGACGGACAGATGACTGCATTTAAGCTCCTGGAAGCGCGGTTTTGCAAAGATTCATGGATTCATGGCACTCCGCTTCGCCTCCCGCACGAAGGTGTGCTAGTATTAACCTCGCATGAGCGCGCTGATTTTTGTGGGCGGTTTTGGCAGGGACAGATGCCACCGCATGCATCCTAGACGGTCGGTGCCCTGTATGCAAATCCTGCAACCCCTTAAGTTGCAGGGTTTTATCCTAAGTCTCTCATTTTGGCGGTGGGGACGTAGTTCAGCTGGTTAGAACGCTGCCCTGTTCCTGCACACTGTCACGGTCGCTCTTGCTCCTTCTTCCACAACAGCCCACAGTAAGCGCAAACCGCAGGCCTTGATGCAGTGATGCAAGTAAGGTATGATTCTGCATCATGCGCACCACGATTACGTTAGATGATCATCTTCTGGAGCGGTTGAAGAAACGCGCGGCGGAAACCGGCACGAGCGTCAGCGGGCTGATCGAACGTGCGGTGCGGCTGCTGTTGCAGGCCTCCGCGCCGCAGCGGCGAGGCCGTTTCGATTTGGTGACGTTCGGCGAGGGAGGTCGGTTCACGACATTGAATATCGACAAGACCGCTGCGCTGCTTGAAACCGAGGACGTCGAGCGTTTTGGGAGGCAGCGCTAGCCGATGCAACTGCCGGACATCAATGTCCTAATCTACGCACATCGGCAGGACGCGCCCGAGCACGATCGATACGCGGCATGGCTTAGAGCCCTGGTCGAGGCGCCGGAACCCTTCGCGGTCGCCGAGATCGTGCTCGCCGGCTTCCTGCGAATCGTGACAAATCCCAAGATCTTTCGGCCGGCGACCCCGATGCAGACAGCCTTGGCCTTTGGCCGGCGGCTCGTTGAGTGGCCACGAGCCGTTTTCGTCCTCCCAAGTCGCACACACTGGGATCTGTTTGTGAAAATGTGCGACGCCATTGAGGGCCCTTTGGTCAGCGATGCTTATGTGGCAGCCTTGGCCATCGAGCACGGCTGTGAATTGATCACCACGGATAGCGATTTCGCTCGGTTTCAAGGACTGCGGTGGCGTCATCCATTAAGTGCGTAAACGCGGCAAGGTGGCTTGTTTCCGAACTCGCCATGGGGGCGACCATTGGTTGGATTCTCTTCATTCTGGCAGCACGTGTCTGCTGTAAAACAGGTCCAAGGCGGTGGCTTCTTCGAGGTGGGAACGGCTGACGAATTCTTCAGAAAGCGCGCGCAGCCGGCCCAGTTGACAGTCTGGAGAACGAGCTTGACGCAGCACGAAGCCAGGATCAGGCAGTTCGACTGCCGCAATCAGACAGACGTTGGACCGAAAATACCAGCGGAGGCGCGGTTTTGTACATACGGTTCACCATCGAGGTGACATGCGGAGAGGAAGAGCCTAGCCGCTTCGTTCCACGCGTTGAGGGAGCAGTCTTCGATTTTGCAGGTGATGAGGCCGATGAAAGAGAAGTGCTGGTGGGTCGCATCGGGGCCTATCTTGTCCAGAGAGGTCGTTCCTTCGATGAAGGAGAGAGTTTGTTCGATGCGATGGATTCCATCGACCAATCTGTACACGACTGCTACTGTGCGTTGTTCGATCCAAAGAATGACGAATGGAACGCATCTGTTCTAGCGACCTACGGCGACAACATTATGTCGATGGATGTCCTGTATATCGAGAGCATCGACCTCGAGTCACAGTTCAAGTCAATGGACATCACGCCGATTGTGCGCGAAACGATTGCGACCTTTGGGAGCCACTGCGGGCTTGTGGCACACGAGGAACTGCCAGAAAACGCCAAAGTCTGGACTGATATCGGCTTCCGCAAGCTGGCAGATTCGGATTTCTATACCTATGCGCCGGAACTACTCCATCAAGAAAGCGACGGGCCTGTCCCGTCATCTTCAGTTAGTTGGGCCAATCGCGTCCGCCGCGGCCGTCGCCGCCTCGGCTGACCACGAAATCTTGCTGTGCACCCGAGAAACCTCAGGAAGAGCTGATTCTGGGCGGTCCTTTAGACTGCACTCACGGCCTTTCAACAAGTCGAGGACAACCTGGCGGCCCTGCGTATTCTCGAGGACGAGGCCAGCATCCAAAATCAGGCAGTCGAAGCGGCGCAAAGCTCGCTTTCGCTTTCAGTCGCTCGGTACGAGGGCGGAGTCACCAGCTATCTCGAGGTCATCGTGGCGCAAAATGCCTTGCTTTCCGATCAAGTCACGGCCATCAGCATCTCGGGCCGGCGCATGGCCAGTGCCGTGGGGTTGGTTCAAGCCCTCGGTGGAGGCTGGGACCGATCCAACTTACCGCAGCGACCCGAATGCTGCGGAAGTTTGACCACGAATTCGAAATAGGCTTCCGCGTACGCGATTATTGCGGACTACACCATCATGTCGTGCTCCATGCTCGGGACGCGAAACGCACGAAAGATACGCTTGCTGCAATACGAGGCGCACAGTACTACATCGAAATGTGGTGTTTTGGGCGGCTTTGTCAGCAAAATGTGCAACAGAATGTGCAACAGTGTAGACCGTTAGGAAAGGCGCGAGCCAACACAGGGGATCTCTCGTTGGTGCAAACCGTGATTCTTGCGAAGGCGGATGACCGCTACTGAATATAAGGAGGAGTTGACTGGCGCATGATTCTCCGCCAGACTCTCCGCCAACAAAACAATGATCGTCACGACCGAATACGCGGATATTTCCATGCCCGGTTCCGCGATGCGAACCTTCGTTGCGGCGCCTAAAGCGGAAGGCCGATATCCCGGCATCTGGTGCTTTTCCGACATTTTTCAGCTGACTCCGCCTATGCTACGAACGTGCGTACGTCTCGCCGGATACGGATTTGTTGCCGCTGCTCCGGAAATTTATCGGCGCATCGAACCGCCCGGAACGGTGATTCCATTTGATGACGCAGGACGCTCGCGCGGCCAGCAAGACGCCGCGAAAACTCCTGTTGCGCATTTTGACGCCGATTGTCGGGCTGGTTTGGACTGGCTCTCCAAACATCCCAAGGTCGCGTCAGGGAAAATCGGCGCTGTCGGTTTCTGTATCGGCGGCCACCTCGCCTTCCGTGCTGCATTCCAGCCCGATGTCCGCGCAACTGTCTGCTACTACGGGACGGGCATCCATGACGGCAAGCTCGGTCAGGACGCAGATGCCGGATCCTTGGCGCGCGCAAAAGAAATTCGTGGTGCACTCCTGATGATTTTCGGAACAAAGGACCCGCACGTTCCCGATGCAGGACGCGAAACGATCGATCGGGCGCTGCAACACTCCGGTGCTGACTATAAGACACTTCTGTATCCAGCCGAGCACGCTTTCACACGCGATGAAGGACCCCGTTTCGATCCCGAGGCGACCGACCTGGCGTTCGCGGAGATGATTCGTTTATTCCGTAATGTTTTTCGCGATTAACGAGACCTGTCCAGAATCACTGCCGAGCTCGGTACCCGCGAAGTACGGACAGCTCCCTCGAAAATCTCCTCTCAGTTCCCTGTTCTGCGTCATTATTATTCCGCCGCGCCAAAAAACCACGGGGTGAACATCACGAAGAACCGCATCTGTGTTAGTACGAAACTCGCATGAGCGCGCCGATTTTTATGGGCGGTTTATGGGCGGTTTTGGCAGGGACAGATGCCACCGCATGCAATCCAGGCAACCGGTGCGCTGTATGCAAATCCTGCAACCCCTTAATTCGCAGGATTTTATCGTAAGTCGTTGATTTTGGCGGTGGGGCCGTAGTTCAGCTGGTTAGAACGCTGCCATCTAGTTGCCTAGAATCTGGCACTGTCACGGCCGATTCCCTCCCCTATTCGACAGAAAGCCAGCGAATTTCAAGGCTTGTGCTTTGAGTTCGTTTCACGGGCCATCCAGGAAACCAGGACTTGCGAAATGTTCTTCAAAAGGATTGAGTTTCCCAAATTGGCGATTCAGGTGCGCGATCCAGCCTACAGAAGAAACGCGCCTTCCTACCCGTGAGGAATTGTATGGAGGTGGCGGCTAAGGTGAGATAGCGTAAACCGACGATGTTACTCGAATTCGTTTCGTCAACCGCGTGCAAATGAATCGCCGGGACCTACTGAAATTAGGCACTGCCGCCGGTATGTCCGAACTCGCGGAGCTCGCGATGCACGGTTGTGGCGGGGGTTCCACCAGCACGCCCACGTCGCCGTCGCCTGGCCCTTCGTGCTCGCAGCTCACGGACATAGAGCACGTGATTATCTTCATCCAGGAAAACCGCTCGTTCGATCATTATTTCGGGAACTATCGCGGAGTGCGGGGATTCTCCGACCAAAGTGCGGCGTTGCAACAGCCGGATCCAGCGAATACGACGAATGCTCCGGTCGGTTTTCTGCTGCCATTTCACCTGGATACCGCAACGACGAACGCGGCATGTACGCACGACATCACGCATGACTGGGCGCCACAACATCAGAGCTGGGACAACGGGGCGATGGATGGATTTTCTCGAACGGCCACTCGTCAACCAAATGCATTTTCGCTTTGGCAGCGATAATATTCGCCGACTTCTCGCAGAAGAGGCATATAAATTTCTGTCGCTCGCCGTCTACCGGTTCGAG
>Ga0310916_10002967_pt1 | contig 10467 bp, 8 predicted proteins | sample GREbulkMGLF176_FD_203444 | JGI IMG/M metagenome (GOLD analysis project Ga0310916, IMG submission 203444) | Lab enrichment of tropical soil microbial communities from Luquillo Experimental Forest, Puerto Rico - GRE.bulkMG.LF176 | ecosystem: Environmental > Terrestrial > Soil > Tropical forest >... | reverse complement strand
CAGGCGGGCTTCTTCCCGCGCCGATTCCGTCGCAAAACGCCGCAACAATATCATGAGCGGCTCGGCGGCGTGCTCGTCGGTTTCGCAATGCGTCAGCACGCGTTCGACCATGCGGCGGCGCAGCCTTGCCGCACCGCCGGCGGTGTCGACAAATCCGATTTCGCGATCGGCTTCAAGCGCGACGCGGAATGCGGCGAATGTCGATTCCGGCAGGCCCGCGCGTTTCAGGAGTGCGAGAAGGCTGGCGCTGCCGCGATCGTGGAGCAGCGCGGCGACGCGCGAGCGCGGCAGATCGGACAATTCCGCCAACGCCGCTTCGAACAGTTCGAGATTGCCGGATAACAGCGCGCGGAGGATCAATCCGGCGGTAAGCTGGCCGGTCACGCGCAAATGCCGCACCAGGCCGACCATGTCCTCGCCACGCGAGGCGGCGGCGATATTCACGGTGGAGCGATCGCGCGCTTCGCTTGCAAGGCGCTCAGCGCGGTCGGCACTCAGCCAGTTCCTGGCAACAACGAACTGCGCCAGCGTGTCCGACAATTTGGCAACGAGCGCCAGGCGCGTCGCTGCCGGCAAATCTTCCAGCACCAGCATCGATTCCCGGATCGCGGCCAAATGGCCATGACGCTCAACAATGCGATCCCAGGAGAACGGAGCAAGCTCGGCATAGGCGTTCTCGATCAGCTCCAGCGCGGCCTCGGCCGTTCCTACCTCCGCAATCGCCGCGCAAACCGAAGCTGGCAGATTGATGCGGCGCGCGATCGCGCATTGCGTTTCGCTGTTGCCGGTCGCGACGATGTCGACGAGGTCGGCATCGATCAGCAGTGGCGAGTGCTCGAGAATCGGAAGCGAAACCGAAGGCTGGTCAACCGACAGCGCCTGAACGATGGCGGCCGGCGCTTCGAGGCTGCGCGCAAACACTTCCGCCATGGCCTGTCGCACCAGGGGCGAGGCGTCGTCGAGCTGCATCAACAGCGCGCCTTCGGCCGCTGCGCGGTCCTCTTCGGTGAGGTTGGAAATCAGCCAGGCCCGCGCCAAGGCTCGGGTTGCTTCCGCCCGCTCGCCCGCAGGCGCTGTCTTGATCCAACTGATGAACTGCCGAACGATCATTGTCCTGCCGGCTTACGCAACGATCGACACCGCGATACGGCGCCACTGCAAGACAAAATAAACCACGACGCTTAACAAAGCGTTCACCATAAGCAACTGGTTTTATTGACGTTTTGTTAAGCGATGTGGCGGGTTGTTAAAGTGATGAGGCAATGACCCAAGGTTGCTAGCCGCTGAACGTGCCGCTGCGGTCACTGAACAGATCCAGCCTGCCGCCATTGCTCGCTGGCAGCGAGGGCACAGACGAAGCCGAAGCCACGGCGACTGGGCCGGTCTGCGGATCCGAGGTCAAGGACGAGCCCTTGCCCCATAGCTCCCTTACCGCCTGAGAGACCGGCTGGGTGCGCTCACCTGACTGAAACAGGGAGCGGAAGATCGGATCGGATGGGGCGGAATTTGTCGCGCTGGCTGCCGAGGCGACCGTCACCGGCTCAGTCGTTCGCACGTCCGGAAAGGTCGAGAGATAGGCCGCATTGTCGACGGCAGGCGTGGTCGGAGGCGCACTCGCGAGCGCCACGGGAGGCTTCAGCCCTCCGACCGAGGCCAGCGCATTGCGGGTTGCCGGCGAGACGGCGGCGCTGGCGTAGCGCTGCGTCAACACCGAGTAGACTTCGGAAACGCTGCGCTTGCGCCCGATGCGGTCATAGAAGATGGAATGGTTCGCCGCCGCGGCGTTGGGAAAGAGCCGCGCGCCGGATGCCTGCGGGTTGTCCTCGGCGTTCGATATCAATTTGGCCGCGCCGCCGACACCCATGAAATGCGCCATGTACAATTCGCTGTCGGTCGGACGGCGGCCGATCATGCCTGTGAGCCTGAAACTGTTGGACTGGGTCAGAGCAGCCGCCATGGTCGAAGCGGCGGCAGGATCGTCGCGCAGCTTCAGGATCGAGCGGCGCGTGGCGGGATCGCTGACCGAATAGCTGCCGTCGGACGATTTGGTGATGGCGTCGGCGTATTGGCCATAGCCGAACTGGGCGCCCGCCTCCTTGACGGTACCGAGCCATGTCTGTTCGATGAATTGAAACAACCCGTGCGCCGACGAGGTCGCAGCGCCCGCCGCCGGATTGAAATCCGACTCCATCTTGGCGGTGGCGAGCAGATATTCGAAGCTGGTGCCGCTCGTGCCCGCTGCCTGCTTGATCGCGCCGGCGATGCGGACACGCGAAGGATCAACACCTGGCGTTGCCGTGGCGTTGAATGTGTCGGCCGACATGTTCCGGTCTCCGCTCCCCGCGAAACGACCTATCTGCCCGAGACTCAAGCTCCCACTTGCACCCGGGACGTGGGTCACAGTGGGGTGTTTATGGTTAAGGAGGCGTAAACAAGCGGCGTAACCGGGCCATTGGTGAACCAACGACCCCGCGTATTGTGCGACCGGTCACCGGCCGGTGAAGAATCATTTGCGGTAGAGCGGCTTCGGATCATCCACGAACGACAATCGCGCGCCGCCCCCGCCCGCTTCGATCTTTCGGTAGAAGCAGGAGCGCCGTCCGGTATGGCAGGCGGCCCCGGTCTGCTCGACGCGGACCCAGACTGCGTCCTGATCGCAATCGGTACGCATCTCAACCACACGCTGGACGTGACCGGAGGTTTCGCCCTTGCGCCACAGCGATTGGCGGGAGCGGCTGTAATACCAGGCTTCTCCGCTCGCGATCGTCTTGCGCAGCGCCTCCTCATTCATGTGCGCGACCATCAATACCTCGCCGGTGCCGACGTCGGTCGCGACACAGGTCACAAGACCGGCAGCGTCGAATTTGGGCTGAAACTTGAGCCCTTCCTCGATCTCGTTGCTATCGGATGAAGCGGACACGACCGTGCTCGAAAAATGAAGGGCGAAGCGTAGAGCGCGGTTCCGACCAAATCGGAACCGGCCGATTCATTGTTGCAGCTTAACGCATTTTGACTGACGCGAAGCGCGGTCCCTTACGCCCGATGCGGACCTCGCACCATCGACAGGAAGCGCGCCTGCTCCGCCGGATTGTCGCGGAACATGCCGGTGAAACGGCTGGTGAAGGTCATTGCGCCGTGCTTGGCGACGCCGCGTACCGACATGCAGGTATGCTCGGCCTCAACCATCACAGCCACGCCACGGGGTTTTAAAATCTCGTCAATGGCGGCTGCGATCTGGGCGGTCAGATGCTCCTGGGTCTGCAGGCGGCGGGCGAAGATGTCGGTCAGCCGCGCCAGCTTCGACAGCCCCACGACCCGCTCCACCGGCGTGTAGGCGATATGCGCCTTGCCGTAGAACGGCATCATGTGATGCTCGCATTGCGAGGTGAATTCGATGTCGCGGACCAGCACGAAATCGTCGTAACCGGCGGTCTCGCCAAAGGTGCGGTTGAGCACCTCGGCCGGACATTGATGATAACCCTGGTAAAGTTCGTCGTAGGCCTCGACCACTCGGCGCGGCGTATCCAGAAGGCCCTCGCGGTCAGGATCTTCGCCGATATAGCTGAGCAGGGTCTGCACGGCCTGTTCGGCTTCAGCCCGCGACGGGCGCGGCTGGTCGGCGCGAACCACGGCGGCCATGAATTCGGCAGGGTCGAGCTCGGCGGGCCGGGTTTCCGGCGCCCTCGCCTCGGAAGGCTTAATATCCGAAGGCTTGATATCCGAAGGATTGAGATCGGGAGCCTTAAGATCAGGAGCCTTAAGATCAGGAGCCTTAAGATCAGGAGCCCTGCCTGGGCGGAGAGATTTGATCAGCGCGTCCATGTCAACTCCGTTCGACCGGCCGTAAGACCGGAGTGTCACCGGCAGACGGGGCGGCATTGTACCGCCGGACGCCTGTGTCCCGTAAGCGCTTTACCGTAGTAACCAAGACGTTCCTGCTTCGGGGGGGTCCTGGCTCAAGTCGCCCGGGATTGGCGGCTGTATTTCCGCCACCGCCAACCCATATATAGGGCTATGGACCACGGCCGCCAAGGGCGATCACTGGTGGTCCACCAGGGGCGATCAGGCTTCGGCCACGAGATCTCGATCTATGCTGAACGATATTTACAACAAGCGCATCATCGAACTGGCTGGCAACATCCCCCGGCTGGGGCAACTCGCCTCGCCTGACGCCTCCGCGACGGCGCATTCCAAGCTATGCGGCTCGACCGTCAAGGTGGACCTCAAGATGGAGGGACCGGTAGTCACCGACTTCGCCCATCAGGTAAAGGCCTGCGCGCTGGGCCAAGCCTCCTCTTCGATCATGGCAAGCCACGTGGTTGGCTCAACAGCGAGTGAATTGCGCGAACTGCGCGAGACGGTCCGCAAGATGCTGAAGGAAAACGGCAGCCCTCCGAACGGCAAATGGGCGGACATCGCGTTTCTCGAGCCGGTTCGCGACTACAAGGCGCGGCATGCCTCGACCATGCTGACTTTCGACGCCGTGGTCGACGCGATCGGCCAGATCGAAGCGAAGACCGCCCAGCCTGCTTCGGCCTGAAGGCGCTCGTCATTTCCTGCAAAAGCGAGTTGCGTTAACCGAATTCGCTACGGCGAAGGCGCTGCCGCAACGCTCGCCGTCGGCAAGAGCGCGTCGGCGGTCTTGGTGGATTTCGCAGGCGCCGCAATCGCCAGATCATCCGCGCCGGCGCTCACGAGGCGATCCTGCACTGGTTTTGCGGCGACGACCGTGACCGGCGCGGCAGCCCCGCCGATCTGCGGCAACACTTCGGCCATTGTATCCGTTGTCACAAGATTGGTCATACGCAACTCGTCCCGGGACAATTCATGCAGATCTTCCCACGGCGGCACGTTCAGCGACAGCGACAACAGATCGCCGGCGCCGCCCATGTCGAAAGTGTATTTGGCAAGCCGCCCGATATCGCGTTCCACGATCATCAGATCGTCCGCGGAATAGTTTGCAGCCCTCGCATCCTCGGCGCGATCGCCCATCCAGATCTGGTGCACTCTCACATGCGCGGTTTCAGGCACGTAGCGCGACTTGCCCGACAGCAGCAGGAACACACACATCGACTCGCAATACGCATCAGGCATCACGCTGAAACGACGATCTTGCGCGCCATGAGTCTCGACGCTGGTGCCGACCGTCGTCATCAGACCGAGATTGCGGAACCGGCGACCAAGCGCGATGGAGTCGTTCACCGAGCCGCCGCTGGAATCCAGCACAATGGTGGCGCCGTGAAGTTCCCGCCCTTTGGCGAAATCTTCGAAGTCTTTCGGACTCTCATTGGTCACGATGCCGACGGCGCTGACCCAGCCGCGGCAATTGGGCTCGCAGGCCACCCAGGTGAACCGCATCGGCAATTTGCGCTCCTCAAGCGCGCCCCCGGCTTGCGCCGAGCCGCCGAGGGCGGCAATCACGCCGGACACGGAGATGGAGAGCGCGGCAGCGCCAAGCAGCGCCAAACCGCAGAAGCCAAGCGATTTCACGAACTTCAATTTGGTTCCTTCCCCGCAAGCCCCAAAACGCGCGATGGCAACGGCCCCGACACAGCGACATACGATTCTGTCATGGCGCTGTTACGAAGCGTAAACGTGATGCGCCGAATCGTCCAGAGAACCTTTGCTGCAGCGCGACGCAAATCGTTGATATTTCTTAAACTGTGGCACAATTATTGGCGAGGGCCGGTTCCACGGACGGGAACCCGGCAGATGGCGCACCAAACCGCAGCACACCGCCCATGAAACATTCACTGTCGCAGCATTGTGTCGAATGCTCCGGCGCCGCGGCGCGGATGCCGCGCAGAGTGGGGCGCGCGTTGATCTGGATTTATAGGCACACGCTCTCGCCACTTGTCGGCTACAATTGTCGTCATCTGCCGACCTGTTCGGTTTATGCCGACGAGGCTGTCGAGCGCTTCGGGTTGTGGGGCGGAGGATGGATGACGCTTGCTCGCTTGTTGCGTTGTCATCCCTGGGGCACATCGGGAATCGACAACGTCCCCCAGACAAGGCCTGCCGGCGCACGCTGGTATCTGCCGTGGCGTTATGGACGCTGGCGTGGCGTCAACGCGCCGTAAGCTGCCTGCTGCACCGCACTTAATCGAAAGACTTACTGCGGCGGCGGAACCAGAGTATTATCATGCTGTTGGTTCGATGTCTTCCGAAGGAGGACACGATGCGCTGGAAATTTAGCAGCGGGGGTCACGATCCCAGGCAGATCGACCTGCTGGCCGCGCTCGCGATCGTCGCCTTCATCGTTGCAGTCGGCCACTTCTTGTACATGACCGAGTACCCGAAGCCGCAAACCGCGAGCGCCTTCATCGAGCCCAGTCAGAGCGTGCGCTGGTGAAACGGCTGCGGCGTCAATTCAAAAACGAAACCAGAGGAAGCCCCGCTGCTGCTGTTGTGCCTGCGGCTGAATCAGTGCTGGCGGCCGCGGCTTTCGCGGGCGGGGTTTGGGCGGCGGAAGGGTCTCTGTTGACGACGTCGCGTCGGCGGTGACCGAGCCGTCGTCGGGCGTCCTGACCGACAACAGCAGATTCGATTCGTGGGTGCGCCAGCGATAGCCGATGCCGAAATCCATCGGCTGCGCGCGGCGGAAAAGTTCGGCGTAGGATTCCTGATATCTTCCATAGAATTCGGAGATCGGTCCGGCGTAACGGCCAAACGGGAAGAAGCGCCATTTCTTTGAACCGTAATAGGCCAGCGGAATTCCGGAATCGTCCTGAATGATAGTGGCGCTGTTGGCGAGAATGAAATCGCGTACCGCGGTGAAGTTGGGGGAATGCAGAAGGTATGACGCGCTCTTGATCAGGCTGTTGCCCGGCGCAAGCGTAGCGCAAAATTTCAAAAAGCCGCTTGATCTCACGCCGGAATTGGAAAGATCAGTCGAGAAGTAATACAGCGTCTTTTCCGCACCATCGCTGCCGGCGAACACGATGCGTACCCCGTGGGTCGCATTGGGCCCCGGATTCTCGCCTGCGAAATACGCTGTTCCCTTGTCGTCGAGCGCGACGGGGCTGACGTTGCGGATGGTCTTGCCCGAGCGCGCAAGGAACACGTAGAGGATGGGCAATGTACCGTTGAGCTGGCCCGCGTGCAGGTCGACCTTCATTTTCTTGGTGATGAAAAAGGAAAAGCTCAAGATCGAGCCGAGCGAGTGCTCGACATTGTAGAGCGCCGCGTCGACGCCGCCGCGTGGCATTCGCGTCAGATCCGGCACCGATCCCGGCGGTTCGAGCGCGCTCAGCACATAGGTCGACGCGTTCGAGTAGAACGCGTCGGCATAGAGGAAATCCGGGCCCGAGAACATGTAGAACATCGTCGGCTTGGGCGCGGCGAGATTGGCGTTCGCCCAGGTGCGGATCCTCGACAATTGCCGCTGTTCGAGCTGCGCGAATGCCGCGTCAAAGAATTTTGCGTGATGCTGCCAGGCCGCGTCCTTGGTCAGCGGCATCAACGGCGAATCGGCGGACGGCGGCATGCCGGCGAGAAAGCGCGCGGTGTCGTCGGCGGTCGCGGTATCGACGGCGCGCGCCGGCAACACGGCCACCAAGAGCGCTGCAGCTGCGAATACCGCGATTTTCATCGTGCCAAACATCTCTAGTCGCGACCTGACGGGTGGGTTGGTGAGGGGCTCGCGGAACCGGCATCGTCACGTTTGCGGAAAATCGCATAGATCAGAAGGCCCGAAGCCATAATCAGAATGCCAAGAAAGGACTGCAGCGGCCGGTCGACGGCAAGATAGTACATCATGAAAAGTGTAACGAGCAGGAAAACCACCGGCGTTACCGGGTATCCAAAGGCACGATAGGGCCGCGGCAGGTTCGGCTGCGTGATGCGCAACTTGATGACGCCGAGCACGGTGAAGAACGAACAGAACAGCAGCGCAAACTGGACGAAATCAAGCACCGCCTCGAAACTTCGGGTGAACAGCATCAAGGTGGCGACAGCGAGCTGAAACAGGATGGCATAGACCGGCGCACCGTCGATGGATCTGCGCGAAAAGATTCTCAGCGCCGGGATGTCCTCGCCCATGGTCATCATCACGCGCGGGCCGATCCACATCATCGCGCTGATGGAAGATATGAGGCCGACGCAGATCATCGCGCTGACGACGCGCCCGCCGATCTCGCCGAAGATGAAGCTTCCAGAGATCCGTGCCACGTCGAGTTGTCCGGCCAGTTTGTCGATCGGCGCGGTGTGAAGAAAGATCGCGTTCAGCGCGACGTAGAGCACGAGCACGATCGACGTTCCCGCCAGCATCGCGCGCGGCAGGTTTTGCCTTGCATCATGTATTTCGCCAATGATGTAGGTGGCGGCGTTCCACCCCGAGAACGAGTACATCACGAAGACAAGGCCGATCGCAAATGGCGCGCTGGTGACGTAACCAATGTCGGACGGGTGTGGCGCAAAAGAGACCGGCTGCGGCTCGCCGATCGCAAAGCCCGCGATCAGGAACGCGGTGATCAAGACGACCTTCAGGATGGTGGCGATCAGTTGGAAGGTGCCGGAGTGCCTGATCCCGGTCAGTTGCACCAGCGAGACGAGCCAGACTGCGGCGACCGCAAGGGCCAGCGGCGGCGCGCCGGGAAATACCGATTTGCCATATTCCCCGAAGGCCATCGCGGCGAGCGCCACCGGTGCCGCGAAACCGACCGTTGCCGAGACCCAGCCTGCCAGAAATCCAAAAGCCGGGTGATAGGCGCGACTGAGGAAATTGTACTCCCCGCTGGAGCGCGGAAACATCGCACCGAGCTCGCCATAGGAAAATACACCGCACAGCGCCACGATCCCGCCGACCATCCACAGGAGAAGGATGGCAAAGCCCGATGGAATGTCCTTGACCTGAAAACCGAGGCTGGTGAAGACGCCAACGCCGATCATGTCGGCGACGACGATCGCGCCAGCCACGACCACCGAAACCGTGGATCCGCCGCGAAGCCGGCCGTTGCTCCGAATCTTGGATTCGCATTCCGTCCCGGCACGCAGCTTTGCAAATGATGGAATCAAAGGACCACCGGCTAAAATAAATCTCTGAGGCAGATCCCTGCCCCACGCAGACGATTTCAACGTTGCAGGCTGAACCCGGCCAATTCAAGAAGGGTTAACGGCCATTGAATCTCAACCGTTTTCGGTGTTTTGGTACCTTTATTGGGCATCATAAATGGTGGACAGGCTCTGGATGGGGCCGAAAGGCACTTTCCACCCCACAATCACGACACGATTTCGTGCTTTCTCGGCGGCTTCGGGAATGGGGAAGAATTTCCCGAGGATTAACGTCACCGCAACGCATTGCGAGCTGACATAGGCCGGTCGTCGGCGGTTGGGGCAAAGGGGTGGATGGTCGGGGCTAATCCGATCCACAAGGCATATGAGCGCGCGAACCCGGTGAAGTTATCGGGTGCGCTGCGCCGCGTGCTGACGTTTGCCGCCAAGATCCCGCAGCAATCAAGACCCTCGCGCTGGCTCGCACTGTTTGCCCTGGTGATTCCGTTATCATTTGCTGTTGTCCAAGGTAGCAAGGCGCCGAGCGCCGCCACACTGGCAGCCAACTTGCAAGGCGCAGGCGACACCTTTGACGACCGCTTCCCGAAACCGAGCTTCAAGGATCGATTCCCCACGCAGGCGGAGAGCCTGGCGCAACATCCGGCCACGACCGCCGACGCGCAAAGCCGCCGCGCGGTGCAGGTGCAGGTGCGGCCGAAGCCCGCCCCTTATCGCGTCGCCTCGCTGGAGCCGACTGTGCCCTATCAGCGCCCCCGCGAGGAGCTGACCACCCTGGTCGGCTTGAAATCCTCCGCCTTTCCCTATTTCGGAAACAATCCGCGCACTGACGAACCGTTCATCAATATTTCCAAAGGCGAGCGCCGCGGTCACCGAAGCTACGGCGGAAAAGTCTACTGGCAGGACGAGACCTACAATGACAACCGCGTCCTGATGCACGTCCCCGAAAATTTCGACATCAAGAAACCCGGCGTGATCGTCGTGTTCTTCCACGGCCATGGCGCCAAGCTCGAGCGCGACGTGCGCGACCGGCAGCTCGTGCCCCAGCAGATTTCGCAGTCCGGCGCAAATGCCGTGCTGCTGGCGCCTCAGCTTGCCGTCGATGCCGCCGATTCCAGCGCCGGCAAATTCTGGCAGCCCGGTGGACTCAAGCGCTTTGTCAGCGAATCAGCCGATCATCTCGCCAGGCTCTACGGCGATCCCAGTGCGGCGAAAACCTTCGCCAACATGCCAGTGATCATCATCGGCTACAGCGGCGGCTTCGTTCCGACCGCATGGAGCCTGGAAGTCGGCGGTCTCGGCAATCGCGTGCGCGGCGTGGTGCTGCTCGACGCGGTCTATGGCGAATTGGACAAGTTTGCGTCCTGGGTCGCCAACAACCGCTCCGGTTTCTTCGTGAGCGCCTATACCCGCTACACCCAGCGGCACGACCAGGAATTGATGGCGATGATCCGCGAC
>Ga0310916_10002965_pt1 | contig 10468 bp, 12 predicted proteins | sample GREbulkMGLF176_FD_203444 | JGI IMG/M metagenome (GOLD analysis project Ga0310916, IMG submission 203444) | Lab enrichment of tropical soil microbial communities from Luquillo Experimental Forest, Puerto Rico - GRE.bulkMG.LF176 | ecosystem: Environmental > Terrestrial > Soil > Tropical forest >... | reverse complement strand
GTCTCGCCGACTCGCTGGCGTTTGCCCAAGCCCTGTCAGCCGTTGCGAGCCCTTACGAGCTACACGTGATGGAAGGAATACCGCACGGCTTCATGCAGATGAGCACGCTCGACGGCTGCCGCGCGGCCATGCGCTTGATGTGGGAGTTCCTCGCGCGCAACGTCTGAGCGCGTCCTTCTGCCGCTCACAGCGCTGGTCCAACGCGGCTTCTCCCCGCTGGCCTGCATGGAGCGCCGCCGCCGCGCATGGGAAACTGCGGGCTTCGACGGGCAGCCCTCGCTGCTTCGCACGAGAGTGCAGGCGTTGGCTTGCCAGCCGTAGCTGCGGAGCAGCAAAGGCTGGTGGGCGCTGTAGGGATTGAACCTACGACCTCTCCCGTGTGAAGGGAACGCTCTTTCTAGATATCAATGAGTTAGCACGGCATCTGCCCTCGTTCGTTCCCGTTTGCGTGGGGGTTTCATTGCCGTTTCATTGCCGGCGGGAAAAAGCAGCAACGGCGGCCCGCAGGTGGTCCTTGGCATGATGTCCGTAGGTGCGCCGAATTACTTCCTCGGAACAGCCGAGCACACCGGCCACGTCGTAGACCGACACCCCGCGTTGCAACAACCAAGTGGCGGCAGTGTGCCGCAACACATGCGGCGTCACATCCGAGCCAAGCCCGACAAGTTCGCGGGCGCGGCGCCAAGCGCGGCGTTCCTGCGAGGCAATGGGCAACCCCTGCCACTCGACCAGGAACCGCGCCGTGTGCTTTCGCCATCGTCGCAGGTGCGGCAGTAGCCGCGGCGGGATGGGCAGGGCAGGGCGACGCTTGCCGCGCTCCACGGCGCCCGCTGGGCGGCGGTAGAGGACGCCCGCTTTGAGATCGATCCAGCCGCCGGTAGTGTTCGGCATCCATTGCAGCCGCAAAATGGCATCGTGCCTCGTGCCGGCAAGATGGCGGTTAATCCGGAAGTGGTGTCGCTTGCCGTCTGCATCCCACCCGAGCGCGCCCCATAAGAGCTGCGCGGCCTCGGTGCGAGTAAGATGACGCTCGCGAGGACCGGCCTGCGGCGGTAGCGTTACTGGAATTGGCCGGTCCAACAAGCCATCTCGCCAACACCAGCGTAGCGCCGCGCCGAGGACCACAAGTTCATGGCGTGCGGTCGATGCGGACACGTGCTTCCGTCGGGTCTTCGCCCGAACGTCTTTTTGCGCGCACCGCCACGCGACATACTCGGTGCAGGCAGTGGCCGTGATGGTGGCCGTAGTCTTCCCGCCAAAAAAGTCGGCGAGTTTAAGGGCGGCGCCGCCGATCAAATCTGGCCGCCGCGTTGTCGGTGCGTGCTTCTCGCAATAGACGGCGAGGGCATCCGCTATCGCGACCCGAGCGGGATGACCGTCCCCGAAGTCCGGCTCGTGCTTGCGTCCGAGGTATGCCTCGAGGGCTTTTTCAGCTTTTCGGCGATCGCTTTGAGGTGCGCCTGTTGTGATTTGCCGTCCGGCATCGAGGATGATCCAGTAGGCGGCTCCGTCGCGTCGCTTTCGGAGGTAGAGGCGGGGCGGGGCGGTTGGGCGCGGCATTTCTCCCTCATGGTGGCGATGGCGGCGAGCGTGGTGAAATCTTTGCCGGCAATGCGCTCGATCATTAGGCGCCCGCGAGCGGCTTCGCAGCGCAGACCGGAAGCGGTCATAGCGCCGCCAGGGAAGGCGATGCGGGCGGCGACGTCCAGGCGCAATGGTGTGTCTGGACCGATCTCTTGGGGAAGTACTGGTGCGCGGGGCATGGGAATCAGGCCGCCTTCCCTTCCGACTATTCTTTTTCGGGTTGGTCTGAAGATTCAGGCCGAGCGGCACCAACCCCGGAAACCGTCCGAGCTCTGGGATCGATTATGAGCCCTAGCCATCATCACGCCGCGTCCTTCCCTTTCCCTTTCTTCCTTTTGATTTTTTCCTCTACGAATGCGTCCAAGAATGCCTTCCGCAGCTTTTCGCGTACAGGAAGTGGGGTATGCACTTTCGCAAATATCTCTTGAAGCAACCGCTCAACCTCGACGGATGCTTGCACGGCCGGCATCGGCGTATTCGCTTCCTCCTCAGTAATGAAGGGGCCGGGAGGTGAGGAACCGGGAGGTACTAGAACTTCCCCTCCATAGCGAGGATCGTTGGCCCTGATCCATCCGTTCTCAGTCAATACTGCTCTCGCCGTTCTGATGTTGTGCAGCCGCAATTCGATCGCGTCTTGCCAAAGTTCCTCATGCGCGATCGTGGCGCGCAAGCGTCTCACAACTTCTTCGGAAACGCTTCGAGAATTCCGTTTTGCTAACTCCGTTAAGAGCTGGCGCTCGTCGGGCCGCATCAACACGTGAAGCTGCTTCTCTCGGCGTTCGCCGGACGCCAGCGGGGGACGACCGCGCCTTGGCTTTTTCATGTATGGACCTGTACGTAATTCCAAATTCGAGGTGCCTATATATTTGGCAGTTCTGGCATTGACAATCAGAAAGCACATTTTATTCTGTATATATAAATACGGCAAATCGAATGTCAATTTGAAGATGGAGTCGCCCGTGCGTGAACTCGTGAAGGAGATGGGGGCGGAGGGATTAATGTCGGAAGTAACAGAGTCCCGCAACGGCAAAGTCAACCCCGCAGTCCCCCAGGCGTCGCGGGAGCAGCTCGAAGCTGTTGACATTCCGGCCATCGAGAAGGCGGCCGCCAATCCGTCAAGGTTGGCTCCGCACCAACCTTCAAAGTCAGACATCCTCCGGCAAGCTGAGGAGGCGATGACACGCCTCGCTAAGGGTCAGAACTGGGACGATTGGGTCAAAGTTATGCGGGCGTTCGATATGGGCCGTTCAACCGCTATGCTGGAGGCGAACACAAACCGCCCATTCGGCCCTCGCTATACGGCGGCTTTTGGGAAATGGCTTCGTTGTCATCCGGCGTTTGAAGCGGTTCACAAGACTGACCGCAGTCGATTTCTTAAGTGCTTCGACAATCTTGAGGAAATCAACAATTGGCGTTGCAAAAACGTACCTCCGCATCAGCTTCTCAAATTGAACTATCCTCCGACTGTTATGAAACATTGGGAAAGCTGGAAGAAGAAACAAGCGGGAACGGTTTCCGAAGAAAATGAACCCGCACCCAGGGCAGAGCCGACGGCGCCGGGCTTGACCCTGGAAATGTGGAAGGCTGGAAGCTCTAAGATTAAAGGGCAAATTCTTGACTACGAGGGGCGCAACGGCCTGATGAAGTTGATGTCGGCCGCGCTATTGGCGGAGCTCAAAGACGCCCTGATCGGCCAAGAAATCCAGGCTGCTTCAACGTCGACGACGCTGGCGGTGAATTTGACCAAGCTCCTCCAAGGGGGCTCTTTCCGGCGTAGATGCTGCAGATAGCCCGCTCGCGAAGATCGACGCCAAGCTGAAAGCGAGCGGTCGCGATTGTCGCGACGTGCTCATCGCCATCGCGACGCGAAAGAAAAGCAAGCACCACGCCTAACAGGGGCGAGCACTCTTTTCGTGCACCTGCACGGAGACCCTCCACAGCCTGGCCGGGCTGTGGAAGGGGAGCGGGCCAGCGGTGGATCGCCAGCCCGTCAATTCGGCCTACGGAGAATCGCCACGCTTGAACTCGCCGCCGAGATCGTCAGGGCGGCGGAGCGCGCGTGGGGAAGGATGCGATGAAAATTATCACCGCCGACGAACGCCTGCGCGAGAAGTCGGGCGTGAAAATGCTGATCGCCGGTCCGCCGAAAATCGGCAAGACCACCTTATTGTACACGCTCAACCCCGAGCGGACCCTGTTCATCGATTTCGAGGCCGGCGACCTCGCAGTCAAAGACTGGCGGGGCGATACGCTGCGCCCGCGAACTTGGGGCGAGTGTCGGGATCTTGCGTGCTTTCTTACCGGAGCCAATCCGGCGCTGCCGCCAGCAGCATCCTATAGTCAAGCCCATTTCGACGCGATTTATGCGACTTTCAAAGACATAACGCTCGACAAGTACGATACGTTTTTCGTCGACAGCATCACCGCCGTTGGGCGCCTCTGTTACGGCTACGCCCAAGAGCAGCCGGAAGCCTTCAGCGAGCGCAGCGGCAGGCGGGATATACGCAGCACGTACGGCTTGCACGCAAGAGAGCTGATCGCGTGGCTGCTACAATTGCAGCACGCGCGCGGAAAAAACGTAATCTTCGTCGCCATCCTCGAATGGGCTGCCGACGAATTTCGGCGCGGCGAATGGTCAATTCAACTCGAAGGTCAAAAAACTGCGCGCGAGCTACCCGGTATCGTCGCTCAGATCATCACGATGAACTTCGTGGACTTCGGAGATAAGCAGCCGCCGGCCCGCTGCTTCGTGTGCCAACCCAATATCTGGCATTTCCCCGCCGGCGACCGTTCCGGAAAACTAGATCTACTCGAAAAGCCCCACCTCGGCGAGCTGCTGACGAAACTCGTCACGCAGACCGAGAGAAAACCGTTCACCTACCAAACCCCGACCCCGCAGGAACAGGAGACGTGACCATGTCTATGGACTTCAACGATGCAACCGGAAAACAGCGCAATACCGATCTCATCCCCACCAACACGATCGCCCCCGTCGCAATGCATATTCGCAGCGGCAATGCAGGACCCGGAGGTTGGCTCAAGCGCGCAAAGGACAAACGCTCCGAGGCGCTCGACTGCGAGTTCACCGTCATCGGCGGCGAGTTCGCACGGCGAAAATTTTGGGCCTTGTTGACCCTGGCCGGCACGACTGACGGCCACGGCCAGATGGCAGAAACCAACCGCGCGCTGCTCTGTGCAATCCTCGAGTCCGCGCGCGGCATCACACCCAAGGACATGAGCGAGGCCGCCAAGCAGGCCCGGCAAGTTGAGACCTACGGCGATTTCGACGGCCTCTGTTTCGTGGCCAAGATCGGCATCAAGAAGGGCGAGCCGAAGCCGGACGGCAGCGGCAATTACCCGGATAAGAACGTGCTGCTCGAGGCGATCACCCCCGACCATAAGCAATGGCACAGCGTCGAGCAGCAGCCGCCATTTCCGAAGTCCAGCGGCGGCGGCGGTGCCGCGCCGGCGAGCGGCGGCGGCCAGGTCATTCAGCGCCCCCAATGGGGGCACTGATGGATAGCGCAATCGCAGACGCCTGGCTCCGAAAGGCGACCACTGCCGCCATCGCGGCCGCCCGCAAGATCACCGAAGACGGCACCGTCGATCCGGCGGTGCCGGTGGGACGGCTCAGCGACGTCGAGTGGGGATGGATCTTCTCCGGCAGCCTGTTCGCCTGGATCGTGGTGCGCAGCGAGCAGGCGGTCGCCGAGCAGATCGACAGCGAACTCACCATCCGCGCGGTTGGCTACGATCCGAACCCGTGGGACGTGGGCGCCATCGCGGCGATCCTGCCGGACCTCAGCGAAACTCCCGGCATCGATTGGGCGAAGCCGCTCGTCAGCTGGTCGCGCGAGGAAATGCTAGCATTTCTGACCGCGGCGTTCGCGCTCATCCGCAAGGGCATGATCGCTCGCGACCTCAGCGGCGGCACGATCACCCGAAAATCAAGTGCGGCCCAGCTTGCACGCCAGGCCAATGCAGCGGCCGGCGGGCCGCTGATGACAAGTGACGAACTGAATGACCCGATCGGCCGCCTGTAAATGCCGAGTATCGTGCCGTGCTCGACTTCAACCGAGTCAACATTTCAGCCTCGTCAGTCAGCGTCGGAATCAATGAGGCAATCGAACGAGCTGCGCTGCGCAGCATCAGGCAGCCGCGCTCCTATCTCGGCGCTTCGATTGTCGGGCACGAATGCTTGAGACGGGTTCAGTACGATTGGTTTTGCGATCCGGTACACGCCGCCCGCACCTACGAGATTTTCGAGCGCGGGCATTATTTCGAGCAGCGCTCTCGACAGCATCTGGTAGACGCGGGATTCCGCTTCGCCCCGTCCCTAGCGCTCGCATTCTCCGCCGCCGACGGGCTACTCCGTGGCCATGCCGACGGGATCATAATCGCGGGTCCGGACCTGCCCGGTCTTTATCTAATCTATCCGCTGATCTGGGAGCATAAAGCGCTTGGTGCCAAAGGCTGGAAGAAGCTCGAGCGCGACGGCCTGACCAAGGCCTTTCCCGAATACGCGACACAGGTCGCGCTTTACCAAGCCTATCTGGACGTCACCAACCCGGCGCTCTTTACCGCGCTCAACGCCGATACCTGTGAGCGCATGCACTTTCTCGTGCCATTCGATGCCGAGCGCGCACAAGCCGCGAGCGATCGCGCGGTAACGATCATCGCAGCCAGCCGCGCCGGCCAGCTGCTACCGCGGTTCACCGATGATGCGGATGACTGGCGCTGCAGGATGTGCAGTCACTGGGAAAGATGTTGGAAAGAGAGCCGGGACTAATGTGCTCGCTCCCAGTGCCGACAAGCTCGGCAAGCTGATCCGGAAGAAATTCAGCAAGGAGGAGGCACTAGAGATTTATCAACGCGGTGTCGCCGATAGCTGGCGTGCAGCTGAGAGCGCGCAAAGCGGGCCATTTTTTCGCACCGTCAACCTCAACGACGAGCCGTGCTGGCACGACATCGCGTGCGAATGCGCGGCACATAACGCCCAGCTGCACGACGACCGTGAGCGAAAGTTTATGAACGATATGGTGCGGTGGACCGTGCATGGCGGCTCGCCAACAGAGAAGCAGGCAAAGTGGCTGCGCCCGATCTACGCGAGGATTCGATGAGCGCAAAGCCAACAACCTATAACGGCGACTTAGCAAACCTCCCGCCGGCGCTGCAGCCGCTGACTCTGCAAGATCGTTGGGTGGTATGGCCGTGGGAACAACGTACCAAGAAGAACGGCGAGATCGAATGGACGAAGCCACCGCGGCAAGTGCGTAACCCGAACCACAGCGCTAAGAGCAACGATCCGACAACCTGGGGGTCTTATTCCGCCGCCGTGCAGCGCGTTGCCGATGGTGATGCTGACGGCATTGGCTTCATGCTGCTCAATAGCGACATCGGTGCCGGCGACCTCGACCACGCTCGCAATGTCCAAACCGGTGCTATCGACCCCTGGGCCGAGGACCTTCAGACCGAAGCTAACGGCGCCTATTGCGAGATCACGGTCTCAGGTAGCGGTCTGCGGCTGATCGGAAAAGTCAGCGGACCCGAAACGCATCGAAAATTCACCTTCGACCGCAAGACCCGTGCCGGCATCGAGCTTTATCGCAACACAGCCCGCTACATCACAGTCAGCGGCTTGGAAATTGGCAGCTGTCCCGAATTGCCGCCGCTCGACAACTTTATCGACACCGTATTGGCGCGCTTTGCCGGAAAGGCCAACGGCAAGGCCGGCGTCCTCGATTTTAACGATGCCACCGGCCGACAAGAAATCGATTACGACGATCTGATTAAAAATGGCGCCCCGGAAGGGCAGCGCAGCGAGCTCTTTCAGAGCGTCGTCTGGCATCTCGCTGCCAAGGGCCGGGCGATCGAGCAGGTTGTCGATGAACTTGCTCGCCATCCCAATGGTATCGGGCGGAAATATGCTGATCGGCTACGTGAAGAGGTAACACGCTCCTACGAAAAGTGGCGCCAGCAGAAACACACCGCCGCGACCGGAAACGCCGCACCGATCACGGATCCCTGGCCGCAGATTTACGTCATTGCCGGCGAACTCCCCCGCGTGGTCAATGAAACGGAAGACGCCCTGCTTTTGCTCGGACGCGAGCTCTATCAGCGCGGCGGCCTCGTCGTGCGGCCGGTGCTCTCAAAACTCAAGGCTGCTGATGATCGAGATACGTTCGGCTGGAGCTTGGTTCCGGTCACCCGGCCGTATCTCGTCGAAACCTTAACCCGCGCTGCTCAATTCCTGAAATGGAATGGTCGCAGCAGGCGCTTCCTTCCCACGGATGCGCCAGAGAAAGTCGCAGAGACCTATCTCGCTCGCCAAGGCGCCTGGAAGCTCCCTATCCTGACTGGCATCGTCGCCACCCCTTTCCTGCGCACCGACGGCTCGATCTGCGAGCAGCCGGGCTACGATGCGGCCAGCGGCATGCTGTTCAAGCCCGATGACCAGGACTTCCCACCGATTCCGCAAGCTCCGAGCAAGGAAGACGCGTGCACAGCATTGAAGCAGCTTAACAGCCTAATCGATACCTTCCCGTTCGTTAGCAAACTTGATCGCTCGGTTGCGCTTTCTGGCATCCTCTCCGCGCTCGATCGCCGCTCTATGGTGACCGCGCCACTTCATGCCCTCACGGCGCCGGTTGCAGGATCCGGCAAGTCGCTTCTCGTCGACATTATCTCGATGATCGCCACTGGTCAGATCGCGCCGGTGATCGCGCAGGGACGCAAAGACGAAGAGATGGACAAGCGTCTGGAAACCGCCCTCATGAGCGGCGACAGCATCATCTCAATCGATAATTGCGAACGTCCACTCGAAAGCTCAACGCTATGCCAGGCGCTCACTCAGCAGCGCATGAAAATCCGTATCCTAGGCGAAAGCCGCCACACCGAGGTGCTGGTCAACGCCCTGATCTGCGCCACCGGCAACAACTTGGTGGTGGCCGGCGACCTCACCCGTCGCACGCTGCTGTGCTCGTTGGACGCAGGATGCGAGCGTCCCGAGCTGCGCTCATTCAATACTGACGTGATCGAAACGATCCGGACCCATCGCGGACGGCTTGTCGTCGCGGCCCTGACCATCCTGCGGGCCTGGCATATCGCAAGAGCGAAAGAACGACTGTCCTTATCGCCGTTCGGCTCCTTCGAGCAGTGGTCGCGTCGGGTGCGCGAGCCGCTGGTTTGGCTCGATTGTGCCGATCCCTGCGAGACGGTTCCGCTGGTGCGAGATAGCGATCCAGGGCGCGAAGCCCTGGTCTTAGTCGTGATGCAGTGGGAAAAGAATTTGGGCCTCGATCGGCCGCACACCGTGCAGCAAATCATCGGTCTTGCAGTCAGCGACATCGACTTTCATGCCGCCCTGTCAGCGGTTGCGGCACACCGAGGGGGACTATTGAGCAACCATCGCTTGGGGCGCTGGCTGAACCGGGTGAAAGGCAAAATCGTCAATGGATTGAAGCTGATACACCAGGGAAATGTGCATGGGTACCCGCTTTGGACGCTGACAAAGCAATAGGCTCAGGTTGGGGTTGTTGGGTTTTTTCTCTGTTTTTCGGTCACGCGAGGAGTATGTCAGGGAGGGGGTATGTGACACATTCTATCGAAGCAGTCGAAAAATACGAAAAAAACCCAACAAACCCACCCTGGTGTTTGAACTAGGACGCGCAGGGCACGATCGACGCCATGGTCGAGTCGGCCAGGTGCCCGGCGGCATCCGCTCCGAATGCCGACACCAGCGATGCAGAAGCTCCCCGCGCATTTTCCGTTTCCGAGCCGGTGCATGGATGGCATGGATGAAGGCGGCAAATGGAAGTGCTTAGCATCCTCGCCATGTTCGCCCGCAGCCCTGTCGCCCTCCAGATGCGCCTACAGCGCCGCGCAGCTGACGTCCGGCGGCGTCGCGCGCGGCACCTGATGGGCCTGGGTCGTGACCTGGTCGAGCTGTGAGTCAGTCAACGCGATCTGCGCCATCGGTCTCGCCTCCAGCAACGCCGGAATCGGCCGCGGGCTCCGCGAGCCTGCGGATCGTCTTGGCACGGCGTTTTCGCTCGGCATCCCATTTCTTGATGAGCGCGGGCGGGATCCCGACCCGACGATATTGCGCCCGCCTGGCCGCCGGGCCCGATAGCCATGTTGCGTGAGTGTCGCCCGGCTTCGCGTGGCCGATACAATAGGAAAATCCAGGCTTGCTCGCCTTCTCGTAGCACTCTCGCCACTCCGGTATCAGCTCCGCCAGCTCCGTTTCCGTCAGTTCCGCCATCTCAAACAGGGTGATGCGCTCGGCAGCGAGATCGCGTGGCCGCGGCATTTGTTTTTCGTACGCCCACCATTCTTCGGGGCGAGACCCCGCGCGTGTCGAAGACATGATCCGATCTTTATGCTTGGGCCAGCGCTCATATGAAATCGGCCGGTCCTCCCACAGCCGCGGCCGATCGTCCCTTGGTGGCTTTTTCTTCCGGACGGTCACAGCTCTAGCCCCAAGGTGCGGACGGCGCTCAGGAAGGCTTGCCGGGCATCGCGCTCAACGGCCAGCAGGGGGTGGACTTTTGCCTGGCCATCCCGCCCGATGACTGTCATTCCTTCGCGCAAAATGGCCTCCCGGCACTCCCGCGCCCTTTGGTGGGCCTCCAAAGCAGTGGTCAAAACGGCGATCGCAGTCTTGGTTGAGAACTCGTAGTCCGAAAATATGTCCCCCCAGATTCGCTGTTCCGCCTCGCCAAAATGAGACGGCGGTTCCGGCGCGCTTGCTGGCTGGACAAGCGCCAGAGACGGCCGGAGAACGGCCGGTTCGATCGATTGAAAAGCCAGTTCCGCCCGCGATTTACGGCCTCTTTTTGCCATGCTGGATTATAGCTGATTTTGTAAGAAAAAGTACAGGTTT
>Ga0310916_10002964_pt1 | contig 10469 bp, 10 predicted proteins | sample GREbulkMGLF176_FD_203444 | JGI IMG/M metagenome (GOLD analysis project Ga0310916, IMG submission 203444) | Lab enrichment of tropical soil microbial communities from Luquillo Experimental Forest, Puerto Rico - GRE.bulkMG.LF176 | ecosystem: Environmental > Terrestrial > Soil > Tropical forest >... | reverse complement strand
GCCGTTTTGATCGCCGTCTATCCGGGTGACATCATCCCGGAACGGTGGGCGAAATCATCTCGGAACGCCGAGCGACATCAAATCGGATTGGCGGGCGACATCATCCCGGATTCGCGGGCGACTTCCCTCGGAATCAGCATCAAGATCGTCGACAGCCAAACCCTTCAGGTTTGGCGCGACGATCGTTGGCTGCAATACGGCGTGCCGTACCCCACTGAGCGCGAGGCAATCCTGGAAGCATTTGTGGTTGCCGCCGTCGCCGACAACAACCCACCCACCACCAATGGAGAGTGAGATGGCGAGAACAGTAGCTCGCGCAGTTCGTCGTCGCCGGTCATGACGCTCTCCGCTTGGTGTGTTCGGGCGCCGGCATCTTTGGCAGCAGTGCTGACCGTGATCCGCGCGCCGGCAGCGGCGCCGGGGACGACTTCTCCGGGTTCGCCATCAGTTCGGCGATGAACGGCGGGATCTCGCCGACGCGCTGGACGTTGTTCTCCTGCGCCCAGCCGAGAAAGCCGGCGATCGTCTGGTGATACTCAAAGCACACACGCACCAGGGTCATGGTCGCCGGCAAGGCGCCGATGGTAACCGCCTGGGTCTTGCGGGCACGCGGAGGTAGCGTCCCAAACGCCGCGCCCCGGACGCGGCCTTCCTTTAGTATACGGTCGGTGATCTCGTGCAGGATCGCGGGCTGCTCCGGCCAGAACGACACCAGCACCGTATTGGAGGAGCGGGCGTCCACTGTGACCCGGATCGCGTCGCGGGGCAAGTCATAGCGAAAATCGTCGAGATAGGCGTCGGTCATGCCGGCCCTCCCGGTGTCGGGTTGTAGGGCGTCCGGCCGGCGGTGCTGAACAAGTGCGGGCGGCTCTGGCGCACCTCGGCAAATGCGTAGGTCAAGGCGACCATGAGGTCGCGGCCGGCCCGCGCCCGCATCGCCTGGGTCAGTTGCATCTCAACATCGCGCGGATCGAGATTGCCTTTCGTCGCGATCTCCAGCGCTTTGACGATGCCCTCGGTCATCTGCCGGTGAGCGGCCTCCAGCCGGCCGCTCAGCTCCTTCATCCCTTGGGCGATCGGGCCGATCGCAGCCGGGTGTTTCATAGCGAGATCTTCGAGTGACATGGGGGTCCTCCCAATGAAGAAAGGAGAAGAGTCGGGAGGGCAGTGCTACCCTCCCGCTCCTGCCGGCGCCGGTATTCGGACGGAGGCGGTGGCGAGCCTTGGGGGGCCTGGGCGGTATCACGAGCTGCCGGCTAGTGGAGTGGAAGGTGCCGGGGTCCTTACGGTCGCGTCTGCCTCGCGGACCAGACTGCGGCGCCGGGGGCGATCGTGTCATCGCGATTTTGAGTCAGTGGAGGGTCTCGCCGCCGAGCGGCGCCGGCCGCGGCGGAGGGCCAATCCCCTCACGGCTTTGGAGCACGGTCAGCAGCCGGCTGATCTGCCCGGCCTGCGTCTCATTGATCGCGAGCAACTGCTTGACCAGCACCTCCAGTTGTTGGCACTGCGCCATCGCGGCGTCGCGCTGTTACAACAGCAGATTGAGTTGAGCCTGGGTGGCCATTGGGCTCTCTCCAGATTAAGGATCGCACGGGCGTGAGACATGGGGGGCCAGTCGGCGCAGCGCAACGGGTAACCAACTGTAACAGCCGGCACCAACTGTGGCCGACAAAAGATGCCTGGCAACGGTTGGCAAACAGTTTGTAACCGCCCATATCCATCAAACACCGAACGCAGAGGGACGAACATGGGTATCAAGATCACTGAGGAACCACTGTTGCTGTCCATCGAGGTCAGCAAGATCGCACTGCAACAGTATAAGGAAGGCGTAGTAGACACGCTGGCGCCGACCGGCTGTTCAGCGGCGCCGGCCAGGTCCGGCTGAGCTTCAGCAAGTCACTGGAGGCGAAGATCCGCGAGCCCGAGATGCGGGACATGTGTACCCGGCGCCGGCGCTGCTCGAACAAGCGCGGCAAGCCGGCGCTCACCGTCGTCGCTGACGACGCGGTCGAGTAATACGGGACAGCCGGCTCTCCGGCTCAATAGTGAGAGTCTGGGATAACCTCACAATACCCGGCTCGCCGGGGCAACAGCGAGATCTCGTCAATGGCGACCGATCCCGCAGCTCACAATACCCGGCTGGCCGGGGCAACAGCGAGAGCTGTCGAATCTGTGCACTACCGTTGTCTTAATACCCGGCTCGCCGGGGCAACAGCGAGAGCCAAAAACGCTTTACGTCGCGACAGGTCGCAATACCCGACTCGCTGGGGCAACAGCGAGAGGAGTCGGTAGAGGCTTGCCATTTTTCACCCGGCTCGCAGGGTGGCCCAACAGCGAGAGGTCCGCCGTAAATGATTCTAGTAGAAGCCCGCCGTTACACGTTTAAGCTCTACCCGACCAAAGAACAGCTCGCGGTGCTGTGGCGCCAGCGGGTGATGGTCTGCCATCTGTGGAATGCACTGCTCGACCGTGCTGAGTATATCCACCAGACCACGGTGCAGCGGCAGAGTTGGGTGGATGCGGCCGGTAAGCGCCACTCCGGCCTCAGTTATCACAATGATGGCTCGTGGCGGTCGCTGAAGCTGAAGCAGCGCGAGGATGCGGTGATGGCGCCAAAGAACGGCAAACCGCAGCGCTACAATCACTTTGCGATGAGCAATGAGATCACCGCCATGCTCAACGATCCTGAATTACAGGAGTGGCGCGGGCTCAGTGTGTGGACGTGCCATGAAATGGCTCGCCATCTCGCTCTGGCATTCGAGGCGTTCTTTAGAAGGCTCTAAGAACTGTCCAGCCCGGCTGTCTATGCGCGGGCGGCGGCGGCTTACATCGCCAAGACCGGGCGCAACCCAACCCGCTACCAGCTCGCCGGCTACCCGAAGCGCAAGAACCCGCACAAGCCAAAGGGCATCCCGCATCGGTTTGCGTCGGGTTGTCGGTTGACCAAAGACCCGCGGCACAAGCGCTCGTGGAAACTGTCGTTAAAGGGTGTGCCGGAGCGAATCCATGCGCGCGGCCTGTTCCCGTTCGAGATCACCAAATGGACCAACGCCGATGTCATGTGGCATGACAATAACTACTGGGTGTCAGTGTGCGTCGAGGGGGATTGCTCGCGCGAGCACGGCGATCAGCCGACCACCATCGCGTTCAACACATTGGACGGTTTCGTCGAGGTCAACGGCCACCCCATGCAGTGCGACGATCTGGTGGAGACGCAGCTCCTCCAGAACCAACTCGACGAGATGAAGTCGGAGCACGACATCCTCTATCCGCGGGGCGAGCAACGCACCGACGAACAACGGAAAGAGGCTGTAGACTCGTGGCGGGTGATCTCGCATATGTCGGCTCGGATCGCCCGCAAGCGCCGCAATGCGTTGCACGGGCTGACCGCCAACTGGGTCGATCAAGCGAGCGAACTGACGATCATCACCCCGCGGATCAGCGAGCATACCCAGACGCCGCATGGTGGTGAGAAGGAGTGGGGGGCACACACCGCCATCGTGTCTGAGCTGAACAGGAACACGCTCAGTCAGGTGCCGGCTATGGCGACCGCCATGCTCGAATACAAAGCGCGCGAGGCCGGCATTGACTGCACGGTCGTGGTCCAGGACGAGCCCGACATCGGGGGTGGCGGCCAGTTGGTCGAGGCTGGCAAGCAAGCCCGCCGTATGAAGCGTCAAGTCAAGCGGCTAGCCGCGTAGGGTACCACCGAGAGTGACTCCGAGGGGGCAGCGGACGGCGCCTCGTGGACAAAGGCGTTGGTCGATGGGCTCTCTCGGCGGATCACTATCCCCACGCCGTCTTCCGCTTCACGTAAATACCCCGCGAGCCAGTAAAGACCGTTGGCTCGCGGCGGCAATTCGCCTAAATAGAAAATATTACAAGGCGAACAAGAAACATGAAGAACCCAGCTTTCAGCACCATCATTTCGGGCCGACTAATCGTTGACAGACCCACTCTTGCGGCGTGGCTGCGGGCGACACGCGAGTCGGTGCGCAATTGGACCGACCGCCAGTTTGGGTTGCCGTGCTACTCGATCGGTAAGAACACGCGATTGTATGACGTGGCTGAAGTCTTGCATTGGTTGTGCCAGCAGAAACAGAGCGCGCACCCAACAGCGCGTCGCCGATCTCCGAGCCGAAGTGGCTCGGGTCAAGCTCGACGACTAGCAAAAAAAAGCCGCAGCGGGACTGCGGCTTTAGTGTTTTCATTGGAGATTATAACACACCATGCTAACATATGGAGGTTCTATAATATTTATGTCTGAAGCATCGCAAAGTCAAGACTTGATTATCCCAATCTCGTTCTTTCGATCAATTAGGGATCACGGCGCAAAGCGCGCATTCTTCTTACGCTCGCCACAAGTTCCACAGGGCCCGCCGGCGCCCGGCTCGTCACGGTGGAGGACATTGACCAGCCCTGCGAGGAGAACGCCGACTTCTTGAGCAATCAGATCGAGACCTGGGGCCGGCTGGTCACGGCGTTGATCAACTTCTCGAAGTTCCCCTACCCCGAGAATAGATATGCCACGCGACGCCGATCGCGAAATGTTACGCGGGGATTGGTGAGTTCTCGGTCTATGTTGCACGGGACCAGCGTCGGCAAGGTGCAGGCCGCGTGGTCCTCTCGGCGCTCATCGAAGCTGCTCGCACGTCCCGGCCGCACAGGCTCACGAGTCGGGTTTTCCCGGAGAATGTGCCTCGATTGGACCGAGCGACGGCCCCACATTGCGGGCGCGGTTGGGGCCGCGCTCACCAAGCGCTACTTCGATCTCGGTTGGACCGAAAGGATGAATCATCAGCCTGTTGGGAAAACGCGGCTTCCTGGAAACCTACAGGATCGGCGAAGCCGATGCAAAGGGTGCAGTCGGATAGCCCGAGCTATCTAAAAGGGGCGGTATCCGGCCTCGCTCCAACCACGCAAAAATTTGGCCTCTCGCTAATACTGACCGGCGCTTTGATGATTATAGGCTGGGGCGGCTCAACTTGGAACGTCTCTCGCACCTTTGGTGATGCGGCCTTCGTGGTAGCAGCATTTTTAACGGCCTGCTTCACCGTAATCATGCGACAAGCGAAACTCGACCCGATCCACCCAGCAGCACTTGTTTCCACCCGGGTCGTTGGTAATTTATGCACCCATTTATCTCGCGCTGCGTGGAACCCGACTCGTCCAGTTGCCGCTCGCCGATGTTGCCCCTGAGATATTTTTTCAGGGCGTGGTGGTCAGCATCGTTTCTCTCCTCCTGTATGGCCGTGTGGTGGTGATCCTGGGCGCTTCAGGCGGCTCGACATTTGGCGCGTTGGTGCCAGCGCTATCGGCGCTGCTCGCCGTACCGCTGGTCTAACAGGACCGACTGGCTTGGCATCATGCCATTGCAGATCTCGATCATGATCTCCTCCTATCTCGGCATTGCTTGGTTTGTTGAGCTACGCCGGCTGACCGCGCCCGGCCGGTAGCCCGAATGGTTCCAGGTATTCGAGGCCGCAGGGGAGCGTGTGGCGCCGGCCGGCATCCGATAAACCCGAATAGCGTCTGGGCACGAGCCCGCCTCGAGGAGGCTGGGTGATGGATGTCGAGACGACGGCCGATCGCTTTGTCGGCATCGGCATATCGAAGGCGCGGGTCGATGTGCATATCAGACCAAGTAGCAATGGGTTTGGCTGCGCGACGAGCGCGGAAGGTCTGGGCGCGTTGGTCGAGCGATTGAAGCCGCTGTCGCCGTGCCTGGTTGTGCTCGCGGTTAGCGGCGGCTATGAAGGCGTGGTTGCCGCCGCGCTGGTTGAAAGCAGGCCTGCCGGTGGCAAACGTCAACCCGCGCCAGGTGCGTAAGTTCGCCGGCGCGATTGGCCGGCTGGCGAAGACCGACGCGATCGACGCCGCGGTCATCGCCCACTCGCCGGAGCGGTGCGCCCCCAGCCGAGACCGTTGCCCGACGATCTTTTTGTCGCCTGCGGGAGCTGATGGCCCGCCGCCGCCAACTGGTGATCATGATCAGTGCCGAGAAGCAGCGGCTCGCCAGAGCTCAGGGCCGCATCGCACAAAGCTCCTTCAAGGCCGTGACCAAGCGCCTGGAGGCCGAACGGGCGCGGATCGACAAGCTGATCGAAGCCTGCCCCGTCTGGTGTGCCAAACGGGATCTGCTGAAGAGCGTGCCCGGTATTGGTAATGTCATCGCCCGCACCCCGATCGCCGAACTGCCCGAACTCGGCCAAGATGATCGCCACCAGATCGCCGCTTTGGCAGGGGTTGCGCCAATGAACTGGGACAGCGGCCGATACCGCGGCAAGCGCAAGTTCCAGGAGGGCCGCGTCGCGGTCCGGGCACCGCTCTACATGGCCTGTCTTGTGGCGATCCAGCACAACCCGGCGCTCAAGCGCTTTTACCGCCGTCTGCCCGAGCCCGGCAAACCCGCTCGCCCGGCCCTCGTCGCCCCCATGCGCAAACTGCTGACGATCCTCAATTCCATGCTGCGGACTCGGCGTCCCTGGGCATATGCCCAGAGCTGAGCGCCGAAGCCATGGCCGCCAGCCGCCGCAGGCTGGGGCGGGACAAGCGCCCGCCTTGAACCGACGTTCGACGCGGCCGACCCTTCAGCCATCACTTCGACCGTTGACGTTCAAGACAGTCGCTCCGTGGATCTAACCCCTTTCGTGTGCCACCCTTGGCTACGTGGTCCCTTGGTAATCTGCCGACCACCCGACAAAGAGGTCGCGCTCGCCGCGGCTCGTCGTTTTTGGGCCGGAAATCCCGGTTCCGACACCGAAGACGGGCCGGTCCCGACTACGCTAAGTGATTGATTGTCGGTAAGTTTTGACATCTACGACGATCGATTTTTGCGCCCGATGCGGTTTTTTCCGGGAATTTTCCCGCGAAACCGGGAATTTGCAGACTTCGGCAACCAAAACACAAAGGACGCCCGAGCATCCTCCTCTCCCCCGTGATGCAGATCCTCAGGTGTTGTGGAACCGCGCCGCTGCCGCCGGACGCACCGCCTCCGCGGGTCGGCGCAGCGACAGGAGCCCGAAGAGGAAGGCGAGCGTCAACGAGGTGCCACCATCGCGACCGCGCTATCCCGCGCCAGCAGGCCGAGCAGCAAGGTGCCGAGTGCGGCGACCGTCATCTGCATAAAGCCCAGCAGACCCGAAGCGGCGCCGGCGATTCGCGGATAGACGCTAAGCCCGGCGGCGATACCGGGTGGTTGGCTCATGCCGTTGCCGACCGAGCTGATCGCCATCGGCACAAAGAGCGCCCACTGTGTCAGGTCGTCGAGACACCAGAGCGCCAGCATGACCCCCGAGGCGAGCGATAGTGCCAAGCCCAGGACGAAGAGACGCACGCTGCCGAGGAGCACAGACAACCTCACGACGCCGGCATTGCCCAGGATGTACCCGGCCATCGGCAAGAGGATCATCAGACCGTAGGTGCTCGGGGGCTCGTGCAGCAACTCGGAGAGCAGGTAGGGTGCGGCCGCCAGAAAGGTGAACCAGGAGGCGCTGGTGAATGCCGTGGCGAAGGCAACACCGAGAAAGGCCAGCGAACGCAGCAGCAGGATGAAGGATCCAATCATGCCGACAAGGTTCACCGGTGCGGGCGCGTGGGTCTCTTCGAGCTTAAGCGCGGTCAGGATCAGGACCGCCGCCCCGACCACGCCGAGTAGGACAAAATCGGCGCGCCAGCCGCTCCATTGCGCGAGATAGGCGCCGATCGCCGACGATAGCGACGGCGCCAGGCTCATCACCATCATGATCGTCGCCAAGGCGCTCGCCGAGCGTTCGCGGTCGTAGACATCGCGAACGATCGCCCGGCCCAGCACCATCCCCGCGCAGCCGCCCAGCGCCTGAAGCGTGCGGCCGACGATCAACGCCGACAGCGACCAGGCGACCCCGCACAGCACCGTGCCGACGAGGAATAGCGCCAGCCCCGCGAGCAGCACCGGGCGCCGCGCAAAGCGATCGGAGGCCGGGCCGTAGATCAGCTGTCCGGTTGCGATCCCGGCGAGAAACAAGGTCAGCACCGGCTGGACGCGGGCAGGTGCCGCATCGAAATCCGCCGCCAGCAGCGGAAACGCCGGCACCAGCATGTGCAGCGCTGCGGGCGCAATCGCGGTGACGAGAGCCAACAGAGCGATCGGCGGTGCGCGCGGGCTCGCGCTCCCGCCGGCGAGCGCTACCGGCATGACGAGGAGAGGACAATCAGAACGGGATCGTACCGCTGACGACGCTGCGGTGCATGACGCGCCGGTGTCTTCCCATGTCGTAATTGGCGACTGCGCGATGGAGCAGGCAGCGGTTGTCCCACATCACGAGATCACCCTTCCGCCAGCGGTGGGCATAAACGAATTGCCGCTTCGTCGCGTGCTCGAGCAGCTCGTCGAGGAGGGCAGCTCCCTCGTCCTCGGGCATGCCTTGAATGTGCGAGGCATGGTTGCCGAGATAGAGCGCCTTGTGGCCCGTATCCGGATGGGTCCGCACGAGCGGGTGATCGACCGGCGGATCCTCACGCATTGCTGCGATCGAATTGTCCCCGCTCGCCCCCCAACAAAAGACCACGCGCAGCCCGGCGATGCGCCGCTTTGTTTCTTCCGGCAGTGCGGCGTAGCTCATCAAGGTGTTGGCGAACTCGGTATCCCCACCCGATGGTGGAAGTTCGACAGCATGGAGCATCGTCAGTAAGGGCGGCACTGCACGATAGGACTTGTCGGTATGCCAACGATAATTGCTGACGGGAGAAGAAGACCGGTCAACGGGTTTGCCGTCCTTGTCGAGATTGGAGATCACATGGGCGACCGCATGCCGCTTGTCACCCGATTGACGACCACCGTGCCGCTCGACCTCACCGAAGTTCCGCGCATATTCGTATTGCTCTTCTCTCGTTAGCGCCTGTCCGGGGAACACGACGACGTGGTGATCACGAAAGGCCTCGCTAATGCGCGCCTTCGGTTGGGCCGGCACGGGCTTTGCGAGATCGATGCCGGTGATCGCGACACCGCCAGCCGCCGACAGCCGTGGCCCTACGACAAGCCCCATGCGCGTTCCCTCGCCGGTCGACACCCCGTTATGCACGAATTTCAAAAATCCGTGCAGCGACCGTTACATTCCCAGTCCCCGTAACGAGTTGGCTCCGGGCCTTGCGGGCCGCCGATCTCACGCGGCTGGGCAACGGGCGCCTGCACCGTCTGGGTCGGTGCAGAGGGCGGTGGCTTGTTCTGTTCATGCGCTCGATCGTCCATATTTGAAAATATGGGCCCGAAGCCCCCTTCCGCTCAACCCTTTCGGCGGTGCCCGGGGAGATTGCTGCGAATCGCTGAATAATATCGGGGAACGAAACTCTTCACTCAGCGTTCGACCGGACAATTTCGGCCTTTCTGCCTCCGGCGCCGCCAACATTGGATACAAGAACCTTGATGTCCCAAGCGCCAACCGCGCGGACTGCTGCGCTCGACCTGATCGGTGCGGTGCTTCGCCGTAAGCGGCCGCTCGACGACGCGATCGAAGACAATTCGGCGATGCACGAATTGGCGGGCCGCGATCGGGCGTTTGCGCGCCTACTGGTGGCGACGGTCTTGCGGCGCCTGGGCCAGATCGATGCGTTGATTGCCGATTGTCTCAGTACGCCGTTGGCGCCGCGGGCCGCCACGGTGCATGACATATTGCGGCTCGGTGTCGCCCAACTTTTGTTTTTGCGTACCCCACCGCACGCGGCGGTGGCGACCAGCGTCGACATCGCCCATAGCCGGGGCTACTTGTCGCATAAGGGGCTCGTCAACGCCGTGCTCCGGCGCTTGAGCATCGAGGGGGCCGCGCGCATCGATCAGCAGGATGTCCCCCGGTTGAACACGCCGGACTGGCTCTGGCAATCGTGGAGCCGGACTTATGGCGAGCCCATCGCGCGAGCCATCGCCGTTTCGCACCTGAGAGAGGCTCCACTCGATTTAACACTGCGCAACGATGCCGAGGCGTGGTGCGTCAAGCTCCAAGGAATATTGTTGCCGACCGGAACGCTGCGCCGGGCAGCCGGCGGTTCTCTCGTCACTTTGCCAGGCTATAACGAGGGCGCTTGGTGGGTTCAGGATGCCGCCGCTGCACTACCAGCGCGTTTGTTTGGCGTCCTCGGTGGACGCGAGGTAGTTGATCTCTGCGCCGCACCGGGCGGCAAGTCCGCCCAACTCGCCGCAGCCGGCGCCCGGGTGACGGCGGTCGATCGCTCGACCCGTCGCCTCGAGCGGCTCGTTGCCAACCTCCAGCGTCTCGCTCTGCCGATCGAGGCGGTGGCGGCGGACGCGTTGACCTGGCGCCCGGCGCAGCCGGTCGACGCGGTGCTACTCGACGCCCCCTGCAGCACCACCGGCGCGATTCGCCGGCATCCGGACGTACCGTATCTCAAGGCGCCGGACGATGTTGCCCGCCTTGCGGTGGTGCAGGACAATCTGTTGCGCGCGGCGATCGATATGCTTCGGCCGGGGGGTACAT